>Ga0315906_10007518_pt1 | contig 13246 bp, 18 predicted proteins | sample LakEriMetagenome_4_FD_203526 | JGI IMG/M metagenome (GOLD analysis project Ga0315906, IMG submission 203526) | Freshwater fungal communities from buoy surface, Lake Erie, Ohio, United States - Buoy 2 MA122 | ecosystem: Environmental > Aquatic > Freshwater > Lake > Lake biofilm | place: USA...
CCGGCAGCGCAGCCCTTTAGCCCGAGCCCGGCCAGCCAGCGCGTGGCCGAGGCCTCCCGTGTTCCGACGACGGTAACGCCACAAATTAGCGCCGAGATGGCTCCGCTTTCTACCCCTGCCCCAACTTCGATGCTCAACCAGACTGGTTCCACCAAGCCGCCGACGATGATGAGCCGCCTGCTCGGCTTCGCCCGTGAGAACGCCCCGATTGTGCAGGGGGTTACGGGGGCGGCCGCTGATGTCATCGGATCGTACATGGACCGCGATACGCGAGAGCAGCAGCTTGAGATGCAGAGGGAGCAGATGCGCCGGGAGCGGGAGTCGCAGGAGCGGCTGGCCCAGCTCCTGATGCCGCTCTTCCAGCAGCAGGTCAGCCAGTACGGTCAGCCGCGCCGAGGGTAAGTTATGGCCACCACGAGTTACGCCAACCTGTTCGGCACCACCGGCGCGGGGCAGCAGGGCAGCCGGGCCGGCATCGGCACGCTGTTCGGGCAACAGGCCCGGCCCCGTCGTGAGGACGAGGAGCAGATGGGCCAGATGGCCCAGCCGAGTGCCCAGCGCGCGCCGCAGCCCGCCCAGACCTTCGCCCAGCTCCAGAAGCAGGGCATGGCCCGTCCCGCCCCGCAGGCCCCGCAGGGCCAGCCCTTCGCGCAGTTCGGGGGCTCCCAGCAGGCGCAGCAGGCGAGAACGGGGATGCTCGGGGCCCTCCAGCAGCAGCTGGCGGCCCCGACGCGCTTCGATACGCAGGCGTTCCAGCAGATTCGGCAGGCGCAGTCCGCGCAGCTCGGCGCGGAGTATCAGGCCGAGCAGTCCCGCCTGAACGAGGAGCTGGCCCGTCGCGGCCTCTCCGCGTCCTCGATTGGCGGGGGACGGATGGGCGACTTGGCCGGCCAGCAGGCCCGGGCCTTGGCGCAGCTGGATGCCCAGCTCCTGCAGCAGGCCGCCCAGACGCAGGCGCAGGACCGCCTCGCCGCGTTGCAGGCGGCGCAGGGCTTTGCGGAGCTGGCTGGGGCGCAGGATCTGGCCCAGTTCGAGGCGAACCGTGTGGCGCAGGCCGCGCAGTTCCAGCAGGCACTGCAGGGGGCGCAGTTCGGCCAGCAGCAGACGGAGTTCGAGCGCGGGCAGGCGCTTCAGGCCGCCCAGCTGGCCCAGACGGGGCAGCAGGCCGGGATGGAGCTGGCGCTCCGCGAGCGGCTGGGGCTGGGGGAGTTGACCGGGCAGGTGGCTGGCGCGTCAACGTTGGCGGCCCAGCAGCAGGCTGAGCAGCGCCGTCAGTTCGACATCCAGCAGCAGCTCCAGAGCCAGCTCGGGCTGGGTGGGCTGGCTGTGCAGCAGCGTGAGGTGGACCTGCGGGCGCAGCAGATTCAGCAGGAGGCCGCGCAGCAGGGTCGGCAGTTGTCCCTGCAGGAGGCCCAGCTCGCGGCCCAGCGGGAACAGTTCGCCGCGACGCAGGCCCAGCAGCAGGCGCAGTTCACGGCGACGCTTGGCGCTGACGAGCAGCGGTTTGTCCGCACCCTGCAGGAGCAGCAGAACGCGCGGCTCCAGCAGCTCGGGGTGTCGACCCGCCAGCTGGATTTGGATGCGGCGCGGATCCAGCAGGATGCGGAGCTGCAGGGTCGGTCGCTTGGGTTGCAGGAGGCCAGGGATGCGGCGGAGAAGGACTACCGGACGCAGAGCCTTCAGCAGCAGGCTGCACTGGAAGGCCGTCGCCTGACGCTGGACGAGGCTCGCCAGCAGGCTGATGTGGAGTTCCGCGCCGACCAGATGCAGCAGCAGGCAGACCAGTTTACCGCCAATCTCAATGCCGACGAGCAGCGGTTCGTCCGCACGCTCAAGGAGCAGCAGGATGCGCGGGCCCAGCAGCTCGGCATCTCGAATCGCCAGCTGGATCAGGACGCCGCTCGCCTCAAGCAGGAGGCGGAGCTGCAGGGACGCCAGCTCACGCTGCAGGAAGCGCGGGACTTGGCGGAGGTGAGTTATCGCGGCCGGGCGCTGGAGCAGGAGGCGACGCTGGCTAACCGCCGCATCACCTCCGAGGAAGCGCAGGCGCTGGCCCAGCGGCAGCTGGCGCAGTATAACGCGGATCTCGATGCCCAGCTTCGGCGCGAGGGGATTGTGGTCGATCGGGAGCGGCTGACCGCCGCCCAGCGGCAGTTTGACGCCGACCTTGCCCAGCGTCGGGAGACTCTCACGGCACAGACTGCTCAGGCTGACCTTGACCGCCAGCTCCGTGAGCGGCTCGGGATGGGCGAACTCACCGGGATGGTGGGCGACCAGATGACCCTGCAGGCCCGCCAGCAGCAGCAGGCGCTCCTGCTCCAGTTGGCAGATGTTCTCTCGAAGGGCGGGGCCGCTACGGCGACCGCGATGCCCGAACTCCTTCGGCTCCTGAGTCGGCAGTTTGGCTTCGGTCTGACGACGACCCCGGGCGCTGGGGGCACGGGGACGGATGAGGCCGCCGCTGCTGCCGCTGCCGCCGAGGCCCGTCGCCGCGAGAACGAGCTGCGGGAAATGCTCGGCTTGCCGCCTCTTTCTGACACTCAAGGGTAACGAGGACTTCTTATGGCACGACGTGGCGCATTGACGGCTCTGCAGGCCGCCCTCGCGGGGGTCAGCGGCGGGGCGCAGGGCTATATCCAGCAGCGGGAGCTGGAGCGGAAGCGCGAGCAGGAGAAGGCGGATCGGGAGCGCCAGCAGGCAATCGACGTGATGGGCCTGCAGGAGCGCGGCTATACGACGGCGGAGCAGTACGCCAAGCAGCGGCAGAGCGCTACCGCACGGGGCGGACAGGTCGCCTCGCAGGCCCTGCTGTCGGCGCTGAACCCGATGGCCGGGGCTCCCCCAGTGGCGCAGGTGACGGGCGAGGGCGTGTCGGCCCTGTCCGGGGCGCTGGCGATGCCGGAAGAGCCAGTGCAGCGCGTGGCCTTCGGTGGGCAGGAGTTTGTGCGGGCAGAGTCGCCGCTGGCGCGTGAGGAGCGTCTGGGCCTACTGGCACAGGAGCGGCAGGCGATGACGACCCGCGAGGCCCAGCGGGCGCGGCTGGAGGAGCGCAGGACGGATGTTGAGGCGCGACGACAGCAGGATGAGGATGAGCGCAAGTTCACCCGTGAACGCGATGCGGCGAAGCGGGCGTTTGATGCCGCGCAGAATCGACTGGATCGTGAGGCGCGAGCGGCCGCATCGGCTCCGCCAGCTGAACTGAAGCCGCCGACCGAAGCGCAGGAGCGCAACGCGGTATACTACGACCTGATGAGCAACGCACAGCAGGAGCTGGAGGCGCTCAAGGATAACCCGGAGATTCGTCCGTGGGCGATTACGGCCTACCTGAATACTCCGGGGTCGCAGTTCGGTCGCGGCTTACTCAGCGACGCCGAACAGCAGTTCATTCGCGCCGCGCAAGATTTCACGGCTGGCGTCCTTCGCAAGGAAACCGGAGCGGCGGCCACCCGTGGCGAGGTATCGCAGACGTTGGAGCGGTACATTGAGATGGGTGGTGAACAGCCGGGATCGGCGCAGGCCAAGTCGGACGCCCGCCGTCGCGTCACCAGTGCGATGGAGTTGTCAGCGCTTCCGGCCCTTCGCTATCGACAGCAGTACGCCGAGCGGCCGCCTATTTCCAACTTTGACAAGAGGCGCTAATGGCTGACTTTGATCGTGCCGCCGCGAAGGCGGCTGGCTATACGGACGCTGAGATTGACGCCTATCTTGCCGCGCAGAAGCCTTCGGCACCCCAGCGCACCGCTCCGGCGGTGCCCCGGGTAGCGGCAGAGTCCACGGCGGCTCCATCTGGCCCACGACCCCAGCCACGCGAGACGAGCGAGCGGCAGCGCCGTGTGCAACAGATGGTCAAGCGACAGGCGCACGAAGAAAAGGTGCTCGGTGCGTTTGAAGCGATTCCGACGGCCATCGCCAATGTGTCCCGAGACATTCCGGGCGCTGAGGCCGCGCAGGCGTTTGTGCGCTCCTTGGTTCGTCGTCAGCCCTATGGCGAGGCGCTGCAGGACATTCGCGGGGCCGAGGCGGCGCTTCCGGCGGGCGTGCGCATCCCGACGCGGCTGGCGGGCAGTGCGCTGGCGACTGCCGTGGCTCCCGGGAGCACGTTGGCACGCCAGGGCGCGGCCTACGGGGCGGCGATGGGACTGACAGAGGCATCGCCTGAGGTCAACGTCGCTGAGCGTTTGGGACGGGCCGCTGGACAGGCGGCGCTCGGGGCGGCGGCAGGCAAGGCCACGGATGTCATCGGAACGGCGGCACGGGCGCGGATGACGCCGACCGCCGAGTCCACTCTGCTGCGCCAGCGAACGGCCCGAGAGGCCGCGTCTGGGCCGAAGTACACGGCGTTCCGTAATCTCGGTGATCTCGCAGAGAACGCCACGACCCCCGAGCAGTCCGCTCGACTGGAAGGCGTGATGGAGCTGCCCGTCGTCCGCCGAGCAATCGAGCTGGTCAAGGGCGAGAGCCCGCGCCTCAATAAGCTGGCCGATAGCGATGCACAGGTGCTGGATGCGGTATATAAGCGGCTAGGGCGCAAGTCGTTCAAGTCGGAGACGGGCTTCGAGACGGGTGAGGCGGCGGACGAGCTGCTCGGCGTGATGGATGACCTGTCCGGTGGCCAGTACGGCCCGGCGGTGCAGGCGTACCGCGAGGGATCGCAGCGCATCGGCGCAACCGAGCGGGGAGCCGCGATGGTCGCCGCTGGACGCCCGAGCCGTGCGACCATGAAGTCGGCAATGGAACGTAGCGAGGAATCGATGCCTGGATGGGTGGCCCGCGCCACGCCTGAGCAGCGTCAGGCCGCACTGGAGGGAGTGCTGGGCGAGTTGCGGCAATTCGGGCTCTACGACCTCATCTCCCCGGTGGGCGTTGGGTTCCGTGGCGGCCCGTCGCTGGTGCCAGGCGCTCGTCGCGCTCTCCGCGCGTCCAACCTCGCCAATATACTGGAAGGCCGTCAGCTCGTCGCTGGCACGCCGGCCCGTCGCGCGATGACGCCAGCCGGGGTCCGCGAACTGTCGCGGGCTGCCGTCACTAGCCAGTTCGTTCCGGGCGGTCGTCAGTAACCCCGGGTCCTCTTACCTTGTCCCTCCCATGTCCACCGACAAGTCTCCCCTGATGCTCGTGGTGGCCGGTTTCTTCGGCAGCCTGATTGCCGTCGGCCGCGCCTCCCACGGCAACCTCCGCGACAACCTCCTCGCCATCTCGGCGGGGACCAGCAGTGCCTACTTCCTCACCCCCGTGGTCTTCGAGGTCACGGGAATTACGGCCAGCCAGCAGACGATGAGCGCGATGGCGTTCCTCCTCGGCGTGCTCGGCCAGCGCGGGGTCGAGATCATTATCGGCAAGGTGTTCCCGGAGGCGAAAAATGCTCCAGTCGATTAACGCGCTGGCGAATGGGCTCATCTGCCTCGGCGGGCTGGCGTTCTATGTGATGCTCTTCACGAAGATTGGGGACGGGGTCAAGCAGATTGACCGCTTTGGCAAGTTTAGCTACTACCTCATCAAGTGTTCGCTTGCCTTGGTCGTAGCCGGGGCGCTTCTCAACGTTCTGCTTTTGACGAGCCCGCCGTTTACTGAAGTGCTGATGAACGTTGGCTTCGGTGTCATCTTCTCGTGGGCGGCGGTGTGGCACGGCGTGAAGTTCGGTGTGTTGACGGGCGTAAAGGCAATTGACCGAAAGACCGGCACCTACCGTATCCCCACTCGCGTCGAGGACCAGCGATGAACCCGGAGCTGCTTCAGCAACTCCGCGCACTCTTGGCCGGTGCTGGTGCGCCAGCCGACGTGACAGCCGCCCCGAGAGGCGGGCCTCCGCAGCAGATGATTCCGGTGATGCGAGAGCGGGTGGCTGGCGCTCCGCAGTCTCCGGTCGCACAGCGTGGCGTCTTTGGGGCCATCCTGCGCTCGGCGGAGCCGTCAGAGGACACGCCGATGGGGTGGGCCAACGAGATGTTTAACCCCATCCGGCAGGGTGCGGCGGCACGAGAGACGGCTGGGCGGGCGGTGAGCGCGGCGCGGCAGGGGCAGATTGGCAAAATGGCTGGCATGGCAGCGCTGACGGCGATGGCGGTGCCTGGCGTTCCCGGAAACTCACGAGCGGCGAACGTGGCAGAAGATTTGATTGATGTGGGCGGCGCTATGCGTCCGCGATTGAATAGCTTGGGTCAGCCCATCCATCCGACTGAAGAGGGGATTCGCAACTTCTGGAGGTGGTTTGGAAAGAGTCAGGCGGTAGACGATGCAGGTCGCCCGCTCGTTGTATATCACGGTACCCAAGCCGACATAGAAGCATTCCGGCCTTCAAATACCGGAATTGTGGGACCGGCCATTTACACCACTGATGTTCCAGATTATGCAAGCGATTATGCCACGCGAATGGGAGGGTCAGGTGGCAACGTAATGCCGTTATATGCGCGCATTGAATCGCAAATTCCAGTGAGCCATGTCAATAAAACACCAGAAGAGTTCTTTTCACGGCTTGACCCATCAGGCAAACTGCCTGATGCAGATGTTGTAAATAAAGCAAGACAAGAAGGATTTGATGGCGTTTTTGTAAACAGTACCATTGACCCAAACAACGATTACTTGACATCTTCTACACGAGAAATCGTCGGGTTTTCCCCTTTCCAGTTTAAGTCTGCCATCGGCAATACTGGCGCGTTTGACCCCAGTGACCCCAGAATCACCCGTAGCATCGCCGCCCTTTTAGGAGCAGGGGCTGCCATGCGCCAGCAAGATCGTCAGCCGAGGAGTGCCCCATGAGCCTGACCCATCCCAGCCCGAACCACAACGTTCGCGGCAGTAAGTCCGTCAAGCTCATCGTGCTGCACGCCGACGCCTCCCCGAACGAGAAGGGCTGCCTGTCGTGGATCCAATCTTCCGAATCCAAGGTCAGCTACCATGTGCTCATTGGGCGCGATGGCACGGTCTACACCTGCGTGCCATACGACCGCCGTGCCTGGCATGCGGGGAAGAGCGAATGGCATGGCGAGAAGGATGTCAATGGCATCTCCATTGGCGTGTCCTTCTCGAACCGGAACGACGGGAAGGAGCCGCTGACGGACCAGCAGAAGGTAGCAGCGAAGAAAGTCATCGCGGAGATTCGCGCCAAGTACGGGGCACTCCCGGTCACGACCCACGCCCAGATTGCCCCCGGCCGAAAGAATGATCCGGAGCAGGTGCCCGGGTTCTCTCTCACGGAGTATGTCTAATGGACCCGGAACTGTTGCAGCGCCTCCGAGGATTGCTGACCGCCCCGAGGAGCACGACCGAGGTGGCGATGCCTGCGGTGGAGGAGCGCCCCGGCGTGGTCGAGCGGGCGGCTGAGATGATTGCCAAGTATGAGGGGTTCCGCCCCGAGGCGTACCGCGATCCCCGTGGCAAGATGACGATTGGCTACGGGCAGGCGACCCCGGACATCCGGCCCGGGATGCAGACGACGGAGCCGGAGGCACGGGCGTTCCTGGAGGAGCGGGTGCGGGAGGACTCGGCCAACTTCGCGCGGCGGGGCATCCCGGTGACGCCCGGGGTGCTCTCGGCGGCCTACAACCTCGGGCGCGGGAATCTGGGGAAGTACGGCGTCCTCTCGGCGCTTCGTGGGGGGCAGTACGGCGAGGCGGCCGACCTGCTGGAGGGCGCGACGCGGGCAGGGGGACGGGTGCTCCCCGGCCTCGTGCGGCGGCGTCGTGAAGAGGCGGCGGACATCCGGGCCTCGCAGCCCGTGGAGCGCACCTCGCTGTTGCAGGACTTCCTGATGGCGCAGCGATAACCCCTCTTTATGCGAACGCGCATGGTCGACCTCATCTTCGTCTCACTGCTGTGGCTAGGGGTGGCGGCCGGCATCTTTTGGGTCACGACCCGACAGGCGCGGGACCAGGCTCGGGCGATCCAGCTGGCGGTGCAGGCGGCGGACAGCCTCCGGCAATCGGCCGACAGCGCCCGCGTGACCGCTATCCAAGCGCAGTACGCGGCGAAGTCGGCGGGCCAGCGGGAGCGGAAGGCGGCGGGCGCACTGACGGCCCAGCTGGACGTGGTGCGGGACAGCTTGGACGCGCTCCAGCAGATTGAGCAGGACAGCGCCGCCAGCCTCGACTCGGTACGTCAGGCGCTGAAGGGGGCCATCCATCTGGCGGACACCCTGAGTATGCAAGTTGCGGTATATCTGGCCGCCGTGGATACGCTCCGGGATAAGCACGCCGAGGAGCGCCGGGCGATGACCGTGGCGCTGGAGAAGGCCGATACCGCCCTCGCGCATCAGGACGCGCTCATCCGTGCCCTCCGCAAACAGGCCGAGTGTCGCGTCCTCGGGATGCGCTGTCCCTCGCGGGGGACGGTCGCTGTGACTGGGCTGATGCTCGGTGCCCTCTTGACACGATAGCGGCAATCGCGCATCGTGGGCGTGACCACCCCTGGTTGACGGCACCCCATCCCCTGATTATGACGAAGGCGCTCCGGCGAATGATCGCGTGGACCGACGAGGAGACGGCACAGGTGCTGTCCCGCGTCGAGCAGGAAGGCGCACAGGCGTGCCATACGCACGCGGCGGCCACCGGTCGCTCCTCTGACGCGGTGCGGATGCACGTCCAGCGCAGCCACCGCGACGCCTACTTGGAGGCGCTGGCGGTCTGGCGCAACAAGCGGCTCGAAGCTGGGGCGATTACGGCCCGGAGCAAGCCGGGGAGGGAGGAGCGCGGCACCGAGGCGTGGTGGAATGAGTTCACCCCGGTGCAGATGCCGGCTCCGACCCCGCGCCCCACGAAGGTCGAGGCGGCGCGAGGGGTGACGGTCGTGGCCTCTGACTTCCACTTCCCGCTGCAGGATGACGCGGCGGTGTCGGTCTTCCTGCGGACGGTCGAGGAGCTGAAGCCGGCACGGGTGGTCCTGAATGGCGACCTCCCCGACCTGCTGGCCGTCTCCAAGTACCCGAAGGACGTGCGGGCGACGTGGAAGCTCCACGAGGAGGCGGTGGCCTTCCACGGCTTCCTACGGGCGCTGGAGGAAGTGATGCCCGCCGACGCGACCCTCATCGAAATCGACGCCAACCACAGCGGGGACGGGATGGAGTCCCGCTGGTGGCGCTATCTCTCTGACCGTATCCCGGAGCTGCTGACCACCCGCGAGGGGCGGGAGCGGATGAGCTACCCGACGTGGTGGCACCCGGCGTGGAGCCGGATTCGGATGGCCCCGGAGCTGGTGATTGCCAACGAGCTGCTGATTACCCACGGCACCTATGTCCGGCGGGGTGGTGGGATGAGTGCCCGGGCACACGGCGAGAGCTATCTGGCCAGCGTGATGCACGGCCACACGCACCGGCAGGGCTCCTCGATGCGCCGTGTGCCGGCGGTCGGGAGCCGGTCGGAGCAGGTCATCCGCACTTTCGAGACGGGGTGCATGTGCCGCCTCGATCCCGGCTATGTGCAGATGCCGGACTGGACGCAGGGATTCGCCATCGTCACCGAGGGGGATGGACGCTACGCGGTCGAACTCGTGACCGTTGAAGATGGGGCGGCCTGTGTCGGGGCGCTCGGGAAGACGGTGCGTGCCTAAGGCACCCCGCAAGCGGTGGCCAGCCATCCCCAAGCGCGTGGCGGGGCTGGCGGGCCCCATCACGGTCACGGTGCGCCGTGGGGCCCTGACGGCCCCAGACGGCGACGATTGCTGGGGACTGTACCTACCCCCCAAGCGGCGCATCCTGCTGGCTGGGGGGATGCCTCCGGCGCTCCGCTGGCACACGCTCATTCACGAGTGGGCGCACGCCTGGCTGATTGACGCAGGGCTTCCTAACCTCCTGCACGGCGAGACGGAGGAGGAACTGAACCGGAACGTCGAGGTCGTCTGCGATACGCTGGCGACGGCGCTGGTGCGGTCGATGACCACGGCCATGAACCTCGATCCGATGGAACGCAAGAAGTAGCCCGCCCGTTCATTGTGTGACCAGACCCCGCTTCGGCGGGGTTTTTTCGTGCCCGTAATCTGCCTATTGACTTGTAGAGGGCCGGATAGTAGACTTGGTCCTGAGCACAATGCTCATCTCACTCTCTTTCAGGAGAATCGTATGGCGTTTCACAAGTTGTCGGATGGCCCCATCACTATGACCATCGGCGCGGTGCGCTCGGCCGAGGGCAAGTTCGGGCCGCAGATGGTCTTCAGCTCGACCGAGGGCACGGATGTCTTCATCTCGGAGCTGTCGGGCGCGAAGGGGCTGGCCCGCCTCAACCTCGACCAGGACTCGGTCATCGGCAAGACGCTGGCGTTTGAGCAGATCAAGAAGGATGGCAAGACCTTCACGAACATCAACCTCGCCTCGGCGGGGGCGGTGACGGCGACGACCAGCACGGCGGCGGTGGCGAAGGCGACCCCGGCGCTCTCGTTCGACGATGCGGTGGCGCTCTACGCCAAGTGCGTGCAGGCCGCGATTCAGCACCTCGGCAAGGCGTGCGAGGGCGCGGAGATTCCGGTGGACGGGGCCGCGATTCAGGCCGCTGCCGCCACGCTGTTCATCCGCACCAGCAAGTAATCAGCAAGTAACCCAATCTCCAGAGGAGGAGAGTATGCTGTCCGAGAAGATTCCGCTGTTTCGCCCCAAGACCGTGACGCTGTCGCAGGAGGCGTATGACCTGCTGCTGTCCGAGATGCAGGGGCTGAAGGAGCAGGTGCGCCGGCTGGACCAGTCGGCCACGATGATGGACCAAGAGCTGTACGCGATGGAAGTGCGGCTGATGGATCACTTCTACGGGACGCCGTCGTGAGCGAGGTGGTGGTGCGGTGCGAGAAGCAGCAGTGTGGCACGCGCTATCCGCTCATCCTCGATGCCCTCGGGCGCTTGACGGGCACCTGCCCGTCCTGCGCTCGGCGGCAGCGGGGCCTCTGTCAGACCTGTCCGTCCCCGGTGGATGGGATGACGGGGCGGGCCAAGTGGTGCCGGGCGTGCCGGGTGCTGGAGCATCAGCGACAACACCAGCGCTACGCCAGCCGGGACCGGGCCCGGTATAACGCGATGGCAGCGGAACGGATTCGTCTCAAGCGGGCCAAGATCAAGGCCACACTCCCCCCGGTGGACTGGCCGGCGGTCGTGGCCCAGCGGGCGGCCTCCCGGACGGCGTCCCTGAGCCCGGAGCAGCGGCGCGAGATTGCCAAGAAGGCCAGCCAGACTCGTTGGAAGAAGTACTATCAGCGCCAGATGCTCAAGCGGATGCGGGAGGCCAGCGCGTGACCCCGACCATTACGAACAAACACGGCCTCCCAGAGGCGCTGGTGCGGGCGGTGATGAACGACCCCTACACCGGGGGCGGGGACATCAGCGTCACCAAGCTCATCGACGCGCCCCAGAAGCGGGCCCTGTGGCTCCAGCACCAGGACGCCATCGAGGAGGACGTGTCGGAGCGCATCTGGTCCCTGCTCGGGCAGGCCGTCCACCACATCCTTGAACGGGCCGGGACCGACACACTGGTCGAGCAGCGCCTGTTTGCGGAGGTGCTGGGCTGGACGCTCTCGGGGCAGTTCGACCGCCTGCACCTCGGGTCGCGGACGCTGAGTGACTACAAAGTGACCACGACCTACAAGGCCAAGGGCGACGACAGCTGGACCCGCCAGCTGAACGTCCTGCGCTGGCTCGGGGCCCAAAACGGGCTGGAGGTGGATCGCCTGGAGATTGTCGCCATCTTCCGCGACTTCCGGCGCTCGGAGGCGGAGCGGAACGCAGACTACCCCGCGCAGGCGGTCAAGGTCATCGAGGTCCCGGTCTGGCCGCTGGACGAGACGGAGGAGTACATCAAGACGCGCATCCTGCTCCATCAGGGCGCAGCGGCTGGTGATTTGGGCGTGGGCTGTACGGATGAGGAGCGGTGGTATTCTGGCGACAAGTGGGCACTCCTCAAGCCCGGGGGGAAGCGGGCGCTGAAGGTGCTGGATGCTCGACCGGCCGTGGTGCCGGACGGGATGATGCTGGAGCATCGGCCGGGTCGGTATCGGCGGTGTGAGCAGTATTGCGAGGTCGCCCCCTTCTGCCCCCAGTGGCAGGCGACCCAGTCTTCAACCGAGTGAGTCGATGGCACCACGAAATGAGGCCCGACGGGCCAAGATTCAGGCGATGTACGCAGCAGGGAAGTCGATCCGGCAGATTGCCACCGAACTCCGCTGTACGTTCCAGAATGTGCAGAGCATCCTCGTCCGCTTAGGCGTCCCCCGGCGCCCACGCGGGGGGAACCAGGGCCCACACAGTCGGCACCGCAAGTAACGGATGCCGCGCTTCAGAGGAGGACGACGCATGGATATTACCCGCACGAGCATTTTGACGGGCATCACCCGCACGCAGACGCTCCCCATCACGCCGGAGCAGTTGGCCGACTACCAGACGGGTCGCGCCCCGATCCAGTACGTCCTGCCGTGGCTCACGCTGGATGAGCGCGAGTTCCTGATGACCGGGATTGTGCAGGAGGAGTGGCTGATGCCGGGGGAGGGCGAGGAATAATGCCGAATCTCTCGATTATCCCGGCCGCCGCTGTGATGGACCGCGACCTGACCCCGACGCAGCTCCGGGTGCTCTGCGCGGTTGGGATTCACACGGACAAGATGGGCGGGAACGTGTGGGCCTCGGTCAAGACGCTGGCAACCGAGGCCGGGGTCGCGGAACGCACGTTCCAGTCGGCCTGTCAGGAGCTGATGGCGCGCGGCTACCTGCGGATCACGAAGCGACCGGGCCGGACGAACCTGTATCAGGTGGTGCTGGAACCGCCGATGGACCCCCCGCAGGTGGCCGCACCCCCGCTGCCGGATGCACCCCCACCCCCGCAGCAGCTAGTGCACCCCACCCCCGCAATAGCTGCTGCACCCAAACGACCCCAGTTAGCGACCCCAATGAACGATCTGCGCGAGATGGTCGATGCGCTGATTGATGCGTACCCTGAGCGCCCAGAACCGATTGTCTATGTCGCGGCGATGAAGGCCGTGGATAAGACCCTGGCATCTGGCGCAACGATTGGCCAGCTCGTCCGCGCGGCGCAACGCTATGCCACGCATTGTGACTTAAATCACACCGAACCGAGGTACGTCAAGAGCTTGGTGCGGTTTCTGGAGGACGAGGTGTGGAAGGTGTACGATGTGGCGATGGTGCATGGACGGACCCGCGCCGATTGGGTGGCGTCGGGGCAGGATGGCGCGAAGTGGGATCGACTCTTGGCAGGTGAACCCTATGAGGAGGTGATGGCCGGATGAATCAGATGCGGAAGGTGCGCTGCTGGCGCTGTGAGGGGGA
>Ga0315906_10007520_pt1 | contig 13245 bp, 9 predicted proteins | sample LakEriMetagenome_4_FD_203526 | JGI IMG/M metagenome (GOLD analysis project Ga0315906, IMG submission 203526) | Freshwater fungal communities from buoy surface, Lake Erie, Ohio, United States - Buoy 2 MA122 | ecosystem: Environmental > Aquatic > Freshwater > Lake > Lake biofilm | place: USA: Lake...
CAACAAGATCCCCTACCTCAGCCGGTTGTTCAAAAACACCGGTGTGGGTCGCGATGCGGAAAGCGTGATGCTGATGGTCACCCCCCGCATCATCATCCAGGAGGAAGAGGAAGAACTGCTGGGTGTCGAACAGTAACACCCCGGCGGGGATTCGTTGCTGAACCCCCGACAAATCGATGTTCCGCGACCGCCGGTGACCTGTTAGGTTACCGGCGGTTCGGCTTTTGGAATGGTCCGTGACTCGCCCTTCGGCAGGATGCCTCCCATGACCTTCGCGGGTTCGCGCTCGTCAACCCCCCTCGTCTCGGTCTGCATTCCCCACTGGCAGGTGGGGGACATGATGCGGATCTGCCTGCGGTCGCTGCGGCGGCACTCGACCGGCGTCGACCTCGAGATCCTGGTGGTCGACAACGGCTCGCGGGATGAGAGCCTCGACTGGCTGCGGTCGCTCCCCTGGATTCGCCTCATCGAACGTCCCGAAGAATCGCCGGCCAACTGGCCCATGAACGTCTTCACCGCGTGGGATGCGGCGGCCCGGGTCGCCCGGGGACGATACTTCGTGACGATGCATTCCGATGTGTTCATCCAGCGGGATGGCTGGATGGCTCCCTTCCTGAGGGAACTGGCCCGCAATCCCCAGGCCGCCGGGACCGGTGCCTGGAAACTGGAACTCGAACATCCCCTTTACCTGTGGCAGAAACGGGTGGTCGGCGAGGCGGTCTCGGGGTTCAAGCGGCTGCTGGGCCGTCCCGGCCGCCACGACAAACACCAGGGACGCTATCCCCGCGACTACTGCGCGATGTATTCGCGCGAGGTGCTGCTGAAGCACAATCTCACCTTCTGTCCCGAACCGGGTGAGATCACCGGGGGTCATGCCATCGCCCGGCAACTGTGGCAGGCGGGGTATGAAACGCCCTTGTTCCCCGTCTGGGAAATGGCCGAGCATCTCGTGCATGTGACGCACGCTTCAGCCGCGGTCGCCGCCAAGCCCGGCCTCAAACATTCGCGGGCCCAGCAGCGGGCCGAGGCCCGGGCCCGGCGGATGTTGAACTCTCCGTGGGTGCAGTCCCTCCGGCAGGATGAAGCCCTCGACGCGGCCTGAGTGCCAGAAGCGCGATCCGTCGCGTCGGCCCTCAGCACCATTCGAGGAATCCAACCCGGGATTGCCGAGTGACCCCGCCCGATCTCTGACCGAACGTGGTAGAATCGGTCCCCAGAGTCGAATCGGGCGAGGGACCAGCGGCTGGGTGCCAGCACTTCAGGCGGGAACGGCGAGATGACCAGAGCGGCGGTGGCACTGGGGGGCAACCTGGGACCGGTCGCCGAGACTTTTGCCCACGCCCTGCAGAAGCTGCGCCTCGCGGGGGTGTCGCTCGTGGCGCGGGGCGGTCTCTACGACACAACGCCGGTGGGGACCCCCGGAGACGGACAGCGCTACCTGAATTCGGCCTGCCTCGTGGAGACCAGCCTCTCGCCCCAGGCACTGCTGGACGAGTTGCAGCGGGTTGAACGGGAATTGGGACGGGTGCGGGAGATCGCCTGGGGTCCTCGCCCGCTCGACCTCGATCTGATCTGGTATGGAGCAGAGGTCTGCGAGACCCCCCGTTTGACACTGCCCCATCCCGCATGTTGGTACCGCCGTTTTGTTCTCGAGCCGCTGGGCGAGGTGTGTCCCGACTGGCGTCATCCCGACAAGGGGCTGACCGTCGCCGAGTTGCGCGACCGCTGGAGGAGCCGTCCGGTGACGATCGCGCTGGCTGGGGGGAGCCCCGCCTGGCGGCAACGGCTGCTGAGCGAGCCTCCTGCGCTCTCCCCGGGCGTGCGGCTGGTCGACTGGGAGCATCTCGATCGAGGGGCCGCCGGAGAGCCCCGGGTGATCGCCTGGCGGGGAACGGCAGGCGGGATCGCCGAAGTCGCACGTCCCCGGACGGAGTCGGCCGACACGGATTACCGCAGGTTGCCCGCCGACCGGCGGCTGGATATCAGCCGCGAGGCGGCCCACTCCGATGCCTGGCTCACCTTTCTCGCCCAGTCGGTGGGGGATGAACCCCGGCGGGTCGGCACCCTCGATTGGGAAGACTGAGGCCAGAGAAGTCCCGGCCCGGGCTGTTGTTTCAACCGGGCTGTTCTCCAGCCGCAGGTTGCGCCTGGTGCCGGAAAAAAACAGGCCGGCCGCGGGAAGTCACCCGCGGCCGGCCCAATTCCGACCTGACGAACGCAAGACATTCAAGTGGTGCCTGATCGGGAGATTGTCCCGGTTACTTGCCGCCGTCGTCCGACTTGGCCGGAGGACGTTTGCGGGTGGCGCGGGGATCGGCGATGGTCTTCGGCTTGTATTCGTGGTCACGCTTGCGAAGGACCTTGGCCGACTCGATTTCATCCCCAATCCGCAGTGCGAGGGCGACATCGAGCCCCTTGACCACGCGGCCGAATACGGTGTGTCCCTTTTGCAGTTCGGGATCGGGGTTGAGATGGGGGGTGGGGAGGTGGGTGATGAAAAACTGCGAACCACCGGTGTCTTTGCCGGCGTGGGCCATGCTGAGTGAACCCTGGAAATGACGCCGGACGTTCTTGCCATAGCATTCGCAGGGAATGCTGTACCCGGGCCCCCCCTGGCCATCGTTCTGGGGATCGTCATCGCGGGTGTTGGGATCTCCCCCCTGGGCCATGAAGTTGGGAATCACCCGGTGAAACTTGAGGTGATCGTAGTGCTTCTTCTCGACCAGGCTGATGAAGTTGGCGACGGTGTTGGGGGCTTCGTTTTCGAACAGCTCGAAGACGACGTCTCCCTTGGTGGTCTTGAAGAGCACCTGGGGGAGATCGTTGGCCTGTTTTTCCTTGGCACGCAGGGCCTGCTCTTCTTTCCAGTAGGCCGGGTAGTCGGTACAGGCGTCGAGAAACGGGCCGCCAATGACGGGGAACACATTCAGGTCGGCGTCGCGCGCTTCCTCCAGCGACTTGCGGGCCGACTCAAAGTCGTGGGTGGCGAACTGAGACACCCCCAGAAAGGTCAGCAGCGGAGCGCTTTTCTTTCCCGCCTCGAAGACCTTGCCAACCTTCTCGATGACCTGGCGATACCGGTTCTCCTGAAAATCTTCGGTGATGACGATCTCGGCGGCGTCGACATCAAGGGGATTCTTCGCGTAGATGGCCGGCGCGAGGGAGAGCAACCCCGGTTGCACCTGTTCGACGAACTCCCGCTGCATGGTCTGGAACTGACGGGCCAGTTTCTGGCGGGCTTCATCGTCCTGGGCCTTGTTGGCCGCCTCAAACTGCTCCTTGAGGGTGTCGAGCTTCTTGAGAAACTCGGCTTTGCGGGCGACCAGAGAGGGCCAGTCTTTCTCGGAGAACCGCGCCGCGACGGGAGCCTTGGCCTTGGCGGCTGGCTTGGTCTTGGCATCCTGGGCCAACACGTCTTGACGGGTGGAGAGCGAGCCCAGCACCAGCGCGGCCAACACCCCCCAGAGCGACTTCCGAATCGCAGACATCAACAGGCACTCCTTTGAAGACGATGAACGTGTGTCTGCGAAGTTTATGGGTTTGACATGTGGCCGGGTAGATCAATTGGGACCACCGGCGCAGCGGAAAGCGCCCGCTTCGCGGGATCGCCGGGGGAGTGACTGACCCGGCCGGATCGCCCCCCGGGGACGACAGCTCAGGCGGAGCGCGACGGGGGCGGCGACATGCGATCTGGCGCGACGCGGCCGCCGGTGCGCAGCACGCTTTCAGCCATCCTCAGGACCTCCGGGGGAAGCTGGGCCTCGCGCAATTGCGCAACCGCCTCATCGAGGTCATATTCCACACGGCGAAATTGCACCTGACCATTTTCGATGACGACATACGAGGCCCTGGGATCTCCGTCGCGGGGTTGACCGACACTGCCCGGATTGACGATCTGCATTTCGGGGAGGGTGAGGTGCATCGGCGTGTGGGTATGCCCGACGCACAAGAAATCGGTCACGAGATGCGAGGTGCGCAACTCCCAGGCCTGGGGATCGTCACGGAGATACTCGTCAAACGGAGAGCGGGGTGTGGCATGCACCAGGGTGAATCGCAGGCCGTCGAGTTCCACCGTGGTCTGGATGGGGAGCCGGGAGAGGAAGCGCATCTGCCGGGGATTCAGCCGCTCCCACTGCAGGGGCCGGGTGGACGCCATGAGCTGACGGAAACCCCAACCGTGTCGCGGGGCCACCCGCTGGGCGACATTGTGGTCGTGATTTCCCCGGACGGCGGCGTACGCGTGCTTCCGGATCCAATCGACGCAGGGGGAGGGATCGACGCCGTAGTCGACCAGGTCGCCGGCGAAGAGACACGCATCAAACGGCTCTTGAATGGCTCGCAGAGCCGGCCAATTGGAATGGATGTCGGCCAGGAGCAGGATTCGCAAGAGAAACAGCCTGAAAGAACCAGGAAGAGAGTCGCGGGACTGTACAAACGAGAGGCTGTCGGCTTGACCCTCATCGGCTTCATCATATCTAATGATTGATCGGAAGCGACTCCCAGAAACCGCCGGAGGTTGACCGCCATGTCGGAACAGGCGTTAGAAGACCAATCTTTGCGGGAAAGACTGGGGCATGCCGAACAACTCCTGCGCGAATTGACGGAGCATCTGTCGCAATCGTTCCTCCCCACCCTCAAGCGGGCGCAAGACCTGCTGGAAGCGAACAGCGGAGAGGATGCCGCCGAGGTCGCCGACCCGACCATACGCAGCGTCATGTCGGCGGTGGTCAAGAGCGACGACTTCACCCAGCAGCTGATCAATTCCCTGGATCCGTATCTCCGCTCGATCCAGCACGAAGTCCGGAGGATCCGCGATGGTGAATAGATCGGCGAGGCGGGGAGGCACGGTTCGCGGGTCCTGTTCCCCGGGAGACGGCCGGAGGCGTTTCCGGGGAGGGACTCCATGACTGAAGACCATCCCATTCCGGGGAGCACTCACGTTCCCCCCCTCTCTCTGGACGAGGCGGGAACGGTGGTCAATCCGGAGGGGCGCCCCGGCGGGGGGGGAGCCTGGTCCCCTTCCGCAGGGACCGGGACTCTGTCGCCCGCCCCTCTTCCGGCAGCCGGACCAACGGGGCCTGGTTCCCTGGTGTCCGGCTCCCAGTTGCCCGGCTCAAACGTGCCCGTGGCGAGCCAGTCGGCGGTCACTCAGGTGGGGACGCAGGGACTGGGCGGGCCCGCTCCCAGTCGGCCCACTTCCAGCCCGCCCGCCTCGAGTCTGGTCGACCGGTTGTTTGCCTCAACCAGCGGGGGGGCTGGGGAACCGATGGCGGATGGGGTCCCGCTGCGGCTGGGGCACTATTTGCTGGAAGAGCGCATTCGCGGTGGCGGCATGGGGGCGGTCTTTCGGGCCCGGGATACCCGGCTGTTGCGAACCGTGGCATTGAAGGTCCTGGCTCCGGGGCTCTCGCGCGATGCGATGATGACCGAGCGGTTTCGCCGGGAGGCGCAACTGGCGGCCCAACTCGACCACCCGCATCTGGCCCGGGTGTTTGATGTGGGGGAAGATCTGGGTCTGCAGTTCATCGCGATGGAGTTCATTCCCGGATTGAACCTGCGGGAATTGATCCAGCGGGATGGCCCACTCCCCGTGGTGACGGTGGTCAACTGCGCCTCGCAGATTGCCCGGGCTTTACTGCATATGGCGGCCCGCGGAATCGTTCACCGGGATCTGAAGCCCTCCAACGTGATGTGGACCCCCGAGGGAGTCGCCAAGCTGGTCGATATGGGACTGGCCCGCTGGCAGACAGGAGAGGAGGCGCAGGGGGACCTGACTTCGGCGGGCACCACCCTCGGAACGTTCGACTACATCGCTCCCGAACAGGCCCGTGACCCGCGCCAGGCGGATGCCCGCAGTGACATCTACTCTCTGGGCTGCACCCTGTATCACATGCTGACGGGGGAACCCCCCTATCCCGAAGGGACGGTGCTGCAAAAGCTGCTCTCGCACCAGGGAGAAGCCGCCCCCGACCCGAGCCAGAAAAACCCCGCGGTCCCCCCCCTGTTGGCAACGGTGGTGCGGCGGATGATGGCGAAAGACCCGCGCAGCCGGCAGCAAACCCCGGCCGTCCTGGTGCGGGAATTGACCCAGGTGGCACAGTCCCTGGGGTTGCAGCCGGCAGGCCCCGAAGGAACCTTTTGGGCCGCCCCTCCCCCGGGGCCTTCGGTGTGGCGCCGCAACGCGGCCCCCCTGGCCACCGCCGCCTTGCTGCTGTTGATCCTGGGCTGGCTGGAGTTTGGAAGGGGGACACCCGGCACGACCACCTCGGTCCGGCCCCTCGAACCGGCGGCCCTTGAGCCGCGAAGGATGGATCCGGCCGAAGACCGGGGCCGCCTGCAAACCACCGCGACACCAGAGGAATCGCCTGCGGACGAGCCTTCCCCAAAGTCGGTTCCTGTCGTGGCGGGACTGAAATCGGGGGCGCGCGAACTGGCGGGAATCTTGCCCCTCGCCGGCGAGGGAAACACGAACACCCCAGGCACGGGGGGCGCGGCCGAATTGCTCGAGAGCACCCGCCTGGAATCACCGGATCTGCCGGGGCGCTCGTCCGATCCACGGGATGAGGGTTCTGACGGTCCCAATCGGGGTGGCCCTGAACGCACCGCCCGGGTCAGCCCGGGAACCGACGCCACTCCCACGGAGTCCGAGGGTTCCCTGGAAGATGAGGGATTTGTCCTGATTGGGCGGGAGGGAACCGGCGACCGCCGGTTCGCCACCCTCGAAGGGGCCCTGGCGGCGGTGCGCAGCGACGGAGCGGTGATTGAACTGCGGTTCAACGGACGCCGACGGGAAGCGGGGCTGAAGATTTCCCGGCGGGTGATGATCCGCGCCGACCGGCGTTACTCGCCGATCGTGGAACTGGCACCGCAACCGGTCCCCGATTCCGATTCGGTCCGGGGAATCACGGTGGGCTCGGGTGGGCTCGAACTGGTCGGCTGTTCGTTCGTCTTGCTGGTGGGCGATTCGACCCGTGCCGAGAGTTGGTCGTTGTTCGCTCTGGACCGTCCCGACCTGCTGCGGCTGCAGGACTGCGTGGTCACCCTTGTGAATCCCCAGGGGCGGCCGGCGGCGGCCATCGAATGGACCGACCCCGACGGATCGATGATGCCCGACATGCCGATTCCCGGGACAAATCCCGGAGTCCCCCTGAACCTGGAACTTTCCGAAAGCCTGCTGCGCGGCGAGGGAGACCTGTTCCTGATCCGCAGACCAGAACCGTTGCGGATGTCGATCCGGCAAAGCGTGATTGCCCTGCGGGGGTCTCTGGTGCACGAACGGCTGACGACCAACGCCCCGGCGGAACAACCCCCGCAGGAATTGCGTCTGGACCATGTGACGGTGGTGCTGGGAGACTCGCTGGCCCGGGTTGATTGTGCCGTGGAGGTGCGGCGGCCCCCCCAATTGCAGGTCTCGGCCGCCAACTGCATTTTCGCGTCGATTGGAGACGCCCCGCTGGTCAGCATGTCGGCCAACCTTCCCCTGCAGGACTTCCGGGGACAGTTTTTGTGGGTCGGGCGCTATAACTTCTACGACAGGTTTGCCACGTTCTGGAACGTGGTTTCGCGCGAGGGTGTGGGCCGGACCGAGTCCTGGGACTTCTTCGCCTGGCGAAGGCACTGGACCGAGTCGGCCGAGTCGAACGCCCGGGTGGATGCGGTGGAGTTTGTCGAACGGGACTGGCAGGATCTCCCCTTTCATCAATTGGGGAAGGAGCAGTTCGTGCTGGAACGACGAAGTGCCTCCAACCAGGCTCCCGGCGGTGCGGGAGATTCGAGTGACGCGGGGGCGAACCTGCTGTTGATTCCACGGGTGTCTGGAGATGAATCCAGCGAGTCGGCCGGGCGGGAGCGCAACCGCCTCTGACGCCGGCAGGGACGGTTTGTGACGGAGAGTTGCCTGATGCGTGCCGATCGAAATTCACTCCTGGGTTCTCCCCTCGTCCTGACGGGCATGCTGGCGCTGGTGCTGGCGGGGGCCTGGCGCACAAGGGAGTGGTTTCGAGACACTCATCCCGATCAGGCGCTGCGGCCCGAATCGGCGGAATGGCACGAGGCGTATGACCGGTGGGTCGAGCAGGGGTCAGCGGCCTGGCCCGGGGTGCTCGACGCACTGCAGAGGGATTCGGGACCGGCGCGGCGGATGGCGCTGCTGGCGGTCGCCACGCTGCGCGACGCCCCTCCCGAAGTGCGCGACGAGGTCCGTCAGTTGCTGTCGGCTCCCGACCCGGCCGATCGCCGGGAAGCCCTCGTCGCCTGGACCGGGGCCGATCGCGATCCCCTGTTCGCCCTCGACGAACTCGCGACCGCCTGCGGTGACGAAAACTCCATCGTCCGCGGCACGGCGCTCGAATTGCTGCTGTGCATCGGGCCCGACTCGATCCCCCGGCTGGAACCGCTGGCCGCCGACCGACACCACCCCGCCCAGACGGCCTGTCTGCAGGGGCTGCTCTCTCTGAACGCCTCGTCCCCCTCGGTGGTGGAATTGGCCCGCAGCCTGTGGCGTGACGAACAACTCGACTCCGACGTCCGCCGCTATGCCCTGGCACTGCTGGTGTGTGCCGGACAGGCGACTCTCGAAGAGCTGGAACAGGGGGTCGAAACCGGACAGCCGCTGATCCAGTCGATCGCCCTGTGGGGCATTCGTGAAATGGGTCCCCCCGCGAGAAGCCTGGCGGACAAACTGCTGAGTCTCGATCTGCCGCTGAAACTCTCGATTCCGCGGGAGCAGACGATGGACGGACAGATCGTCCGATTCCCGGCCCAGGCCTATGTCTCGATGCCCCTGACCCTCGATCAGATCGACCCCAGCCAATCGGTCCCCCAGATCGCCTTCGACGAAAACGCCGGCGAAGAGCAGATGACCGACTTCACCCTGTTTTCGGTTCTGGCCTCGATCGCCTCCCCGGGTGAGCTGGACCTCAAGTCGCTCGAGGCACGACTCTCGACCCTCCCCGCGCTGGATCAGTTGCGGGCGGTGCAGCACATGCGGCAGCTGGGTTGGACCGAAGAGCGTTTTGCCGATCGACTCGAAGCCCTGTTTCTCGAGGGAGGCACGGCCATCCGGAATCCGGTCGCGCTGATGCTGAGGACAGAGGCTCCGCAGCGTGCCGAGCGCCTCGCCGCGAGCCTCCGGCAGAAACTGGCCGGGAATCTTTCCGAGAATGATCGCCGGGTGCTGCTCGACCAACTCTCAAAGCTCACCACGTCGAGCGAGACCGCCAGCAGCAGCCCGGGCGAAACCACCCCAGTCGCGGCTTCCGCACCAGACCCCGAATTCATCTCTCGTCTGCTGGAACTGGCCGAAGGCCCGGACGACGCGCTCGCCATCTCGGCACTGCAGACGCTGGGATCGCTGGGCCGGAGTGCGCTCGACAGTTTGCCCCAGCTCGTCAGCATCGCCACCGCCCCGCTGGTGTTTGACCTGACGGCCACTCCCACCGGTCAGCCTCCCACCGGTTCCGGCACAGCCACGCTCATGACGACCCGGCCCAACGAGTCGAGCCTGCCGGTGGCCCGCGCCGATCCGTTCATCGGGGCGGGTGTTCCCCGGCGTCAAACGGCGCTGGCGACGGTGGTGGCGATCAACCAGATTGAGCCCCGGCCCATCTCGGAAGTGAGTGAGTTGCTGCGCCGGAACGAAGAACCCTCGCCCATGCGGGCCCTGGCGTTCGAAGTCGAGGCGGCCGCCAGCGAGGCCTCCCCGGATCGCCTCGCCCTGGCCCGCGAAGTCTTCGACTGGGGAGATGAAATGCTGCAGCGCCGGGTGGTGCACTGGCTGGGAGGCCGGCTTTCGCAAGACCCCGAATGTGTTCCCCTGCTGCTCGATTGGCTGAAGAAGTCTTTGTCCGAGCCCCTCGTGGTGACTCCCCAGATGGTCGGCCTGAATTCGCAGGATTCCCGCCATACCGATGAGGAAGTCAACCTGCGTCTGCTGCTGCTGTCTTATCTGCGGTCGCAGACCGGTGTTCCCGGCGTGACAGAAATCGCGCGGGAATGCCGGGAACAACTCAAACTGCTGCCGATCGCCGGGCAGCGCCCCGGCTGGCGGAAGGCTCCCCTGCGGGAACTGCTGCGTCAAAGGCGCGATCAATTGCAGGCGCTGGACCAGATTCTGGCCCCGCCCCAGACCTCGTCGTGAGGGGTGCCGGCGATCGGTCACCCCGCCGAGGCAGAAGAGAGCCTTCCGAGTCTCACACCCTGGTTTCTGATTTTCCCCCTCATCGCCACGCTGTGGCGGGAGATTCCCGATGAAGTCTGCGCTTCGCTGGATGGCGACCGACCGCCAGCCACTCTGGTCTGGGCTGCTGATGCTGCTGTGCTGTGCGAACGCGTTTGCGGCGGACCAGCCGGGGGCGAGTCGGGTGACCTTTCATGGCTACGACGACTGCCTGCGACTGGAGAACCAGACCACCCGCGTGACCCTCTGCCCCCGGGCGGGGGGCCGCGTGCTGGAATACAGCTGGAAGGGAGTCAACGCGCTCTATCTGCCTGCGGGAGACGAGGGGTGGGAGTACCAGAACGAGAAAGACTGGGGCACGATGAATGCCGGGCGGTTCGACATCGGCCCCGAGCAAACCATCGCCCCCCACCCGGTGTTGTGGGCGGGACGGTGGCAGGGAGAGATTACCGGTCCCCGAGCGGCCCGCCTGACCAGTCAGCCCGATGCCGCGACGGGCGTGCAACTGATCCGCGAGTTTCAGCTCGATGAACAGTCTTCGCGGCTGAAATGCCGGCAGATCATCAAGAACGTGGGGACGCGCCCCCGGGAGTATTGCCATTGGAGCCGGACGTTCGCGGTGGGGGCCGGCATCTGCGTGATTCCGCTGACCGAACCCTCGCGGTTCCCGGAAGGCTACGTGATGTATGAGCCCGACTCGGTCATCAATTTCCGTCCCCGCGATGCGCGGATCCGCCGGGTCGAGGGACATCTGGTGATTACCGGGGCGCCGCGTCACCCCAAGCTGGGCATGGACACGGCCGGAGGCTGGATGGCCTATCAGATGCCCAACAACCTGCTGTTCGTCAAGCAGTATATGGTCGATCCCGAGCGGCCTTACAACGAGGTGGCGGGATTGACGATGTCGGTCTGGTATCCCGATGGTCCGATGTGCGAACTGGAACCGATTGGCCCGCGGGAACGGATTGAGCCGGGGAAGTCGGCCGCATTCACCGAAACCTGGTATCTGGCCGAGCGGGCGGCACCCGCCACGGCCGACCTCATCGACGTGCGGGACGTGGCGCAGCAGGTGCGCGGGATGCTGGTGCCGGAGGCGGACTGAGCGGGGCTGTGGCCTCCTTCCGGCCGCGGCTTGCCCCCCCCGGTTGAGCGGTCCATAATCGCCCTGTGGGGGTTGATCCATTCCTGTCCTGAACCGAGTGTGCTGCCCATGATTCGCGCCCGCGCTGCCATGCTGCTGTGTGGACTGCTGCTGACAACCCTTCTGGGATTCGCGGGGGGGCCGGCCCGGGTCGGTGCCCAGCAGGAAGGAGAACCGGGGTTCCGCACGCTGTTCAACGGCCGTGACCTGACCGGTTGGCACAAGAATCCCGAGAAGATCGGGCATGGCACCGGCGGCAAGTGGGAAGTGGTGAACGGCGCCATCGAGGGGGAACAGGATCCCCCGGGCAGCGGCAACGGCGGGATCATTCTGAGCGATGAGGTGTTCGGGAATTTCGAGGTGGTGTTTGAGACGAAGCCCGATTGGGGGCCCGACTCGGGCTTCTTCATGCGCAGCACGGCCAAGGGGAACTGCTACCAGATGATGATCGACTACCACGAAGACGGGAACGTGGGGGAGATCTATCGCGAAGGGCTGGATGGGGCGTCGAACCGCACATTCGACCTGTGGGGCCAATACAGCGATCCCGAGAAGAAACAGCTGACCGGCATCGAGGCCCGCCCCCGTCCGGCCCGGGGGACCGAGAAACCGGCCGAATCGCGGTTTCCGCTGGTCGACTGGAGCCGGATCTGGAAACTGAATGACTGGAACACCGTCCGCTGCCGGGTGAAGGGGAATCCCCCCACCATCACCACCTGGATCAATGGCGCGCTGATCACCGAGTACACCAGCGACAAGACCTTCGAAGGGGTGCTGGGAGACAAGGGACACATCGCGTTCCAGGTGCACGGCGGTGTGGGAGCGTGGCCCAAGGGGGCCAAAGTGCGGTTCCGCAACGTGCGGATCAAGGAATTGCCCTGAATCCATGCGGATCGGGCCGGGCCCACCCAACCCTGAGTTCCTCCTGAAGAACCGGATGTGCTGCATGCCGAGTCGAAGCTGGTGGCTGCTGACTGTGGTGTTGGGGCTGGTGCTGCCTGCCCGGCTGACGGCCGATGACGGGGCGGCCGCTCCCGACACGGAGCGCAGCGTCGAAGAATTGACCGAGCAGGCCCGCAGGTCGATTGTGGTGGTCTCGTTTTCGGGGCGCGATGGCCGCAACCAGGGACTGGGCACCGGGTTTGTCATCGACCCGGAGGGGCTGATCGCCACCAACCTGCACGTGATTGGGGAAGGTCGTCCCATCAGTGTGCAGACCAGTGATGGCCGTCGTCTCGAAGTCCAGAGCGTCGAGGCGTTCGACCGACATGTCGATCTCGCGTTGATCCGGGTCGCGGCCCGCGATCTGCCGCCGCTTCCGCTGGGAGACTCCACCGCCATTCGCCAGGGGCAGTCGGTGATTGCCCTGGGAAATCCGCAGGGGCTGAAATACAGCGTGGTCGCGGGGGTTCTTTCGGGGACCCAGGAAATCGACCGGCGCTCGATGCTGCAGTTGGCGATCCCCATCGAACCCGGCAACAGCGGAGGGCCCGTGCTGGACCGCCAGGGGCGGGTGCTGGGTGTGGTGACCATGAAGTCGGCGGTCACCGACAACCTGGGATTCGCCATGCCGGTGAATGAACTGAAGCGACTGCGGGACAGTCCCAACCCCACGGTGATGTCGCGCTGGCTGACGATTGGAGCGCTGGATCCCCAGGAATGGACCGCGCTGATGGGGGGTCGCTGGAAACAGCGGGCGGGGCGGATTCTCGCCGAGGGGCTGGGCAACGGGTTTGGCGGCCGGACCATCTGCCTCTCAACCGCCCCCGCTCCGGAAGCCCCCTTTGATCTCTCGGTTTCGGTGAAACTCGACAACGAAGAGGGGGCGGCCGGGCTGGCGTTTTGTGCCGACGGCGGCGACCGGCATTACGGCTTTTACCCCACCGGAGGCCGGCTGCGGCTGACCTGCTTTCTGGGTCCCGATGTC
>Ga0315906_10007523_pt1 | contig 13241 bp, 13 predicted proteins | sample LakEriMetagenome_4_FD_203526 | JGI IMG/M metagenome (GOLD analysis project Ga0315906, IMG submission 203526) | Freshwater fungal communities from buoy surface, Lake Erie, Ohio, United States - Buoy 2 MA122 | ecosystem: Environmental > Aquatic > Freshwater > Lake > Lake biofilm | place: USA...
TGGAAGTGGCCTATCTGCTCATCAACGGCGAGCTGCCCACGCCGCAGCAGTTCGATGATTTCAAGCATGTCATAAAGATGCATGGCATGACCCATGAGCATCTCACCCGTTTCTACCAGGGGTATCGCTACGACGCACACCCCATGTCCGTGCTCTCGGGCGTGATGGCGGCCATCGCCTCTTATTACCACAACTCCACCGACATCTATAACCCGGAAGATCGTCGCCTGACCGCCCAGCGCGTAATCTCGAAGATGCCGAATCTGGTCTCCAAGGCTTACCGCTACTCGAGCGGCCTGCCGTTCGTCTATCCGGACAATTCCCGCGATTTCGTGGAGAACTTCATGTACATGATGTTCTCCTGGCCGACCGAACCCTACCACGCCAACCCGGTCGCCGTGCGCGCCATGGACTTGCTGTTCATCCTGCATGCGGACCACGAGCAGAATGCGAGCACCTCCACCGTTCGCCTGTGCGGAAGCGCGGAAACCAACCCCTTTGCGTGCGTGTCCGCCGGTATCTCCACCCTGTGGGGCAAGGCTCACGGTGGTGCAAATGAGGCGGTCATCGACATGCTCACGGAGATCGAGCATCCGAAGAACATCCGCAAGTTCGTGGATCGAGCGAAGGACAAGGGCGACAACTTCAAGCTCATGGGCTTCGGACACCGGGTCTACAAGAACTACGACCCGCGGGCCAAGATCATCCGCAAAGCCTGCCATGACCTGCTGACCGAGATGAACCTGAACCAGCCGCTGTTCGAAATCGCCATGGAGCTCGAACGGATTGCGCTGGAAGACGAATACTTCATCTCCCGCAAGCTCTATCCCAACGTGGATTTCTACTCGGGACTCATCTACCAGGCGCTCAACATTCCAACCAACATGTTTACCCCCATGTTCGCACTGGCTCGCTCTGCAGGCTGGATTGCGCAGTGGATGGAAATGCTGAGCGACCAGGCCGACTTCCGCATCGGACGTCCGCGCCAGCTCTATGTCGGCGCGCCGAAGCGCGACTACGTGGCCTTGGCAAGCCGCAAATAGGTCGCTGGCCCAGTTCCAGCACAGACCCAAGCAAAAATCAGGATTTTCCGCATGAAAAAGCCCGTCAGAGTCACGGTTACCGGCGCCGCCGGCCAGATCTCCTATTCCCTGCTGTTCCGTATCGCCTCCGGCCAGATGCTGGGTGCCGATCAGCCTGTCATCCTGCAACTGCTCGAAGTGACTCCCGCCATGAAGGCGCTCCAGGGCGTGGCGATGGAGCTCGACGACTGCGCCTTCCCGCTCGTCAGCGCGATCGAGATGAGCGACGACCCGAACGTGGCATTCAAGGGCACCGAGTATGGCTTGCTGGTGGGTGCGCGGCCGCGCGGCCCCGGCATGGAGCGTGCGGACCTGCTGGCAGCGAACGGCGGCATCTTCAAGGTGCAAGGCAAGGCAATCAATGACCATGCCAGCCGCAGCATCAAGGTGCTGGTGGTGGGCAACCCCGCAAACACCAATGCCTGGACCTGCATGGTGTCCGCCCCGGACATCAACCCGCGTCAGTTCACCGCCATGACCCGACTGGATCACAATCGCGCCGTGGCCCAGCTGGCCGCCAAGACGGGCAGCACCGTGGCGGATGTCCGGCAGCTCACCATCTGGGGCAACCACTCCACCACGCAATATCCGGATCTGAGCCAGGCAACCGTGAAGGGGGCTGCGGCACTCGGTCAGGTCGAGCGCACCTGGTACGAGAACGACTACATCCCGCGCGTCGCCAAGCGCGGCGCGGAGATCATCGATGCCCGCGGCGCCTCCAGCGCAGCCTCGGCCGCCAATGCCGCGCTTGAACACATGCGCGACTGGGCACTGGGCACCCCCGCGGACGATTGGACCAGCATGGGGATCCCCAGCGACGGCAGCTACGGAATTGAGAAGGGCCTGATGTATTCCTTCCCGGTCCGCTGCCGCAACGGCGACTATGAAATCGTGCAGGGCTTGGCGATCGACGATTTCAGCCGCGCGCGCATGACCGCGACGGAAAACGAGCTCAAGGAAGAACGGGCCGCAGTGCAGCAGCTGGTGGGGTAAACCCACCGGATTGCCACGATGTGGGGAGGTCAGTCAGAATCCTCCCATGATCGACGCGCAGGGCTATCGCGCCAATGTTGGCATCATCATCCTGAATGATCGGGGCCAGGTGTTTTGGGGCCGCCGTTGTGGCCGCGGCGCCTGGCAGTTTCCGCAAGGCGGGATGAATCCTGACGAGAGCCCGGAGCAGGCCATGTTCCGGGAGCTGCGCGAGGAGGTTGGTCTGCAGCCTCATCACGTGGAGGTCATTGGCTGCACTCGCCGTTGGCTCCGCTACCGTCTTCCCCGCAGGTATATCCGCCATGACCAGCGACCGCTCTGCATAGGGCAGAAGCAGCGCTGGTTCGTGATGCGACTCACCGCTGCCGAGTCGGAGTTTGATCTGGCCTGTGACGAGAGGCCCGAGTTCGACCAGTGGCGCTGGGTGGAATACTGGGACCCCCTGCAGGAGGTCGTCTCCTTCAAGCGCGGCGTGTACCAACAAGCCTTGCGTGAACTGGCTCCACTCGTGGAGCGCGCCGCCGCCATCTCGCTGCCGCGTCTCGGGCAGTCCCCTCCCGCCTGAGGCACCTCGCCCGCTTCAGTTTCCGCTCTTGCGAATCGCCAGTTCCGGCAGCAGGGTTCGCGCCGCGCGTGATTGTGCGTGGTGGGTGAATTGCTCGCCGAATCCCGGCTCGAAGCCATAACCATCGATGAGTGCGCGCAGGCTGTCGATCCTGTTCTTGCACGCCGCCATGGCTTCATCGGCCGCTTGGCGGATGTCGGGTAGCTTGTCCACTCGCGCCATGGCTTCCTTGTAGACGCAACCGTTGTAGTCGCTCACGCCGCTCATCATGGCCGTGCGTTCTTCCATGGTCATGTCACCGGGCGAGCGATAGGCAGTCTCGCTTGCGGTCCCGGTTTCCTCCGCACCGGCCAGGGGCACGAGAAGCAGGGCCTGCGCCAGAATCATGACGATCAGGGCACCGCCTCGGGGATGGATTTTCGACATCTGGGTTTCACTCCACATCAAATTGCGCGCGTTTGATCTGCCAGGCTTGTGGTCTTCCGCCCACCTTGTCGCAGCCGAGTTTCTGAGCGGGATCCCCCGGTGCGATGCTGCCATCCATCAGACCCTGAGGGCGGTCCACATAGACCCTGAGCAGGCGGTAGCGAATGATCCGCGAGGGGTGCTCATTGTGCATCACGATCAGTTTTCCACCCTCACTCAGATTGTGGCAACGACCATCCAGCACGGTTTCCAAACGCAGCCAGGCTCGTGGATCGGATTCATCCCGGGTTTCGGCCGATTCGGCCGCGCAGGGGAGGGCGATGCCTGCCAGCATCAGCACCAAGCCCAGCAGAGCCCCGCGTGCGGGCCCACGGACGTGCGCAGGACCTTGTCGCCCCGCTCTTTCGGGACTGGGCTTTCGACGGCTACGGTGGGGCACGAAGTTACTCACAGAACCTGTGGATAAAGATGTGGATGGCATGCGGACTGATGGGGTTTGGGCAAGAGTTTGCAGGATCCTGTAACAGAACGGTCAAATTTTAGGCAGATTCTTTAAAGCCAATAAAATCAATGAATAAAAAGAATTTCATGAGGTGATTACGTGGATTCAAGACTAAGCCTGAATGCTGAAAGGTATTTTTTTTCACGTTGTGTAAAACCCACAAAATTCGGGGGCACGACTGCTTGTCAGCGCCGCTTCATTGTGCTGCGTGCTCGGGCTTGAGAAAGAGCTTGTGCTGCAACTGGCAGGCATCATAGGGTAATTATCTTTATCTTTTAGCACTTTGGTGGATAATCATCAGAATGCATAGAAGCTATCGCACGCAACCCCTTGGCCACTGCCTCAGCTTGAGCTCCGCCCTTTTGCTGACAGCCAGCCTGCTGGGCTCGGGTTGCAGCATGTTGGGCAGCCAAGATAACGGGGAATATTCTGCGGCGATACCACGAGACCCCTCAGCCGAGCGGGCGCTGGAACCGCGGCCGGCCGCGCCCGGGAACTTGGACACCCTGGGGCTGGTGGCCTATGCGGCCAGCATGCAAGGCAAGCCCTATCGCGCGGCGGGCGATTCGCCCAGCGAAGGCTTCGATTGCAGTGGACTGGTCCAGCATGTGTTCGGGCGCTTCGACCTGTATCTTCCGCGCGATGCGGCAAGCATGGCCGAGATCCTGCCGCCGGTGTCACTGTCCGAGGTGGAGGCGGCCGATCTGTTGTTCTTCAATACCCAAGGGCGGCGCTTTTCGCATGTCGGAATCTATCTCGGCGATGGGCGTTTCGTGCACGCCCCCAGCCCACGGACTGGGCGGGTGATCATCTCGGCTGTCGACAACCAGTACTGGCGGAACCGGGTGACAGGTGCCCGCAGACCCGCGCCCCTGACCTATGCACTCTCAAGCCAGGATGGGCAGGTCGCGCGCGCACTGAAGCCTTGGTGAACCCGGGAAAATTTTTAGCCTCTGGATGACATGGATCCATAAATCGAGACGGACCGTATTGCAAAGCGGTGCAACATGGTCCACCATCCCACGCCAGATTGCATTGCAGCATCTTCAGATTTAGCGAGGGAAACCCAATGGACTTCCAGATTGACGCCGCCTCCGACACCCTTGATTCCGCCCACGCCCCGTTGGGGCATGCGCCGCTGGGACGATTGACCCCTGCCCGCCAGACGGTCATCCGTATCCTGAAGGCAACCGATCGCGCGCTGACCCATCACGAAATCGAGCAACAGGCGAGGGCCGACGGTATCCAGTTCGACCGCGTCACCCTGTACCGGGCGCTGGAGTGGCTGGTGAACAAGGAGCTCGCACACAAGGTCGCGGCGGAAGATCGCATCTGGCGCTTCAGCGCGGCGCGTGGTGCCAACCGCGACCAGGCCTACTTTCACTGCACGAGCTGCGGCTCCGTGTACTGTCTGGACCTCGCCCCCGGCTATGCCCCGGTCGCCGTCCCAGAGGGCTTCAAGGCCAAGCGGGTGGAGATCATGGTGCGCGGGGAGTGCGCCAAGGCCGACTGCAAGCGCTGAGTCTCCACTGACCGAAGTCACCGGCCGCCACGGCCGGTGACTATCACTGTTGTTGTGCCCCTGAGAGCTTCCCGCTCACCTTTTCCTGCGTGCGGATTTCGACCCCTCTGCCATTGCGCCGGTCCCGGTCTCGAGCAGGCTGCGCAGCATCCAGGCATTCTTCTCGTGAATCTGCATGCGCTGGGTCAACAGATCGGCGCTGGGCTCGTCGCCTGCCTTGTCCACCTTCGGGAAAAGTTTCCGGGCGGTGCGAATCACAGCCTCCTGGCCGGCTATCAGCTGCCTGATCATGTCCTCCGCGGCGGGCGTGCCGGTTTCTTCCTGGATGCTGGCCAGCTTCATGAACTGCGAATAAGAAGCGGGCGCAGGGAAACCCAGGGCGCGGATGCGTTCGGCAATCGGATCCAGTGCGTTCCACAACTCCGTGTATTGATCCATGAACATCAAATGCAGGGTGTTGAACATCGGACCAGTCACATTCCAGTGAAAGCCGTGAGTCTTCAGATAAAGGGAATAGCTGTCTGCCAGCAAATGCGAGAGCCCGTCTGCAATCGCCTCCCGGTTCTTTGCGCTGATGCCTATGTCCATGCAAATCCTCCTGCGGAGAGTAATCAAACCACGAGTGTAGTTCGCGAATGGCGCAGCCGTGCCAAAAATATCACGGCACGCGCGTCGCACCCATGGATACCTTGAGGCATGGTCCGCACGCTCAGCCTGCCAGGGTGCGCGTCATCTCTCGGTGATAATGCGCCAGTGCGGGCTCGTTGCGTCCGAACACCGTGTGCGACTGGGCGGCGCTGTGAAAACCGTGCTGGATTCCCTCACCGAGGGGAAAGTCTTCGTTCTGCACGACATTCAGCACGATCTCGAGGTTGCGATCCCAATGGCGACAGGCCTTGTCCGTAAGCGCGGGTGTAGGCGAGTACAGGGACAGGCGCATCACTGCCTCATCGGGCGAGCTGCCTGGAAAGATCTGCCAGAGTTCGATTTGCTCGCCCTGCGACACCACGACGGTATTGGGGAACAGGATGTAGATCACGACCGTGTGTGGTAGCACCGACCATGAGTCGTCCGCCGTGGCCGCCGGCGCAGTGGTGATCGATTTGCGCGGCGATACCAACCGGAAATGCTGGCCGTAGGTATCAAACAGGGCGAGATTTTGAAAGAACGTGCTGCAGATCGAATCCCGGTGCAGCACGCAGAAGTGATAGGACTCGAGGAAGGTATCGATCACGAGCTTCCAGTTCATGCGGCGGGTGATTTCGCGCGAGGCATAGTGCGCGAACGTGCCGAGACCATAAGCGCCGAGCTCAGGCCCCAGATTTCCCAGCCAAGCCGCCACGTCCATGCTCTGTCCGGGAGTGGGGCACACCCACAGCATGCCGTGCACCTCCTCGGCCGCGAGCCTGGTCAAACCGAAATCTTCGCGTTCGAGCGCCGCGAAGGAGGCTTCATCCGGACGATTCACCAGACCGCCGTCCAGTCCGAAGGTCCATGCATGGTAGGGACAGGTGAAGCCGCGTGCAGTGCCGCAGGCCTCCGCCAGCCGTGCGCCGCGGTGTCGGCAGACATTCAGGAAGGCGCGAAAACGGCCTTCCAGATCGCGCACGAGCAGGATGGGTACGCCGGCCAGATCATGCACGCGATAGGTCCCAGGGTCCGGCAGGTCATTGCTGAGACCCAGACAAAGTGGCTGCCGCCGGAAAAACACGTCCTGTTCCCTGGCCGCCACCCCGGGGTCTATGTATTCGGATACCGGCTGCAGGTAAGGCGCCTCTGACCGATCCGTTCCCTGGGCGTCGATGAGATTGAGAAGCCGGCGCGCGACGTTCAGTTGTTCTGCGTGTTGCATGGCGTTGCTCGCTGTCTGTTCCGGTGTGTTCGGGATTACGCGGGGCGGACCCAGACGCTGTTGTCATGGAAGGCCGCACCCCCGACCGGACCGGCGGAATCCGCGCCCGTGAGTGCATTGATCCCGAGTCCCCCGGGAAAGGCGTCGTTCGGCCACAGACTTTCACAGATGACGACACCGCGCTGCAAGCCATCGAAGCTCTCCAGCACGAGTTCCACCTCACCCCGCGTGTTGCCCACCTTGATCCTTGCCCCCTCTGCCAAGCCCAACGCGGAAACATCCTCCGGATGCATCATGAGGCTGGGATGTTTCTCCCGACGGCGCGAGGAGGGGGTTTCCGTGAAACTGGAATTCAGGAACTGGCGCGCCGGAGCCGTGACCAGCCGGAAAGGCAGGGTCTCGGAGGAAGTTTCAATCACCGCATGGTGATCCGGCAGTGCCGGCCACTGGTGTCCCGCGCCGAACGCCTGCGGCCCAACCTTCGACCAGTCGGGCGCAAAGTGAAACTTGCCGTCAGGATGCGCAAACCCCTCGAGATAATGCGCGGTGGCGAAATCGGGCTGGCAATCTATCCAACGCTCGCGCTCCAGACGCTCCAGATCTCCCCAGCCGGATTGCCGCAGCGTCCAGTCGATGATTTCGCGCGAGCTCATACCGAAGCCGCGGTGGCTGGCGCCCAGACGCGTGGCCAGTGCACAAATCACCTCATGGTTGCTGCGACACTCGCCGGGTGCTTCCACGATCTTCGGCCCGAGCAGGATGTGCTGCTGACCTCCGGCCTGATAGAGATCATCATGCTCCATGAACATCGTGGCCGGCAGCACGATATCCGCCATCTTCGCCGTGTCGGTCATGAACTGCTCGTGCACGCAGGTGAACAGGTCCTCGCGCAGGAAGCCGCGGCGTACGACATTGAGATCGGGCGCGACCGACATGGGATTGGTGTTCTGGATGAACAGGGCGGTCACGGGCGGGCCTCCCGCGAGCGCTTTTTCTTCGTGCGTGAGCACGGCCCCGATGCGGGATTGATCGAGCACACGCACGCCGGGATCGCGCAGTTCGCTGCCCTCGATGAGTGATCGGTCCCAGTGGAAGATGGCGCCGTTGTTGTGGAAGGCGCCACCGCCCTTGTGCAGCCAGGCGCCGGTCACCGCGGGGATGCAGGCTGCGGCGTGCATGTTGATGGCGCCGTTGCGCTGGCGCGAGAACCCGTATCCCAGCCTGAAGAAGCTCCGCGGGTGCTCACCCACCAGACGGGCAAAGGTCTCGAGGGTGTCCACCGGCACGCCGCTGATGGCGCTGGCCCAAGCGGGGGTCCGGCTTTGCAGATGGGCTTCCAGTGCCTCGGGGCAATCGGTGTAGCGCGCCAGGTATTCGCGGTTGGCGTGACCGTCACGGAACAGGCAGTGCATGACTGCACAGGCAACGGCGCCGTCAGTCCCCGGGCGCACACAGACGAAGAGATCGGCTTGCTCCGCAGTGGCATTGCGGTAGGTGTCAACAACCACGATCTTCGCGCCGCGCGCCCGCCGGGCCGCCAGCGCATGCGTCATCACGTTGACCTGGGTGGTGGCGGCATTCGTGCCCCAGATGACCACCACTTCCGCGTCGGCCATTTCGCGTGGATCGCAACCTGCGAGCTTGCCCGTGGCGGCCAGGAATCCGGTCCAGGCGAGGGTGACGCAAATGGTGGAGTACTGGCCCGAGTAGCGCTTGGCGTGGCGCAGGCGATTGATCCCGTCGCGCATGACGAGCCCCATGGTCCCGGCGTAATAGTAGGGCCAGACCGTTTCCGGCCCATGGCGCTGCTCCGCTGTCAGCAGGGCCTCCGCCACTTCATCCAGCGCCGCCTCCCAGGAAATCCGCTCGAACCGGCCCTCACCCTTCGCGCCGGTCCGCCGCAGGGGATGGAGAAGTCTTTCCGGGTGGTGGATGCGCTCGGCGTAGCGGGCAACCTTGCTGCAGATGACGCCGGCCGTGTAACTGTTCTCGCGCGCCCCTCTGACCTTGCCGATCGTGTGCTCGTCCAGTGCCTCAATCTCGAGTGCGCAGGTGGAGGGACAGTCGTGGGGGCAGGCGCTGTAGCGCAGGCGGGTCTCGGCGTTCACGGGACGGACTCCAGAGAGGAAATTCACCGTGCCCAGTGTGCGACCACGCCCCGCCTAGGGCAACGCCCTGCATTTGCGTATGATCAGGAGCCCTCTTGCCCCGAGTGTCCCCGCCATGAAGCCCCGCTCCCTTCCCTTGCGTCTGGTATTGCTGTTGTTATGTCTGTCCCTGCTGGCTGGTTGCCTGAACCTCAGCCAAACCCGTGTCACGCCAGAACATCGCCAGTTGAAGAACAAGGTGGGCGTGGTGGTGCTTATGGATCCGGCACCCCGCATTCACCACATGCAGTTGTCGGTGCTGAAAAGCACGGCAAGCCAGCTGGAGATTCCCGGTTGGAACGTGCGCGCGGTGGTCTCGGAGTACCTTGCCCAGCGCATGCGAGGCATGACACTGGACGTCAAGACCGTGCAGTACGACGACAGCACCTTTCCCAGCCCTTACGACAGCAGCATGGCCTATCCCGCCTTCGAGCGGATGCGGCAGCCGCTGGGGACGTGGGCCGCAGGGCAGGGCCTGGACATGGTGGTCGTGGTCTACCGCCAGAGCAGCGAGGACTTCTTCGGCGAGTCGATCGAGAACCTCATCGGTTATGGCGTGGCGCGGCACGCGGAGGAACGCACCGATGCCTATGCCACGGTCTATCTGGAAGCGCTGGACACCTCGGGACGTCTCATCGGCAACTCGGACGGACAGAAAAACATCCGCATCGACGATGCGCTGTGGCGTGCGGAATTCAGCATGGACAAGCAACGCGTGGCGGTGTCCGGCGCCACAGGTAAAGCCTTGCGAGAACAGGTTACCCAGGCCCTGCTGGATGCCGTGCTGCTGGCGGCCCAGGAAGCCGGACTTTCCCACTGATCGCCTCACGGAGCTCCGGCATGCATTTCGTCATCATGGGAGCAGGCGCCCTGGGCATCCTGCTCGCAGCCCACCTGTCGCGCACAGGACACGAGGTCCAGCTCATCGCCCGCGGTGCCCGCGCGCGCGCGCTGGCCGAGGCTGGCCTCGAGGTGCGAGGCCTTACGGCATTCCGTGCCCGGTGCGCCATCACCGACGATCCTGCCTCTCCCGCCCAGACCGATGTCTTCATCAATACGGTCAAGACCCACGACAGCGCACAGGCTCTGGCCTCGCTGACGCGTCTGCAACCGAGAGTTGCCTTCTCGGTGCAGAACGGTGTGGTCAAGGAGGCGGAGCTCATCGAGCGCTTTGGCGCGGCCGCCGTGCTGGGAGCCATGGCCGACTTCAGTGGCGAGTTGGAGGATGACGATGCGGTGCTGTTCACGCGCAACATCAATCTCCATCTCGGTGAGCTCGACGGTTCGCCCTCTGCGCGCGCGACCGAAATTGCTGCAGCCATCCATGCGGCAGGCATCAATGCCCGCGTGGCCACGGATATCCAGAGCGTGATCTGGTCTAAATTCACCGGCTGGGTGGCGCTGTTCCTGATGTCGGTGCTGACCCGTCGTTACACCGGACAGTACCTGAGGGATCCCGATGTGGCGCTGGTGGTGGCTCAAATCGTGCGCGAGACCGCACTGCTGCCGCAGTCACTGGGTATTCCGCTGCAGGACATCTCGCCCATGCCGGTGCTCGGGATTACCGGGGACACCGAGCAAGAGGCGGTGGCACGAGTGATCTCCGTGGGCGAGCGCATGCATGCCAACGCGCCCCTGCACCGTCTGTCCGCCTTGCAGGATCTGCTGCGGGGCAAGCGCCTCGAACTGGACCAGACGATAGGCTATGCCTGCAGGGAGGGCGCGCGACTGGGGTTGGCGCAGCCGGTGCTCAATACCTGTCATCGTATCGCGGCCGGGATCAACCGCGGATTGGGTTGAGTGGGAAGTCTCGCCATGGCCGCGGTCATCGGCAATGCCGAGCCGAAAGGGCGCCCAAGCCAGGCGCCCTGGGTGGACTATGGCCTGCTCGCCCTGGTGTCTTGCCTGCTGCACCTGTGGGTGTGGTTATGGTTGCAGGAGCCCTCTGATCGCCCGCCGCCGGAAACTGCCCCGCGCGTGGTCGAACTCACGCTGCTGCGGCCGGCGCCACCCCCTCCTGCTGTGCAGGCGCCCGCCCCCCCTCCGCCGGAGCCCGTGGCCGCACCCAAACCGCCGCCGCCCAGACCCTTGCCGAAACCTGCGCCGCGTCCAAAGGCCAGTCCGCGGCCTAAGCCCCGCCCGGAACCCCTGATTGATGCCCCGCCGGTGATCAACCCGGCCCCTGTCGCACCTGCACCGGTGCAGCCAGTGCTTGCTCCGGTGGCGGAGGTAGCGCCGCCCGAGCCTGTTTTCGTGCCGGCCACTCGAGCCGCCTCCACGCGCAATCCCAAGCCGGAGTACCCGATGATCGCGAAGCGACGCGGGTGGCAGGGAACGGTTCTGCTGGAAGTGGAAGTGAAGGAGAATGGCCGGCCCGGCAGCGTCAAGGTCCGTGAATCCAGCGGACGCGAGATTCTCGACCAGTCCGCCCTGCGCACCGTGCGGCTCTGGCTCTTCAATCCGGCCACGCGCGATGGCAAGCCGGTGAGCAGCCTCATGACCCTGTCCATCGTGTTCAAGCTCGAAAGATAACGAGGAAAGCGCAGCGTGTTAGCGAATATGTCCAGCGACGGCGTGGTCACCCTGACCCTCTACGTGCTGATTCTTTTTTCGGTCGCCACCTGGACCGTGGTGCTCTACAAAGTGGTCCAGCACCTGCGCGCCAGTCTGCGCAACCGTGCCTACATCCAAGCTTTCTGGGCGGCGCCCAACCTGCCCACCGCCCGCGCGCTCACATTTTCGCCAGGACCTGCATCACGTATCGGGCAGGCCGGGTTCGAAGTCCTTGAAGAAGCGGACGATGCGCACGATCTGGCGCACTCCGGCAATCGGCGCGAATTGCTGGAACGCTGCCTGCGCCAGCAGCTGCAGAAGGAGCGACGGGCGCTGGAGGGGGGGCTGGCCTTGCTGGCGAGCATCGGCAGCACCTCACCTTTCGTCGGCCTGTTCGGCACGGTGTGGGGAATCATGTATGCCCTGCAGGACATCACCAAGGCTGGCAATGCGTCGCTCGATGTGGTGGCGGGACCTATCGGTGAAGCCCTGATTGCCACGGCCGTCGGTATCGCCGTAGCCGTACCGGCCGTGCTCGCCTACAACTTCTTCCTGCGTCGCATGAAGACCGTCATCGCGGACCTTGACGATTTTGCCACCGACTTCCTCAACCTCGCGGCGCGAACCGGTTTCCGCCTCGAACGCGCAGCCTGAGGCCTCTGCCCATGGCCATGAGTCCGCAGGGTGACAACGACGAGGTGATGAGCGAGATCAACGTCACGCCGCTGGTCGACGTGATGCTTGTGCTGCTGGTGGTGTTCATCGTCACCGCGCCCCTGCTGACCAACGCCATTCAGGTGGATCTGCCGGAGACCGAGCAGACCCAAAGCCCGAACGATGATGATGCAGTGACGGTGAGCGTGGATGCCAAGGGCACCATCTTCGTGGAGAAAAAGCAGACCGCGCCCGAGGACCTCACCCGAGCCCTGCAGGATCTCAAGCTGCAGCGCCCGGAGGTGAGTCTCTTCCTGCAGGCCGATGATGCCGCGCGTTACGGCATCGTGGCCAAGGTGATGGCGAGCATCGAACGCTCCGGCGTGAGCCGGGTATCGGTGATTACCGCGACCGAGTAGGCGCCTGGCGCTGGCCGCCTGCACCACGCCCCTGTCCACCACGTCCTTGTCCTTGTCCTTGGCCTTGGGGGCGGCGCGCGTTGCGCCCGGGTGAGCCGTCCCTGCCGGAATGGCCCCGCCGCTCCGGCGGCGGAATGTCAGACGGCCTCTCGGTCTGCACATAACCGGGCACCGTGAAGCGCTCGATCTTGCGACCCAGCAACCGCTCGATGGCCGCGAGTTGCGAGAACTCATCTGCGCTCACCAGTGCATGGGCTTCACCCTCGGCCCCGGCCCTGCCGGTACGTCCGATGCGGTGTACGTAATCCTCTGCCACCTGCGGCAGCTCATAGTTGACCACATGCGGCAGTTCATCGATGTCGATGCCGCGCGCCGCGATATCGGTGGCCACCAGCACCTGCAGCGTGCCCGCCTTGAATTCGGCAAGCGCACGCGTGCGCGCGTTCTGGCTCTTGTTGCCATGGATGGCCAGCGACGGGATCCCTGATTTGCTGAGCTGCTCTGCCAGGCGGTTGGCGCCATGCTT
>Ga0315906_10007525_pt1 | contig 13240 bp, 7 predicted proteins | sample LakEriMetagenome_4_FD_203526 | JGI IMG/M metagenome (GOLD analysis project Ga0315906, IMG submission 203526) | Freshwater fungal communities from buoy surface, Lake Erie, Ohio, United States - Buoy 2 MA122 | ecosystem: Environmental > Aquatic > Freshwater > Lake > Lake biofilm | place: USA: Lake...
CCCGGGCCCCGAACTCGGGCGTCGGCATGGCGGCCCGAGCGGACCGGATCCGCGACGTGCTCGACGCCCTCAAGTCGGGCAAGTCGTTCGACCGGATTCCGGGCCCGTTCGTGGGCGTGCAGGCCGACGAGTCGAAGGCCTTCGCCGACAACGTGACCATCGGCGGCGTCACCCCGGGCTCGCCGGCGGAGCAGGCCGGCCTGAAGCGGGGCGACGTGCTCGTGGAGATGGACGGCGCGGAGCTCAACGGCTGGAACGAGTTCACCGAGCGGGTCGCCGCCTGCAAGCCCGGGCAGGTCGTCGAGCTCCGCGTGCAGCGTAAGGGCGGCGGCGCGAGGCTCGTGATCGCCGGCCGCGAGGTGGAGACGGCCGACGACATCAAGCGGCTCAAGCAGTCGCTCAAGCCTGGGGAGCGGTTCGAGGGCGTGCTCTCCACCGACGACACGCGGACCATCCAGGTGACGCTCGGGGAGAACAAATGAACGCCCGGTTCTTGGCTTTCCTGACCCTGCTTCTCGCCCTGGCGGCGCCGGCCGTGGCCGCCGAGGCCACGGCCGACCTCGTGGACCTGTGCATCCGGGTGCGGCCGGCCTTCGTGTTCGTCGAGGGTGGCAGCGGCGTCGTCATCCGCCCCGACGGCCTCGTGCTCACCAACGACCACGTCATCGAGGGGAAGCGGTCGTACACCGTCCGGCTCGGCGACGGCCGGTCGTTCCGGGCGAAGCTCCTCGGCACGGACCCCTACGGCGACCTCGCCGCCCTCCAGCTCGAGCTCAAGGAGGGCGAGACCGTCCCGCATCTGGAGCTCGGCGATTCCACCGCGCTGGCCGTGGGTGACGAGACGCTGGCGGTCGGCAACCCGTTCGGCCTCGGTGTGCTCGACCAGTCCCCGACCTTCACGTCGGGGATCGTTTCCGCGGTCCGCCACACGCAGGGCACCTACACGGAGTGCATCGTCACCGACACCGAGGTCAATCCGGGCAACTCGGGCGGGCCGCTGATCGACATGTCCGGCCGCGTGGTCGGCATCAACGGCCAGATCAGCACCCGCTTCGGCCTGCGGAGCAACACGGGCCTGGGCTTCGCGATCAGCGCCAAGCAGATCAAGATGTGGCTGCCCCGCCTGGAGGCGGCCGGCGGCGGCGAGGTGAAGCACGGGCGGATCACGGGGCTCGGCTTCGATGGCGGCGAGCCGGAGCGGCCCGAGAGCGTGCAGGTGAAGGACGTGGCCGAGGGCTCGGCCGCGGCCGCGGCCGGGTTTCGGCCGGGCGACGTGATCCTGCGGGTGGACGACGCGCCGGTGGCGAACGTCCGCCGGCTGGTGTCGATCATCGGCATCTACCCCGAGGGCCGCGAGGTGCAGGTGGCGGTGCGGCGGGACGGCGGCGAGGCGGTGCTCGGCGCCACGCTGGTCGCCCCCAAGCGGTGCCAGATGGGAATGAGCCTGGTGCGGCCGCGGGGCAACGACTTCGTGCCGCGGGTCAACGAGGTGGAGGACGGCACGCCGGCGGCCGTGGGCGGCCTGAAGCCGGGCGACGAGATTCTGGCGGTCAACGGCCAGCGGCTCGAGTTCCGCAGCAGGCAGGAGTTCCGGGCCTTCGACCGCGGCCTGCGGACCCGGTTCGACGAGGGCGACATCGTGACCTTCAAGGTCCGCCGGGGCAAGGACGACGCGGCCGAGGAACTCGAGCTGCGGGTCGTGGCCAAGTGACCGCCGGCCACTGTGACGGTCGAATCGACTCCCCCTCTCCCTCGAGGATCAGCCCATGCCGTTTCGATGGATCGCCGCCCTGTTGCTCGTCGCCTCCGGGGCCGTTTGCGTGCCGGCCGTGACCGCACAGACCCCGCCGCCGTACGGCCAGGCCATCTCGCTCGAGCAGGCCAACCGGGTGATCGCGGCGGCAGCCGCCGAGGCCGACAAGCATGCCTGGCCGGTGGCGATCGCCGTGGTCGATGCCGCGGGCTACCTGGTCGCTTTTCAGCGGCTCGAGAACACGCAACTCGGCAGCGTCGAGCTCGCGATGCAGAAGGCGAAGACGGCGGCCCTCTACCGCCGGCCGACCCGGGCGTTCGAGGAGACGATCGCCGCCGAAGAGACCGGGGCACGGGTTCTCAAGATGCCCGACGTCCTGCCGGTCGAAGGCGGACTCCCGATCGTTCACGAAGGCAAGCTGATCGGCGCGATCGGTGTCTCGGGGGTGAAGCCGACCGATGACGGAAAGATCGCCGCCGCGGGGCTGGCCGCCGTCGGGGTGAAGTGACGCTCCCGGCACCCTCCGGGGCGGACGTGGGCCCGGGTGGCCCGCTGGGCCGCAGACCGCGCCGCGTGCCGCCGCGCGGCGGCCGCGGTGGTGCTCACCAGGCCTGCTCGTAGAGCCGCACGATTTCCGCGACGTCGGGAACCCGCGGATTGTTCTGCGGGCTCCCCGACGCCAGGGCGTCGGCCGCCATCTTGGGCAGCGACTCGCGAAATCGCCCCTCGTCGACGCCCGGACACTCCCGCAGCCGTGGGAGCCCGAGGTCGGCGTTGAGCCGTTCGAGCGCGCCGGCAAGCGTTGCGGCCGCCTCCTCGGCGCCGGCCCCGGGTGGACACCCGCCGAGCCGGCGGGCGACCTCGGCGTAGCGGGTGTGGTTGGCGGCGCACGAATAGCGGGTGACCGTCGGCAACAGGACGGCGTTCGACAGTCCGTGCGGGATGTGGAAGACCGCCCCCAGCGGCCGGCTCATGCCGTGCACGAGGCACACGCTGCTGTTGGAAAAGGCCATGCCGCCCTGGCAGGCCGCCAGCATCATGCCGGCCCGGGCCGCCCGGTCGTCGGGCCGGTGGAAAGCCGTCCGCAGATGCCGGGCGACCAGATCGATGCACGACAGCGCCAGGGGATCGGTCAGCCCATGGGCCCGCTGCGACACGTAGGCCTCGATGCCGTGCGTCAACGTGTCGACGCCGACGGCGGCCGTGAGCGGTCCCGGCATGGTGAGCGTCAGTTCGTAATCCACCAGCGCCACACGGGGCACGAGATGGCCGCTGAGCATCATCATCTTCACGTCGCGGGCGGTGTCGGTGATCACCGTGACCTTCGTCGCCTCGCTGCCGGTGCCCGCGGTCGTGGGGATGGCCACGAGCGGCAGCCCGGCCCGCTCGATGCGGTGGTAGCCGGCGAACCGCGCGAGCGGCCCGGCATTGGTCGCCGCGACGCTGATCGCCTTGGCGGCGTCGATCGCCGAACCGCCGCCCAGAGCGACGATGGCGTCGCAGCCCTCCGCCCGCAGTCGCGCCAGGCCCGCATCGACGTTGCGGTCGGTCGGATCCGGCTGCACGGCGTCGAAGACCGTGACCGGAAATCCGGCCCGGGCGACCTCGGCGGCCACTTCCGCGGCCACGCCCAGCCGCACGACGCCCGGATCCGTGACCAGGAGGACGCGGCCCGCGGCGCACCGCCGTAGCTGGTCGCCGACCTCGCGCCGGGCCCCGCCCCCGACGAGGATCGTTCCCGGCACCTCCAGGACGCCGACCACGAGGCTCACCAGCCTTGCGTGCGCCGGTAGCTGGCATCCCAGCGGGACAGCACGACCTTCTGCCGCGTGTAGAACATCAGGCCCTCGGTGCCCTGCACGTGCAGGTCGCCGAAGAAGGACCGGTTCCAGCCCGAGAAGGCGAACACCGCCATGGGCGCGGGAACCCCGACGTTCACGCCCACCATGCCGCAGCGGATCTCCCGCGCGAACTGCCGCGCGGATCCGCCGCTGCCCGTGAAGATCACGGCCCCGTTGCCGTACGGGCTCCGATTCGCCCAGGCGATGGCCTCGTCGAGGTCGCGCGGCTGGAGCATCGTCAGCACCGGGCCGAAGATCTCGTCACGGGCGATCGAGAGGTCGGGATTCGCCGCCTCGAACAGCGTCGGCCGCACGAAGAACCCCCGTTCCGGGATCCCTTGCCGGCCGTCGCGAACCAGCCGGGCCCCTTCGGCCGCGCCGCGATCGATGTACCCGCGCACCCGGTCCTGCGATGCGGCGTCGATCAGCGGTCCCATGTCGGCGGCAGGGTCGGACGAGGTGTCGCCAACGACCACGTTGTCGATGGCCCCGGCGAGCCGCTCCCGCATCGCCGGCCCGGCAGCGCCGACGCCCAGCAGCAGCGAACCGGCCATGCACCGCTGACCCGCGCATCCGTACGCCGCGCCCATGACCGCCCGGATCGTGGCGTCGGGATCGGCGTCCGGCATCACCACCATCACGTTCTTCGCGCCGCCGGCCGCCTGGACCCGCTTGCCGTGCCGGCATCCCGTCACGTAGACGTGCTCGGCGACGTGCGTCGACCCGACGAAACTGATCGCGGCGACGTCCGGGTGGGTGAGCAGGGCATCGACCGCCTCGCGACCGCCGTGCACGACGTTGAACACGCCCGGCGGCCAGCCGGCCTCCCAGGCCAGTTCGCCGAGCCGCACGGCCGTCAGCGGCACCTTCTCGCTCGGCTTCAGCACGAACGTGTTGCCGCAGGCCACGGCCAGCGGGAACATCCACAGCGGGACCATGGCCGGGAAATTGAACGGTGTGATGCCCACGCACACACCCACCGGCTCCCGCATCGTCACGCCGTCGATGTGCTCGGCGATCTGCGGCAGCGTCTCGCCCTTGCCGAGATGGGCCACGCCGCAGGCGAACTCGACCACCTCGATGCCGCGCCGCACGTCCCCCCGCGCCTCGTCGAGCGTCTTGCCGTTCTCGCGGGTGACCAGAGTCGCCAGCTCCTCGAAGTGCGCTTCGAGCTTGGCCTTGAAGGCGAACAGCCTGGCGGCCCGGGCCGTCGCCGGCGTCCGCGACCAGGCCGGCAGGGCCCGGCTCGCCGCCGCGACGGCGGCGGCGACCTCCTCCGCTCCGCACAAGGGCACGCGGGCCAGGACCTCGCCGCGCGAGGGATTCCAAACCTCTCCCCAGTGTGGCACCTCGGGCACCCGGCAGGCGTCTCCCACCAGCACCGGCACCCGTGCGTCCGTCATCGAATGGGTCATTGCTCGAGGCTCCCGCGGAAAGATTCGTCGTCGAACTATAACGCGCCCCGGGCTTGTGTGCGCCGAACGGCCGGCCACTCGGCGCGGGCCCGCGGCAGGTGATCGGCTTTGCCACGCGCCGGCGCGGCTGCTACGATCCGCGGCGTGTTCAGCGCAGCATCCCAATTGGCAGTTCTCGGGGCCGGCCTCGCCGCGCTGATGCTGCTCGTCGTGCGCGGCAAGAGCATCTTCGTGGTCGCCCCGCTGTGCGCGGCCGCGACCGCGGCGCTCAGCGGCGCCGATCCCGTGGCCACCATGACCGGCCCCTACATGAGCGGCTTCGCCGACTATGTCCGCAACTTCTACCTGGTGTTCGTGCTCGGTGCGGCGTTCGGGAAACTCTACGAGGATTCCGGCGCCGCGGCCACGATCGCCGATCGGGTGAGCGGATGGCTCGGTCGGCGGCGGGCCTGCCTGGCGGTGGTGCTGGCCTGCGCCGTGCTCACCTACGGCGGCGTGTCGCTGTTCGTCGTCGGCTTCTCCGTGCATCCGCTCGCCGTGCGGCTGTTCCGCGCGGCCGACCTGCCGCGACGGTTCATCCCGGCGGCGATCGCGTTCGGATCGATCACGTTCACGATGACCTCGGCCGGTTCGCCCGAGATCCAAAACCTGATCCCGATCAAATATCTCATCGACGAGGTCACGCGGCAGCCGCTGACCGACGCGCTCGCCGGCTGGCCGGTGAGCCTGATCGTGGGGACGCTGATGTTCGCGGCGGGCCAGACCTATCTCGACAGGGCCATCGGGCGGGCGGTGGTGGCGGGCGAACGGTGGGAAGACCGCCCGCGGGACGGCGCCGATGAGCTTCCGGCCGGCCGGCAACGCCCCGGCCTGCTCGCTGCCTGCGGCCCGCTGATCGTCACGCTGGCGGCCCTCAATGCGGCGCCGGCGGTCGGCCGGTGGATCGCGGCAGCCTGGCCGGTCGGCGCCGATCCGCACTGGCTGCACGCCCGGCTGCACGCCAGCTGCGGGAACATCCCCGAGGATCCCGCGTTCTCCATCTTCCTCGGCGTCGTCACGGCGGTGATCGGCTTCCGCCGGCACGTCACCTCCGGGTGGGCCTGCCTGGGCGAGGGCTTCATGAACGGCCTGCTGGCGATCGGGGCCACGAGTTCCGTCGTCGCCTTCGGCGCCGCGATGAAGGGGTTGCCCGCGTTCCAGCAGATCGTGTCTTGGGTGACCCGCATGCCCGGCGATCCGCTGCTGGCCGCCGCCGTCGCCGTCGCCGTGATCTCCGCGGTCGCCGGCTCCGCCTCGGGTGGACAGGGCATCGCCCTGCCGATCATCAAGCCGATCTTCGTCGACACGCTCGGCGTCGCGCCGCGGGCCCTGCACCGGGTCGTGGCCATCTCGTCCGGCACGCTCGACTCGCTGCCGTCCAACGGCTACCTCGTGATGCTGATCCGCACGATCTGCGGCGAGACGCACGAGCAGGCGTATCGGCCGATCTTCGTCACGACGGTGCTGATCCCGCTGCTCGGCACGGGCCTGGCGATCGCCCTGTTCAAGCTGGTGCCCGCCTGGGGACGGATGTAGCGACGAGCGTCGCCCGCCGGACTGGCCGCGGAGACCGCCTGCGGAGGATGGGCGGGGTTTGCGGACCACGATACCCCCTGCCAGCGGTGCCCAGGCCGCCGGAAATCGTGTTTTTTGGCCGGTTCGCTTCAAGCCATAGTTTGCTTGCCGACGTGCCGTCGAAGGGCTAGTCTTGAAGCGGAAACCGCGTCGCCTTTCCTGGGCCCATGCCCGTGGGTACCGGACCGGAGCAACTGCGGCGCTGATGTCGTGCGTCCCGCGACGGAGTTCCGCATGGTGGCTGCCGTGGCATCGGTTTTGCAGGTTCGGGTGTCGTCCATGCACATCGATTCCCGGGCCCTTTGCTGCCGAGCGGATCGCCGCCCCGGTCCGCGAGGCTGGCTGGGGGGGTTCGTCGGCTTGGGGCTCGCCTGCGTGGCCGCCGCCGCCGTCGCGGCCGAAGAGCCGATCCGCTTTCGCACCGACGTGCTGCCGATCCTGGCCGAGAACTGCTACTCGTGCCATGGCTTCGACAAGAAGCATCGGTCCGCGGACCTGCGGCTCGACGACCGGGCGGCCGCCATCGATCACGGGGCGATCGTGCCCGGCGACGCGGCCGCGTCGCCGGTGATCGAGCGGATCGACGCCACCGATCCGGACGTCGTCATGCCGCCGCCGCATTCGGGCAAGTCGCTCCAGCCGGCCCAGCGCGACATCCTCCGCCGCTGGATCGCGGCCGGGGCCGAGTACGAGCCCCATTGGGCTTTCGCGGCTCCCGTGCGGCCGCAGCCGCCGGACGTGCCGGGCGTCGCCCATCCCATCGACCGCTTCATCCGCGGCCGCCTCGCCACCGCCGGGCTCGACCCCGCGCCTGCCGCGGCACCGGCGACGCTCGTGCGCCGCGTCCACCTGGATCTCGTCGGCCTGCCGCCGAGTCAGGCGGACCTGGAGGCCTTCGCCCGCGACACGCGGCCGGACGCCTACGAGCGGCTCGTGGACCGGCTCCTCGCCAGCCCGCAGTACGGCGAGCGATGGGCCCGCTGGTGGCTGGACCAGGCCCGCTACGCCGACAGCCACGGCTACTCGTACGACCGCCCCCGGCAGATCTGGAAGTATCGCGACTGGGTGGTCGATGCCCTCAACGCCGACATGCCTTTCGACCGGTTCACGATCGAGCAACTGGCGGGGGACCTGCTTCCCGACACGACCGATCAGCAGCGGATCGCCACGGGCTTCCACCGCAACACGCAGATCAACCAGGAGGGCGGCATCGACCCGGAGCAGTATCGGATCGAGGCCGTTTTCGACCGCGTTTCCACGACCGCCACGGTCTGGCTGGGCCTGACGATCGGCTGCGCGCAGTGCCATGACCACAAGTTCGATCCCATCGAGCAGCGGGAGTACTACGGACTGTTCGCCTTCCTGAATGACCAGGACGAGGTCGAGCTCCCGATCAGCGACGACCGCGTGGATCTCGCGCCGCTCGAGGCGGCGCGGGACGCCGCCGAGGCGGCGCTCCGGGCCCACCTGGAGAAGCTGTCGTCGGCCGTGGCCTCCTGGGAGGCGGGCCTCACCGCGGCGGCCCGCGAACGGCTGCCCGAATACGGGCGAAAGCACCTGGACGTCCCGGCTGAAAAGCGGACGTTCGAGGATCGACGGCGGATTCTCGCCGTGGCCGTGGGCGTCGTCGATGACGAGTTCTTCGAGTTGGAGAACAGCTACAAGCTGGCCGTCGCCGCCGCCAGTGGCGTGACGACGATGGTGCTGGCGGAGCGGAAAGAGCCGCGGAAGTCGACCTTGTTCGTGATGGGCGACTTCACGCGGCCAGCCGAGGAGGTGCCGCCCGGCACGCCCGCGGTCCTGCCGCCGCTGGCATCCGGATCCACGCGGCCCACGCGACTCGACCTCGCCCGCTGGCTGATCGATCCGGCCAACCCGCTCACGGCCCGCGTGATCGTCAACCGCGTCTGGCAGCAGCACTTCGGGGTCGGCCTGGTCGAGACCGACGACGATTTCGGGTTGATGGGCACGCCGCCGTCCCATCCGGAACTGCTCGACTGGCTGGCCTGCGAGTTCCGCGACGGCGGCTGGAGCCTGAAGGCGCTGCAGCGACTGATCGTGACATCCGAGACCTACCGGCAGAGCTCGGCCCGGCGGGCGGACGTGGCCGAGCGCGACCCGCTCAACCGCCTGCTGGCCCGGCAGCAGCGGCTGCGGATCGACGCCGAGGGCGTCCGCGACGTGGCGCTGGCCGCCAGCGGCCTGCTCGCGCCCATCGTCGGCGGGCCGCCGGTGTTTCCGCCGATTCCCCCGGGTGTCACCGACCAGGGTCAGATCAAGCATCCCTGGGTGGAAAGCCGGGGGCCGGACCGCTATCGCCGCGCGCTGTACACCTTCCGCTTCCGGGCGACGCCCGTGCCGGCCCTGTCGGTCTTCGACTCCCCCGACGGCTTCCTCACCTGCACCCGCCGCAGCCGCAGCAACACCCCCCTGCAGGCGCTCACGCTGCTCAACGATCCGGCCTTCGTCGAGTTCGCCGCCGGCCTGGAGGGCGTGATTCGCGATCAGGGGGTGGAGGCGGCCTTCATCCGCTGCACGAGCCGCGCGCCCTCGGCCGCGGAGCTGGCCGTGCTCGCCAGGCTGGAACCGCGGGAGCAGGCCCGTGCGCTTTTGAATCTCGACGAGACCATCGCCAGGGAGTGACGCCATGCCCTCCGTGCCCGCTGGCCCGGCCGATCGCCTGGGCATCACCCGCCGACACTTCTTCGCGCATTGTCCGATCGGCGTCGGCATGCTCGGGCTGTCGTCGCTGTTGGGCCGCTCCGCCGCCGCCCGGCCGACCGTGGCCGACCCGCTCACGCCACGGCCGCCGCACTTTCCCGCGCGGGCCAAGAGCGTGATCTTCCTGTTCATGGCCGGCGGGCCGTCTCAGCTCGACATGTTCGAGCACAAGCCGGCCCTCGACCGCCTCGACGGCGAGTTCATTCCCGAGAGTTTCGTGGCCGGCAAGCGGTTCGCCTTCATGGACTCGATGGCCAAGCCGAAGCTGCTCGGCACGCGGTTCCGCTTCGCGCAGCACGGCGGCTCGGGTGCCTGGGTGAGCGAGCTGATGCCGCACACGGCCCGCATCGTGGACGACCTGACGTTCGTCCGCAGCTGCCGCACCGACCTGTTCAACCACGCCCCCGCCAAGCTGTTCATGAACACCGGCACCGGCCTCTTCGGTCGGCCGAGCATGGGGTCGTGGGTGACGTACGGGCTGGGGAGCGAGTGCGACAACCTGCCCGGCTTCGTCGTCATGCTCAGCGGCCCCCGGGGGCCGCGCGGTGGCGGCGTGAACTGGGGCTGCGGGATGCTGCCCAGCAGCTACCAGGGCGTGGCGCTTCGCGGCGGCGGCGACCCGATCCTCAACCTCTCGATGCCGCAGGGTGTGGACGACGCCGCCCAGCGGCGGGTGGTCGACGCCGTCCGCGACCTCAACCTGGCCCGCATGGTCGATACCGGCGACGAAGAGATCGCGGCCCGGATCGGGTCCTACGAGATGGCCTACCGGATGCAGTTCAGCGCCCCGGAACTCATCGACCTGCGGGACGAAACGCCCGAGACGCTGGAGCTCTACGGCATCAAGGACCCGGCCGAGTCGTCGTACGCCCGCAACTGCCTGCTCGCCCGCCGGCTCGTGGAGCGGGGCGTGCGGTTCATCCAGCTCTACGACACGAGCTGGGATCACCACGGCACGGTCCGCGAGAACCTCGACATCCACCTGCCCGCGAAGTGCCGGGACGTCGATCAGGCCTCGGCGGCCCTCGTGCTCGACCTCAAGCGGCGCGGGCTGCTCGACGACACGATCGTCGTCTGGGGGGGCGAGTTCGGCCGCACGCCGATGGGCGAGCCGCGGGAGACCACCGGGCGGAACCACCACATCGACGCCTTCACGATGTGGTTCGCCGGCGGCGGCTTCAAGCCCGGCATCACGCACGGGGCGACCGACGAGATCGGCTTCAATGCCGTCGCCGGCGCCGCGCACGTGCGGGACATCCATGCCACGCTGCTCCATCAACTGGGCCTCGACCACAAGCGGCTGACCGTCCGCTTTCAGGGCCTCGATGTCCGGCTCACGGGCGTCGAGGAAGCCCATGTGCTGACCGACGTGCTCGCTTGACGCGGGCCGCAACTTCCCGGTGCGGCGGCGTGAAGTTTCCGGCCGCGGTCGCGTGCCCGCGAGGCGGTGGCCTGGACGGCCGGATTGCGTCCGTGACGACGAAGTCCCACGTCTGTCTCGGCGGGAATTTTTCTGCGGCTGGGAAACGGAGATACCATGGCGATGTCGACGGACCCGTGTAACCAACAAGGATCGATAGCCATGCAGAAGACGCTCGCCGGATTGCTGATCGCGGTCTTCGGTGCCATCGCCGTGGGGAAGGCGGCGCCGCCGAGTGACGACCTCGCGATCGTCCGCGAGATCCTCGATGCCAACGGGTGGAAGACCGTCGCTCCCGAAGACGTCGCGGTCGTTCGCGACGGCCGTGTCGTCGAGCTCGACCTCCGCGGGGAACTCCTGGAGATCCGCCGCAAGCCGGAGGGCATGACGATCACCCCCGCGAACTTCCACTACCTGTTCCTCTCCACGCTGCCGGAATCGGTCGGCAAGCTCACGGCGCTCGAGCGGTTGGATCTCGGTGGGCACCAGTTGCACGAACTGCCGGCCTCCCTGGGCAAGCTCAGCCGGCTGAAGTTCCTCAATCTGAATCCCCGGGGCTACAAGAACCAGCACAAGCTCATGTACTACGGCGCAAAGGAGTATCACGAGAAGCAGGCACTGGAGGAACGCTATGCGAAGTCCGGCCGCCTGGCGGAGTCGAAATACTTCCTGCCCGGTGCCTGGCTGCGGCGCCTGCCAGCGGAACTGGCCGCCCTGACGAAACTCGAAGCGCTCGACCTCTCGAACAATCGGCTCGAGACCTTCCCGGAGTGGGTCGGCGGCTGCGATGCCCTGAGCACCCTGCGCCTGGAGAACATGGCGCTGGAGGAACTACCGCCCGGCGTGCTCGCACTGAAGCGCCTGGAGACGCTCGATCTCGCGCACAATCGCCTGCGGAAGGTGCCCGCCGGCCTGGGCGGCCTCTCCCGCCTGGCGGACCTCGACCTTCAAGGCAACGGCCTGGAGGCGATCCCCGATACGATCGGCGGTCTGGTCGAGTTGACCCGCCTCGATCTGTCGCACAATGCGATCCCATCGCTGCCGGAGTCGATCGGCAAGTGCGCGAAACTGACGGACTTGGCCGCCCATCACAACCGGCTCGAAACCCTGCCCGCGGGGATCGGGCAGCTGACGGCGGTGCGCCAGCTGGCCCTCAACCGGAACCGACTGCGGGAATTGCCGACTTCGCTCGGCGATCTCGCCGCGCTCGAGGAGCTGTATCTGCAGGAAAACCAGCTCGCGGCCCTGCCGCCGTCTGTCGGCAAGCTGGCGAAGCTGCGGATCCTGCATCTGATGTACAACCGGCTGACGGCCCTGCCGGAGACGATCGGCGACCTGCGCAAGCTCGAGGTCCTGTTCTGCTACTTCAACCAGCTCGAGTCCTTGCCGGCGTCGGTGGGCAACCTCAAGGCACTGGTGCGGCTGGAGGCCGATGAAAACCGCCTCGCCGCGCTGCCGGACACCCTCGGCCAGTTGGAGGAACTGCTGCATTTCCATGTCGATAACAACCGGCTGACGGCCCTGCCTCCGCGCATCGGCAAGCAGCTCGACCACCTGCGGGTTTCGGGCAACGGCCTGACGGTGCTGCCGGGCACCCTCCGCGCCAACACGATCGTGGGCCGCAACAATCGGCTGAAGGTGATTCCCGACGAGATCCTGACGTCCGTCGTCTCGCTGGACCTGACCAACAACGAGGTGGAGTCGATTCCGGCTGCCATCGGTCGCGCCAAGCGTCTGCGGGAGCTGAAGCTCGGCCGGAATCGCCTCTCCGCCATTCCCACGGAGATCGCTGACGCCGATGCGCTGAAGATTCTCGCCCTGCACGACAACGGCATCGCGGCGATCCCCGAGGCGGTGGGCTCGATGAAGAGCCTGGTTGAGTTGGACGTGCGGGACAACCAGATCGAGACGGTTCCCGGCGCACTCGGCAACCTCGGCAAGCTCGTCGGGTTCGCCGCGGCGGACAACCGCCTGGCCACGCTGCCGGAGGCCCTGTTCGCCGGGACGAGCAAAGCCTACCTCCACCTCGAGCACAACGCGCTCACTCCCGAGGGCCTGCCGCCCGCGGTCGCCCAGTACAAGGGCCTGATCGACGTGGCCTACAACCACCTGACGCCGCTCGGGGACGACGTGAAGAAGCGGGTGAAGGGCGTTCTCCAACAATACCGGCCGGATGCCGATCCGCCGCCGAGTGCAGGAAAGGTGGTGCGACCGCAGGAGAAAACCCCTCGGGTCGCGCTCCCCGCCGATCCCGGTCGCGGCCCGCTTCCCATCCCCGAGAAATGGCGGGCCCGGGCCGTGCAGGAGACCGACTCGGTGAATTGCCGGCGGCTCCAGGCCCTGATCGCGGACGTCGGGCCCCGCCTGGAGAAGCTCGACGCTGACGATCCCCTGGTCGCGCGATACCTGCCACGGCTTCGCGAGAAGCTCATGGTCGCCCATGTTGCCTGCATCCCCGACGGCGGTGCCACGGACG
>Ga0315906_10007526_pt1 | contig 13240 bp, 18 predicted proteins | sample LakEriMetagenome_4_FD_203526 | JGI IMG/M metagenome (GOLD analysis project Ga0315906, IMG submission 203526) | Freshwater fungal communities from buoy surface, Lake Erie, Ohio, United States - Buoy 2 MA122 | ecosystem: Environmental > Aquatic > Freshwater > Lake > Lake biofilm | place: USA...
GTCCTAAAACCTGAAGGACTATACGCATTTTCGACAGGGAGAGGTTACGTAGACGAAAATGATGATTATCTAGAACTCTTTTTAAATTTCATTCCTGGAGACAATATAGGAGACATTAATCTTCTCGCCGACATAATAAAAAGGACATTCTATTTATAGATATATAGAAAAATAAAATTAGATTATGCCAACATCGCCAGGAACTAACGCTGTTGTAAAAATGGGAGTCTTAGATGTAAGTTACGTTTATACTTTTCTAAGAACAGATTGGATAAATTATCAAGGAATGAATAATGTATTATTGTATGATTCAGGTATTTATGGACAATCGGGTAATGCTACTCCAATAAGATCTACTACTACTGTAACATCTTCTACTACATCAAAAGATTTTTTAGATGATTCTGTTTCAAATGGTACATTTACTGGTGCCAGTTTCACTGAAAATGGACAAATAATTTCTTCTTCTCAGTCTGATAATCCTCCATCCGGTGGATATATTTACATTGTAAGAACTATAGGAAATGATGGATGGAGTAATAATGCAATAAGACCTTTTGCTTTTCCAGGTTCTTCACAAAATAATTCCTTTGTGAGCCCAGGAGCTATGTGGATAGGTGATACACCAAAAAGGCGTGGAATATGGTTAAGTCAAAATGCAACTCCAAGCACTACTATAGCAGGAATATGCGGATTACCATTACCAACAGGAAATCCTACTTTACCTGGAACATTGTTAGCAGGTCAATACATTGAAGAGAAGGTAAATTTTACAGATCTTCCTGATAATGATCAAATAGGATCTATTGTCAATATAGATCCAGGAATTGGGAATGAGACTTCTACCGACGGGAATATCTATTAAAAAAGAAAAAATATAATGAAAACAGTTTTACCTTACGACCAATGGGTCATTCAAGAAAGCAAAAAATTAGCTGGAACTCCATTGGAAATGGTATCTAGTATTAAAGCTACTCAACAGTTAGTTGAAGCTCTAGTTAAAAAACCTGGATTCAGTGATGATGAAAAAATGTTCTTTTACTTAGTGAAAGAATCTAACATGTCTATTATAGAATGGCAAGAAGCTATGCTCACCGAAGGCTTCCTAGACAAGTTAAAAGACTGGGGATCTTCTGCGCTAGACAAAACTAAAGAAGTTATCACAGATGTTAAAGATTGGGCAGGTGCTCAAATTGAAGGTATTCCAGATTTCCTAAAAGCTGTAGCAGGGGGAGTTAAAAACTTGGGCACTATGATAGTAGAATTCTTTACTAAAGTTTTTGGAACAATTTTTAAAGCTCCTGTAGATTATGCTAAGAAAGCTCTAGGTTCAGGATATGCTGAAATCGAGAAAAAAACTAAAGAAGCTGTTGATAAAGAAGCGGCTAAAGTTAAAGAAGAAGTTCCAGGATTTGCTCAAATAGTTAAAGGAACTCCAAAAGCTTTATCATCAAAAGGACTCGGAGAAGCATTCTCTAAAGCTATGGTAAAAGCAGATAGCGAGAAAGTTGAAGACTCTGATCTTGCTATCGTAAAAGAGAGTATCAATACTAGTTTAATTATAGCATTAACTGAAGCTGTTAATCTACACACAGCTGAAGAAATTAAAGAAGGTATCTCATTAATTAATACATTAGATACATCAGCTGAAGCGATGTTAGAAAGTGGAGATCATGGTGCACATGGCCACACTGAAATCCCATTTGTGAGCACAGTATCAGGATTCTTGGAGAAATTACCTCCATTTTCATGGTTAGGTAAGTTAGCTGAGTACTTAGGTGAAAAATCTAACGAGTTTCTAACAATGTTATCTACAGCTTATAAACAAGTTGGAGCAGTTAAAGAAGTTGTTAAATTTACAGTGCTTGGATCTTTAGTAGGTCTAGGGTTAGAGTATCTTGTTAAGAGTAGCACAAAATCGGCTCTTGTGCATTTCTTTCCACCGTTACATACAGCTCTTGTAACATTAGGAGGGATTGCAACTGGAATTTGCATAGTGCATGTTGCATCAACTGTTATTGACGGTTTAAAAGATCATGTCGAAGAAATAGATGCTGCTGCTAAAGCTGCACACTAAAAACTCTAATTAAAATGAATCATATTAAAAAGTTTGACCAGTGGCTCTTAGAGAATGCTTTTACTACACCGGTAGGTATTGCTGTCCTAGGAGCTCCTGCAGGTGGAAAATCTTATTCAGTTAAGAAATTATCTGATGTTTCTAATGATGTTAGAGTAGAAAGAACTCTTAAAAAGGGTGTTACTTTAACTGTTGACATACTGAGAAAAGAATTTGCTAGTAAAAATCCTGTTGAACAATTGTCTGGGTTTGTTAAGACTTTCTATCTCATGAAGCAAAGAGCTAAAGAAGATGAAAAAGAATTCGGTAAATGGTTCAGTGACATCAAGAAATTGTGGATAGAAAAGTTTTCTCAATTCTTACCAGATTTAAAAGTCACTGTGGAAAATGATGAACTATTATTTAACGGAAAACCTTCTCTAGATAATTTAAGCGATCTGGAAAAAGTAGATACTAGTGGATTACTAAATAAACTAGATAGATATAATGACTATAAAAGAGTTGTTAGATATTTTCAAGACTTAAAACAAGAAGATGCGGTTCAAAAGAAATTAGACGTATCTTACGATGAAGCTGGCGACGAGCCTAATAAGATCATTAATAATGTTAAGAAGCTTCATAAACAAGGATATGTCACTGACGTGTTCCTTATACATCCTAAGAATATTGCATCTAACTTGATTCAAAATTATTATAGAGTTGTCACCGGTGGAGATGGAGGAAGAGATTCTAGTGAAGTGATTGTTCAAGCTTATCTAGATATAGAAAAAAACAAATCTATTTATACAAAAAATGCTGAAGAAGTAGTAAAAGTTAAATCCGGAGAGCTTCAAAAAGCTTCTAAGCCTTTAAAAAGAGCAAATGTTCCAGATGATGAACGAAGAGGCGATAAACCTATTGATCTTTTTGTAGAAGTTCAGCCAATGGAACCAAAAGAAGCATTCACTACATTTTCTAAAAAACTAAGTCCAGAAGAGAAGAACATATTTGTAGCTTGTTTAAAATATGCAAGAGGATTTGAAAATATGCCAACTGAAGCTATTAAAGCTTTAGATGACATTACTAAAACTATGAGCAATGAAGAAGCTCTTAAAGTTCTAGTTGACGCATCTGCTAGCAAGAAATATGTTTTTGAATACGGAGGAATAACACCAAAATTCATAGAGAAAGCTCAGAAAGTTTTATCTAAATAATTTAAAGTATTTTGCACCACCTTTCATTCATGAAAGGTGGTTATTTATTTTTACATACACTAAAAAACTAAATATGAAATCATTCAATCAATTCATCTCAGAATCTTCAAAACAACTGAAATTCTATGTGGATATGGACGGAGTCTTAGCAGATTTTGATAAACAAATTGACAAATCTATAGTAGGAGACAAAGTTAAAGAAATTGTGGAACAAGTTAAAGCTTGGATGGATGTAAATTATCCAACTAGAGAATGGAGATCTCTTCATGATATATCAGACTTGATAGAAAAACATGAAGATTTTGCAAATCTCTATAATGAAGCTACAACTTTAATAAAAGGAGAAGCTAGAAAAAGTGGTTTTTTCAGAAACCTTGAAGTTATGGAAGGGGCAATGGATATAATAAATGCTACTATAGAAGTTTCTGGACAATTACCCACTATACTAACAGCTTGTATAGGCTCTCCATATTGTGAAGCTGAAAAAGCTGAATGGTTAAAAGAACATTTTTCTGGAATGTATCAAGATGTTATTTTTGAACAAGAAAAGGAAAAATACGCTAACGAATATAGTGTTCTAGTGGATGATAGAGAAAAGAACGTGGAAGATTTTAACAACGCAGGAGGAAAATCTGTGCATGTTTACGATAACGATCCTGTAAGTACAGTAAAACTGATAAAAGAGTTTAAAGTCTAAATAAGATTTTTTTTTTCATAAAGAGGCAAGATATTCTTGCCTCTTTTTTTGTGTCCAATTTAGAACTATATCATTTTTCAAATTAAAAAATCATCAAAATAAAACAAAGATGAAAAAATTAGAAAAAATCGCTATTGATACTATCTTATCAGAGTTTGAAAATTCCAAAAAAGAAATGATTCAAAATGCTATATCTGCTAAATCAGCAGTAGAGTTAGCTCAACAAAATTTTAAAGAAATAGCAACTCCGTTGGTTAATTATGCTAAAGAGGCTAGAAATTTGTTAGTAGAAGACAGTGCATCCGACGAAGCTATGCAGTACTTTGAGGAAAGGATGAGTGCTATTATAAAAATACCTTTTACTTTTAGAAAATAATTATGTCAGAAGTACTGTATTACAAGTGCAAGAAATGTGGAGATTCTATAGCTCCTAACACTGGGAAAAAACTAATTTTCTGTAAATGCGGAAAAATAGGGGTAGATGGCACTCTTGTCAATTCTAGAATAATTGGCGACAAAAAGTTTTTGATAATAGAGAAAGAAGAAAAACTCGTCTATTCTTATCGAATCAAACATGTGCCTACTGGTTTATTTTTTAAACCTTATAGTTATCCTTCACATGCAACTTTTACAAAGGTTGGGAAAATATACTCAAAGAAACCTTCTTTGAGTTGGGTAGACTCTCCAGAAGAATGCGTAATAGAAAAATATTTAATGACTGTACTTTAAAGGTATAGTATTTGTTATTTTGTAAAAAAATATAAAAAAAATGGAAAGAAAAACTATTGTAAAGCTCTCAATTATAGGAGGAGCCGTAATCATGATCTTAATGTTCATTGGATCTTTCATCTCATTCTCTAATCAAGAAGCTAGGTTGAAAAATACATTTACACAAAAGATGAATGAAAGAACAGCATTCTATGATAAAATGTGGAAAACAATTTCTCAAAAATCACAGATTGCACTAAAGAATGACTCTTCGTTTTATCGAAATGTCAATGCCATTATGGAAGGTAGAAAAGATGCAGGAAATCTTTTCATGAAATGGGTACAAGAATCTAATCCTAATGCAAATTATGAATCGGTAGGAAATCTTTATGCAGATCTTTCTAGAGCAGTAGAAGGGCAAAGAGATGGATTTTTTATGGAAGAAAAAATGGCACAGTCTGTAGTTTTAGAACATGAAAATTTAATAACTACATTCCCTGGAACATTTTGGAATATTTTCTTAGGAAGAAAATCTCTAGAATACAAACCTATCACATCAGATAGAACGGATGAAGTGATTAGAACAGGAAAAGATAACGATGTAAAAGTTTTCTAATGGCCAGAAAAGATCATTTAGGTATTCAAGCAGGAAAAGGTTTCATTTCATTTTCTAAGGATGAACTTAAAGCGATGGAATACAATGCTTTTGACTTGGAAAATAAAAGAGGTTACTTTAGAGTAGAACATACAAGTAATGACGGTAAAAAAGAAATTTGTAGAGTAGAGTCATCTGCCGACCAAGATGGTTATAAAATTTGGTCTATCGGAGCATATACTACAAAGAAAGGATCTGTTCACTTAGCGGTAGTAGGAGCTAAAGTTTTACCGGGAATTAAGATTATTCACCACGGAAATAAAAAGAAATGATAAAAGAAGAATTTCTAAAACTGAATGCTACTCATGTCACTAATGTCACTTTAGTAGGTTATTTAATAAAAGAATTTCCTTCTCCAAGAGGAAACTGTTTTGGAATGATGGCTGAAGACGGTGAAAAATACAGAATAGTCAACTTTAATTATGAAAATTTAGAAAAATTGATTAAAGATGAATTAATAGATTTTCCTATTCTGATTCACAAATTAAGAGATGGGTTTGGAGTTATAGCAGACCCTAGAATACCTGATGAATGGTACTCAACAAGGTTTTGCGAATCTTGCACTCCCAGAGATCTTCTACCTTATCCTCAAAAATTGAGAATAGAATTACAGATTTTAAGAGGTGATAGAAAAGAGAGAGTAATAGAAATAGACGGTAAAAAGATGATAGCGACTACAATAAATATCAAACCGCAAATTAGAGAAAGAAGATGATTTGGATAGCAGTTCTTATACCTATAGTAGGTGCATTTATAATGTTGAGATGGTACAGAGAGCATCTAGCTTGGTGGGAAATAATAATTCCTATGGCTGTATCTTTAATTTTTGTGCTAATCTTTAAATTTGCCGTAGAGAAATCTCAGACCAGTGACACTGAGTATCGAGGAGCTTTAGTCACTGAAGCCAGATATTATGAATCTTGGACAAGTTACGTTAGAAAAACTTGTTCTAGAACCACAAGGGTTGGAAAAACCTCGATAACTACTTATTATGATTGTTCATATTGTGACGAAAATCCAGCAAATTGGACAGTTGTAGATTCTAGAGGAAATGAATTTGATATTAGCGAAGATTACTATCAGCAACTTACTAGAAGATGGAAAAGTTCACCTGCATTTGTAGAGCTAGGTAGAAATATTGATTACGGCGGGTTTGACTGTGGAAAAGATGGAGACATGTATGCTATTAAATGGGATGGAAGACCTATCACGTCTGAAGCAACCGTAACTTCTCACGATTATGAGAATAGAGTTCAAGCAGCTCATACAGTGTTTGATTTTCCAGAAGTTACTGATGACGATAAAAAATTGTATCATTTAGTAGACTATCCTGAAATTGAAAATTATAAACAAAATACTGTCTTGGGTGATACCTTGAAGTGGATGACACCAATAGAGAGAAAAATGGGTGAAAAATTGATACAGCATTCATGTGGATATTGGGGACCTAGAAAGCATGCTAATATTTGGTTAATATTCTTTGCGGATAAACCTACTATGGCAGCAACAATGCAAGAAGCTTATTGGGGAGGCGGAAATGATAATGAAATTACTATATGTATTGGATTAGATAGTAAAAATAAAAACATTCAATGGGTAAAGCCCTTTTCATGGACTCCTAATAGAACTCTCTTAGTAGATTTAAGAGAAGATATAATGAATACTAAGAAGTTTAACTTTATCAAAATTAAAGAAGCTATAGACAAGAATATGCCAAAATATGTCAAAAAGGATTTTAAAGAATTCAGTTACATAACTGTAGATCCTCCGACATGGGCAATCGTAACTACATTCTTAGTAACTATTCTTATGACTGCAGGATTATGTTGGTGGGCAGTATCAAATGATTATGTTGCAGATAGAGATAACGTGTGGAAGACTATAACAAGATGGGCACACTGGAGATAGAAGAAATTCAAGTTGTACACGAGAATTCTTGGGGATCCGGAGAGTGTTGTTGTAATTGTAAATTTTTGTCAATAGTCAGAAAGCACCCTTATAACACATCAGTCTTTTCTAAAGGATCTATTAAAGAAACTTTTGGATATGTTTGCACATTGAAATTTGATGAAAATGATGAGAGAAGAATTGCAACATTCATGGATAATCCTCATAATTTCTGTGAACTCCACTTACCCACAAAGAAGAGAGAAAGATATCTGAAAATTAAAGAAAAATCAAACAAATTTTTTTAGAATGAAAATAATAAACTATACTTTAAAAGGACTAGCTTTTATAACAGCTTTGCCTTTAATTATGCTAATTTTACCTAGCTTAATTCTATACAATTTATCTGACAAATTTGAAAAATAATTTTTTGAATGTTCTTATTTGTTATCTTTGTTTAAACAAAAATTAGAAAAATGGGATTTTTAGATTTCTTTATTGAACGAGAAGAAAAACCTGAAGTAAGTAATGTTTCAGGAACAACACCACCTCCAACGATTCCTCAGAGTTTCGCAACAGGTACGCCTAACCCGAGTTTTGTAACAAGCTCGTCACCTAGCCCATCAGTTTCTGCTGATGACATGGCAAAATTTAATCAACACTTTGAAGATTTATTCGAAAAAGCTAACTTACCAGGTCCTGATTATTTTGAATTCTCAAAAATGTGTCAAGCAATGGGAACTTTAACGGAAGATGTAAGAATCTCTGCGGCATTTAACGGTCTTCAAGTGCAAGGTTTAGATAAGCAAAAACTTTTAGATTCAGCTACACATTATATCAGAATAATTGACGAAGACGCTGCTAAATTTAATTCAGCAATTGACGGTAAATTATTAGGAGATGCATCTGCTAAGAAAAATTTAGCTCAAGAAAAGCTATCTTCAATTGCTAAGAAGAATGAAATGATAGCTCAACTTCAGAATGAAATACTAAAAGAGACTCAAGAATCTGAACAGTTATCTAATGAAGCTATTGAATTAGAAAGAAAAGCTACAGAAAAAGTCACAACATACAAACTAGTATGTGAAGCTAGAAAAAGCTCAATCACCGCTGATATCGAGAAAATCAAAGTTTATGTTAAGTAATAATCTAAAAACAGAAAAATGAACACACAGGTATTCCCTCAGGGATCTGAAAAACTAAAATCTTATTGGAACCGTCCTGGAGGAAAATTCGGCACAATAGCTGGAATTCTTGGAGTAATAGCTATCGGTTATTTTGTACTACCAATTTTGACTGCTGTAGTATGGAACACTATCAATTTTGCTATAGCATGCGCAGTAGGATTTATTCTCTATATGGTGCTATCTAATAGAAAACTATGGATGAGCCTCTTTTACTTGTACGAAATTCTAATGAAGAAGTTAGTAGGAGTAGTAATCGAGTTAGACCCTTTCATAATTGCTGAAGATTACATCAAGGACATTGAAAAAGAAAGAGAAAATCTTTATAACAAGTCAGTTGAAGTAGATGGCCAAAAAGAAGGCATAGACCTGAAAATTAAAGAGAAAAAGAAAGAGAAGCAGAAACAATTAGATATTGCTGCTGCAGCCCAACAAAAAGGTATGGCGATGGAACTAGCAAATGCTACTCGTCAAGTCTCAAGATTAGACGGTTACATTCAACAACTTTCTCCAATCAGAGATAACTTAGACAGAATAGGAAACTACCTTACTCAAGTACACAAGAATTCTAAGTACATGTTAGATGACATGAAAAATGACCTTGAACTAAAGAAAGATCTTTACCATTCAGTCACAAAAGGTAACAATGCTCTGAAATCAGCAATGACAATTTTCAATGGAGATGTTGAAAAGAGATTAATGGTTGAACAAAGTATGGACTATCTTAAAGATGATATTGCTGGAAAATTAGCTTCCATGAAGAAAGCTATTAGCTACTCATCTGACTTTATGAAATCTATTGATTTAGAGAATGCTTCTTACCAAGCAGAAGGATTAAGAATGTTGGAAGAGTACAGGCCGGAAATATTCTCTTACAATGAAAAGAATGAACCGGTGAATGTAAAAATAACTGATCCTGTTCAACCTTCTAGATACGAAGATTTATTAAAATAAGACATAAGATGAAAAGTTTAATTGAAAGAATGTTATTTGGGAGTAAGTGGTTACTTGTTCCCTTCTATTTTGGATTGATCATTGCACAATCCGTATATCTCTACTGGTTTTGCAAAGATGTTTGGCATCTAATTAGTACTGCAAGTTCTATTTCTAAAGAATCTGGAATGTTGATAGTCTTAGAGTTAGTTGATATCGTGATGATTGCAAATTTAATTAAAATGATCATCTCTGGTTCTTATACATCGTTTATCACTAAAGACCATGATGAAAAATCAGAGAAATCTAGTTCTGGACTATTGAAAGTAAAGATGGCTTCTTCATTAGTTGGAGTAAGTTCTATTCACCTTTTACAATCTTTTATTAATGCTGAAAGTTTAGAATGGGATATTATTATAAAGCAGATGTGGATGCATGGAGCTTTCTTAGTAGGTGCTCTAGTTCTTATGGTTATTGAATATTTACATGTTAAATCTGAACATTAATGAAATTTCTACTCAATATTATAATTATTGCAATATTATTTGGCTGTAATAATGACAAACTTTCACATGTGAAAGTTCACAAATATAAACAAAAATCTGAAGTTGTTAATGACGATCCTAGTGATGATTGGATCTTTTGGTACATCATCATGAGTGACAATGGAAGCTGTTATTATTATAGTTCTCCTTCACCAGTTACAAACTACTCTAGTATAACTTGGACTCCTTCGAGTAACATTCCTTACGCAATAAGCGATAAGAATCCCGAAGCGGAAGAAGTAGAAGAATTAGGTGTAGAAGAAGTTTCAGTAGAAGAATTTGGAGAAGAGATGCAATCTGATTTAGAATCTGATTCAGATTCTGATACCGATTCAGATTTTGATTCAGATGGAGGAGATTCTGGCGAATCTGGAGATTCAGGAGATTCTGGCGAATCTGGAGATTCAGGAGGTGGAGATTTTGGCGGAGACGGTGGAGGTGGTGATGGCGGAGGAGGCGGAGAATAAGCTTTCATCTAAAATATGTCAAAGTGGTGCCTTTATGGTACCACTTTTCTTTTTTATACTTAATAGAAATAATTTTACAAAAATGAAAGTGTCATGAAAGAAATGGTAGATCATATAAGCAAAGAAGCAAAGTTGAAAAAATCGCCTCTCATTGCAAAAGCGCTAGCTAAAGATTTTGAAAAATTCACAGCTTCTCATGTTATTGCTCTAGAAAGTGAATCCAAAAGAAAAGATCCAAGCTCTACACCTAGCCAATTTATCAGGGCAACTTGCTTCAAAGTTTCATGGTACATATTTTTCACAAGAAAAGAAGCTGAAGAGTTCTTACATTTACTTAAAAGTACTATCGATATTGATCCACAGAAAAATTCTAAAGTCGTAGAAATCATTAGAGATTTTGGAGTGTTAGAAATATTGAAGATACTTTCAATTAAAGGATCTGATTTTGAGCATACGAAAAAAGTTTATGATGTTCTTTCAAAGTCTATTAAATTTGGTCTTTAATTTTAGGCATCAAGAATTGTTATTTCTTATTCACTAAAACAAACATAGAGATTAAATTTGTCCAGCATTTTCTTTCTAAATAAGTAGTTGTTAATTTTACTTAAATTCTAAAATATAAAATATGTCAGTTAAAATCAAAACAAGCGGAAAAGTAGCAATTGGATTAATTGCAGTAGCTATTATTTTTTCATTAAAAGTATTCTGGTGGGATAATCGCCCACATGAGGTAGAAGAATCAAAAACTTTCGGAGAAGTAAGTATACCAGATGCACCTGAAGCATCTTTATCCGGAGATGCTATCAAATTACCTCTTCCTAGTTCAACACCTTCGCACAATGGTGGTACAAAAATCAACTGGTATATCATGGCATGGCAATCTCAAAATGGTATTGTTTACGCTAACGGTGGTAAAGAAACTACAATGGGTTCTTTATTTGATCGTGAACATTTAGATGTTAAACTTGTTCGACAAGATGATTGCGCTCAATCATGTGCAAATCTAGTTAAATTCTGTAAAGATTATAAAGATAATCCTAGCACACCTGGAGTATTTATCACATTTATGGGTTCTGGTATTCCTGCTTATATCACTAGTATTTCTAACGCAGTTAAAGATTTAGGTCCTGAATATCAACCTATAGCATTCTTAACTACTGGTAAATCTTACGGTGAAGATCAAGTAATGGGAGATGTTAAGTATAAAGCAAACAAACAAAATCTTAAAGGAGCTACGGTAGTAGGTTACCGTATGGATGGAGATTTAGATTTAGCTTTGAAATTAGCAGGAGACAATGGAGTAAAAGTTAACACAGATGAAACTACTTATGATAAAGATGCTCTTAACTTTATGTACTGTAAAGATTTCTTAGATGCAGTTGTTAAGTATAACTCTGGTTACAAAGAAACTAGAAAAATTGTCAAGAATGGTAAAACTACTGGAGAAGAAATTACAATTTCACCTGATTTAGTTGCAACATGGACTCCGGGAGATGTTAACACAGCTCAAGGAAGAGGTGGAGTAACAATTATTTCAACTAAAGAGTATGCTTCAATCATGCCAAATATCACAATTACTTGTAGAAAATGGTTAAATGATCATCGTACTGCAGCAGAAAGCATTGTAAAAGCTACTGCAATGGCTGGTGACCAAATACGTTCTTTTGATGAAGCTAAAAGGTTTGCTTGTAAACTTAACGCTTCTGTTTATAATGAACAAAACGGAGATTACTGGTACCGTTATTACAATGGTGTCAAGTTTGATGAAAATACTCATTTAGGAGGATCTATGGTCTTCAACTTAGCTGATATGGCCAACATGTTAGGAATCTTTGTAGAGGGTCAAACAGATCACAATGACATCTACGGAGCTGTATATAACACTTTTGGTACTTTACAGTCTAAATATTATTCTAAAGATTTACCTTCATATCTACCTTACAATAAAGCTTTTGACAAGTCAGTAATTATGACTGTTATAGCCAACAATCCTGAACTATTAAAAGGAAAAGTTAATTTGATAGATTATTCTAATACTAAAATGACTAACAAGATTGGTAACAAATCTTATAGCATAGAATTTATCACAGGATCTGCTACTATCACTGAAGCTTCTAAAATAGAACTTGATCAAATTTATCAAGATGCTGTAGCTGCAGATGGTACAAAAATATCTATTGGAGGTCACACTGATAATGTAGGAAATGATGCATCTAATATGTCTTTATCACAACAAAGAGCACAAAGTGTACTAAACTACCTACGTTCTAAAGGATTAGAAGGAGCAAGAATGGATGCTAAAGGATACGGTTCTACTTCTCCAATTGCATCTAACACAACTCCAGAGGGAAGATCACAAAATAGAAGAGTGGAAATTTCAATCTTCGGAAAATAATTCATACAATAACATTTAAAGAAAGGGAGGTTAGTCTCCCTTTCTTTCTATACAAACTAAAAACATGAAAAATATATTCACATTAATTTTAGCTCTAGTATTCTCTAAAGCTATCTATTCACAAAATCAACCAGTAGCTGAAAAACATCTCAACGATTCTACTGAATCCGAGAAAGTTTCCTTTTATTCGGGAGTAGGAATTTCTCTAGGAAATGAAATTACTAATTTTAAAGAATCTGCTTACTTGTCTATTGAAAATGGTTTAATGTTCCATGACTTTTACGGAGGAATAGTTTTAGGCAACGGAGATCTTAGGTTAGAAGACAAAAATTATTTCTACGAAATAAAAGCAGGATATTCTTTCCCTATCGGAATCTTGTCAGGAAATACTTTCTTCGGTTACGGAAGATATTTTGAAAGTTCAGGATTTATAGAATACGGTACAGGTATTTCGTACTCTTGTAAAAAAGTTTCCTTTGGAGTTTCTTATAGTAACTGG
>Ga0315906_10007530_pt1 | contig 13232 bp, 11 predicted proteins | sample LakEriMetagenome_4_FD_203526 | JGI IMG/M metagenome (GOLD analysis project Ga0315906, IMG submission 203526) | Freshwater fungal communities from buoy surface, Lake Erie, Ohio, United States - Buoy 2 MA122 | ecosystem: Environmental > Aquatic > Freshwater > Lake > Lake biofilm | place: USA...
CCATAGAGCAGGCGATTGCCCTGCCCACAGGACGGGCAGGACACGATCAATCCCCGCGTGTCGGCGCTGAGCGAGGTCATGGTCGTTCAGGACCGGGTTTGGGGACCGCTGCAGCAGCCGCCCTGGGTGATTCCCAACTTCCGGAAGATCGTCTCGGCCGGGCAGAAACCGGTGAAGGCGGACTGGATCAGGTTGACGCCGACAAACGCCGTCAGCAGCAGCCACATGGGGTTGATGAAGTGGGCCAGGGCGAGGCTGGTGAGAACCATCGTGCCGGCAAGGATTCGGATCGCATTCTCAGTGGTCATGGTGGAGCAGATTCAGGTTTGGGTCCTGTCGCAGGGCGGAAGCCCACGTCAGATAGGAAGAGATCGGGGAGTCACCACCGATCTCTCCCACACTTTCTCGCAGGCTCATATTGACGATATGATCGTATGCGCATATACAGGTTCAAGAAATTTTTCCGATGAAACCCTCAAATGAGAAGGCGAGTTTGCTGACGGATGAGGCGCTGGAGCTGATTGCTGGACGATTCCGGGCGCTCAGCGAGCCGAGCCGGCTCAAGCTGATCCGGGAACTCCTGGGCGGGGAGCTGTCGGTGACGGAGCTGATGGAACGGACGGGATTGGGGCAGGCGAACACGTCCCGGCACCTCCAGACCCTGACGGATGCCGGCATCCTGGGACGGCGGAAGGAGGGGCTTCGGGTGATCTATTACGTTGGGGACCCAGGGATCCTGACCCTCTGCGAGCACGTCTGCGGTTCGATCCAACGTCGGCACGCCTCCCATGCAGCGGTCCTCGAACCCGTCGTGAGGAAGACCCGCACCGCGGCGGACTGAGCGGTATCAGCGCGGCTGGACCCTGAGGGAGCCGAGGTCGAACCACGCCTGTCCCCGGTCCGCCGCAAGCTCTACCACGATCTCAACCTGCCCTTCGTCCTCGACCTCGAAGTCGCATCGGAGCCGGGTCCATTCCCGCGTCCCGACCAGTCCCCGAGCCCGGGGTCTGCCGCTGACGCGGAGGGCGGCACCGACCGGTCCCTCAACCCCATCGACACGGGCATCGCCCAGGACGGAGTACATACCAGGTTCCAGTGCGACCACCGCCCTGAAGGAGGCGACTGTCTCCGGAGTCACGGCCTCGAGATGGAGGGTTCGTCGCAGGGGGCTGGTTCCCGTGATTTCCAGATGGGCTTCACCCCGTTGGTGTCGCTGCCCCCAGTTCAATGTCCCGAGGGACACGGGAGTGGCATCGACGTTGGCGATCGATCCGTGGAGCTGACGGTCCACGCTCCTGATCCTGCGAAGGATCCGCTGCTCCTGGAAACGGATCTGCTGCTCCAGCGCCGCCCACTCGGCTGGCTGGCGTCCTTCATGACTCTTCCTCAGACGCGCCACGACGTGTTCCAGCTGGTTCGATACCACGGTGGGACTGAAGTGTTGGGCCAGCATCTCCCTCACGCGATCCCGCAGGCGATCCCGGATGGATGGCACTTCGAACGTCGACGCAGCCATCAGCCCCTGCCAATCGGGGTTGATGGTCGACTGGGGCTGTCGGAAGAGCTGGTCCATCCCATGGGGGATGAAGACGGCCTGGCCTCCGATTGGGATGTAGAGCCGATAGTTGTTTCCCTTCCTCGGATAGCCATCCCAGTCATCGGTCAGGATCTGTCCTGCGACGAAGGTCACGAAGCGATCGAGGTCCAACACCTGTTCCAGGCGCTGTTGTCGCTCGCCGAGCGGCGCCTCGGCGGCCTCAACGAGACGCTGGAGGTCACTGCGGTCCTCCGGCCCATCGCCAGCATCCTTCTCGAGTTCGTCGGTGACATCCTTCAGGAACCCGCCGTCGTAGAGGTTGCCCCGTTTCCCTTTTTTGGATGGGAAGTGTCGCTTCACGAAGAGCGTGTCGTAGCCCTCCTTGACGACGTACAGGCCCCGGTCGCGTCCATTGATCCGGACTCGGGCATGGGTGGCCCGGGCGGTTGGAAGGCCGGCCCGACGGTACAAACCACTCCCGACGGCCTCGTTGAGGTAGGAGGGGTCCTGCACCGAATTGTTGAGGTGGATCTTGTCGAGACCCCGGAACGCCTGTCCGTCGACGAACTTGTCGAAATTGAGGGTCAGTGCCGGCTTGCCCCCGATGCCTCGCAGGCTGCCCCGGGAGCCCTTCACATGGATCCCAACATCGGCGTAGACCCGTCCATCGACCTCGATCTCCGCCCTGACGTAATCCCGGGGGGACACCTGGAGTTGCTGCTCGGCCTCCGGGGTGAGTCGGATGTCGAACTCGGCGATGGGACCCTCGAAGAACCGTTCGGTCTCCAAATCAGCCTGGTTCCCGGGCCGGACGCCGAGCCGCGTCGGTTGGGACGACGATGGCTCCGCGAAAAGCAGCGCCAGAAAGACGATCCCAAGGCTGACTGCGGTCGGAATCCGGAGTGGCGGCATCGAAGCCAAGCGCACACCGCGTCAGAGGCAGGGTGCAAGGTCAATCGCGTGACGATTTCGTGCCTGGAGACCACTCAAATGGTCGGGCTCCAAGATGCCAAACCCAAGGGGATGGATTGGGAAACGATCCCAGGGCAGCCAACGGTCATCCCTCGATGCATTCCTGCCCGGGATCCACTCGGTCACATGGACATGGCTCCCGAGGGCGGGGACGTGTTGGGAGTTGAGACCTGAGGCATGAGAGCTGAAGGTTTCCGAGGCTCACCCCTCCCGTGAACATGCCACCCTTCGTATCCCGCCATTTGCTCGCCACCGTGCTGATCTTCGCGGCCTCTGGAGCCTCCGCACAGGGGGTTCACGGTGACTTCGAGCGGGCCCTCAGCCTCTCCCAGCGCACCGAGAACACCGTCTACCGGAACTCCGTGCACCCGCGGTGGCTCCCGGGAAACACGCGCTTCACCTATCGCGTCCAGACCGGCCCTGACTCGGCCGAATGGGTTGTGGTCGATGCCGAGAAAGGAACACGGGAGTCCACGGACAGGCCACCCGACGCCGCAGTCCAGGACATTGCCCCGTCGGCCACCGGACCCGGGGCCCGGACCCGTCGTACGGGACAGGAGACTGTCCTGACCTTCCACAATCCCACAGGACGGGACCTCGACCTGTTCTGGGTCGATCCCGAGGGCCGCCGAAAGGGCTATGGACGCATCCGTGCCGGCGCCGAACGGGGACAGCACACCTTTGGAGGGCATGTCTGGCTTCTCACCGATCCCGCGGGAACCGTGGTTGCCGTGTTCGAGGCGCCCGATCAGCCGGGTCGAGCCAGGATCGGAGACGAATCACCGAAGGCCGCCCCGGATCCAGCACCCGCGACACCCACCGTTCGGGAACCCGGGGAATCGCCCGACTCCCGCTGGGTCGTCGTCGCCCGGGATTCCAATCTCTTCCTCCGCCAAAAGGCCTCCACCACGTGGGAGCGGCTCACCACCGACGGCGCCCCCGGGGATGCCTATGCTCCGGAAGTACACTGGGCGCCGGATTCATCGGCCTTCGTCGCAAGGAAGGTCCGCGCCGGATCCGATCGCAAAGTCTCGTTCCTGGAGGTCGCGCCCATCGACCAGATCCAGCCCCGCCTCCACACCCAGACCTATCTCAAGCCCGGGGATCCACTGCCCAGACCCGTGCTCCACCTGTTCCGTGTCGCCGACCGGCGGGGCAGCCGCGTGGACGACACCGTCTATCCGAATCCGTACACGGAGGATGGCGAGTTGGACCTCCACTGGGCCCCCGACGGACGAGAGGTCTTCTTTGCATACAACGAGCGCGGCCATCAGCGGTACCGCATCCTCGCCGTGGCCAATCCCAAGGAAGGACCCTCCGGGGAGATCTCGACGCCGCGGATCGTGGTCGAGGAGACCTCCACCACGTTCATCGACTGGACCAACAAGACCTCGCGCCACTGGCTCGAGGAGACCAATGAACTGATCTGGATGTCGGAACGGGACGGCTGGACCCATCTCTGGCTCATCGATCGGCGCACCGGCGGGGTGAAGAACCAGATCACCCGGGGCAACTGGGTGGTGAGGGAGGTGCTCCATGTCGACGAGGCACGGCGTGAACTCTGGTTCCTCGCCGGCGGGGTCCGCCCCGGGGAGGATCCCTACCATCGCCACCTCTGCCGGGTGGCTTTCGATGGCACAGGCTTTCAGGTGCTGACTGATGGCGATGGGGACCACCGGGTTGAATTCTCACCCGACCGCCGCTGGTTCGTGGACACGTGGTCCCGGGTGGATCACCCGCCGGTCTCCGAGCTGCGTCGGGCCTCGGACGGGAAACGGGTGGTGGAGCTCGAACGGGCCGACGCCTCCGCCCTTCTCAAGGCAGGATGGACCCTGCCGGAGCGATTCGTCGCCAAGGGACGGGATGGTGTGACCGACATCCATGGCATCCTCATCCGCCCCTCCCATTTTGATCCCGCCAAGCGGTACCCGATCATCGAGGAAATCTACGCCGGACCCCAGGGAGCGTTCGTGCCGAAGGAGTTCGGTCGACTCCTCCGTCAGCATGCCCTCGCGGAACTCGGGTTCATGGTGGTCCAGGTCGACGGCATGGGGACGAATTTCCGCGGGAAGAAGTTCCACGATGTCTGCTGGAAGAACCTCGCGGACTCCGGCCTGCCTGATCACATCGCCTGGCTGCGAGCCGCCGCCGCAACCCGTCCCTGGATGGACCTCCAACGGGTGGGGATCTACGGCGGGAGCGCCGGGGGACAGAGCTCGACGCGTGCCCTGCTGGACCATCCGGATTTCTACCGGGTGGCGGTCAGCGACTGTGGATGCCACGACAACCGCATGGACAAGCTCTGGTGGAACGAGCAGTGGCTCGGATGGCCGGTCGATGAGAGCTACCGCCGTTCCTCCAATGTCGAACATGCCGGGAAGCTGCGGGGCAAGCTGCTGCTGACGGTCGGTGAACTGGACACAAACGTGGACCCGGCCAGCACCCTCCAGCTGGCGGCGGCCTTCGTCAGGGCGGAGCGGGATGTCGAGCTGCTCATCATTCCCGGAGCCAACCACGGTGCCGGTGAGACCCCATATGCAAGCCGCCGCCGGATGGAATTCTTCGTCCGTCACCTGCTCGGAGGCGGGAATTGACCCGGGTGACCTCCCCTGCCGCCGCATGACATACGACTTCGTCGAAAGGTGGCTTTGGTGTCTTCTCAACCCATGAGCTTCAGGGACTTCTTCTGGGTGGGCCTCGGGGGCGGGCTGGGATCCATGGCGCGATTCGGCCTCACGACCATCATCGCCCGATGGCTGGGGGAACGCCTCGGTGAAACCCTGCCGTTCGGCACCATCCTCGTGAACGTCACCGGATGTTTCCTCATCGGGCTGATCGCCGGCATTGCGGATCCCAACCTCGGCTGGATCAGTCGCCCCACGGGACAACAGTTCCTGATCGCCGGCTTCTGCGGGGGCTACACGACATTCTCCGCCTTCAGCCTCCAGACCCTCCGCCTGATCCAGAACCGGTACTGGACCCTCACGAGTCTCCATGTCCTCGGATCGGTGGCGCTGTGCATGGCCGCCGTCGCCCTCGGCCACACCTGTGCGGTCTGGTGGACCGGCCGAAAGGCCTGATGCAGACCTCAGAAATCCGGCTCGTCCGCGATCGACACGGAATCCGGCTGATCCAGCACGGGGTCCTGATCAGCGACCTCCGGACCTCTGCCCGACCCACACACGGTCTCTACGACATCTTGGCAGCCATCGCCCTGCAGGCCCCGAAAGCCCCACCCCAGCACATCGCTCTCCTCGGATTCGGTGCCGGCGGGATCCTCGCCCCCCTGAAGACCCTCGGATGGGAAGGCTGCCTCGCTGCCGTCGACACGGATCGCAGCGGATACGATCTGTTCGGTAGGGAATGTCCCTCGTGGCGCGACCACGTCCTCTGGACCCAGGCGGACGCCATGGAGTGGCTTGTTCGGCAGCGACACCGCTTCGGCATGATCCTCGAGGATCTTTCAGTCCCCCACGCCGGGGATGTCGAGAAACCCCCAGCCAGCTGGAACCCACTGCCGCGGCTCATCCGAGATCGACTCACTGCCGACGGCATTGCGGTCTTCAACCTGCTGAAGCCCACCGGAGGCACCTGGCGACAAGGCCTCGAGGCCGTGGGACGTCGATTCGCCGAGAGGCGGCTGGTGCACCTTGAGGACTACGAGAACCGGATCCTCATCGCTGGCCGCTCGCTTCCAAGTTCCCGGACACTCTCCGCGGCACTGAGACGTTCCCTCCGATCCGTGGGTTCGCGCCAGGCCAACCGTTTCCAGGTCCAGACGCTGTCGTGAGCTCTCGGGCGCCCGGGGTCAGACACAGTACTTGTCCAGCACGTGCTGGGGGATCGGAGTCGGGCGCCCAGAGTCCAGATGGACCAGGGTGAACTCGCACCATCCGTCGCAGCAGAGCTTCCCGGGATTGCCTCTCCGGATCTCGAAGCAGACCCGGACGTCGGACTCGGCGACCGCGTCGACCCAGGTTCGGACCTGGAAATCATCCCCAAGCTTGAGCGCCCGTTTGTATTCGAAATGGGCCACGCGGGCATACCAGGTCAGTCCCTCGGCCAGGAATGCCTCCATCGACATCCCATAGCAGCGGGCCATCTGGTCGTATCGGGCAGCGAGGACATAGTCCTGATAGCGGCTGGCGTGGACATGTCGGTTCATGTCGATGTCGTCGGGACGGACCCGCAGCCCGGTCTCAAAGACGGTCCGCCCCAGGGCAATGTCGGTTCTCCAGTGGTGCACGGTGGATGGATCTCCCTGGAGGGAAGCCGATTGCCAGGCCAACGGAAAGACCAGGGACGCGTTGGAAGTCGACAGGGGAGGACCAGCCGGAAGACGGTCCCGCCCGGACCTGTCGACTCGAGTTCCAACACCGCCCCCGCCGCACGCGCCAACTGGCGACTCAATGCCAAGCCCAGACCGGAACCTCCGGCCTTCCCCGTGCTTCCGGGCTGGAAGAGATACGGCACCAGGGCGACCGGAATCCCGGGTCCCTCGTCGAGAACCCTGAAGACCAGACCGTCCGCCTCCTCGCCAAACGAGAGCACGATCACCCCCGCGCAGGGACTCGCCTCGAGTGCATTGACGACCAGGTTCTCGAGGACCACCAGGACCAGATTGGCGATGTGGTTGTCGACGGATCGGAGCGCCGAGGTCGAGCACTCGATCCGAACCTTCTTCTCTGCCGCCATGCGATGGAACCGCCGACAGAGATGATCGAAGATCTCCGGTGGTGTCAGTTCATAGCCCGGCAGGTCGGAGTCCTCCCGCAGGATCCGGGTCACCTCCTCGATGAGGGACTTCATGCGTCGCGTCGACTCGACCGCCGCGATCCAGTCCGACTCCGAAACCAGCTCTGGAGACCGGGTGGAGACGACCTGATGGAGCCCCGCCACGGGATTCCGGAGTCCGTGGAGCAGATGAGCCATCAGCGTGCCGAGGGCGGCGGTTCGGGCGGCGAATCCAAGCTCACCATGGGCCACCCTGAGATTCCTCCGGGTCTCCGCCAACCGGAAGGCCAGGAAAGCCATGGGGAGGGCCATGAGAATCCCCATCAGGATCACGCCCGAAAGACTCGGGGAGAGGGGCGGCTCAGGGCTGATGGCAGCCTCGGCGTCCGGGACCCGAACCACGAAAAGGAGGACCCCCCAACGGACAGAGGAGGAGCGGGGAGGGGCTGCCAATGCCTGCGCCTCAGGGGTGTCCCGGAACCGGAGAGATCTCGGCATGCCCCAGCCATCCCCAGGGGTTGCCAGGAACCCGAGCGTCCGATGCCATCGCCTGCCGCTTCCAGATCCGGATCGATTCCGTCCGGGACCCGACGGTTTTTCCGGATCCCCGGATCCGATCGCCTGCTGGTTGGAGTCTCTCACCGGATCTCAAGACGAGGAATCCGGTTGGATTCTTACGCACCTTGCTCGATCCAGTCCCCGGACAGGCCTCAGAGACCCAATGCGATCTGATCGGTCTTGGCCTCCACCGCCGTCTCAACCGTGGTCGGCCCGGAGGCGGACTTCGACCCATCTTTCCATCCGCCGAGGCGGTATCGGAGATAGTCGCGCGAGACCCCCAGCAGTCGGGCGGCGGCCGAGACATTGTCATGGGTCTGGACCAGCGCATGACGGATCAGGCGCAGGATCGCCTCCTCCAGCAGGAACCCCTGGTTCGGGAACCGGAAGAGCGGATTGAACCAGTCCCCGGGCACCATTCCGGTCGTGGGAAACGGCAGAGGCACCGGACGGGCCTCGGTCGGCACAGCGGGGCTGGCCCCCATCAGCTGATCCAGGTTCAACGCCTCCCCATCCTCGAACACCAGGGCTCGTTCCAGTTCATGGGCGAGTTCCCGGACATTGCCAGGCCATCCATAGGCCAGCACCCGACGACGCCCCGTCTCCGAGAGACACCGGGGTGGCAGCCGATGGCGTCGCGACAGGCGAGCGAGGAGCGCGTCGGCCAGCTGCAGCACGTCGTCGCCACGATCCCGGAGCGGGGGGAGGAGGATGCGATAGAGGTCGAGCCGATGATACAGGTCCTCCCGGAACCGGCCTTCCCGGACCAGTTCCTTGAGATCCCGGTTGGCGGCGGCGATGACGCGGACATCGACTGGGATGTCCCGGTTGCCACCCAGACGCCTCACCTTGTGGTCCTCGAGGGCGGTCAGGAGTTTCGCCTGCAGGGGAAGACTCAGCGAGGCCAGCTCATCGAGGAACAGGGTCCCGCCATTGGCCGCCTCGAACAGGCCCATCCGGGCACTCCGGGCGTCCGTGAAGGCGCCGCGTTCGTGTCCAAACAGCTCCGACTCCGCGAGGCCGTCGGGGATGGCGGCACAATTGGCTTCGACCAGGGGGCCGCCGGATCTCGGCCCCTGTCCGTGGATCCAGCGAGCGATCGTCGTCTTGCCGGTGCCCGTCTCCCCCTGGATGACCACCGGCGGCAGATGGGCGCCATTGGTATGGAGCCGTTGGTCCGCCACGAGGATCCTCTGCAGCTGCGTCTCCAGGGCCCCCAATGATCGACCGAAGAAGAAGGAGGATTCCGGGGAATCCTTGCGGCGGTGTTCCGTGATGCGGGCGGCCTGCTTCTGCTGGCGGGCCCGGGCCATCACGAGGGCCAATGCCTCGGGTTCAAAGGGCTTCGTGAGATAATCCAAGGCCCCCAGCTTCATCGCCTCCACCGCGCCCGCCACCCCGCTGTCGCCGGTCATGACCACGGTTCCCGTGTTCGATCCCAACACCCCCTCCCGGAGCAGATCGATCCCCCGGCCGTCGGGGAGGTTCACGTCGATCAGGACGAAATCGAAGCTCAGGTCCTGTGCCATTTGACGGGCACCCCGGATGGAGTCGGCGCCGGAGACATCAGCCCCCAGACGTTCAAGGGAGGATGCGATGTGACGGCGCAGCAGGGGTTCATCCTCCACCACCAGGATGCTCAAACCAGAAAGGACGGGAGTCGCCATGGGACGTCCATCATGGAGGACGATCCCGGACCCAACAAATTTGGTTGGTCCGTGCGAGTCGAGACCTGGGAAAGAAAAACGGCGGCTCCGGGTGGAGCCGCCGCTGTGGCTTCGAACGATTCCGCGGGCGCCTCAGTGGGCTCCGGAACCTTCGATCGTGACCGGCTTGTAGCCGCCGATCGCCTTGAAGTAGAGCATCAGCAGGATGTAGATCACCGCCATGGTGGCCGGGATCACAGAGTCGGCCTGCAGGGTCTTGCGGGCACCGATAACGTCGGCCTCCACGACCGCCTTCTGCTCGGCGCTGCGCTTGGCCTCCTCGACCTTCTTGGCCGCTTCCAGCTTCTGGCCATCGATGCCGCTGACCTTGTCGAAGAACAGCCACTTGCTGGGCGTGCCGGCCTTGTACTGCTCGAAGGCCGCCGGGTTCTTCTGGAGTTCCTCACCGGCGAAGCGGTCCTTGGCGTAGCCGAGACCCGGGGAGCCAACGAGACCCGCCGACATCATGCCGATGCCACCCATGATCGAGATCGCGACCGCACCGCAGCGCGGGAAGCGGTCGGAGGCGACGGCCAACATCGTCGGCCAGAAGAACGTCTTGCCGATCGCATAGACCGTGAGGGCCAGGAGGGCGCCCTCGAAGGTCTTCACGCCGCTGACCAGCCAGAGGCCGGCGCAGGCGAAGATCGAGCAGACGAACAGGATGCCCACCGGCTTGAGGCCGAGCTTGTGCTCGATGAAGTGCCCGCAGAACCGCAGGGCGAACATGAGCGCCGAGGTGAAGATGAACAGCCAGGTGGCCTGCTTCGGACTCAGGATCGCACCCTCGATGTTCTGGATCCAGCCGTCGGTCCCCAGCTCGACCGCACCGACCAGCGCGTGGGTGATGAACAGCACCAGGAGCAGCGGGGCACCGATCGCCCACCGGCTCGTGCCGCTGAAGGCGAGGAACACGATACCGCCGATCACGATGCAGATGTTCTTGTAGCTGTCGCCCGTGAAGAACACCTCGTTGCCGGTGAAGCCGGCCAGGAGAGGTCCGAGACCGTCCTTGAAGAACAGGAAGACGAACAGGCCGACGACCGCCGAACCCAGGATACCAACGTCCTTCAGCATCTCGCCGAGGCTGAGCCCCTTCGCGGAGGCCTCAGACTTCGGGAACTTCTGGCCCATGAACATGAGGCCGTAGACCACCGAAGGGATCAGGAAGCAGCCCAGCTGGACCTTCCAGCTCATGTCGCCGAGCAGATCATGGATCAGACCGCCCAGGACCATGCCCGCAGGCCAGGAGGCGTGCAGGATGTTGAGGTAGTGGGTCCGGTTCTTCGGGAACAACGTGGCCACCAGCGGGTTGGCAACCGCCTCCAGGGTTCCGTTCGCGACGGAGAACAGGAAGGTGCCGGTCCAGAGGATCGTGAACGCGGTCCCGGTCGCCATGCCCTTGGTGGCACCGAAGGCGACCAGCGCGGAGACGACGTGGAACAGGAAGGCCGCCGCCACGAGTTTCCCGTAGCCCACCTTGTCGACGACGATGCCGCCGATGATGATGCCGAAGCAGAACCCAGTGAAGCCGGCGCCGTTGATCAGACCGGTCTGGAGGTTCGTGAAATTGAAGTCACTGACCCAGTCGTTGAAGATGGCGCCGCGGATGGCGAAGCCGATGCCGGCGGCCAGAATGGCCATGAATCCGGCCCAGAGAAGCCGCTGCGCGTTGTCAGCAGCCCCCTCGTTTCGAGAAGTACTCATTGTGGAATTCCCTTGTTGGTTGGAAGTGGAACGCCCGAGTTAACCCGAACTCCTTGGGGACGGTCCACAAAAGGTTTTGCTTCGACCCATTAGCCGAGGACGAGTTGGGGATTGTGCCGGTCCACATCCGCAGGTGAGCTTCTTTCAGACCATGCAGATCCAGTTCCTCGGCGCTGCCCGGACCACCACCGGGTCCATGTATCTCCTGACCGTGAACGGCCAGCGGATCCTCCTGGAATGCGGGTTGTTCCAGGGTCGACGCGGCGAGTCCATCGAGCGCAACCAGACGTTTCCGTTCGATCCCCGACAGGTCGACGCCGCCATCCTGAGCCACGCCCACATCGACCACTGCGGCAACCTGCCCAACCTCCACAAGCAGGGCTTCCGGGGAAACATCTACTGCACCTTCGCCACCCGGGACCTCGCCGCCATCCTCCTGTCCGACTCCGCCCACATCCAGCAGTCCGACACCGAGTTCCTGAACAAGCGACGCGCCCGACGGGGCGAACCCCCCGTCGCCCCCCTGTACTCGGTCCATGAGGCCGAGCAGGTGGTCCGGCAGTTTGTCGCGGTCGGCTACGAGCGGCCCATCCCGGTCGCCGACGGGGTCACGGCGACATTCCTCGATGCCGGCCACATTCTCGGCTCCGCCCAGGTCGTGCTCGACGTCCGGGAGAACGGTCGACGCTTCCGGTATCTGTTCACCGGGGATGTCGGTCGCGGCGGTGATCCCATCCTCCGTGATCCCCAGCCGGTCGAGGACGTCGACTTCCTCCAGATCGAGAGCACCTATGGCAACCGCCTCCACGAGGCGCGTGATGCCGACCCCTGCTCCTTCCAGGACGTCACCGAGACGCTCCGGCAGGGCGGGAAGGTCATCATCCCCGCGTTCGCCGTCGGACGGACCCAGCAGATCGTCTACGCCCTCAAGCGGTGCATGGAGGGCGGTCGTATGGCGACCGCACCGGTCTTCGTCGACAGCCCCCTCGCCGTGAACGCCACGGAAGTCTTCCGGCTGCATCCGGAGTGCTTCAACGAGACCACCTACGAGTTCCTGCTACAGGAGGGCAGTCCCTTCGAGATGGCCCACCTGACCTACATCCGGAACCTCGAGCATTCCAAGCAGCTGAACGAGAAGCCGGGTCCGATGATCATCGTCAGCGCCTCCGGCATGGCGGAGGCCGGACGGATCCGACATCACCTGCGCAATGCCGTGGGGGATCCGAAGAACCTGGTCCTCTTCGTCGGCTACTGCGCCGAACACACCCTCGGCGCCCAGCTGCTCGCCGGACGCAACCCCGTGAACATCTTCGGCGAGCCGGTGGAAGTCCGGGCCCGGGTCCGTTCCATGGACGCGTTGTCGGGTCATGCCGACCGCAACGAGCTCCTCACCCACCTCGACCACATCCGAGGACCACTCCGGCGCGTGTTCGTGGTCCACGGCGAGGAGGACCAATCCCTCGCCTTTGCCGATGCCATCCGGTCGCGTCGACCCAAGGCCAACGTGGTGGTCCCCACCCGTGGCCAGATCGAGGAGGTGGAGGGGGAGATGAGCTGAGGTATCGGCTGAGTGTTGAGGCTGACGCTGCGCGTGGTGGGTGAGCAGTGCCCTGCGAACAGGGCGCGGGAGCGCCCCCCCGAGGAAACCACTCCGCTGGGTCCCCATCTGAACCGCGAGGGTTGAGTGGTCTCTTGGGCCTCACTCACCCCTCAACACTCAACTCTCAACTTCCGCCTTCCCCCCCAGCTCAGTTTTCGGATTCCCTCCGCCCCTGCCCCCGCTAGCCTGACGGCCCACAGATGAAGCAGAAAGCCTACGCCGCCGCCGGAGTCGACATCGATCTCGGCAACCAGGTCAAGAGCACCCTCCCCCAACTCCTCGCCTCCACACACCGTCGCGAGGTGCTCGGCAAGGTCGGTGGCTTCGGCGGCCTGTTCGCCCTCGACACCCGGAAGTACCGCCAACCCGTCCTCGTGTCCTCCGTCGACGGCGTCGGGACCAAGCTCAAGTTGGCGTT
>Ga0315906_10007531_pt1 | contig 13232 bp, 10 predicted proteins | sample LakEriMetagenome_4_FD_203526 | JGI IMG/M metagenome (GOLD analysis project Ga0315906, IMG submission 203526) | Freshwater fungal communities from buoy surface, Lake Erie, Ohio, United States - Buoy 2 MA122 | ecosystem: Environmental > Aquatic > Freshwater > Lake > Lake biofilm | place: USA...
GTGGCCGTTTGAAGGCCGACGCTGTTCTGGGCGCCGACAAAGTCATAGCTGCCTTCACCCAGTGGACGAATCATGATGACGCTGGGAATGCCCCAGCCCTGCAAATCCCTGGGCAGTGTCAGTGGGGTTCCTTGTGCCGGACAAATGACCAAACCGGCCGTGTTTTGTTCTCTCATGGAGAGCAAAACTTTCCGTTGCCTGTCCACGTCTTCATGGGTGTGGGCCATCAACACGACATAACCTGCATCAACCAACTTGCGCTCAACACTGATCAAGAGCTCGGTGAAAAAAGGATTGGCCAAATCATTGATCACCACCCCAATGGTGTTGGACGATCGCCGACGAAGATCTGCGGCTTGCCGGTTGTAGACATACCCGAGCCGCCACGCCGCTTCTTGCACACGTTGCGCTGTTTCCTCTCTGATGAGCGGGCTGCCCTGAAGTACCAGTGAGACCGTCGATTTGGAAACCCCCGCAGCCTGTGCCACATCCAAAATGGTCAGGCCTCGCTTGGAGGTTGTGCTGCGAGTTGTCATGAATCTCCTGTTCCTCTTGTGTGAAACATCCTTGCGCGCTTTTTTTAACCACCGGTTCGAGCACACCTCAGGCCGTGCAAGAGCATCGGTTACATCGCGCATTGTGGCCGCGTCGATGCGTCTATTTTCTTGCACAGTGTGTCAGCGTGCGGCCAAACCCTCTGGCGATGCAGCCAGGGAGTGCCTCGGCCTTGCGTTGTGAATAAAAAGCGATCGGTGCACACTGCAACCCGAAACTCAGGGCTTGCCCTGGCGTTGAACTTCTTTTTTTGAGCAGACAGATTTTGATTTCGAGGCAAGAGCATATGACCTCCCAGACAGATCGCGCCAGCACTTCGAGCCACGCCGCCATGAACAACCCGGCAGCAGCCCCCGTTGCCCTGTCGCCGCAGCAGCCTTTGGTGGTGGGGGTTGACATTGGCGGGACGAAAGTGGCCGTGGTCGTGGCGGACGGGCAGGGCGTTCGCGCAAAGGTGTCCGAGGCCACCGCCAAGCAGGGCACGCACCTCGCGCTGGCCTCTCAAGTCAATCGTTTGATCCACGACAGCTGCCTCTCGGCGGGTGTGTCGCCGCTCGACGTGACAAAGGTGGGGGTGTCTGCGTGCGGGCCGTTTGTATTGCGTGACGGTTGTGTCGAGCTGGCCGGGCCGAATATTTGCGGCGGGCTGTCTCAACAGCCCGGTCGGCTGAACGACTGGCTGACAGCGCCGCTGGAGGCGCCGCTGCGCGCTGCCTTTCGTGACGTGAGGGTGGAAAACGACGGCGTGGCCGCACTGGAAGCCGAGCGCCGCTGGGGTGCTTTGCAAGGCGCGAATCATTGTGCTTATGTGACATGGAGCACGGGTATCGGGGTGGGTTTGTGCGTGGACGGGAAAGTTCTGCGCGGCAAAAACGGAAACGCGGGCCACGCGGGGCATACCTTTGTGACCACCCACACCCAAGCGGTGTGCGGCTGTGGACTGCTCGGCGACCTGGAGTCATTGGCATCCGGTAGCGCCATGGGCAAACGTTTTGCAGCCCAGGGTTATGCCGACGCGGCCGCCATTTTTGTGGCGGCACGCTCGGGCGACCCGCTGGCTGAGTCTTTGGTGGATGAAGTGTGCGAGCTGATGGGCCGGGCGCTCTTCAATCTCGTGGCGACACTGGACCTGGAGCGCATCAGCCTGGGGGGCAGTGTATTTATTCACAACCAAGCGCAGATTCTTCCCCGGCTGAGGTCTTTTTTGGAAGGAAAACTGCCCGCCTTGACCCAAGGGGTGGAGCTTGTTCCGGCCGGGTTGGGACTGGCCGTGGGCGATTGCGCGGCACTGGCACTGGTGACGGCATGACTCATCCCTAGGGTTTCTACTGTTCTTTCAGATGTCGCCGGACGCTCATAATTGGAACGTTCCAAATTTATGGCAACCCAGCCACTTCACACACCTCACAGCCATGTCAATGCAGACCTCGAACACCACCACCGGTTGGGGCCTCATAGGCGCCAGCAACATTGCCAGCGAACACATGATTGCTGCCATTCGTGCCCAGGCCGGGCACGAGGTCGTTGCGGTGTGCAGCAGCAATGCAGAACGAGGTCGAGCGTTTGCGCAGAAGCACGACATTGCAAAGGCTTATGGCGCTGTCGATGCGTTGCTGGCTGATCCCGCCGTACAGGTGGTTTACATCAGCACCACCAATGAGTTGCACCGCGACCAGGTGATGGCGGCGGCGGCCGCAGGCAAACAGGTGTTGTGCGAGAAACCTTTGGCGCTGAAGTTGGACGACGCTCTGGCCATGCTGAAAGCCTGTGAGCAAGCCGGTGTGCTCCTGGCCACCAACCACCACTTGAGAAACGCGGCCAGCCATCGAAAGATTCGCGAATTGGTTCAAGGCGGTGCGATCGGGCGGCCGCTGTTTGCGCGCGTGTTTCACGCCGTTTACCTTCCCAAGCATCTGCAGGGATGGCGCATTGACAAACCCCAAGCGGGAGGCGGCGTCATTCTGGACATCGCCGTGCACGATGCAGACACGCTGCGTTTCATTCTCGGCGCAGAGCCCATTGAAGCCATCGGCATGGGCCAGTCCACCGAAATGGCCAGTGGTGGTCTAGAGGATGGTGTGATGGCCGTGCTGCGGTTTGACAACGGCGTGCTGGCGCAATTGCACGATGCCTTCACGGTTCAGCACGCCGGCACTGGCATCGAAATCCATGGCGATGCCGGTTCGATCATCGGACGGGGCGTGATGACCCAACGCCCTGTGGGTGAGGTGCTGCTGCGCAACGCCAGTGGCGAGCAGCTGATCCCCGTTGATCACCACAACCTCTACGTGCGCGGCGTGGCGGCGTTTTGCGCCGCCCTCCAAGGGCAAGGCGTGCCTGCTGCAACTGCACAAGACGGTGTTCGTTCGCTGGCGGTCGCGCTGGCCATCGCCGAGTCCTGCCAATCGCGCGCCGCTGTACGAATTCCCAATCCATTTCTGTAATCGTTCATGAACAAAGTCGTATCGGCGGCGCAGGCCGCAGCGTTCATCCGCAGTGGTGACGTCGTCAGCATCAGCTCATCCAGCGGTTTGGGCTGTCCAGATGCCATGCTGGCCGCCATTGGGCGGCGGTTTGACCATGACGCGGAGCCAAGAGACTTGACCGTGCTCAGTCCCATTGCGGCTGGCGACATGTACGGCATCAAGGGCATCGACCACATCGCCAAACCGGGCCTGCTGGCGCGCATCTTGGCCGGCTCTTATCCCAGCGGTCCATCGTCCTTGCCCATGCCCGCCATCTGGCGTTTGGTGGTGGACAACCAGATCGAAGCCTACAACCTGCCCAGCGGCATCCTGTTTGACATGCACCGCGATGCAGCCGCCAAACGGCCGGGCGTGCTGACGCAAGTGGGTCTGGGCACCTTTGTCGATCCAGCGCAGCAAGGCGGTGCCATGAATGCAGCGGCGGCCGCAAATCCCGTGGTCCGTCGTGAACACTTCGATGGCAAAGACTGGCTGTACTTCCCGGCTGTGATTCCGCAGGTGGCGATCCTGCGCGCCACCACGGCGGACGAGCGCGGCAACCTGACCTACGAACACGAAGGTGCGTTGCTGGGTGGCCTGGATCAAGCCTTGGCGGCGCGAAACAACGGCGGCATCGTGATCGCGCAAGTCAAGCGTGTGGTCACACACGGCAGCTTGCGCCCGCACGATGTCCGTGTGCCAGGCAATTTGGTGGACTACGTGGTCGTTGATGGAGCGCAGTGGCAAACCACACAAACGGTCTATGACCCCGCCATCAGTGGCGAAATTGCCCAGCCGCTGTCGAGTTTTGAATTCCAGGCCTGGGGCCCTGAGAAAGTGATTGCCCGTCGCGCCGCCATGGCATTGGCGCAGGGACAGGCGGTGAACCTGGGTTTTGGCATTTCGGCCAATGTGCCGCGCATCTTGTTGGAAGAGGGTTTGCATGGTGATGTCACCTGGGCCATTGAACAAGGTGCCGTGGGCGGGATGCCGCTCTTGGGGTTTGCTTTCGGTTGTTCGTCCAACGCCGATGCCATCGTGGCATCACCCAACCAGTTCACCTACTTTCAGGGGGGCGGTTTTGATGTGACCTTGTTGTCCTTCTTGCAGGTGGACGGCAATGGCAGTGTCAACGTGTCCAAGCTCGGCGCCAAGCCCTACCTCACCGCAGGTTGTGGCGGCTTTGTGGACATCACCGCCCACGCACGCCGAATCGTGTTCTCCGGCTTCTTCACCGCGGGCGCACAGCTGCAAGTGGGGGATGGCCGGTTGACGATTCTGAAGGAAGGCAAAACGCGCAAGTTTGTGCAAAACGCAGAGCACATCACCTTCAGCGGCGTGGTGGGGCGCGAGCGTGGGCAGTGCGTTACCTATGTGACCGAGCGCTGTGTGATTGATCTGGAGCAACACGGCCTGGTCGTCAAAGAAATTGCGCCAGGGGTGGATCTGCAGCGTGATGTGCTGGACCAATCGGACATTCCCTTGAAGGTGGCCAGTGACCTCAAGCTGATGGATGCCGCCTTGTTTGAAGACCGGCCCATGGGTTTGACGCTTGCGCCAGGAGCGCCTCGCCATGGCTGATTCGTTGCTGCACTGCGTTCGACAGGGTGAGGTCGCAGTGGTGACCTTGACTCGGCCGGCCAAACTCAATTCGCTGACGCCCGCGATGCTGGATGAGTTGGAGGCGTTGGCCCGCGCTTTTGACACCGACACCAGCCTGCGCGTGGTGGTGCTGACGGGAAACGGTGACAAAGCCTTCTGCGTGGGTGCGGATATCCATGAATGGGCGAGTCTGGCCCCGCTGGACATGTGGCGTCGCTGGGTCAAGCGGGGGCACCAGGTATTCGATCAGTGGGCGCGGCTGCGTCAACCTGTGATCACGGCCATCAATGGCCATGCCTTCGGCGGTGGCTTGGAGTTGGCTCTGGCGGGTGACATTCGCCTCAGCAGCCAAGCCGCGCAGTTCGCTTTGCCCGAAGCCTCCATCGGCACCTGTCCTGGCTGGTCAGGTTCCCAGCGTTTGGTGCAGCTCATTGGTGCCAGCCGGGCCAAGTATTTGGCCCTGAGTGGCACCAGGGTCACTGCTGAACAGGCTCTGCAATATGGCCTGGTGCACGAGGTGATGCCACTGGATGCGTTGAAAGAGCGTGCCATGGTGCTGGCTCAATCCATGGCCGACAAAGCGCCGGTAGCCCTGCAGCTGACCAAACAACTGGTCAACGCCGCCAGCGGCGAAGGGGCCGCCATGGCACTTGAAGCCATGGCCGGTGCCCTGGCCGCCAGCACCGAGGATGGCGCCGAAGGCATACGCAGCTTCAAAGAAAAACGGTCTCCCAAATACCTGGGGCGATGAACCTCGCCCATCTCACTCCACTCGATCCAATGACATGCCTACGACTCAAACATTGAACACCACAGAAGTCCTCACCCGTCCACCGTTCAAGGGCCAGCTGCTGATTGATGGTGCCTGGTGCGACGCCTTGGATGGCTGCACCCTGGAGCGACGTTCTCCCGCGCACGACCACCTGGTGGCGGTTTATGCCAAAGCCGGAGTTGAAGACGCGCAGCGCGCCATCGCTGCAGCCCGCAAGGCGTTCGATCAGGGCCCCTGGCCCCAGATGAAAGGTGCCGAGCGCGCGCGCATCCTGCGTGCGGTGGCCGACGGCATCTTGGCCCGCAAGCATGAGCTGGCCTTGCTTGAAACGCTGGAGAACGGAAAACCATTGGCGCAGTCGCTCGCGGAAATCGAGGGCGCTGCTGACCTGTGGCAATACGCTGCCACCCTGGCGCGCAATCTTCATGGCGACAGCTACAACACGCTGGGCGAACAAACGCTGGGTGTCGTGTTGCGCGACCCAGTGGGTGTGGTGAGCATCATCACCCCGTGGAACTTTCCGTTTTTGATCGTCAGCCAAAAGCTGCCTTTCGCACTGGCGGCCGGTTGCACAGCGGTGGTCAAACCCGCCGAGGTCACTTCAGGCACCACGGTGATGCTGGGCGAGATTCTGGTCGCAGCAGGTTTGCCCGCAGGTGTGGTGAACATCTTGGTCGGGCGCGGCAGCGTCATTGGTGACGTGATGGTGACCCATCCCGATGTGGACATGCTGTCATTCACGGGCTCCACCGGGGTCGGCAAACAAGCGGTGGCCAAGTCGGCACAAACGTTGAAGAAAGTGTCGATGGAGTTGGGTGGGAAAAACCCGCAAATCATCTTTGCAGACTGTGACTGGGATGCAGCGGTCGACGCTGCCGTGTATGGCATCTTTTTCAACGCGGGCCAGTGCTGCAACAGTGGCAGCCGTGTGCTGGTGCAGGAGTCCATTGCCGAAAAGTTTGTCGCCGAGGTGGTTGAGCGCTCCAAGCGTGTCAAGGTTGGAGACCCTCTTCAAGCGGGCGTGCAAGTGGGTGCCATCACCACGGACAAACAACTCGAAACCATCACCAATTACGTTGAGGGCGCACGCCAAGCCGGTGCCCGTGTGGTGCTCGGCGGTTCACGCATAGCCACCGCTGGCATGTACTTTGAACCCACCGTTGTCACCGGCATCACCCGAGACATGGCCATAGCCAAGGAAGAGGTTTTCGGCCCCGTGCTGGCCGTGCTGACCTTCAAGACACTGGACGAGGCGATAGACCTGGCGAACTCCACCTTGTACGGCCTGTCAGCCGCCGTATGGAGCCAAGACTTCACGACCTGCCTGACCGCTGCCCGCCGCATTCGGGCCGGCACGGTCTGGGTCAACACATTTCTCGAAGGCCATGCCGAATTGCCATTCGGTGGCTATCGCGAAAGCGGCATTGGCCGCGAATTGGGGCGTTTTGCAACGGAGGACTACACCGAGACCAAAACGCTGCACATGCATCTGGGCCCACGCACCGATTGGTACGTGCCCCAACGTTGATTTTCCTGACCATCACATTTTCGGAGACATTCATGAAAAAACAATTGATCGCCGCCGCCATTTCAGCCGCCTTTGTTCTGCCTGCCATGGCCCAACAATCCGTCGAAGTGCTGCACTGGTGGACCTCGGGTGGCGAAGCCGCTGCTTTGAACGTGCTTAAAACCAATCTGGATAAACAAGGGGTCAAGTGGAACGACATGCCGGTGGCGGGTGGTGGTGGTGAGGCCGCCATGACGGTGGTGCGGGCGCGTGTCACCTCGGGTAATCCTCCGACCGCGGTGCAGATGCTGGGCTTTGACATCACCGACTGGGGCAAACAAGGTGTGCTGGCCGACTTGAACGATCTGGCTGCCAAAGAAGGCTGGGACAAGACTGTGCCCAAGGCGCTGCAGCAGTTTTCCAAATACAACGGCAAGTGGGTGGCCGCACCTGTGAACGTGCATTCCACCAACTGGGTCTGGGCCAACAAGGAAGTGTTGACCAAAGCGGGCGTGACCTCAGAGCCAAAAACCTGGGATGAATTCATCGCGGCCGCTGAAAAGGCCCAAAAAGCCGGCTTTGTCGGCTTGGCGCACGGCGGGCAGCCTTGGCAAGAGGCCACCGTGTTTGATGGCGTGGTGCTGGCCACGGGGGGTGTGGACTACTACCGCAAGGCCTTCATTGACCTGGATCCCAAAGCGCTGAACTCACCTACAACGGAAAAAGTGTTCCAGCGCATGTCGCAATTGCGTAAGCTGGTCGACAAAGACTTTTCGGGCCGCGATTGGAACGTGGCGTCTGGCATGGTGATCACCGGCAAAGCCGCTTTTCAAATCATGGGCGACTGGGCCAAAGGTGAGTTTGTGAACGCCAAAAAGGTTCCAGGTACCGACTTTTTGTGTTTCCGCATTCCGGGCAGCCAGGGCATTGTGTCCTTCAACTCCGACCAGTTCGCCATGTACAAGGTGGGTGCCGACAAGGCGGGCGCACAAATGAAGCTGGCCAGCGCCATCATGGACCCGAACTTTCAATCGGCCTTCAACGTGGTGAAAGGCTCGGCGCCAGCCCGAAGCGACGTACCTGACACCGCATTTGACGCCTGCGGCAAAAAAGCCATCAAGGATCTGGCCGAGGCCAATACGAAGAACACCCTGGTGGGTTCAATCGCGCATGGCCATGCCGTTCCCGCTTCCATCAAGAGCGCCATGTATGACGTGATCACGCGCCACTTCAACGGACAGATCGACGACAAGAAGGCAGTTGTCGAATTGGCCGCTGCGGGTAAGAAGTAAGTCAACGTTCTATGGTGACCACTGGCAAAAAGCAGTGGTCACAAGATTAAAAACCGACAGGAGACAAACCATGAAGAAACAATTGACGGCCTTGGCGGTTGCACTGTGCGCCGCTTTGCCAGCCTTGGCCCAACAAAACGTCGAGGTGCTGCATTTCTGGACCTCAGGCGGCGAAGCCGCAGCCCTGAACGTTCTGAAAAATAACCTCGACAAACAAGGCATCAAATGGAATGACATGCCCGTGGCCGGTGGCGGTGGTGAAGCCGCCATGACGGCGGTGCGCGCGCGCGTGACCTCGGGCAACCCACCCACGGCGGTGTTGCTGATGGGCTTTGATTTGACCGACTGGGCCAAACAAAACGCATTGGCGAATTTGAATCCATTGGCCGAGAAAGAAGGCTGGGACAAAGTGGTTCCCGAAGCCGTCAAACGTTTCACGAAACACGACGGCAAATGGATCGCCGCGCCGCTGGCTGTTCACTCCATCAACTGGGTCTGGGCCAACAAGGAAGTACTCACCAAAGCCGGTGTGACGACGGAGCCCAAAACCTGGGATGAATTCATCGCCGCCGCCGAGAAGGTCAAAAAAGCAGGTTACATCGCACTGGCCCACGGCGGGCAGGCCTGGCAGGAGGCCACCGTGTTCGACAGCGTGGTGCTCGCCACCGGCGGCGCGGACTTCTACCGCAAGGCCTTTGTGGAACTCGACACCAAGGCCCTGGGCTCGCCCACCATGACCAAAATCTTTGAACGCATGACGCAACTTCGTGGCTTGGTTGACAAAGACTTCTCGGGTCGCGACTGGAACGTGGCCTCAGGCATGGTGATCAGCGGCAAGGCGGGTTTCCAAATCATGGGCGACTGGGCCAAAGGTGAATTCACCAACGCGAAGAAGCAGCCCGGTACCGACTACATGTGTTTCCCTGTCCCAGGAACCCAAGGCAGCGTGGCCTTCTTGTCCAACCAGTTCGCGATGTTCAAGGTTGGTTCAGACAAGAGCGATGCGCAAATGAAAATGGCTTCAGCGAGTTTGAACCCTGAGGTGCAGTCGGCGTTCAATGTGCTCAAAGGCGCGGTGCCCGCACGCACCGACATGTCAGACGCGGCCTTTGATTCCTGCGGAAAACGTGCCATGAAAGAGTTGGCCGAAGCGAGCAAGAAGAACACCTTGGTGGGCTCCATTGCGCACGGGCATGCTTCACCCACCGCCATCAAGAACGCCTTCTATGACGTGATCACCCGTCACTTCAATGGGCAGATCGACAATGCCAAAGCGGTGAAAGAAATGGTGGCTGCGGCCAAGAACTGACCATGAAAGCTGGCGTACTTCCCAAGCTGTTGCTCACCCCCAGCGCCTTGCTGGTGCTGGTGTGCGTGTACGGCTACATCATGTTCACGGTCTACCTCTCGTTCACGTCATCGACCATGATGCCGAACTACGAGTTGATGGGCCCCGGAAACTATGAGCGTCTGGTGGGCCTGGAGAATTGGTCCCTCTCTTTGTCCAACCTGTGGGTGTTCGCCAGCCTGTATATCCTGAGTGCGCTTGGCCTGGGCTTGAGCTTGGCCATCTTCATTGACCAGAAGGTGCGTGCCGAAAGTGCCTTTCGTTCCATCTTCCTCTATCCGATGGCGTTGTCTTTCATCGTCACTGGAACGGCGTGGAAGTGGTTGCTCGACCCTGGTGTTGGCCTGGAGAGAACCATGCACCTGCTGGGTTGGGAGAGTTTTCAGTTTGGTTGGATCAAAGACAGCGAACTGGCGATTTACTGCGTGGTGATCGCGGCGGTGTGGCAGACCACGGGCTTCGTGATGGCGATGTTCCTCGCGGGCTTGCGCGGGGTTGATTCCGAACAAATCAACGCGGCGCGCGTGGATGGCGCCAAAACCTGGCAGATCTATTTGCGCATCATCATTCCGCAACTGGGTCCGGTGTTCGTATCGGCATTCGTCATCATGGCCCACATGGCCGTCAAGTCCTACGACCTGGTGGTGGCCTTGACCAACGGCGGGCCGGGGCGCTCCACCTGGCTGCCTTCGGTCTTCATGTACCAGTACACCTTCACCCGCAACGAGATGGCGGTGGGCGCGGCCAGTTCGGTGCTCATGCTGTTGGTGATTGCCGTGGTGGTTTTGCCCTACCTCTACAGCGAAATGAAGAAGGTGAAAAACAATGGCTAGCACCTCCAGGCACGTGGCGTCTCATGGTGCGAGTGGACCCGCATCACGTTTTGGTTTAACCCGGGTGCTGCTCTACGCGGTGCTGCTGGTCTTCGCGTTTATCTTTTTGATGCCCGTCTACGTGATGGTGGTCAACTCCCTGAAGCCGCTGGATGAAATCCGCAGCGGCAATTTGATGGCTTTGCCCATGGCATGGACGATTGAGCCCTGGTTGACCGCTTGGAGCAAGGCGCAAATTGGTGTGGAGCCCACCGGGTTGAAGCCCTATTTCATCAACTCATTTTTGTTGGTGATTCCAGCCGTCGTGATCTCCACCTTGATCGGGTCGCTGAACGGCTACATCCTGACCCAGTACCAGTTCCGTGGCGCGCACCTGCTTTTTGCGGCCATGTTGTTTTCGGTGTTCATTCCCTACCAGATCGTTTTGATACCCATGGCCAAAACGCTGGGGGTTCTTGGTATCGCAGGAACGGTTGCAGGGTTGGTCTTTGTGAACGTGGTGTACGGCATTGGGTTCACCACTTTGTTTTTCAGGAATTACTACGCCGCATTTCCTGCCGAGCTGGTGCGCTCTGCACGCATGGATGGTGCGGGCTTCTTTGGTGTGCTGTGGCGGATCTTGTTGCCCAACAGCGCTCCCATCATTGTGGTCACCGTGATCTGGCAGTTCACCAACATTTGGAATGAATTCCTCTTCGGTGCGTCGTTCAGCGACTTCAGCTCTTACCCCTTGACCGTGGCACTGAACAACCTGGTCAGCAGCAGCACCGGGGTCAAGGAATACAACGTTCACTTCGCGGGCGCCTTCATTGCCGCCTTGCCAACACTGATCGTCTACCTGCTGTCTGGCAAGTATTTCGTGCGCGGCCTGATGGCCGGGTCCGTTAAAGGTTAAAGAGTATTACCCCATGGCTTCTCTCGATTTAATCAACGTTCAAAAAAGTTTCGGCCCCGTTCATATCCTGCACGACATCTCCATCGAGATGAAGGACGGGGAATTTCTCGTGTTGGTGGGGCCTTCGGGGTGTGGCAAGAGCACCTTGATGAACATCATTGCCGGGCTGGAAGAGCCCACGGGTGGCATGGTTCGTTTGCAAGGGCGTGACATCACGCACGTGGCGCCGGCAGACCGCAACATCTCGATGGTGTTCCAGTCCTACGCGCTATACCCCAACATGACGGTGGCCAAGAACATCGAGTTCCCGTTGGAAATGCGCAAAGTGGACAAAGCCAGCCGCAAGGAGCGTGTGCAATCGGTGGCCAAGCTGTTGCAAATCGAGCACCTGCTGGATCGCAAACCCCGACAGCTGTCTGGTGGACAGCGGCAGCGGGTGGCCATAGGCCGCGCATTGGCGCGCGAGCCCCAGCTTTATTTGTTTGATGAACCGCTGTCCAATCTCGATGCCCAGTTGCGCGTGGACATGCGCACGGAGATCAAGAAGCTCCACCAACGCCTCAAGGCCACCATTGTTTATGTGACGCACGATCAGATCGAGGCCATGACCTTGGCCACGCGCATTGCCGTCATGAAAGGCGGTGTTTTGCAACAGCTCGGCACCCCGCACGAGGTGTACAACAAACCAGCCAATACCTTTGTGGCCGGTTTCATGGGTTCGCCGCGCATGAACATCCTCAAGGCCAAGCTGGTTGCGCAAGGGGGCGATTTGCTGCTGGCAGTTCAAGGCAGTGCGCAAGCGCCTGGCACGCAAATGCAATTGCCACCCGAAACCATTTCGGCTTCGTTGAAGGCCTATGCCGGTCAAGATGTGCTGGTGGGCATTCGTGCGGAGGCGGTCTCACTGGCAGGTGATCACACCACCGCAGGCGCGCTTCAGCGTTTCTTTGACGCGAAGGTAGAGGTCATTGAACCCACGGGCGCTGACACCTTGGTGGTGCTTCAACTGGGCGAACAAGAGTTCACGGTGCGTCTGGAGCCCGACGTGGCACTCAAGCCTGGTCAGTACGCCCGCTTCCTGGTGGACCTGTCCAAGCTGGTGTGTTTTGACGTCAAAACCGAGACCCTGATTCCTTAAACCTAGATCTGGCAGTTGACCGCTCTATTCCGCTGGCAACACGTGATGAACATTGAGTTTTCCAGGTACGAACACCCTTACCAGTTGGGTGAGAGCGCTACGCACCCGATTGAGCAGCGCTGCGGCACGCTGGCTGCGTTGCTCCTCCTCGCGGGCACGAGCCCGCAGCGTCGTCTCCCTTGCAGGGCGCACCAGCGCTTGCAAGCGCTGGTCGTTTCGCAGGCGGACAGCAGGCTGTCCGAAAGCCCTGCTACACCCTTGCCAGCGCACCGTATCGCAGCCCACTCGGGCGCGTTCAACTGCCGGATCTAGGTTAAATGAACACCAGGTCTTACGATGTGGTCATCATCGGATCAGGCGTCGGCGGCGGCGCGATCGCATGGCAACTGCGCAATTCAGGGGCCAGCGTGCTGGTCCTGGAGCGTGGCCCCGAGCTGCCCAGAGAGCCAGAAAACTGGGATCCGGAAGCGGTTTTTTGCGACCGCCGGTACCAATGCGACGAGACCTGGTATGCCGATGGCCGGGCGTTTCGTCCGGGCATGTTTTATTTCGTCGGGGGTCACACCAAGTTTTATGGCACGGCCATGTTCCGGTTCCGTGAGCGCGATTTCGATGAGGTGGCGCACGAGGAAGGGACCTCTCCGTCGTGGCCCATTGGCTACGACGACCTGGAGCCCTGGTACGACCTGGCCGAAAGGCAGTTTGGTGTTCGTGGCAAGGCAGGACTGGACCCCTGTGAGCCTCGCCGCAGCGCAAGCTATGCACACCCATCGCTGCCGCATGAACCGGTCATTAGAGCAATAGAACAGCGTTTGCGAGAACAGG
>Ga0315906_10007532_pt1 | contig 13232 bp, 12 predicted proteins | sample LakEriMetagenome_4_FD_203526 | JGI IMG/M metagenome (GOLD analysis project Ga0315906, IMG submission 203526) | Freshwater fungal communities from buoy surface, Lake Erie, Ohio, United States - Buoy 2 MA122 | ecosystem: Environmental > Aquatic > Freshwater > Lake > Lake biofilm | place: USA...
CTGGACTATCATTTTGGCCGGTTTCTGGAAGGGTTGGAGGCGGCCGGCCGCGGCGACGCGCTGGTGATTTTCACGAGTGACAATGGGCCGGAGACGCTGCTGCGGTATCCGGGCAGTTGGCGCAGCCACGGCTCCGCCGCGCCGCTGCGGAGTATGAAGCTGAGCCTGTATGAGGGCGGCTATCGGGTGCCGGCGATGGCGCGCTGGCCGGGTCATATCAAATCTGGCACGCAGACGAGCGAACCGATCTGCGGCGTGGATTTTCTGCCGACGTTTGCGCAGATCGCGCACGCGCCACTGCCCGCGAAACCGCTGGACGGCACAAGCATTCTGCCTGCGTTCCAAGGCAAAAAGGTGAACCGGGAGAAGCCGCTGCACTGGCACTACTTCAACGCGCTGGACGCGCCGCGTGCGACGTTGCGCGATGGCGATTGGAAAGTGACGGGCGCCTGGAATAAAGACGCGCCGAAGCCTTCGGTTTCCGGATTCAAGCCGGAGCAATTGGCGGACTTCAGGGCTCGTCCGCTGGAGGTTTTCGAGCTCTTCAACCTGCGGACGGATAGAGCAGAAACGACCGATCTGGCCGCCAAAGAACCCAAGAGGCTGGCCGCGATGCGCGAGAAACTGATCCAATCCCACAAGGACGTATGTTAGACCGCCGCCAATTTCTATTCAGCTCCGTTGCGGCTCTTGCCCAACCGAAACGCCGCCCGAACGTGTTGTTCATCGCCACCGATGATATGAACAATGCCCTGGGTTGCTACGGCCACCCGGTGGTGAAGACACCGAACCTGGACCGGCTGGCCGCGCGTGGGGTTCGTTTCGACAGGGCGTATTGCCAGTTCGCGTTTTGCAGTCCGTCGCGGTCGTCGGTGATGACTGGCCTGGGGCCGGATACGACCAAGGTCTACAATTTGCAGAAACACTTTCGGGAAGCCGTGCCGAACGTGGTTACGATCTCGCAGGCGTTTCAGAAGAACGGCTACTTCGCGGCCCGGGTGGGCAAGATTTACCACTACGGAAACCCGGGCGACATTGGCACCAATGGGTTGGACGACGCGCCGAGCTGGAACCTCCGGGTGAACCCGAAAGGTATCGACAAGGCGGAAGAACCCAAGCTGACCAACCATACGCCGGAGCGGAAGAACCCTGGTTCCGCATTGGCCTTCTATGCCAGCCCCGCGCGGGACGAAGAGCACACTGACGGGATGGTGGCCGCCGAGACGATCAAGCTGTTGGAGCAGAACAGAGACAAGCCGTTCTTCGTGGCCGCCGGGTTCTTCCGGCCGCACTGCCCGTTCATCGCGCCGAAGAAGTACTTCGACATGTACCCGGCGGAGAAGATGGAACCGGTGCCGCTGGGGGCATCGGAGATGGACATCGCCCCGCCTTGGGCGTACTGGACAACGCCGGGCAACTGGAACATGACGCGCCGCCAGACGCAGGAGGTGCTGCAGGCCTACTACGCATCTATCTCGTTTGTGGACGCGAACGTTGGGAAGTTGCTGGACGCGCTGGACCGGCTGCGGCTGACGGAGAACACGATCATCATCTTCTGGTCCGACCATGGATACGGCAATGGTGAACATGGCCAGTGGATGAAGCAGACGGTGTTTGAGGCGGCGACGCGGATGCCGCTGATTTTTTCGGCGCCGATGGCGAAGGCGAAGGGGAAGGGCTGCCCGCGTACGGTGGAATTGTTGGACCTTTACCCGACGCTGGCTGACCTGTGCGGGTTGAAAGACGTGCCGGGGAACCTGCACGGCAAGAGTCTGCGGCCGCTGCTGGACAACCCGGGCGCGAAGTGGGACCGGCCGGCGGTTAGCCAAGTGAGCCGCGCGCAAAAGCGTATGGGCTACACAATTCGCACGGAGCGCCATCGCTACACCGACTGGGGCGAAGCCGAGGAGTTGTACGACTACCAGACCGATCCCAAGGAGATCCGGAATCTGGCGAAGGATCCCAAGCACGTCAAGCTGAAGGCGGAACTCAAGGCGCGCCTGACCGCTATCACGGCGTCCAGGGGACGGGCCTGAGCTTCATCCATGCAGGCGTAGGTAGCGCAATTCCCGTTCGGCCAGGAACCAATCCACTTCCGGTGAACCGATCGGGCAACCGCGCACGCGCCAAAAGTGATTGGCCAGCGCGGCGACGGCTTCCTTCGTCAAACGGGGTGATTCCTGGGTATGGGCGGCATGGCTTCGTTGATGAATCACGGTGGCGTTTTCCAAATGTTGATAGGATGCGGCGGACATTGATGGTCTCCTCTCCTGCTCCTTGATGCACGGAGAGGGCCACTCCGCTACGCGGGGGTTTTGGGGCCTGCGGCCTGACCATTGGAGACCACTTGACCGCATCGTGTCGCCAGTGAGTCCGCGAACAACAGGCAGGCGGGAATGGGCCTTCACCTGCAATGAACCCGGTTGTGATGAAAGCAACCTTCGCGGGCGGCGGCATCGGCTCTATGGCCGGGGCCGCGTTTTTGATTCGAGACGGCGGGATGGCTGGCGGCCAGATCCAGATACTGGAGGCGGCCGCGGTGCTGGGCGGGAGCCTGGACGGCGCGGGCGATGCCGCGCGCGGCTATTCGCTCCGCGGTGGACGCATGCTGACCACCGACAACTACGAATGCACGTGGGACCTTTTCAAAACCATCCCCTCGCTCCACAACGCGGGGCAGACGGTGTACGAGGAAACCGTGGCGTTCAACGAGCAGCACGTGGCGCACTCCATGGCGCGGTTGGTGAACCGGCATCGCGCCAAGCTGCCGGTGGCATCAATGGGGTTCTCGATGCACGACCGCGTGGAGCTTTTGAAGCTGACGCAGACGAGCGAAGAAGAGTTGGGGGCGAGCCGGATTACCGACTGCCTGTCGCCAGGCTTCTTCGAGACGCCGTTCTGGTTTATGTGGTCCACCACGTTTGCCTTCCAGCCGTGGCACAGCGCGGTGGAGTTTAAGCGCTATTTGCTGCGGTTTATGTTGGAATTCTCACGCATTGAGACGCTGGCCGGGGTGAAGCGGACCATCTACAACCAGTACGATTCGCTGGTGGCGCCGCTGCAGGCGTGGCTGGTTTCGCAGGGCGTGCGGATTGTCACCGATTGCGTGGTGACCGACCTTTCCCACACGGACGGTGGCGGCGAGTTCCGCGTGACGGGGATTCATTGCCGGCGGCAGGGGACGAATGAGGTGATCGACATTGCCGAGGGGGATCTGGTGTTTTTGCAGAACGGCTCGATGACGGACGCATCGAGCGTTGGTTCGATGACGGCGCCGCCCCCGCAGAGGACGAAGGCCGACTGCAATAGCTGGTCGGTGTGGGAGCGGTTGGCGGCGGGGCGGCCGGAGTTCGGGCGGCCGGCGGTGTTCAACAGCTGCATTGCGCAGTCGTACTGGGAGTCGTTCACGGTGACGCTGCTCGACACCGCGTTTTTCGACCAGATGATTGAGTTCAGCGGGAATCAGCCGGGGACGGGCGGGCTGGTGACGTTCAAGGATTCCAACTGGATGATGTCGATCGTGATCGCCGCGCAGCCGCACTTCCGGAACCAGCCTGCCGATGTGCAGGTGTTCTGGGGGTACGCGCTGTTTCCGGATCGCATTGGGGACTATGTCGCCAAGCCCATGGCCGATTGCAACGGGGAGGAGATTCTTCGTGAGCTGTGCGGGCACCTGCGGTTCAACCTGGAAACGGTGGCGCGGGCCAATTGCATCCCTTGCCGGATGCCGTATCTGACGAGTATGTTCATGCCGCGGATCGCGGGAGACAGGCCGCTTCCTGTCCCGGCTGGGTCGAAGAACCTCGGGTTAATCAGCCAGTTTGTGGAGATCCCGGAGGATGTCGTCTTCACGGTGGAATATTCCGTGCGCGCGGCGCAGATGGCGGTTTATCAACTGATGGGGATCACGCGCGCGGTACCGCCGGTGTCGCAACACGCGCATACCCTGCACGCGCAGTTTGATGCGTTGGTCAAATCCTTTCAATAAACGGAGAACATGATGACTATCCTTACTAGCCGGGAGATCCGGTTGGCCTCGCGCCCAGAGGGCATGCCGACGGCCGAGAATTTCACGATGGCGCGTGTGGAGTTGCCTCCGCTGGAAGAGCACCAGGTGCTGGTGCGAAACACCTTCCTTTCCGTGGACCCGTACATGCGCGGGCGGATGAAGGAGGGCGCCTCGTACGTGCCGCCATTCGTGATCGGAGAGGCGATGGACGGCGGGGCCGTGGGAACGGTAGTGGAGAGCCGGTCGGCCCAGTTTGCGGTGGGCGATGCGGTGACTTCGCGATTCGGTTGGCGGGAGGCGTTTGTTGCCGGCCCGAAGGAGTTGCACAAGGTGGCGGAGCCGTCTTCGGTGTATTTGGGGGCGCTGGGGATGACGGGGATGACGGCGTGGGCCGGGCTGAACCTGGTGGATGTGAAGGCTGGGGATGTGATCTATATCTCTGGCGCGGCGGGCGCGGTGGGCAGTATGGCGGGGCAGCTGGCGAAGTTGCGGGGCTGCCGGGTGATTGGGTCGGCAGGCAGTGACGAGAAGGTGAAGTTTTTGCTGGAGGAGTGCGGGTTCGACGCCGCATTCAACTACCGGAGCGGGCCGTTGCTGCACCAGATTCAACTGGCGGCGCCGGAGGGGATTGATGTGTATTTCGATAATGTCGGGGGCGGATCGCTGGAGGCGGCGTTGGACGCGCTGCGGGTGCATGGGCGGATTATTGCTTGCGGCGGGATCTCCAGTTACAACAATGAGGGGCCGCCGCAGGGGCCGTATAACCTGTTCAACGTGACCACAAAGCGGCTGACGATGAAGGGCCTGATTGTGTGGGATTCGATGGGAAGGCTGGGCGAGTTTGAGCGGGAGGTGGGTGGGTATCTGCGCGCGGGGAAGATCAAGGCGCGCGAAACGGTGGCCGAGGGAATTGAGCAGGCGGTGCCGGCGTTCCTGGGGCTGTTTGAGGGCGAGAATGTGGGCAAGATGGTGGTCCGCGTCTCGTAGGACTACTTGTAGTAGGAGACGATGCCGACGCCTTCTTTGGCCCCGCTCAGAGCGATGATGCCGACGTAGGCGGGGCGGAGATGGAAGCGGTCGATGAGGTACAACTGCACGCGGGCGGCGCGGCGGCGGCTGGTGAGATACTGCTGGGACGGTACCCCCGTTCCGGAGTAGCCTTCGATCATCAACGGGCCGTTGCGGGGGTGTTGGAGGATCTCGGTCATGGCCGCGTCGAGCTTTGCCTTGCCGGCTGTGCTAAGGGTTTCCAGGCCCTTGGCGTCGGTTTGGAAAAGGTCCGCGCTGGTCAGCCAAACGGGGTGCTTCTTGAAGCCTTTGCCGAAAGACGGCTTCTGATACTCGGATGCGGTGAGGGCGCCGAGATCGTAGAAGCCGCGGCGTTTGAAGAAGCCTCGGAAGAAGAAGTTATGCTTCAGTGCTTCGGTGTTGTCGGAGAGATCGGACATGGCTTCGTGGGCGTCGGCCAGGGTTCGCTGGAGGTTTTCGCCGACGCCTCCTTCCCCGGCGTCGGACTGGAATTTCTCTACGGCATCCTTCACCTGCGCGGTGATGTGTTGGAGGTTCTTGACTGCCTTCTGGACTTCGGGAACGATGTCGCTTTCCTCCACCTTCTTCGCTACCTTCTTCACGTCGACGGTGGCTTCCTGGATATTGTCGACACTGCGGTGGAGGCTGGCGGCCATTTCCTTATCCTTGAAGAGCGCGCCGACGGCGCCTTGGCCCTCCTGCACGCCGTCGATGATTTCGTTCAGATTGGCACTGATTTTATTGGCCGAGGCGAGGATGCCGTTCACTTCCGGGGTGGCATGTTTGATGAGTTTGTCGGCACTGTGGGCGGCAGCTTCGATCTGGGCGACGGCGAGGAGGACCGGCGCTTTTACCTCTTCGAGGATGACGTTCACTTTCTTGACCACGCCGTTGACCTGGTCGATGAGGTCGCCCCAGTCGAAGGGTTCGGTGGAGGCAATTTGCGTGCCGTTCTTTGCCATGACGGAGGCGGAGGTGCCGGCGTCGATCTGGAGGAATTTATTGCCCAGGAGTCCGTCGGTTTGGATGGAGGCGATGGAATCCTGGCGGACGATGGGGTGGAGCTTCTCGACGATGCGGAGGTGGACGCGGAACTTGTCTTCGGGGCGGGCGGGGACGTCGATGCGGGTGACGGTGCCGGCATCCATGCCGGCGACGCGGACTTTGCTGCCATTTTGGATGCCCGTGATTTTGGCGAAGTCGGTGTAGGCGTCGAAGGATTTGGTGAAGAGCTGGTTGCTATTGCCGATCAGGAAGAGGCCGATGCCGAAGAGCAGGAGACAGGCTCCGACGAAAATGCCGACGATGAGTTTTTTGGTGGTTTCCATATCTAACCTGCCTGCTGGGACTGCATGAATTTGCGAACGATATCGTGTTCGCTGTGAGCGAGTTCCTCTGCGGTGCCCTCGGCGATGAGGTGGCCGTCATCGAGGAAACCGAGGCGGGTGGCGAGGCGGCGCGCGCTGGGGATGTTGTGGGTGACGACGACGAGCGTGGCGTGTTGTTTGGTGTGGAGATCGATTAAGAGCTGATCGATTTCGTTGGAGGTGATGGGGTCGAGGCCGGCGCTGGGTTCGTCGATGAGGAGGATGGCGGGCTCCATGGCGAGGGCGCGGGCCAGGCCGGCGCGTTTGCGCATGCCGCCGGAGAGGGCGCCTGGCATGGTTTGGAACTCCTTGGCGAGGCCGACTTTTTCGAGGATGGCGGTGGCCTGGTCGCGAATCTCGCCATCGGGCTTGCTGGTGTGGCGGCGGAGGGGGAAGGCGATGTTTTCGCCGACGGAAAGGGAGTCGAACAGGGCGGCGCTTTGAAAGAGAAAGCCGATGTGCTTGCGGATGGGGGCGAGCGCGTTGCTGTCACGGCCGGTGATGTCGTCGCCGTTGACGAGGATGGCGCCCGAGTCGGCCTTGAGCAGGCCGCAGATGAGTTTGAGGGTGACGCTTTTGCCGGAACCGCTGCGGCCGAGCAGGACGTAGGCGCCGCCGGTGGGGACGGCAAAAGAGATGTCCTTCAGGACTTCGCGGGGGCCGAAGGATTTGGAGACGCCGTTGAAGGTGATGGCATCGCTCATGCGCCACCAAGGGGGAACAGGAAGGCGATGAATTTGACGAGGACGACGTTGACGACGATGAGGAAAATTGAGGAGAGGACGACGCTTTGGGTGGAGGCGCGGCCGACGCCTTCGGCGCCTCCGGTTGCGTTGTAGCCGAGGTAGGCGGAGGTGGTGCCGATGAGGAAGCCGAAGACCATGGTTTTGGCGGTGGGGGGGATGAAGTCGGAGAAGGCGAGGCTGCTGAAGGCGGCGTGGAAGTAGTAGGGGAACGTCATGCCGGAGATCGTCGCTTCGGCGAGGAAGCCGCCGAGAAGACCGGAGAAGTTCATGAGCACGGTCAGTAGGGGCAGGGCGACGACGCAGGCGAGGACGCGGGTGGCGACGAGGTAGTGGAAGGAATTGACGGCGAGTGACTCCAGGGCGTCAATTTGTTCGGTCACACGCATGCCGCCGAGTTCAGCGCCGATGCCTGCGCCGACGCGGCCGGAGATGAGCAGGCCGGTGACGAGAGGCCCGGTCTCCTTGACGAGAGCGAAGGCGAGCGCGGTTGGGATCATGGACTCCGCGCCGAAGCGCTCCAGTGTGGAGCGGGTGTGCATGGAAAGGACGGAGCCGACGGCGAGGCCGGAAAGGACGATGAGGGGGGCGGATTGCCAGCCGATTTGGTAGGTTTGGCGGAGGATTTCGGTCCATTCGAAGGGCCGTTGGAAGCATTCGCGGATGGCTTGGGCGGCGAAGAGACAGAGGCCGCCGAACCATTCGATGGGTTCCGCGACGCCCTCCATGAAGGACTGGAGGAGGGAGGGCGGGGTCGGCTCTGTTGTGGCGTTCGGCATAGCCAGCCTTTGATAGTGCAGGTGGAGCGCCAATGTGAAAGTGACGCCATTTGGGCGAATGGGGCGGCGAGGGGCGGCGGCGAGGGGTCAGGCGGCGAAATGCGGTCACGCGGCTTTGGCCACCGGCATGCAGAACGAAGGGTGGGTAAACATGCAACAGAAACTGACCGAGACAAATCACACGACCGCGCAAGTGACGGAGATCCAGAGTTATGGAACCGTGGCGCCGCGGCCGATCTCGCTGGACCACCGGGTGCGGCTGGCGAGCGCCAATGGCCTGAATCAGATCCTGGCGGACACGATGACGCTGCGCGACCTGTACAAGAAGCACCACTGGCAGGTATCGGGGCCGACGTTTTACCAGCTGCATCTGCTGTTTGATAAGCATTTCGGCGAGCAGGCCGAGTTGGTGGACGCGCTGGCGGAGCGGGTGCAGATGCTGGGCGGGGTATCGATCGCGATGGCTCCGGACGTGGCCGAGGTGACGCGTATTGCGCGGCCGCCGCGCGGGACCGAGGACGTGACGGTGCAACTGTTCCGGCTGATGCAGGCGCACGAGATGATCATCGCCGAGACGCGGGAGTTGGCCCACATTGCCGCCAGTGGCGGAGACGACGGGACGAACGACCTGTTGGTTTCCGATGTGCTGCGGCTGAACGAGTTTCAGGTGTGGTTCATCAACGAGCAACTGGCGGGGACGGGGATTGCGGTGGAGAGCCAAGCGGCGGGCTAAGGGGACAACGGCGACTTAGGGGACACCCGTGGGTGTCCCCGTGGGCTAGTTGACAGGCAGCTTGACGTGGAAGACGGCACCCTTCGGCGCTCCTTGCGTGGCCCAGATCTCGCCGCCGTGATCCACTACGGTTTCCTTGCTTAACGCCAGGCCCAGGCCCAGGCCGTTGCGCTTGCCGAAACTGGAGAAGGGTTGGAAGAGTTCGGATTGGATCTCTTTGGCGATGCCGGGGCCCTGGTCGGCGACGGTGATGTGCATGTGGCCGTTTTCACGGACACCGCGGATGGCCACCGTCCCGCCGTTAGGCATGACTTCGACGGCATTGGCGATGAGGTTCACGAACACTCGTTCCATGCGCGTCCGTTCCACATTGGCTTCCATTTCTTCGGGCACGTCGACAGAGAACTGGATATGAGAGGACGCGCCTTCCTGGCTGAGAACGGCGGTTTGAACGAGGTCGAGCATGTTGCAGCTTTCGCGCTCGCCTTTCGTACCTTTAGAGGCGTCGAGCAGTTCCTGCAGCATCTCCAGAATGCGGCGGGAGGCGTTGTAGATGTTCACCGCGAGCCGTTTGCTATGGGCCGGGGGAAGATCGCTATCCACCATCATCTCGGCGCCGGAGTAGATGGCGGCGAGCGGGTTGCGGAGATCGTGGACGATGCTGGACGCCAGGCGGCCGACGGTGGAGATGCGTTCGTGGCGGATGAGATCGCGCTGCGCTTCTTCGAGTGAGCCGGCCATCTGGTTGAATGTCGCGGCCAGGCGGCCGAACTCGTCGCCGGTGTTGGCGAAGACTTCGGGGATACGATGTTTCAGGTGTTGCTTGCCGAGTTCGGAGGCGGCGCGGTCGAGCTCCGAGATGGGGCGGACGATGCGATTGGCGAGGATGTAGCCGAGCAGAAGGCTCAAGATGAGCGCGACGGCCCAGATGAGCAGAAGATCGCGGCGCAGGCGGTCGAGGCGCTGGCCGGCGGCGCCGAAGGTGCGGGCGATGGTGAGCTTGCCGACGGGCGCGCCGTCGAGGCCGGGAATGTCGCGCACGATGCGAGCGTCGTCGTCGGAGACCTGGGCGACCGTAGAGGCAAAGCGGGTGTCCTTGCCGGCAAAAACGAAGTCACTGCCGCCGGTGGATTGTTTGAGGGAGGCTGCCAAGCTATCGGTGACGGGGTAGCCGGCGACGAGGACGCTGATGAGCGCGGGGCCGCGGACGCTGTCGACAAAGACGGGCGTAAGGACCAGGCGGAAGAGCATACCCTCCTGGACGTGATAGCCGGAGACTTGGCGAGGGGCGGATGGGACGACGGCGGTTTCCACGGGCCAGCGCTGGAGCATGGGCGTGCCGGAGAGCACAGCGATGGTGTTTCCTCGTGGGTCGGCGACGATGAGGAACGTCGACTCCTTCAGCGTGGGGCTCAAGTAGGAGCCGAGTTCGGTAGCGGAGTCGCGAATGGTGGCGGGGTCCCCCGTGCCGAAGGCGGCGCGGACGTTGGGGAGGCTAGAAAGCAACAGCGCGGCGGAGCCGATCATCTCCTGGCGGGCTTTGAGCACGGACTCATACGCCTGGAAGCCGGCCTGGACCTCTTCTTCCAGAGAAAGGGTGGCGCTTTCGACGGCGTGGCGTTGCAGCATGTATCCGGCCACACCAAAGAGTCCGGTGACGATACCGAACACAGACAGCCAGATCTTCCACCGCAGGGGCATTGCTTAACTACTTCTTTCCGGGATACGGTCCATTCTCCGCGGGCACGGGCGGATAATCGGCGCCGTGTTTGTTCTTATGTCCTACTTCCAGGTATCCGGTCTCGGAGATTTTTACCGCTCCCAGATCCTGGTCTCCACCCACTGTCACGCGACGCTCCAAGGCAGCCAGCGTCTTTTCCGTGGCGCGCTCGTGGAACACCTTCAACGTATACTCCCCGGCCGGAACATTGTCGATCCGAAACACACCGCTCGCTACGGAGGTCGCGAAAAACGGGCTGGGTACTACCACGATAACCGCACTCATCTGCGCATGGATGTTACAAAACACGCGGACTACTCCAGGGCGGCGAAAAGTTATCTTTTGTGACGTGCCGGGGGCGTAGAGGCCGGTGTCGAAGGGCTGGCCGGAGAAGTTGGAGAAGGCGTTGTGGAAGATGGGGTCGTGGTTGGGGAAGTCCACTTGGGAGCCGACCGGAATGGCCAGGACGTGGGGGAGGAAGCGCTTGTTGCGCTGGTCGAGGATGAGTTTGCCGGGAGTTGTTGCGGCCGGGCCATTGACGGGTTCGAGCCAGACGACAACGCCCTCGGCGGAGCCTTTCTTTTTCGCGTCGAGCAGCTCTACTTTGCCTTGCAGGGCAGCGCCGGAGAGGGCGGTGGCGGCGGCGAGGCTAAAACAGATAAGCGATGGAAAGGTCATAGCGATTCATGCGGCGGTTGACGGTCCCGACGTAGTTGGAGCGAATTTGAAGGCCTTCGAACGTGAGGACGACGTTGGGCGCCATCCGGTACATGACGTTGGCGCCGGCGTTGCGGTTGCGGCCGTTCTGGCCGCGGTTGAGGTCGCTGTCGCGGTCGTCATGGATGCCGGCAAACCAATTGAAAGTGACACGGCTGGTGGCGGGGACGGAGATCTGTGCCCAGCCGCCGGTGGAGCGGACGGTGGTGGCGAAGCCGTTGGCGGCGATGCGGAAGGACTGGCGGAGGGAGCCCAGGTGGTGGACGTTTTCCCCATTGAAGAAGGCGCCGGTGAGCGTGAGTTTGGAGAGAGGGGTGACTAACCAATCGGCGGAGACGATGCGGGAAGGAAGGCTCTGGGAGCCGAGACGGGATTCGGACATGTGGGTGCCAACGCCGATTTCAAAGCTGCGATCGCCGGCGAAGGATTTGGCGGCGGCGGCCCGGAGTTCTAGGCTGGGACGGCGGCGGCTGCTCAGCAGATTCGCCGGGGCGCCGGTGGAATCCTCGTTGGTCTGCATGACGGCGGCCTGTCCCTTGAACCAGCCGGCGCGCTGTTCAAAGCGGACCTGCGGCTGCCAGCGCCACAGGTTGCCGGCGCTGGTAAGCGGAGTGATGCCGATGTAGGCCATGGAGTTGGGATTGTGCGGCGAAATGAGCGGCTTCATCAGGCCGAGCGAAACCGAGCGGGAGGCCCAATCGACGGTGAAATCGGCGGTGCGGATGCGGAAAGGAGTGGTGGCGCCTTCGGTGTTGCCATCCCAGAAGTCCATCATCAGGGACCCGGAGATTTTTCCGCCCCAGAGCGTCTGGGGGCCGTGGTAGCGGAGGCCGATGATGGATTGGCGGACGGTGGCGCCGCCGGCGGCGCGGCCCGGGGTGGCGGCGGCGGTCGTGGGCACGTCGACGCCATTGGCGCCTTTGGTGTTGTAGAACGTTTGGAAGAGCGCGGTGCCGGTGAGTTCCAGCGGGAAGCGGCTGGGGGCTTCCACTTTGGTTTGGGCCTGTTCTTCGACGCGCCGTTCGACGATATCGAGCCGTTCGGGAACGCTGGGCTTGCCTTCGACGAGTTCGCGGAGCTGTTTGACTTCCTGCTTCAGTTCGCGGTTTTCCGATTCCAGCTTTTCCAGGCGGGCGAGGATGGCCGCCAGATCCTGCGCAGCCAATGGCATCCAGGCCAGCAGCAGCACCCACTTACGCACGGAGGAGCTCCTGCACGCGGGCGCGCACGGCGGCCAGGGCGAAGGGTTTGGTGAGGAACTCATTGGCGCCGGCGGCGATCGATTCAGTGCCGTCGTGACGGGCCGACATGGCGACGATGGGGACGTGCAACGTTTCGGGCCGGGCTCGCATCCAGGTGATGAGTTGGTACCCATCGACACGAGGCAAATCCAGATCCGTGAGCACCACCGCCGGCGCGGGCGAGTGGGTCTCGAGGTACTCCATGGCTTCGCGGCCGTCGAAGACGGTCACGGTGTCCACGTTGTCAATCGCCAGCAGGCCGATTTCGAGGGTCCCTGCCAGCGCTCTGTCATCTTCAACAATGAGTATGGTCCGGGCCATGCCGCCCCTTTATGGAAGAAACCGATAGCCAACGCCATGCACCGTCAGAAAGTGTCTGGGCACGGCGGCGTCGGCTTCAAACTTCTGTCTCAACTTTACAATGTGCGCGTCGACAGTTCGAGTGTTGGGGAAGGAATTGTACCCCCAAACCGAATTGAGGATGACGTCCCGGGTCAGGGGACGGTCCGCGTTTTGCAGAAAGAACACCAACAGATTGTACTCCGCCGGGGTGAGTTTTACCTCCTCGCCCTTGCGGATGACGACACGGCGCTCGATGTCGACCTCGGTATCGCCGAAATGGATCACGCGGTGGGCTTCGGTGGTTGCGCGGCGCAGGACGGCGCGCATGCGGGCCATCAGCTCGCGGCGGCCAAAGGGTTTTGTAACGTAATCGTCGGCGCCGATCTCCAACAGGAGAACCTTGTCAATCTCGTCGCCAACGGCGCTGAGTACAATAATAGGTGTCTGTACCTTGTCGGCGCGGAGTTGCCGGCAGATCTCAACGCCACTCATTCCAGGCAGTCGCAAATCGACCAGAATGAGGTCCGGGCGCAAGGTCAGACTCCGTTCGTA
>Ga0315906_10007533_pt1 | contig 13231 bp, 9 predicted proteins | sample LakEriMetagenome_4_FD_203526 | JGI IMG/M metagenome (GOLD analysis project Ga0315906, IMG submission 203526) | Freshwater fungal communities from buoy surface, Lake Erie, Ohio, United States - Buoy 2 MA122 | ecosystem: Environmental > Aquatic > Freshwater > Lake > Lake biofilm | place: USA: Lake...
CCTGGTTGGCTCGGCGACACTGGTCACCGCGGGCGACCGCGCACTTCTGCTGCGCATGCCGACGAGCCCCACAACCGCACGCACGCTCGGCGCGCGCGCGGTTCTACTCTCCGCCCCAGGATCGAACGCATCTCAACTCAAGGCGGCAGCCGAGCGCGCACTAAATCTTTTTGACCAAGGAGAAGGGGGCGCCGGTGAGCGTGCGCGCACCATCATCGTTGCGCTTCGCAAGCAGCTCGGCGAGCAAAGTGAGGTCTGCATGGTCGGCCTCCTTCGACGCGAAGCGTGGGCTGCATCCAGCGGAAACCTCACCGCCGTCGCCTCACTCCTCCGCGAAAGCCGACACGTCACTGTCTTGTTCCCCTCTGGTGCGCCGGGTGCGTCAACCAAAGCTGCGCAACGGCAAGGGGTTGTCACTGGGCGTGTTGCACTTGCACCTGGCGATCGAATCGCGCTTGCGGCCAGCGAAGAGGAGGGGCGAGAACTTTTGAAGCGTCGGCCAGGACCGACAAACGACGGTGCAGAGCTCGCACTCCTCCTTGCAAGCGAAGAGCCAACGCCACCACCACCGCGCAGCGCCTCGCAAACAAGCGACACCCTCTTGGCGATTCCGGCAGACAACATTGCGCAAGCCAAAGCACGCGCCCGCGCGCGATGGGAGGAGGGGAACGACGAACGGAGTGAACTCATTGCCGCCGCCGTGCCGCCGAAACCAGAGGCGGACCGCCGCCGCCCTGAACTCCCAACGGAGCCGTACGCCCCAATTGACCGAGCCGCCCAAGAGGTGCTCGCCGAGCGTCGAGGGGGCGGCGCGCGCGGTGGGGTGTCAACGCGTGGACCAGCAGCCCGCGTGGTTCAACCAAGCCGTGACGCAAGAAGCCGCGAAGCAATCCGCCGCGCCGCACGAGCACGCGCAGAACGCAGCCCTGGTGCAGAACCAGAAATTGAACACTCTCGCGCTGAGCGTGGAGCCGCGCCCCCCTCGCGGCTGCGCATTGCGGCGAAACGGCTCACCAGCGCAGCTGAGCGGCGCTTCCCGTGGCTCGCCACGCGCGCTCAAGAGCCAAGTCTAGATATTGAACGCAGTCGCGACACATCACCAAAACAGGCGATCGCTCGAAGCCGACGGCGCAGCGCAAATGTGCTGCTCGCAGCAATCCTCATTACCGCAGTTGGCGGGGTTGCAAGTGTCTATCTGAATCGAACGGATCCAACACTTGACGCTGCAGCAAACGCGCGGGAGTCACTCGCCGAAGCAATACGGGCCGTTGACGAGGCACTTAACCCGATCACCAATCTGCTCGCAAGCGACCCCGACCGCGCACGAACACTACTCGTCAGCGCCACAGAGAAACTCGTGATTGCCGAAGCGGGTGGCGCTGAAGCATCAGAGATCAACGCACTTCGCGAACGAATGGGACCGCCGCTCGACAAGCTTTTCCTTCTCACTCGCGCATCCGTGTTTGAGGTGTTCGACTTCACCACCGCAACAGTCCCCATCAAGATCACCGCGATCACCCAAGGGCCAGACGGATACAGCTACATCCTTGATGACTTTTCGGGAGCGGTATACCGAGTGGATCCGGCGGCGCAACCAAACCCGCGCGCAACCGTGATCTACCAGCCCGGATATGAACTGTTTGGGAGTACCACCGGCCGCGCGCAAACCATTAGCGCATCAGGGCCGGACATTCTTATCTTCGACGCCTCATCCAATCTTTGGCGCTGGCGACCAGCGGACCTAAGCGGGAAGGGAACACTGGTCAGGCTTCGTGTTCGCGACGGCGAGCTCTGGGGGAGCGACGTAACGATCATTTCCGGTTTTGCTGCCGATGAAGGGACAGGGCTGTATCGAATCTATGTAGTTGACCCCTCAGCGCGACAAATCTTGCGATACACGCCCGCCCCCGACGGGACAGGCTATCCAGCCCCGCCGACTGGATATCTGATTAACCCAACGTCGCTCGCCAGTGTGGACGCGATGGCAATCGACGGCGATCTCTATCTTGCGCAAGACGGCGCAGTCCGAAGGTATGTGGGCGGCGCCGTGGACGAGTGGGTTCCAGCGGACCCTGGCGACAGCGTGATCCGCAGCAGCCCAGAAATCCGACTCATCCTCTCCGCGGGTGCGAGCCGTACTGGCGTGCTCTACGGGTGGGATGTTCGAAATGAGCGAATACTTGCGTACAGCAAGGCCTCCTCTGGGAGCGTGCTCGCGCAGTATCAACTTGTAGCGAGCGACGGTGTTGTCTCCAACATTGTCGGTGGCTACATCGCGCTTGCTCGAGATGGCGGAGCGCCGACGTTTATCTGGGCTGAAGAGGGGCGCATTCGAGGCGCGGTGCTCGGCGCAGCGGTGACCCCTGGCGCCACTTCAACTCCAGCCGCCACCGCCGCTCCCGTGATTGAGCTGCCGAGCACTCAGCCGTAACCCGAGGCGCCGCCTGCGGCGCGCACGGCGCGGCGAAGGGTGGGATCATCAACGCATGGATCTTCGTCGAGCGGTTGTTGAAGGGGTTCGCGTCCAGATGCTCTCTGGAACACACATCCTGCTCCTCCGCGATGCAGAAGAGCGACGATATCTTCCAATCCCGATCGGTCCAAACGAAGCGAACGCGATCGCGTATCACCTGCAAGGGGTGCGCCCCGAGCGCCCGCTCACCCATGACATCGCAACACTCATGATGAACGCGCTCGGCGCGGAACTGCGCGAGGTTCGAATCGTGGAGCTTCGAGACGAAACATTTCGCGCGCGAATGCTGGTTGCTTCAACCGGCGGCGCAGTACAGGAACTTGACGCCCGACCAAGCGACGCCGTCGCACTTGCCCTCCGCGCCAACGCACCAATCTTTATCTCACTCGACCTCCTCGCAGCCGAAGGAATCATTCCTGAGGCGGCCGAGGAGGAGCGCCTTTCGCTCTTCCGAGACTTTGTGAACTCACTCGACGGCGAACAGCCGAACGACGTGAAGGGGAGTGACCCAGAGCGCTGAGTTAGAGGAGCCGGACCCCTCGCGCGAGTGCACTCGCTCGGCGGAACCAGAGCGCACCGCGAAGCGACCAGAAGTCACGCACCGCCGCAAACACCACGGAGGGCCGAGCGCCGCTGGCAGATCCGGCAACGCGCGGGAAGTGTGGAACACCAACTTCAACCATCAGCACGCCACGCGCCCGCAACTTGATAAGCAACTCTGCGGAAAAGAATGCCCCGTTTGACGCAACAGCAACGCCGTGCAGCGCGGTGCGAGGGAAGAGCTTCATTGCACAGTCCACATCGCGCACCGGTAGGCCAAACCAGACACGATTTGCGAGGCGATACACCGCAGCGTAGATCTTCCGTAGCGCAGGGTCGGCACGCTTGATTCGGTAACCGAGTGCAACTGTTTCACTATTCGGCACGGCTGAGATGAGCGCTGCAAGATCTGCAACGCGGAACTGCTGATCCCCATCAGTGAAGGCAATCCATTCGTAGCGCGCGCTACCAAACCCGGAGCGGAGCGCCCCGCCATACCCGCGATTTATGTCGTGTCGAATCACGCGAACAGCGTTCGGGTGGGCCGCTTCAAGCCGCGCCGCGACGGCAGGGGTTGCATCCGTAGAGCCGTCATCAACAAGGATCACCTCATACCGCTCAGCGAGCGTAGGGAGTGCGCTCAGCGCCTCAGCAACAAGCGCGTCAAGGTTCTCCGCCTCGTTGTGACACGGAAAGAAGAGGGAGAGCTCGTTAATCGGTATCTTCACCTGCCTCCTCCACGGCTACACTCACCCCATGAGCACTGCGCTGATCGTCGTCTTCGCACTTCTGTTGCGCATGATCATCGCATACGTGTTCCTTCCGGCGAACGCTGGGTTCACCGCAGACCTCGAAGCATTTCGTTTCTGGGCGGCAGACCTTGGTGCGAACGGTCCGCTCGGCGCATACACACGCGGCTACTTTCTTGATTATCTCCCTGGCTATCTCTGGATCCTCTGGCCACTCGGCGCACTCAGCAGTGCGCTCACAGGATCGTTTGATCCTGGAGCGCTGATCAAGCTCCCAGGGATCCTTGCCGACGGCCTACTCATCGTTGCCACGGTTCGGTTGGCGAGCGAGCTCGGTGCATCAACGCGCGCGCAGCGCGTGGTCGCCCTCCTCCTTGCGTTCACACCAATCACGTGGCTGAACTCTGCAGTCTGGGGGCAGGTCGACGCCGTTGGAACGAGTGTGCTGGTCTTTGCAGTGACGGAGCTGATCAAAGGGCGGACCGTCCGCGCCGCCGCACTGGCTGCACTGGCTGCGGTGATCAAGCCGCAGTTCGGAATCCTCATCCCCCTGATTGCAGTGATTGCAATCGTCCGTGCGCGTCGCAGCGGCGATGTTTGGTCACTCCCACTCGTGGCCCTCACCGGCACGGCGGTAGTCTCCGTTGCGGCACTTCCATTTGGTCTAACCGTGATTGACGTGATCCAGAGGGTTGGCGAGGCGGCGGCAACCTACCCATACTTGAGCGTGAACGCGTGGAATCTCTGGGCGCTCGCGGATAGTGGTGGGACAGGCATCGTCCTGAACGGAGGCTGGGGGAGCGACACCGTTCCTCTCTTTGGCTTCGGCCCACCGGCACTTTTTATCGGCACACTGTTGCTCCTTGTGGCAATCGCCGCGGCAGGGTGGGCGGCACGACACGACGAGCGCACCAGAACGGTCGCCGCCCTCGCCCTGATCGCGATCGCCTTCTTCGTCCTCCCAACGCGCGTCCATGAGCGCTACCTCTTCCCCGCAGTTCCTCTCGCCCTTGCGCTCGCCGCGGCGCTCCCGCACTGGCGTCCGATCGCCGCCGTAACCGCGCTGGTGTTGATCGCCAACACATGGGGGGTGCTCACGCTCGCGTACCTCCAAAACCCAGGAGTCCCCGACCTTGGACCAGCTACTGACGCACTCCAAACCCCAGCCGCAATCATCACGGCAGCCTTTGCTGCCACTGCAGCGCTCTGCGCCGCGGGCTATCGACTGTTTCATCTACCAACCGGCGCATCAAGGGTGGTGCGACGAGCGCCAGCGCGCACGCGCGAAGCAGACGAACACGTGCAAACAAGCGCCGCGCCGCGAGCGCGCCTCAGCCGGATCGACCTTTGGATGGTGGTCGTCATTGCGGTTACCGCACTTTCACTTCGCGGGTGGCGTGTGGGTGAGCCAACGCGATTCCACTTTGACGAGGTGTATCACGTGCGCACCGCAACAGAGTTCATGCAGCACTGGCGGTACGGCAACCCACATCCGATCTACGAGTACACCCACCCGCACCTTGCGAAGTATGCGATTGCAGCAGGCCTTGAGATCTTTGGTGCACCACGCGTAGATGGAGGGAGTAACTACGGCGCTCCGATCCTTGCGATCGCGTCACGACCAGATGGCGCTGTCGGTGCGCCACGAATCTGGGTCGCAACAACAACCGGCATTGATGTGCTCAATCCTGCAACACGTGCGGTGATTGGAACGATCAACGAACCGGGTGCTCGTGCACTGAGTGTGGCGGACGACGGATCGCTATGGGCTGTTTCCAGAAGCGGTGACCTGTTGCACGCGGTCGGCGACACTGCTGACGGAGGGAGCAGCATCCCGTTCACTCGATGGATCACGAATGTTGCTGACGTACGCGCAGTGCGCGGTCTTGGTGACGTTGCATTGATCGCCACAGCGAACGAAGTGCTTCGTGTCGAGCGTGGCGCAATCACCTCGCGAGCCACCGTCGCTGGTGTGCGTCAGATTGAGATCGTCCGCGTTGATGAAGCGAGCCACGTGGTGGTTTCAGGGAGTGCCGGCCTTACGCTTCTGCGCGCCGATGATCTTGGCGGCGCACAGATCACCACCGTGGCTGGGGGAGTGAACGCACTCGGAAGAGTGGACTGGTTTGACGAACCTCGCGTCTATGCGGCGGAATCTGACAGCATCTCTGTGTACACGCTTCGCGCGAACACACCAGCCGTACGCGTGGCGAGGATCAGCATCACAGATGCATCGTTGATCATTGTGAACCACGCATCGCGGATGGTGCATGCGGTAGCACCGACTCGCGCAGCGAGTGGCGCTGCCGCGCTCTGGAGCATTGAGCCAAACGGAAACGCCTACTTTGCGGACACGGAACTTCGCAATCCAGCGGTGAGTGGCGCCGAGCCGCTCATGAGCGATAACGTGACAGGTGCCGTGATTGACGGATCTGCCGAACTGCCGGACGGAGGGCGAGGAGAGCTGATCACCGCGTGGCCGAACGGTGAGATGGTGCAGGTTGCCGTGGGCGACCTCTCTTCAGGGTGGCGTTGGCCCGGAGTGATTGCGGGAGCGATCGCTGCCGCACTTCTTGCACTCCTTGCGCGGCTCCTCACGGAGCGCCGCGACGTTGCCGCGCTCACGGGCCTCCTCGCCCTGTTGGACGGCGCAGGATTCGTGCAGAGCCGCATCGGGATGAACGACGTCTACTTGTTTGCGGCGCTCTTGGCCGCCGCGTGCGCCTTTGTCGCCTGGTTGCAAGGTCGCGCGCGCGGGGTTGCGGGGGGAAGCCTCCTCCTCCTTGTTGCTGGCGTAGCCCTCGGCCTCGCACTCGCGAGCAAGTGGGTGGCCCTTTACGGGATTGGAGCGCTCGGGCTGATCTGGCTCGCGCGCAGTGCATGGGGGAGACTCGCCGCCCTGGCGGGTCTCATTGGGATCAGTGCGATCCTCCTTCCCCCCGCACTCTCTATCTCAGCGGAAGGGACGCGACTCCCGAACCTCCCCTTCCTTGGGGTTGCAGTGCTCGTGATCGTCGGCACGGTTGCAGCAGTTCGCCGAGCTGGCGGCATGAACCGAAAGAGTCTCGATCTGCGGCGCGTCGGTGACGCCGTCTCCTCGGGCGCGTCGGCACTCCTTGTTGGGGGAACGCTCGTTGCACTCCCGCTTGCGGTCTATTTGATCAGCTATCTCCCATGGGCGGCGTTGGGAAACCAGATCGTTGAGGGCTGGCCGCTCGGAAACGACGGGAGAACACTCGCCGACCTCACCACCTCTATGTATCAGTACCACGACACGCTCCGCGTGGCGCACGCCGCAAGCTCGCCGTGGTGGGCGTGGCCGTTTGACCTGAAACCCGTCTGGTTTTTCCAGGAGAGCTTTGCGGCGGCTGGCGGGTGGAGCGGCGCAATCTACAACGGAGGAAATATTGCGTCGCGCGTTCTCGGTCTCGCCGGCGCCGCGTGGCTTGCACGTCAGGCGTGGATTCAGAAGAGTTGGGGCCTTGCGAGCGCCGCCATCATCTTCTTTGCACTTTGGCTCCCATGGGCGCGCGTTGACCGCGCAGCGTTTCAGTACCACTACTTCCCGTCTTCACAAATCGCTCTGATCGCACTCGCACTTCTCCTCGCTGACTTGCGAAACGGAGCGACGCGCGCGGTTCGACTGGCGCAGGGCGGGCTCGCCGCACTGATCCTTGCCGCGCCACTGCTTTGGACCACAACGCCTCTTTTGTGCGCCGCCGCAGGAGTTCTTGATGTCTATACAGAGAGCCAGGTCTGCCTCTCCTCTGGGCTCGCAACACCAGGGCCAGTCATCGGCGCCGTGCTTCTGATCCCTGCCGCATATACGGCGTGGTCGCTTCGTCACATCCGCGATCCTCGTCGGCTGTTCCGCTGGTCGCTCGGCGTAATCGCGGTCGCTGCACTGATTTGGTATCCGAACTGGTCAGCGCTTCCACTCCCAACGGGAGTGCACAACGCCTATCAAGGTGTTTTCCCAACATGGACCTGGTCGTTCCAATTTGGGGTCACACTTGAGAAACCAGTTGACGTGCCACTCGCTAGCGGAGCAACACTCCTCTTCGCAGCAGCGCTCGCGGCGGTTGCGGTTCTTACGTATGCGCTATTCGAGTACGCGCGGCGAAGAGAACTCCACAAGGATCGCTCGTAGCGGAACCCCGTCGGTCGCAAGGAGGCGCTCAACCGCCGCAGGAAGCGCAACCGCTTCGCCAGATGCAACGCGCTGACGTTCGTCAGCAAGGGCGAGCCATCCACCACCCTCAATCACAATAAGCAGCGCGTCATTCGGTGAACGAAGTGGTCCGAGCGCTGCACGCTCGCTCAAGGTGATCTCAGTGATGTGCGCCGTCGTGCCGGCGTGCAGGAGCGCGCTCTCTACGCCTGTTGCTCCCGAACCGCGATCTGGTCGACGCTGTCCTGGTCCGAAGCGGCGGATCTCCACCGCGTGACGCTCAGCGCTTCTTGCTGCCGCTGCGGCGATTCGGTCGCTTGAGTGTTGCCTCCACTCCGTCGCTCACCTGGCGCCGTGTGCGCAACATCGCCTCATGCGCCGCCTCAGCGGCGAGCTGCGGCGGGAAGCGATTCACGACCGTGTCGCGGAGCAGATAGAGGCCAATCGCCGTCGTAACGATCGGAAAGATTCCGTACCACTGGAAGGCGGCGTAGATCAGGTTGAGCCCGAAGGTGCTCACGCCAATCCAGAGGAGATACTCCCACTCGTTTCCGAGCACTCCTCTTCCGTTCGCTCCGCGCGTCGACCATGCATAAGCAACGATGGTGAAGATAAAGAGCAGGAGGTTCACCACCCAGAATGGGGTGTAGAAGGTGCCGAGTCGCGCGTTCAGCGCGACGAAGAGATACTCCCAAGGCCACTGCGCCATTCCGTTACCTCACTCATCTCTATTGACCCGACAAGTGGTCGGTTCGTCAGGCGAGTATGCCATCATCGCCCCCATGCGGGTCCTCCTCGTCGCCAGCCCAGCGCACCCTACGGTGGCTCGGTTCACGCCGACACTCGCCACCCTTGCCGCACAAGGGTGCTCCATTGAGGCGTGCCTCCCCCTCTCCGCTGAGCTCACCCGTGAAGGGATCCCGCACGTGGCGCTCGGGGACTCCGAACTCGACGCGGCACTCCGCGGCCTTACGGACGGCGACCTTCTCATTGCCCCACTCGCCGGCCCCGCCGCACTGGGCGCTGTCGCCCACGTGATTGGAAGAGGGGCGGATGCACCGCTCCTCTTGGTTGACGTCAACGATGCGGGGGACCTTGTTGGGTCGCTCGCTATGGCGCGTGATGGTGGAACCGTTGGTGCGGCCGTCCGCGAACGGCTGATCCAGAGTGCCGCGTTTGCCCTCGCATCCGTCCTTGCACCCGCTGCGCGCGGAAACGACGAGTTTCCTGAACGACAACTCCTTCTCTTAGAGCGCGTACGCACCTTCCAGCACGGTGAGAATCCGCATCAGCGGGCCGCCGCATATCAGCACGCCTTGCGAAATCGCGCAGGTGTGCTTGGTGCACAACTTGTGCAAGGGAGCGAACCCACACTGAACGACGTCCTTGATCTTGACGCTGGCGCGCGACTCGTTGCAGACCTCCCAATCCCAAGCGCAGCACTCATTCGCCACACGGATCCGATTGGTGCCGCCACCGCGGAGACTCCCCTCGGCGCACTCAAGCGCGCACTTGAAACCGATCACGCCGCAGCATCAGGAGCAATCGTTGCAATGAACACACCTATTGACCGCGCAGTGGCTGTAGAGATTGCGAGCGGGAGTTATGAGGCGGTTGTCGCCCCAGGTGTGGCAGACGAGAGCGCAGCCTCCGCACTCGCCGCTCGTCCAGACCTTCGTGTGTTGTTGTACGAACCAGAACATCCGCACGCCCCTCAACTCATTGGACTCGGCGATGCGCTCTTAATGCAGACTGCAGATCACGGGGCCATTGAACGCAGCGAACTTCGCGTGGTCACGGAGCGCCGACCCACGCTGGAAGAACTCACCGACGCACTCTTTGCATGGCGCGTCGTGCGACACGTTCGCTCCAATGCAATTGTCATTGCGCGAAGCGCCACCACGCTCGGCATTGGAGCGGCGCAAGTGAATCGCCGCGTTGCGGTTGATATTGCACTTCAGCGCGCAGGTGATCGTGCGCGCGGCGCGGTGATGGCCTCGGATGCGTACTTCCCATTTGCAGAAGGAATCGCCGCCGCCGCAGCTGCGGGCGTGACCGCCGTCGTGCAACCGGGTGGTTCCCGTCGAGACACTGCAGCGATCGAGATCGCAAATCGGAACGGGATGGCGATGGTGTTCACTGGGCGCCGCCACTACCGAAGGTAGGGGGAGATGGAGCAGCCACTTCTAGAGCGCATCCGAACAGAGATTCGCACGCAAGGACCCATCAGCTTTGCGCGGTTCATGGAGCGCGCGCTTACGGAGCCAGGGCTCGGTTACTACGTTGGCACGCAGCCGCGCGCAGGACGCGATGGCGATTTCATCACTGCACCAGAAATGCACAGCCTTCTCGGCTCTGCGTTGGCGCGCCTGATCCGCGAAACGTGGGAGAGACTTGATCGGCCGCAACCGTTTCGATACACGGAGTACGGCGCCGGATCTGGTGCGCTTCTTCTTGCAGTCGTTGATCAGCTGATCAGAGATGAGTCACCACTCCTTGAGGCACTACAGATTCAACCGATTGAAATCAATCCCCACCGGCGTGAAGAGCTTCAACGCGCACTAGCGACGCGTGCGCTGCGCCATCCGTTGAAAATCGTTGAGCAAGATGCTCCGCCAGTTGCCGGCGTTATTGTGGCGAACGAGTATCTCGATGCGCTCCCCTTTCACATCTATGTCGGCCGCGCAGCGACCGCGCACGGCACTGCAGAGCGTTGTGTTGGAGTGAACGAAGAGGACGCACTTGTTTGGATGGAGCGGCCACTCGCAGAGGCAGAGGCGATGCGCGTGCGCGCACGGTTCGGCGCACCACTGACAGAAGGGCAGCGCGCAGAGGCCTGCTTCGCTGCAGATGCTTGGCCGCACGAACTCGCGAAAAGAATCAGCGACGGACTTGTGGTTGTGATTGATTACGGACGTGAGGGGGTTGACCTTCGTGATGCAGCCAGCCGCGCGGCGGGGACAGCCCTCGCTTACCAGGGGCACCGAGCAACCGACGATCTGCTGGGTGACCCTGGGGGGCGGGACCTGACCGCCCACGTGGATCTGACCGCCCTTCGGGCCGCCGCAACCGCGGCGGGGCTCACCCCAGTCGCATCCACCAGCCAGGCGGCGCTCCTCGCAGGGGCGGGCCTCGATGACGAAATTGAACGGATTCGGCGAGGCCCAGAGGCCACCCTCGAGGGGGCGATCGCGCTTCGCTCGGCACTCGCCCGGCTGATGAACCCCCGTGGTTTGGGCGGATTCGCCGTGGAGCTCTTCGCACTCGGCTCGGTTGAGCACGTTTCACGCCTGGCGGACGCGAGGAATCCACTCCCTGGAGCGGCGGCTCCGATCCGCCCCCTCGTCTAGAATCTTCATAGGATCCACCCTTCGCCCCGCATGGGGCGCAGCGCGGGAGCAGGGGTCCAACAGAGGAGCTGCATGAACGGACTCTGGTACGTCCTCGGCTTCGCCGGCGCGGGTGTCTCCTTCGTCTTCTTGACGATCGGAATCGCCTGGCTGATCTCCCACCGCACCCGCGGCAGCCGCGGGAAGCAGGTGCCATACGAGTCAGGGATCGACACCTACGGCGACACCCACGGCCGCTTCGGCCTCTCGTTCTACCTCTACGCACTCCTCTTCGTTGCGTTTGATGTTGAGATCGTCTTCATTTACATCTGGGCGCTCAACTTCCAGTCACTCCTCATTGAAGGACTTGTCTCAATGGCGGTATTCATTGGCGTCTTGCTGATCGGCCTCGCATACGCGTGGCGCAAAGGGGTGCTCGCATGGCGATGACACGCGACCCAAAGAAGGCGCTTCAGACGCCGATCGTTACACCGAACACGCTCTGGACAACAGACAATCCGCGCGCGTACGGTGGACAACCGCTCGCCGAACATCCGAACCTTGAGCTCGCGCGTTATGACGCAACGGGCGACGGCCGCGTGGATGATGCGCGCTGGAGCGGCGCGCTCGGCGCAATTCCCACCAAGGCAGACGTCGTCCTTGACTTGATCCGCGCGAACAGCCTCTGGCCGCTCCTCTCCGGGCTTGCCTGTTGCGCGATTGAGATGATGTCAACTGCAACACCAAAGAACGATATCGATCGTTGGGGAATGTTTCCATTCCGCGCATCACCTCGACAAGCAGACGTACTGATCGTTGCAGGAACGCTGACGACCAAAATGGCAGAGCCACTGATTCGACTCTGGGAGCAGATGCCAGAACCAAAGTGGGTTGTTGCGATGGGTGACTGCACATGCTCCGGCGGCCGCTATAAGCGCAGCTACTCCGTGGTGCAGGGAATTGATCGCGTCATGCCAGTTGACGTCTACATTCCAGGCTGCCCGCCACGACCAGAGGGTCTCATCTACGGAATGATGAAACTGCAGCAGCTCATCAAGGATCGTCGCGGACACTGGCCAGAGCGCGCCATTGGCCCAACCGTTCCGGACGGCATCTGATGGACCGCGCACTCGCCACCGCGTTGACCGAACGATTCGGGAGCACGCTGCTCACACCCGTACGTCAGCGATTTGACGAAACGGAAATTCGCGTCAGCGTTGCCGATGCAATCGAAACGCTGCGCGCACTACACGACGAGACGGAGTTCGCGTTTGAGATGCTGATCGATCTTTGCGGCGTTGATACAGGCGAAGAGATGCAGGTGGTGTATCACCTCTCATCCTCACGAACTGGTGACTGGCTTCGCGTGATTGTCCCTGGCATCGACCGGAGTGCGCCGCGTGTGAACTCACTCGTCTCACTCTGGCCAGGCGCTGAATGGATGGAGCGCGAAGCGTACGACATGTTCGGCATCATCTTTGAAGGGAATCGTGATCTTCGTCGCATCTACATGCCCGACGACTACGCGAGCCACCCGCTCCGAAAAGACTTCTATCTCGCCGACGACGCGTCGCGTTCGCCGGCTGCTGGTGTGCGCAACATGGAGCGCGTAGGAACACCTGTTGATGCAACGCGCGGCACGACGCTGCGGAAGAGCCCGGGAGCATAACCGTGACAACACCACTGACGAAGCCATCGCTCGACGATCCACGAATCGCGATCCCTGCCGCCTCGGAGTGGTATGAGCCGGCGCCAACTGCGCAGACAGAGCGACAGGCGGAGTTCCTGAACCTTCGGGACGGCGAGATGTTCGTCAACATGGGACCACAGCACCCGTCCACGCACGGCGTGCTTCGCATCGTCGTCAAGGTGAATGGCGAGCAGGTCGTTGATCTCGATCCTGTGCTCGGATACCTGCACCGTGGTGTTGAGAAACTCTGCGAGAACGCCGATTACCACCAGGCGATCT
>Ga0315906_10007537_pt1 | contig 13227 bp, 13 predicted proteins | sample LakEriMetagenome_4_FD_203526 | JGI IMG/M metagenome (GOLD analysis project Ga0315906, IMG submission 203526) | Freshwater fungal communities from buoy surface, Lake Erie, Ohio, United States - Buoy 2 MA122 | ecosystem: Environmental > Aquatic > Freshwater > Lake > Lake biofilm | place: USA...
GTTGATCATGCCGGAAAGAGCAGCGACGCTCATCGAAGACGATCCTCAAAAAGTGCTGCCGACGCTGGTGCTCGAACATATGCCCTTCGTGATGCAGGTGATTTTTTTCGGTGCGTTGCTGTCGGCACTGAAGTCGACCGCGTCCGCCACGCTGCTGGCGCCCTCGGTGACTTTTACCGAGAACATCTGGCGCCAATTCAAGCCGCGCATGGGCGATCGCGAAGAACTGCGCGACATGCGCGTGGCCACGCTGGGCTTCAGCCTGGTGGTACTGAGCTACGCCATCCTCATGGAAGGCACGCCGATCTACGAACTCGTCTCGGCGGCCTATCAGGTGCCGCTGGTGGGGGCCTTCGTGCCGCTGCTGGCCGGGCTGTACTGGTCGCGTGCCACCACCCAAGGCGCCATCTTCTCCACCACGCTGGGCCTGCTCACCTGGATCCTGTTTCTGGCGACGCCTGCCGGTGAGGCGTTCCCCGCACAACTGGCAGGCGTACTCGCCGCTGCGGTGGGCATGATCATCGGATCGATCGGGCCACAGGCCATCGCCAATCGCCACGACCCGCTGATCCTGGGCGAGCAATTCGGCAGCCTGACTGCATCGACCAAGGCACGTTGACTCTGTCCTCGAGCCCCTACGAGCGCCACACGCCCGCAGCCTTGCATCGGGCTGACCCGCTCGTACTCGATCGGGTCGTCTTCGTGCTGGTGGGCACCAGCCATCCGGGCAATGTCGGTTCGGCCGCGCGGGCCATGAAAACCATGGGCCTGAGCGAACTGCGTCTGGTCGCCCCACGCTTTGCCGATGTCTGTCAGCAACCCGAGGCCATCGCGTTTGCCAGCGGTGCAACCGATCGCCTTCAGGCGGCCCGCATCTTTCCCCAACTCTCCGATGCCTTGGCCGATTGCACAATGGCCGTGGCGGTGAGCGCCGAGGCGCGCGAATTCGGGCCGGTGCCACAGGCACCAGAAGCTGCCGCGCACGGCGCCCTCAAGGTCCTGCAGGCGCACGCAGAGCACCGGGTCGCCTTCGTGTTCGGGCCCGAGCGCACCGGCCTGTCGATCGAGTCGGTGCAGGCCTGCGCGCAGATGCTCAGTATTCCGGCCAGTCCGGTGTATGCCTCGCTCAATTTGGCCCAAGCATTGCAAGTGGTGGCTTATGTGCTGCGACGTGAAGCGCTGAGGGCGGCCGGTTCAGCTTCCGATACCGTTTCGCCTGATGCATCGATGGTGGCGCCGGGCACCGAACGTCTGGCCGACCAGCGCGCCGTACAGGGTCTGCTCGAGCACCTTGAGCGGGCCTCGATTGCGGTCGGATTTCTTGATCCGGCGCATCCCAAGAAGCTCATGCCCAGGCTGGCTCGGCTGCTGCAACGTGCGCGGCTGAGCCCGGAAGAAGTCGATCTGCTGCGCGGACTGTGCAAGCGGATGGAGCAGCCGATTGCCCCGGCGCGGCCGGGTGATCCGGTGCCCGGTCACGATCAAGGCTAAAATCGTCCCCTGTCCCCGAGCCGAAGGCGCCCATGTTTGAGCGACTCAACGAAGATGTCTCGGTCGTGCGCGAGCGCGACCCGGCTGCCCGTTCCCGGCTGGAGGTGCTGCTGTGTTATCCGGGTGTGCATGCATTGGGCATGCATCGCATGGCTCACCGCCTGTGGAAGGCCGGTCTGACCACGCCTGCACGCTTTATTTCGCATCTCGGGCGGATGTTCACCGGCATCGAAATTCACCCGGGCGCCACGATCGGTCGGCGCGTGTTCATCGACCACGGCATGGGCGTGGTCATCGGCGAAACCGCCGAGGTGGGCGATGACTGCACCATTTACCAGGGCGTCACGCTCGGCGGTACATCGCTCACGCGTGGCGCCAAGCGCCATCCCACGCTTGAGGCCGGTGTGGTGATCGGTGCCGGCGCCAAGGTGCTGGGTGGCTTTACCGTCGGTGCAGGGGCGCGTGTGGGCTCCAATTCGGTGGTGGTCAAGACTGTGCCGCCCGGTGCCACGGCGGTTGGTATCCCTGCGCGGATCATCGGCGATGACCTCGATCAGCGCCGTGAAGCGCAAGCCAACAAGATGGGCTTTTCGGCGTACGCCGTGACGCAAGGCGCGGATGATCCGCTCTCAGTGGCGCTGCACCAGCTGATCGATCATGTCGCCGAGCAGGACCGTCGTATCGATCGCCTGGTGCAAGCGCTGGAGCAGGCGGGCATGTGTCCGCAAGGCTGTGAGCCTGCACCGCTTGATGCCTCCCGCCTGAGTCGCATGGTCGACTAAGTCCGCTCAGTCCATCGTCTTGGCGGGCCCTCTTGGGTCAGCCTGGTGCCAAGGGTGCTCCATCCTGCCAGACGGTTACATGGCCCCGACCGGCCCGTGCGTCCCAGTCAGGCAGAACCAGCCGGGTGCGTTCGGTTCCGCTCGCATCGCGCCAGCGGTGCAGCGCAGGCCGATGGGTGTGGCCATGGATCAGCTGGTCTGCCTGTGCGGCCTGCATCGCCGCTTCCACGGCCATCAGGTTGACATCCATCAGCGCATCCGACTGCTCGCGCTTGCCGGCTTCGCTGTGTTCGCGGGCCTGGCGCCCGAGCGCTTCGCGCTCGGGCAGTGACCGGCTCAGCATGGCCTGTTGCCAGGCTGGCTGGCGGCAGGTGGCGCGCCACTGCTGATACACCGTATCGTCGGTGCAATAGGCATCGCCATGCGCCAGCAGCGTTCGCGCCCCATGCAGGTCAATCAGGCAGGGATCGTCCAGCAGCGTGGCTGCACAGCGCGAAGAAAACCTCGCTGCATGCAGCTGTGGCGCTTGAACATCCAGCAGAAAATCGCGGTTGCCGCGCATGAGCCACAGGTGCGTGCCCCCTAAGGCTAAGTCGCTCAGCAGGCTCGCCAGGCGCTGCGCAAGCGCATCAGCCCCGTCATCACCCACCCACATTTCAAAGAGGTCGCCAAGCAAAAACAGATGGGCGCAACCGCGGGCCTGGTCCCGCAGCGCAGTCAGCGCCATCTCGGCGGTCTCGGGCTCGCTGGCCGACAGATGCAGGTCCGAGGCGAACGCCACCCGTGCCTCGCGCGCAATGCGCAGCTGCACAGGAGGGGCGTTCACCTGGCGTGCCTCAAGGGCTGTCTGCGTGCCAAGAAACAGGCTTATTTTGCGCCGACGCGGCTCATGGATTGAATCACCACGGCTTCGGCCGGCACGTCGCTGTGCATGCCTGTGCGAGTGGTGCGCACGCTCTTGATGGCTTCAACCGTATCCATGCCTTTGATGACCTTGCCGAACACCGCATAGCCGTGACCGTCCGGCTGCGGATGATTCAGCATGCCGTTATCAACCACGTTGATGAAGAACTGGGAGCTGGCCGAATCAGGAACCGAGGTGCGCGCCATCGCCACCCAGCCGGTGTCATTTTTCAGGCCGTTTTGCGACTCCAGCTTGATCCCCGCGCGGGTGGGCTTTTGCTTCATGTCGGCAGTAAAGCCACCGCCCTGGATCATGAAGTTGCCAATCACGCGGTGAAAGATCGTGTTGTCGTAGTGCTTGTCATCAACGTACTTGAGGAAATTCTCGACCGTGATGGGTGCTTTGGCCGGATAGAGCTCCAGCACGATCTCGCCCTTGGAGGTCTTGATGAGCACTTGCGGGTTGGCCTGCGCGGCAGCGCCTTCTGGCACGGCCATCGAGATCAGCAGGGCGCTCAGAAAGGGGAGGGTTCTCTTCATTGTGGTTTTACCTGGGAAGGGGCGCCGGGGCGCGGGTTGGGGGGAGTGGGTGGATCGGCCGGCACAGCCTGCGTGCGTCCGATGAGGTCCAGTGAGGTGGCAAGCTTTCTGCGCGCCGAGGTGCTTTGCGGGTTGAGCCGACCGGCACGCGCGTAGGCTTGCGCTGCCAGTTGCAGATGAATGTCGCCCAGATTTTCGTGGGCCAGGGCATACGAAGGCACCACATTGATCGATTGCTCGAGTGCACGACGGGCCTGTTCCCACTGCCCGCGGCTGGCCTGGATGAACGCGATGTTGTTGTAGGGCTCAGGCAACTCTGGAAAGTCGTCGGCCATGGTTTGAAAGACGTCCAGCGCCTCGTCGCTGCGACCGCGCTCGGTCAGCAGCACACCGCGCAAAAAGCGCAGTTCCGCATTGCGCGGGTCGGCCTTCAGGGCAGCTTCGGTGAGCTCGAACGCTTCGTCGGTGCGTCCGGCACGGTAGGCGGCAATCGCGCCGTCATAGGGCACCGATACCCGAGGGCGCATCGGTTCGGGCGCGCCAATGGAGGCGCCCATGCGCACACCTCCGGCGGTGGTCTGGGCCAGAGCCGGGGAAGGGTTGCAGACTGACAGCAGGGCCGCCAGTAGTGCGGTCAGCAGTGCGCGCACCGTGAGCACCTGCGACACCCTCCCGATCAGGCGGTCCCACGGGGCAGCGCTGCGCGCAGCGACGACAGGCGGCGCTGTTATACTTGAGCGTTCACTTTGCAGTGTGCTGCTCAGGGTGTCTGCGATCGCAGGCGGGGCCAAAACCAGGGCGCAAGGCATCCGCACATTCTAACAACCCGGCCCACACCTGAGGCCGGCCCAGCGTCCCCCGCTCGCCATGCTCCGCATCCACAACTCGCTCACCCGTCGCAAGGAAGACTTCGCCCCGATTGAGCCGGGCAAGGTCCGCATGTATGTCTGCGGTATCACGGTCTACGACCATTGCCATGTCGGACACGCCCGCATGATGCTGGTCTTCGACATGGTGGCCCGGTGGCTGCGTGCCTCGGGTTTTGCGCTCACCTACGTACGCAACATCACCGACATCGACGACAAGATCATTCGGCGTGCCATTGAAAACGGCGAGACGATCGGCGCACTCACCGAGCGCTTCATCACCGCCATGCACCAGGACCTGGATGCGCTCGGCGTGCTGCGGCCCGATCACGAGCCCCGCGCCACGCAATACGTGCCCCAGATGCTCAACCTGATCGGTTTGCTTGAGCAAAACGGACTGGCGTATCGCGCAACCGACGGCGATGTGAATTTCTCGGTGCGCAAGTTCGCGCCCTATGGTCGTCTGTCGGGCAAGTCCCTGGACGAATTACGCGCCGGCGAGCGCGTGGCGGTGACTGACGCCAAGCAGGATCCGCTCGATTTCGTGCTCTGGAAGGCTTCCAAGGACGCCGACCCGCAGGAAGCGCGCTGGCCCTCGACCTACGGCAGCGGGCGGCCCGGCTGGCACATTGAATGTTCGGCGATGGCCACAGCGCTGCTGGGTGAATCGCTCGACATTCACGGTGGCGGCGCAGATCTGCAGTTCCCTCACCACGAAAACGAGATCGCCCAGAGCGAGGGCGCGCATCCGGGCACCTTCGTGCGCTACTGGATGCACAACGGCTTCGTGCGCGTGGACGACGAAAAAATGTCCAAGTCGCTGGGCAACTTCTTCACGATCCGCGAGGTGCTGGCCCAGTTTGATGCCGAGGTGCTGCGACTGTTCGTGCTGCGTGCCCATTACCGCAGCCCGCTCAATTATTCCGATGCGCATCTGGATGATGCACGCGCGAGCCTGCTGCGCCTGTATACGGCACTCACACCGGGTGTACACACGCCTGCGCAGGTCGACTGGTCAACCCCCGAAGCCCAGCGGTTCCGGGACGCCATGAATGACGATTTCAACACGCCCGTGGCGGTCTCGGTGCTCTTCGAGCTTGCTGGCGAGTTGAACCGCACCCGAGATGCAGCGGTCGAGCGCCAGTTGCGCGCCCTGGCGGGTGTGCTGGGACTGCTCGAGCGCGACAGCGCATCGGTGGTGCGCAGCGGCCTGCGTGCAGCCCCAGCGGTCGCAGGCCTGAGCGATGCCGACATCGATGCGCTGGTCCTGCGCCGTACCGAAGCCAAGCGTGCCAAGCAGTTCGCCGAGGCCGACCGCCTGCGCGCCGAGTTGCAGACCGCCGGGATCGTGCTCGAAGACAGCGCCACCGGCACCCGCTGGCGTCGGGCCTGAGCATGACCACCGTCGCGTCGGCCCTCACGCCCCCGTACTGGCAGCAGGCCAGCGCGGCGCTCGCTGAAGCCGACCCGGCCATGGCCGCCCTGGTGCGCACCTGGCAGGGTGTGGGTCAACTGAGTTCGCGGGGCGATCCCTTCAATACGCTTGCACGCTCGATCGTCGGGCAGCAAATTTCAGTGAAGGCCGCTCAGGCGGTCTGGCTGCGTTTCGAAAAGGCGGCGGGCACGGTCGTACCTGAACGGGTGTCGCGCATGCGTCTGACCACGCTCACGGGTGCCGGACTGTCCTCGCGCAAGGCCGAGTATGTCCGGGACCTTGCGCGCCATTTCGTGAGCGGCACAGTCGATCCGGCCCATTGGCCACAGCTGGACGATGAGGCGATCATTGCCGAGCTGATTCAGGTACGGGGCATCGGCCGCTGGACGGCCGAGATGTTTCTGATGTTCAACCTTCTGCGCCCCGACGTCTTTCCTCTGGATGACCTGGGGCTTCTCAAGGCGATCGCCATGCAGTACAACGGCGGTCAGCCCATCAGCCGCGCTGAAGCCGCCGGCCATGGTCAGCGCTGGCAGCCGTGGCGCACGGTGGCCACCTGGTATTTGTGGCGCAGTCTCGATCCGCTACCCGTGGAGTATTGAGCTCAACATGAAGACAAGCTTTCTGGATTTCGAGCAGCCGATCGCCGAACTCGAGGCCAAGATCGAAGAACTGCGCTTCGTGCAGGACGATTCCGCGGTTGATATTGCAGACGAAATCTCCCGACTGCAGAAAAAGGCCGATGCGCTGGTCAAGGACACTTACACGCGGCTCACGCCCTGGCAGGTCGCCCAGGTGGCCCGGCATCCGCAGCGCCCTTACACGCTCGACTACATCGCTTCGATCTTCACCGACTTCCACGAAATGCACGGCGACCGCAGCTTTGCGGACGACCCGTCGATCGTGGGCGGGCTGGCTCGCTTCAATGGGCAGGCGGTCATGATCATCGGCCATCAGAAGGGGCACGACACCAAGGAAAAGGTGCTGCGCAATTTCGGCATGCCGCGTCCCGAGGGCTATCGCAAGGCGCTGCGCCTGATGCGCACTGCCGAGAAATTCGGGCTGCCGGTGCTGACCTTCGTCGATACGCCCGGTGCGTTTCCCGGCATTGGTGCCGAGGAGCGTGGGCAGTCCGAGGCGATCGGGCACAACCTCTTCGCCATGGCCGAGTTGAAGGTGCCGATCATCACCACGGTGATCGGTGAAGGGGGCTCGGGCGGGGCGCTGGCCATTGCGGTGGCCGATTGCGTGCTGATGCTGCAGCACGCCGTGTACTCGGTCATTTCGCCCGAAGGCTGTGCTGCCATTCTGTGGAAGAGCGCTGAAAAAGCCCCCGAGGCGGCCGAGATCATGGGCATCACCGCGCATCGGCTCAAGGCGCTGGGCCTGATCGACCGCATCGTCAATGAGCCGCTCGGCGGGGCGCACCGCGACCCTGTGCAGATGGGTCTGATGCTCAAGCGCGCGCTCGGCGAGGCGCTGCGCCAGTTCCAGAACATCAAGCCAGCCGATCTGGTGCGACAGCGCCAGCAGCGGATCCTGGCCTATGGCAAGGTCAAGGAACTCGGTTGATGATGCGCTGAGGGCTGCGCTCAGCGGGCTGTCGCCCAGCCCCGCGCAGCCTCTGGCCATTGCGTTCAGCGGTGGCCTCGACTCTTCCGTTCTCTTGCATGCAGCGCTCCGACAGGTGGGCGCAGACTCGGTCATCGCGCTGCATGTGCATCATGGGCTGCAGCCGGCGGCGGGCAGCTGGGCTGCACAGTGCGCCGATCAGGCCGCCCGGCTTGCGGTGCGCTTTGACTGCTTGCGTGTACCAGGGCCCGTGCCTCGGGGTGCGAACGTTGAAGGCTGGGCGCGCGAGCAGCGCTACCGACTGTTGTATGCCGCTTGTCGTGATGCGCAGGCGCAGGCTCTGCTGACCGCGCACCATGTGGATGATCAGCTCGAGACGCTGCTGCTGGCGCTGGCCCGTGGCAGCGGGCTGGATGGTCTATGTGGCATGGCGCCGCGTGATGTGCGTGAGGGCGTGCTGCTGCTGCGCCCGCTGCTCGATTTGCCCCGCGCCATGCTGCGCGATGAGGCGCAACAGACCGGCCTGCAGTGGATCGAAGATCCCAGTAATGCCGATGTGCGCCTGCGTCGCAATGCCTTGCGTCATCAGGTTTTGCCGGCGCTCGCCCAGGCCCTGCCCGAATTGAATGAACACCTGCCCGAGGTGCTGGCGCAACTGCGTCAGGCCCGCGAGGTGGTGCACGCGCAGGCCAGCGCTGACCTGACGGCCGCGCGTTGTGCGCCCCAGCACCTGAATGCCATTGACCGGCGCGCCGTGCAGCGCCTGCCGGATGCGCGCATATCGATGCTGCTGCGGGCGTGGCTGCGTGCAATCGGCTGCGGGATGCCCACGGTTGCCCGGCTTGCGCAGATGCGCACGCAGCTGATCGATGCCGGCGGGCCCCAGGCCGAGCTCCGGCACGATGGCCATCTGCTGCGCCGTTACCGCGACTGCGTTTTTGCGCAGCAAGAAGCCGCCTCGTCAGCGAACCGCCTGCTCGCTTTGTCCTGCAGTCTGCCCCCCTGGCAGGGAGCGCCACACATCGAATTGCCGGGCGCAGGCAGCTTGTATGTCCAGGAGGCGCCACAGGGGTTGTCGCCCGAATGGTTGCGGGCGCAAACCCTGTCCCTGCGCGCGGGCAGTGGGTCCGATCGCCTGCGTACGCATCCGTCGGGTCGCGCGCGCACGCTGCGCAACCTGTGGCAGGAAGCGGGCATTCCCCCCTGGGTGCGCCCTGCGCTGCCAGTGCTGTGCGTGCAGGGCAGGGTGCTCATGGCAGCACCGTTTGGGATGGATTGCAGCAGCGACTGGCCGTGGTCCTCGCCGGGCGTCCGTTTGCAGTGGTCACCCGAGGGTGCGCAGATCGATCCGGAGCTCACATGGTTTGAGTCGCGCGCATTTGATCCCGACGCGATGTTGCCGCGCCTCAAACCCGGTGCCGCGATCGAGTAAAATCGACGGTTTTCTCAGCAGGAATGCCGTCTCGCATGGGCGGCGCGCACCGATGGCTCTCATCGTTCACAAATACGGCGGCACCTCCATGGGGTCCGTCGAACGCATCCGTAACGTGGCCCAGCGTGTGGCCAAGTGGCACAAGGCCGGGCACCGGATGGTGGTCGTGCCCTCGGCCATGTCGGGTGAAACCAATCGTCTCATTGGCCTGGCCACCGAGCTGCAGTCGCCACCCGATCCGCGCGAACTCGACATGATTGCCTCCACCGGAGAGCAGGTCTCGGTGGGTCTGCTGGCCATGGCGCTCAAGGCCATTGGTGTCGACGCAATCAGTTACGCCGGATGGCAGGTGCCGGTGCGCACCGACAGTGCCTTTACCAAGGCGCGCATCCAGTCGATCGACGACGCCCGCGTGCGTGCTGATCTGGACGCAGGTCGCGTGGTGATCGTCACCGGCTTTCAGGGCGTGGACCCCAACGGACACATCACCACGCTGGGTCGTGGCGGCTCAGATACCTCTGCTGTGGCGGTGGCCGCGGCGATGGGCGCAGAGGAATGCCTGATCTACACCGACGTGGACGGTGTCTACACCACCGACCCGCGCATCGTGCCCGAAGCCCGCAGGTTGCCGCGCATCACCTTCGAGGAGATGCTCGAGATGGCGAGCCTGGGTTCCAAGGTGCTGCAGATTCGTTCGGTGGAATTTGCGGGCAAATACAAGGTCAAAACGCGCGTGCTCTCCAGCCTCACGGCGCCCGACATGGATCTGGCCACCGAGATGGCGTCTGGCACGCTGATCACCTTCGAGGAAGATGCAACGATGGAACAGGCAGTCATTTCGGGCATCGCATTTGCCCGCGACGAAGCAAAGATCACGCTCACCAATGTGCCCGATCGGCCAGGCGTGGCGTATCAGATCCTGGGGCCGGTGGCAGCCGCCAATGTCGATGTCGACATGATCATCCAGAACCAGAGCGTCAACGGCATGACCGACTTCTCGTTCACGGTGGCTCGCGGCGAGTACCAGAAGGCGCTCGATGTGCTTAACGGCACGGTCAAACCTGCGGTCAATGCCGGCAGCATTGTGGGCGACCCGAAAATTGCCAAAGTGTCGGTCGTGGGCATCGGCATGCGCTCGCATGTGGGCATCGCCAGCAAGATGTTCCAGACGCTCTCGCAGGAGGGCATCAACATCCAGATGATCTCCACGAGCGAAATCAAAATTTCTGTGGTCATCGAGGACAAGTACCTCGAGCTGGCGGTGCGTGCGCTGCACAAGGCCTTCGATCTGGAGCAGGCTGGCTGAGCGCGCCACGCGTGGGTCTCGCCCTGCGTCATAGGGTTGATACACATGCACCTCAGTTCAATGTGGTGATCTGAATTTCAAATCACCGCAGCCCGAAAAATGTATTGGATCGGAACACCGCGCAGCGCCTATCGTCTGAGTTCTTGAATACCTAAGCCGACCCCGACATTCGAATTGGAGCGGCAGCAGGCACTTATCAGGGAGGAACGATGGGCAGCACACGCATCTGGGTACGCGCAGCATGCGCATGGGGCCTGTCGCTGGCGGTGGTCGGCGTGCAGGCACAGCCCGCAGGGAAAACCATTCGCTTCGTTGCGCCCTACACAGCGGGTGGCGTGGTCGACAACACCTCGCGCGTGGTGGGCGAGCGCATGTCGCGCGAGTTGGGCACACCGATCGTCGTCGAGAACCGCGCAGGCGCCAACGGCCAGATCGGCACCGAGCTGGTGGCCAAGGCCGTACCCGATGGCACGACGCTGCTGCTCACCAGCGTGGGCGTGGCTTATCGCCAGCATCTGGTGAAGGTGCCCTACGACCCGTTCAAGGATCTCGCCACGGTGAGCTTGCTGGTGGTCAATCCGCTGCTCATCGTCGTCAACCCCAAGCTGCCGGTGAGCAACCTGAAAGAGCTCATCGAGTACGGCCGCAAGAACCCCTTGAAATACGGCAGCTCGGGCACGGGCGGGCCGAGCCACCTCACCACCGAGCTCTTTCGCATCAAGGCCGGGTTGCAGATGACCCATGTGCCTTACAAGGGCGACAGTGCCGCGATCCTGGATGTGATGGCAGGCAATGTGGACTTGAGCGTGTCGTCTGTGTCGGCCACCACCGGGTTCATCAAGCAGGGTCGCTTGCGCGCCATTGCCATGACCAGCGAGCAGCGCGCGGCTTCGCTGCCTGATGTGCCGACCACCGCCGAGGCCGGTCTGCCCGGTGTGGTGGGCGACTCCTGGGTGGGCATTCTGGCGCCTGCCGGCACACCGCCCGAGACGATCCGCCGTTTGCACGCCGCGGCAGTGGTGGCGCTGAACGATCCTGCCACGCGAGAAAAACTGGTTGCAGCGGGCAACACGATCATCGGCAATTCGCCGCAGGAATTTGCCACCTTCATGCGCAATGAGTCCGACAAATGGGCCGATGTGATCCGCACGGCCAAGATCACCGAGGAACCCTGAGATGCCCCTGCTGATGAAGCGCGATGGCCCGATCGCGATCCTGATGTTGAGCCGCCCTGAGGGGCGCAATGCCTGGGACGAGGACTACAACGAGGGGCTGGCCGCGCGCCTGACCGAGCTGGAAGAAGACGAGTCGGTGCGCTGTGTGATTCTCACCGGCGACCCGGCCGGCAAGGCGTTTTCAGCCGGAGCCAATCTGAAGGACGAAGCCACGCACCGCAATGCGTCGCCCAAGGCGTTCATCGAGGGGATCCCCAAGTGGCGCAAGTTCGTCACGCACCTGCTCAACGAATTTCCCAAGCCCATCATTGCTGCGGTCAACGGCTATGCGATTGGTATCGGCTGCATTGCCACCTACAGCTGCGATCTGATCGTGGCCTCTGAAGAGGCCGAATGGCGTGCGCCACAGGTCAGGCTGGGCATTTTGCCGGCCTATGGCGGCTCGGTGCGCCTCGCCCGCTGGGTGGGGCAGGGGCATGCCATGAAGATGTCGATGGGCTTCCCGCTGTCGGCACAGGAGGCCTATCTCATCGGCCTGGCGCAGTGGCTGGTGCCGCCCGATCAGTTGATGAGCAAGGCGATGCAGGTGGCGCAGGAGATTGCTGCGCTGCCGCCGCTGGCTGCGCGTCTGGTCAAGGAGTCGGTACTGCGCGGGCAGGACATTCCCAACATTGCCGATGCGGCCTTGGCCGATGTGTACCGATTCATGGCGCTCGAACTGACCGAGGATTCGCGTGAGGCCCATACTGCCTGGCGCGAGCGGCGCCCGCCCAAGGTGCGCGGCCGCTAAGGAGACCATCATGACCGCCACCCCTGCCGCCAACGAGCTGGTGCTGTATCAGCGCGAAGGCCCGATCGTTCAGCTCACACTCAACCGGCCCGACAAGCTCAATGCCTTCAGCGATGAACTCGTGGTGGCACTGATCGCTGCGCTGCGCCGCTTCGACACTGATGACGATGCGCTGGTGGCGGTGCTCTCGGGCTCGGGGCGGGCGTTTTCGAGCGGCGCTGATGTGCAGCAGCGTCAGTTGCGCACGCGCGAGGAACTCAAGGCGCTGGGCGGCCCGGAAGGTCATGGAGCGCGCGGGGCCGACATCTTTACGCATGCCACCAACTGGAAACCGGTCGTTGGCGCCATCCACGGTTATGCCATCGGCATGGGCTTGGGCGTAGCGCTGAGCACCGATCAGCTGGTGGTGGAAGAGGGCACGCGCTTTCAGGTGACCGAGACACCGCGTGGCCTGTCGCCGGTGCGCTATGGCTATTTGCTGCGCGCGCGCGGTATTCCCAGCTTTGCGTGGGACGTCACCCTGACCGGACGCTGGTTCACGGCCGAAGAGGCACACCGCGCCGGTGTGGTTGAACATCTGGTGCCGGCTGGTGCGCGCATGGAGCATGCGATGGCGCTGGCGCGCAAGATTGCCGCCAACCCGCCCCTGAGCGTGCGGGCTGCAGTGCGTGCGCGGCGCGCCGAAATCGAAGAAGGTGAGCGCAAGGCCTCGCTGCTGACCGACCCGCTGAAGCTGCACCTGACCGATGATTTTCGCGAAAGCGCCCGAGCGTTTACCGAGAAGCGCGCACCCAAGCCCTATACGGGTCGATGAGGTTTTCGTTGGGCCAGCGTGCGGCGAATAACCGCCAGGGCCCGCTCGAGCACCGGCGAGGGGCTGTTGGGGTTCCAGGCCAGCGCCAGTTCCACCATCGGGGTGGGGCCGCTGATGCTCA
>Ga0315906_10007542_pt1 | contig 13222 bp, 9 predicted proteins | sample LakEriMetagenome_4_FD_203526 | JGI IMG/M metagenome (GOLD analysis project Ga0315906, IMG submission 203526) | Freshwater fungal communities from buoy surface, Lake Erie, Ohio, United States - Buoy 2 MA122 | ecosystem: Environmental > Aquatic > Freshwater > Lake > Lake biofilm | place: USA: Lake...
CCCTCCGACTGGCGGTTCAGGACGTTGAGTGCGTCGTCCAGCATCGCCCGTGCCTGCGCGCTTACCTGATAGAGGTCGACCTTCGGATTGGCGAGGCCCATGGCCTGGACGAGCATGGCCCGCGCGCGCTGGGCCGTCTCTTCAAGGTTGCCGAGTGCGACGTCGGTGGCGCCGACGGTGCGTCCGAGGCCCTTGAGGGTGTCCATGGCCGCGGCGATGCCGGCGCGCTCGGCCCCGACATCGACGAGACGTCCGGCGTCGGCGCCGAGATCGGATAGTCGGGTATCGCGCCGTCCGCTTGTCGCCTGCATATGCAGGGACGACATCCGGTTCTGCTGCTCCAAAACGGACGTCACGCGTGACGCGAGGCTCTGGAAGGTTCCGATACGCATCGTTCAGACCTGCAGCAGACGTTGGAAGAGGTCGCCGATCGTCGAGAGCACGCGCGCCGAAGCCGCGTAGGCGTTCTGGAGGAGGATGAGCTGGGCCATTTCCTCGTCGACATTGACGCCGCTGAGCGATCCGAATTGCTGACCGAGCGAGTTCTCGATGGCCGCGGCTTCGGCGCGGCTGGCCTGGGCGTCGCCGTTTGCGCCAGCCGCCTCGGCGAGTTGGTCGCGTACCATCGCCGCCAAGCTTGCGCGGCGGCCGGCCGGGTCGCCGGCGATGGCGCGTGTGGCATCGAGCCCCGCTGCGAGCCTTTCGAGTGCCCGCCCATCGCCGGTTCCACCCGCGATCTCCCCGACGAGACCGGTTGCCGCGTCGACCATGCCGGTGGCGAGCCGCGACGGGTCGGACAGCAGGTCCATGCGCACCGCGATCGTCGCCGCAGAGGGCATGAACGCTCGCACCCGCGTCCCGGGAAGCGGTACCGCCCCATCCCATCCGCGGTCGAGCGTGGCCGTCTCCGTCGTCTGATCCCAGGCGATCACGCGCCGCAGCACGATGCTCCCATCGATCGCCCCAGGCAACGCAATCTCCCGGCCGACAAGGCTTGCGAAGCGCTCAGGCGCGCCCGCCACGCGCAGCGTCGCGCGCGGCGGATCGCCCGCCTGGGCCGCCATGCGCAGTTCGAAGGCGAAGGAGTCGGCTCCACCGGCGCCGACGAAGAGGTCATCAAGATGCAGCGCCTGCTTGAGCCCAGGGCCGTCGCCCCGCGAGGTCATCTCCAGCGACAAACCGCGCGCCCGGCTCGCGGGATCGATGCCGATCGCCATCTTCCCGGCGTCGCGCGACACCGTGAGGTAGGGAACGCCATCGGGATCGACCTTCGATGCGAGCGCGGCCCGCAATCCGGTTCGGTCGTGGACCATGGTCCCCGGCGGAAAATCGAGCTGGGCGATCACGCGGCCCTTGTCGTCGCGCAACAGGAAACTGGTCGCGCCGAGATCGACCGACTGGAACTCCTCGAAGGCATAGCCGGCGGTCCAGGTCTCGCGCGCCGCTGCGGACACCCCTGCTGCGTGCGCGGCGTTGACGGCGGCGGCGAGTTCGCCGGCGATTGCGTCGAGCCCGTCGCGGATCGCGGGGATCGCTTCGTCGCGCAGGGCGCGGAGGGCGCCGAGTTCGCCCCCCGCGATCTCCTGATCCACCGATGTGCCATCGAGGAAGAGGCTCGTGCCCGCCGGTCCGGTCCGCGCGTCGACTCGCGCGGCCTCCAGATCGAAGAGGCGACGGCCCTGGCCCGCAAAAAGTGCTATGTCGCGGGACTCGCGGTCGAACCTGGTCACCGGCAAGAGCCCGGCGATTTCGGTCACCACGGCATCGCGGCGATCTTCGAGCGTACGCAATGCGCCGGTGTCATAGGCCGTCGTCACGATCGTCCGGTTGAGCGACGCGAGCGTGCCGAGCTTTGTCGTGAGATCGCTGCTCAGATCGGCATAGCGCGCGTCGAGCGCGCTGCGCAGCTCCGACAGCAGACCCGACATCTCGTTCAGACGTCGGGCCAACCGATCCGCGCTCGTGACGAGCGAGCGGCGCAGGACAGGGTCCGAGGGCGCCGCCGCGGCGCGGGCCACGTCGGACCTGAACCCCGCGAGCAACGTGTCGAGCCGTGCGGCCTCGTCCGCGCCGGCAACGATGTCCTCCAGCCGCTGGCGTGTCTGGGCGGTGGTCTCGGCCGCCGCGCTCTCGCCACGCGCGTCGATGCGCTTGGCGGCAAGGAACCTGTCGACGAAGCGTTCGACCGAGGCGACCTCCACCCCGCCGCCGAACCGGGCCGTGACGGCCGCGGTCTCGCGCACGTAGGTGGGATTGCTCGCGTTCGAGACATTGTTGGACAGCAACTCGATCGACCGCTGGGCGACGCCGAGGCCGGAGAGGGAATTATTGATGGAAGCGAGCAGGGACATGTCTGGCCCGGGTCCCACCGCAAGACCCGTGCCAGATCGCACCGCCAAAAATCTGACAGGCCGCGCCTTACCCCCCGAGCGAACGGAGAAATTCGCGGGCCGCGACGCGCAACGCCGGACTGGCGAGCATCGAGCCGACGAGCGCCAAGCCCGCGAGGATCTGCAAGGGCATCACCAGCATGGACATCGGGAAGGCCGGTAGAAACCGGTTCGCGACGCCGGCGGCCGCATTGACCGCCGTATTGAATATGGCAACCGGGGCGGCCAGCACGAGACCGAGCAGGATCGCGCGTCCCGATATCGAGATCGCGTCGCGCAAACCTGCAGCGCCGGGCGCCGCCGATCCCGCGGGCAGCGCGATCAGCATATGAAGGAATCCGAGGTCGAGCAGCAGGATCAGTCCCGCGAAGACGAACATGATGTCGATCAGACCGGATTGCTGAGCCTCCAGCGGATTGACCTGCGCCGCCATCTGCAGCCCGATTGTGCTCGACACGACGGCGCCGGCCATCTGCGTGGCGATGATCAGCGCGCGTCCCGCGATGCCGATCACAAGCCCCTCGCAGGCCGCCGCCACCGCCGCTTCGGCGAGGCCGCGCCCGGCCGGAAACTCCGGCGCGACGCCGCCGAGCAGCGCTGTGAGGAAAAGAGCCAGGGCGAAGCGCCAGCGCATCGTCGCGAAGGCATCGCCGGTCAACGGCAGCGCCATCAGCATCGCGGTGAACCTCAGGAGCAGAGGCGCATGGCCGAGATGGGATGCGATGTCGATGGCGACTGGCATGGACCTCCGGCGCTGGCACGCGGCTTGCTTCGACAGGGGGCGGGCGTCTTGCGCCTGCTGATTTCTTGGCGGTCCCTGGTGGCAGCGGATCGCATGGAGCGTGGCGATGAATGATCCGATCCGGAGCGTCGGGATGGTGCGGCAGGGCGTCGAGCGGGGTCGCGGCGCCGATGCGGCCGCGCAGCAGCGCTTCCTCGCGATGCTCGCGGCCGTGCGCCAGATCGAGACCGGCCCCGAGGCTTCGATGCGCCCGCAGTCGACGGGCGCTGATCGCGACATCCATCATGTCGGCACCCTGTCTCGCGCGGCCGATTTGGATTCATCTCTGGAACTTCCCCGGGATCCGGTGCTCCGCGTCCGCGACGCAATGGACGCGACTGCGGCGCCGCGATCCTTGTCACAATCGCCTCGGCCGCGTGCCGCCGCGGATCAGATGCTGGCGCAGACCCGTCAGGACGGGGGCCGCGAGCGCTCCGCCGGGTCCCCGCGCGAGATCGCCCCGGGACGTTCGGGCGCATCCGCGCACCGCGCCTCCGTGCCTGCCCAGCCTGTCGCGCCTGGACCGACCCCCTTCGCGGCCGCGGCTGCGAACACTGTGTCGCCGACCGCCGGACATGCTGTGCAGCAAACGAGCGTCGTGTCCGCGGCGTCGGCCGTGGCCACGCCGGGCGGCGTGGCGCACACTGCGACCGGACCGTCGATGACCGAGCCGCGTTCGGGTGGGCAGAACAACGCCCAGAATGCCGGCGTCGTCATCGGGCGCACCGAGGTCGCGACGGCCGCGCTGCGGTCCGGTTCCGACACGCGGGCATATCTCGATGCACCTCCCGATGCGGCGCGCGCGCAGGGCGAGTCGCCGCCAATGTCCTTGCATCCGGACCTGCGTCAGGTCCGCCATGGCCGCGCGATCAATCGGTCCCCCGACGACGCGTCCGGCCGAGCTCCCGAGCCCGCCGACAGCGAGCTGGGTGCGATGCTGCGGCATCTTATGGGTGCCGGCGGCGCCCAGCGTGCGCAGCGTCTGGCGGATGGATCCTGGGCGACGCGGATCGCCATACCCGGCGAGGGCGCCGTGTCGATCCGGATCGCCCAGTCGCCGGAGCAGATCAGCGTCCGCCTGAGCGGCGATCCCGAACTCGTCCGCCGCGTGCGCGAGACGCTCGAGGCGGGCGGTGCGCGCGACGGGCGACGCCTGTCCATCCAGGACACCGCGGAGGCATGAGGAGCTGCAATGGCTGACCTTTCGATCATCGGCGGCGCGAAGACCGCCGGCGCGCCAAGCGCAGTCGCCAAGTCGGGCCAGAAGCTCGTGGGGAGCAATTTCGACTCGTTCCTGAAGATGCTCACGACACAGATGACCAACCAGAACCCGATGTCCCCGATGAGCACGCAGGAATTCACCGCGCAGCTCGTCCAGTTCTCTCAGGTCGAGCAGCTCATGAACATGTCGCGCAGCGTGGAGCGCGGCGTCGCGGTCCAGGAATCGACCAACCTGCTCCAGGCGGCTTCCTTGAGCGGATCGGACGTATCCGTGAAATCCGAAGTGGTCGAGATCCTGCGCGGCGCGACCGCCTTCGACATGGACGTCCCGGCTGGAACGAGCGCGCTCAGGGCGTCGCTGTTCGACGCCTCCGGCAGCGTGCTCGCGCGCAGCGATCTTCCCGCGGGCACCGGTCCGCGGTCGATGACGCTGACACCGCGTATGGCCTCGGGCGCCCAGTTCCCCGATGGGAGCTATCGGATCCAGGTCGTCGGGCGCAACGCCAGCGGGATCGACGTTGTGGTGCCGACCACGGCCACCGTCCGCGTCTCCGGCGTCGAGCGTGCCGCCGACGGGGTGAAACTCAGGACCGCGACCGGCAGCGTTCCGCTGCAGGACGTGGTCGCGGTCAAGTGAGCGAACAGGGGTAGGCGAACCATGTCCATCTTCAGCGCGATGAGCACCGGCGTCTCGGGGCTCGCGGGACAATCCAAGAAGTTCCAGACGATCTCCGACAACGTCTCGAACATCGGCACGACCGGCTACAAGGCAAGCAGGATGGACTTCTCGTCGCTGGTCATCGAAACGTCGATGGAGACGGCCTATGCGCCCGGCGCCCTGTTGTCGCGGACTCGCCGAGAGATCGACGCGCAAGGCACGATCCAGGTGACGAACCGGGCAACCGATGCGGCGATCTCCGGAAACGGGTTCTTCGCCGTCCGTTCCGACCTCGAAGCCGGTGGCCTCGAATTCACACGGGCGGGCAGCTTCGATGTCGACCCGATGGGCTTCCTGCGCAACGGTGCCGGGAAGTACCTGATGGGGTTCCCGGTCGCGCTCGACGGCACCGTCACCGGCGCGACCGAGGGCGACCTGCGGCCGGTTTCGATTTCGGGCGTCACCGCCGCTGCGAGCGCGACCAGCGACATCGGCGTGACTGCGAATCTGCCCGCCGACCCCGGGTCTGCGCGCACTGCCGGGGTGTTCAATGGCTTGACCGCCCCGATGCTTCCCGATCCGGACGACGCGGCGCGTACCCTCATGCATGTCGCCGAGCGCGCGCCACGCATCGGCGAGCGCTGGTCCGTCTCGCTCACGACGCCCGGGGACGATGGTGCACCCGACACGACGGCGCTCGTGGAGATCGTCGCCCAAGCCGGCGAGACGATCGACGACGTCATGCAAAGGCTCGCCGCGGCGTCCGACGGCGCGCTCGTGTGGACGCCTGACGACGACCCGTCGCGGGCCGGAACCCTGGCCGCAGCGGCTGCACCAGACGACGTCACGCTGGCGACGCATGGTGGATTCCGGACGCCCTCGACGGTCTATGACTCGCTCGGCAACGCGCATCGCGTCGACATCGTCTGGACGAAGACCGGCGACGCCGGCGGGTGGAGCGTCGACATCGACGGTCCGACCCTCGCGGGTGCGCAGAGCGGAACCGTGGGGACGGACTTTCCGATCACCGTCGGATTCGATGGCACGGGACAGCCCGCCGCCGGCAGTGGCCTGCGTACCCTCGCCATCGACTGGGATCCGGCCGTCACCACCGCCGATTCCTCGCAAGTCGTCCTGGATTTCGCGGGCATGACGCAACTCGGCGAGACGTTCGAGGTCGCGCAGGTGCGCGGCAACGGTGCCGGTCTCGGTCGGCTCGCGACCGTCGCGCTCGACGACAGCGGATTTCTCAACATGACCTTCACGAATGGCGTCGAGCGCCCGGCCTATATGGTGCCAGTCGCTACCTTCGCCGCCGCCAACCAGCTTTCGCCAGCTTCGGGGAACAGCTACCGCGCGACGGTGTCGTCGGGCGCGTTCACGCTGTCGCGTGCCGATACCGGCGCCGCCGGTCGCATCGTCGCCGGCGCGATCGAGGCTTCGACGGTCGATATCGCGGTCGAGATGACGGACATGATCGTCACCCAGAACGCGTATGCCGCGAACGTCAAGACCATCACAACCGCGGACGAAATGCTCCGCGAACTCGCCCGCCTGAAATCTTGACGCCGCGGTTCGCGCTGAACCCCTGCGTCCATCACCGAGGATCGTGACATGGCATTGAACGTCATCTCGAATTTCGCGGCGAACATCGCCCATCGTAACCTTAGGAACTCCGACGGTGCGGCGACGAGCTCGCTCAACAAGCTCTCCTCAGGATCGCGCGTCGTGTCCGCGAAGGACGACGCAGCTTCCCAGGCGATCGGGTCCGCCCTGAAGGCGGAGGTGATGGCCATGGAACAGGCCACCGTCAACGCCCGCCAGGCGGGTAGCCTGCTGCAGATCGCGGATGGCGCTATGGCCAACGTCACCGACATCCTGGTCCGCGCCAAGATGCTGGCCGTTCAGGCATCCTCCGGGCAGTTCTCCCGCAACGAGCGGACGATGTTCGACAACGAATACCAATCGCTGCTCGCGGAGCTCGACCGGATCGCGATCACGACCAAGTTCGCCGGAAACCTCCTCGTCAACGGCACGGTCGAGGTCACCAAGCGGGTCAACGGCGTCTCCCACGACGCCGACCCGAACTACCTCAATTTCGTCGACGAAAGCAGGGGCTTCGCGGATTTCAGCTTCGAGGAGGATGTCGCGAGTTCGGTTTTCCGGATCTCGTACAACCAGGTGACGCGCGGTCTTACCGTGCTCAACCAGGATTCCGGCGTCAGCCAGACGGTCGTGCTGGCGAACCGCTCGATCGTTCCTGGCAAGCCCGAGGTGGTGAAGTTTTCCCAGCTTGGCGCCACCGTGACGCTCAACGAGCTGTTCAACAAGAACGGTGCCGGTTTTCCCAACGCCATCGGCTCCGTGGTGCTGAACACCTACGACAAGAGCGTAGCCGCAGTCGAAACCTCGCAATCGATCGTCGCCGCTACGACCCTGGCGAACGCAACCGGCGTCGCCCAGGTCGACAGCGTCACCGTCTCCGGCACGATCCAGGCCGGCGACGCATTCGCGCTCACCATCGGCGCCACGACCTACCGCCACGTCGCGAGCAGCAACGATACGGTCTCCACCGTTCGTGACCGTCTCGTCGAACTGGTGAACGCCGATGTCGGCGCGAGCGTAACCGCAGCCGCGGACCCCGTCGCAGGGCATCTCACCTTGACGGCTGACGTCGCCGGAACGGGGTTCGTCGCCAGCGCGACGGCGACCAACCGGACCGCCGAACCCGTCCATGACCTCGAGATCACTGGCGGTGGCAGTTCGGTCAACCTCATGAAGGCAGGGCCGGCCTTCGGGCGCTTGCCGCAGAAGCTTGCGATGCGGACGGACGGCGACCTCAAGGCTTTCTACATTTTCGCCGACACCGCGACGACGGCGCCGTCGATGGCCCGCGCGATGAACAATGCCGACGTCCTCGCGAAGGTCATCTCCCACGACACGACGACCGCCTATGATTCGATCGACGCGGTGAAGGCGCTCGAGCCCGAATTTCGCGACCCGCCGGTCATCCTCGGAACCCTGCAGCGCGACGGTCAGGTTTATACCGCCGAGTTGCGGGACCTCAGCATCTCGAGCGAGGCGGACAAGAACCTCGTCTGCACGATCCGCTTCGAGTCGCTGGAGGCCGCGGACACCACGCAGAGCCTGAACTACGGCGTCATCGACATCACGACCCTGCCCCAGATCGTTGGCGCCAATTCGCTGACGACCAAGGACACCAAGACCTTCAACTTCAAGCTCGGTACCGCGGCGCGCGATACCGATGTCCTGACTTTCGAGGTCGACGCGATCACGACCAAGGCGTTGCTGCTGAACGGGACCAACATCTCGGCCGAGGCGCAGGCCAAGGCGGCGTCGGCCGCGATCTCGGACGCGATCGTCAAGCTCAGCCAGACACGCGCCGCGGTCGGTGCGTCGCAGAACCGGCTGGAATTCGCGTCGGTCAATCTCGCGACGTCGATCGAGAACACCGAAGCTGCGCGTTCGGACCTCCTCGACCTCGACGTTGCGCGCGAAATGACAAACTTCACGTCGAAACAGATCCTCCTTCAGGCCGGCATCGCGATGCTGGCGCAGGCGAACGAGATGCCGAACAATCTTCTGCGTCTGTTCCAGCGCTGACGCAGGCGTCGCCGCCGCGCGACGTGACGGGAGCCGGACTTGGCCATCACCTCGAACACCAGCAACGTCAGCACCGACGCGCGTGGCCGGACAATCTTTTCCGGCGTCACGTCGGGGATCGACGCCAAGTCTATCGTCGACAACATCGTCAAGGCGCGGCAGGTGCAGATCGACAAGATCGCGTCCGCCATGGAATCCGGGAAGACGCGGATCGCTGCGCTTGACAGGTTGCGGACACGGACATCGGCCCTTGGCGCCGCGATGGCCGAGCTCTACGGCAAGGTGTCTTACGACAAGTCGGGCAGCATCTTCGATCGGAAGGCGTTGACGGCGGCGACCGCGAAGCGCCCGCACGGCGCGCTCGAAGCGGTCTCCGCGACGCAATCCCAGGCTGCCGACATCGTCAACGTCACCGCGTCGAACACCGCCGCGAAAGGGAACCATGACGTGGAGGTCCTGGAAATGGCGCGCGCCCATGTGCGGCGCGCCAGTTTCCCTACCTCGGGCGCCTTGGGGCTGTCCGGCACGATAGCGATCGACTCGGCCGCCATCGTCGAGACGACGCGCAGCGCCGGCCTCGATGTCGCGGCAGAGATCGCGGCCCGGATCAATTCCGATCCCGTGCTCGCGGGCGTCCTGTCGGCGGAGGTTGCGGGCGGCGCGCTCGTCGTCACCGCGAAGACCGCCGGCGTCGCCGTACCCTTCGCGCTGGCGGATGCGACGTCAGGCGGAGGCCCGCTGGCGCAGACCTCGGGCACCGCGGCGTCGTCGGGCATTGCCCAGGTCCAGGTCTGGGACGCCGCCGCGCTGGCCGCGACCGGGCGGCCCGCGATCGCGAGCGCGACGGCCTCGATAGGCGGCCAGAGCGTCGCGGCGACGACGATCGACTTCTCGGCGCTGACGGTCGCGGAAGGTCAGGAATACGCTCTGATCCTGGCGGATCCGCGCGGAACGACGCTGCGCGTGACAGCCGGAGCCGGGGCGACACCGGCGTCCCTGGCCGCTGCATTCAAGGGCCAGCTAGACGCGCTTGCGGGATCCTCCACCGGGACCGAGGTCGCCGGTGGCGCACTGAATGTCGCGGCGTCGTTGCTCGCGGAGGCAGGCGGAACAATACGGGCGACGACGCAGTGGCGCGCGCGCCTTACGACAGAGGTCACGGTCGACGCCGCCGATACGCTCGCGGACATCCGCGGCCGCATCAACGCGACGAACGACGGCGCCACGCCGTCCGGCCTGGTCGCAAGCCAGATCGCCGTTTCCGCCACCGAACATCAACTGCTGTTCACGACCGACGTGCCGAACCGTCACCTCACGGTCGAGATGCGTCCGGCGGCCGGTACGACCGCGACCTTCGCGACGGAGACCATCGAAAGGCCTTCCGAGGCGCGCGTGCTGCTCGACGGTGCAGTGGTACGCCGTCCGGTCAATGTGATCGACGATGCTATCGCCGGGCTCACCATCAAGATCCTTCAGGCAGAGCCCCAGACCCGCATCCGTCTGGACGTCGGAACCGACACCGGTTCCATCGCCCAGCGCGTCACCGGGTTCGTGACCGCCTACAACGAGGCGCTGCGCTTCGCTAACGAGCAGACGCAGGTCGATCCGGCCACCGGAACCTACAGCACCGACAGCGTGCTCGCGTCGGTCGGCGCTCTGCGCGACCTCAAGTCGGCGCTGGAGCGCATTCGGACCTTCAGCGTCGGGATCGGCGGCAGATTGCTGGCGCTTCCGGACATCGGGGTGACGCTGTCGTCCTCGACCGCAGATCCGCTGGCCAAGGGCGCCTTGCAGATCGACGAAAACCGGCTCGCCGAGGTCCTGATCACCGATCCCGACAAGGTGCGCAGCCTGTTCGAGCTCGCGTTTGTGCCGTCGGGATCGGATATCGCGCTCGCCGGCTTCACCGACAAGACCCGCGACGCGTCGGGAAGCTACACGCTTAATTTCTCCGGAGGGATCGCATCGCTCGATGTCGCCGGTGGCGGCAGCATTGCCCTGGCGCGGTCCGGGAGCACTTACACGGCGGCCAGCGGCCCGGTCGAAGGGCTGTCGTTCATCTATACCGGACCGACTACCGACGGTCAGAAGTCCGGTTTCTCGACGCGCACCGGCCTCGGCACGCAGCTCTTCTTCCTCGCCGAACAGTTTTCGCGTCCCGAGACCGGGCGCGTCGCGCAGTCGATTGCCGAGATCGACGACCTCAACGCCAAGCGGCAGTCGCGCATCGATGCGCTGCGCGAGCGCCTGGAACGCCAGCGCGAGACCCTGATGCTGCGCTTCCAGAAGATGGAAAGCACGCTCGGGCGGCTTTCCTCGGTGCGCAGCTCGCTCGAACAATTCGCCCAGGCCGCGAACAAGGGCGGCTGATCCGTCCCGATTGCACGAAATCGGACCAGATCCTGTCCCGGAGCCCGACGAGGTCGATCCAAAGTCCGGCCATCTTCCGGGGAAGGAACATGGCGATCGTGGCGTCAACACTCCGTCATATCCAGCAAGGCGCGTTCGAGCCGCTCTTTCCGAGGGCGCAGCCACCCGCCTTGCCGCGGCCTGCCCAGGTCCTTGCGGTGCAGGATTTCCAGCCCACCGACGACGCAACGCGACGCGAGCGCGCGGCGCGCGAGGAGGGCAGGGCCGCAGGCTTCCGCGATGGCCTCGCACAGGGCGCCCGCGAGGCCCGCGACGCGATGTCGGCGCGTCTCGACGCCGCGCTCGCGGAGATGGAGGGGGCGGTCTCCGATCTTGGCGCCGCCTACCAGGAACGGCTGAGCGTGCAGGCGGCCGAAAGCGAGCGGGTGATACTCGCCCTGGCAGAACGCCTTGCGTCGCCAAGCGCGCGCGCCGCCGTCGAAACTCTCTTCCGGCGATATGTCCTTGACGCGCTCGATATGGGCGCGCGCGCAGGCGGACGCCTCGTCCTCTCCGCGCAGACGCTCGAAATACTGCAGGGCGAAAGACCGGGCTTGGGCGACGCGCTGGGTGCGCACGGCGTCGAGATCGTGTCACGCGGTGACGGCGGTACGCTGCGCTGCGACTACGAAACCGCTACCGGCGCCGCGATTACGGTCGATTTCGAAGCCTTGCTCGCGGCGTTGAAGACCGTGCCTGGCAAGGATGTCGTTCTGCGGGGCCAGGAATGACCGACGAGCGCGAACCGCCCCCGAAATTGACCGATTTCGGCGAGCCCACCGTCGGCGGCGCGCCGCTTCCCGGGACGGTCGTGCCGATGCCGCCGGAATCCTCCGTGTTCCGCATTCCGGTCCAGGTCATGGCCGTCCTCGGCAAGGCCATGTTGTCCGTGAACGACCTGCTCAAGCTCGGTCGTGGCGCGGTGATCGAACTCGACGCGAAGGTCGGAGAACCGATCGAGATCTGGGTAAACCATCGGCGCGTCGCCAAGGGCGAACTGGTCGTCCAGGGGGACCGGTTGAGTGTGTCGATGACCGAGGTCCTCAAGATCGAAGACGGCTGAGGCATGGCGACGAATCGTCCGCCGGTCTGCCTCGTCGGCGCGACGCGTTTCGACATGGAGAACCTGGGGCTTCTCCTGCGCCGCGTCGGCGCCGCCGCGGTGGTGTGCGACGGTGTACAGCAATTCCTGGCACGCCTGGACGCGGGCGAGCCGTGCCGCGCGGTCTTCGTGGAGCTGGGTGCCGCGCGCGACCTGCGCGATCTCGCCGAACGCGTCTGCGCGGCGGCCGGCGCGACGCCGGTCTTCGGTTTCGCGCGCGCGGATCGCGACGTGGATGCCGAATGGCTCGTGTCCATCGGCGTGCGCGAACTTGTGCGGTTGCCCGCCGGCGAGGCCCTGGTCCGCGAACTCGTGGCGTCGCTCGACGAGCCGGTCCCCGAGCTGATCGCGCGCTCCCCGGAACTGCAGCGCGTGGTGGCGATGGTGGACCGGATCGCCCAATCTGCCGCACCTGTCCTGGTCATCGGCGAGACGGGTACCGGCAAGGAGGTCATCGCCCGCCGCGTCCATCAGTCCAGTCGCCGCGCCGACGGACCCTTCGTATCGATCAACTGCGCGGCGATCCCCGAGCAGCTTCTGGAGTCGGAACTGTTCGGGCACGAAAAGGGCGCCTTCACCGGCGCCCTGTCGCGCCGGCTGGGCAAGTTCGAGGAGGCGGCGGGCGGAACCCTGCTCCTCGACGAGATTGGCGAGATGGACCTGCGTCTGCAGGCCAAGCTGCTGCGTGCGATCCAGGAGCGCCAGATCGACCGGGTCGGAGGCCGCGGACCGATCTCCGTCGATCTGCGTATTGTCGCGACGACGAATCGTGACCTCATGGCCGAGGTCGAGGCCCGGCGCTTCCGCGAGGACCTCTACTACCGGCTCAACGTCATCAACGTCGAATTGCCGCCCTTGCGCGAACGGCCGCTCGACATCGCGCCGCTCGCCGAGCATTTCGTCCTCAAGCATTGTGCGCGCAACGCCATGCCGCCGAAGAGCATCGATCCCTCCGCGATGGCGAAGCTCGAGGCCTTCGCCTGGCCTGGGAACGTGCGGGAACTCGAGAACACGATGTACCGCGCGGTCCTGATCGC
>Ga0315906_10007543_pt1 | contig 13222 bp, 15 predicted proteins | sample LakEriMetagenome_4_FD_203526 | JGI IMG/M metagenome (GOLD analysis project Ga0315906, IMG submission 203526) | Freshwater fungal communities from buoy surface, Lake Erie, Ohio, United States - Buoy 2 MA122 | ecosystem: Environmental > Aquatic > Freshwater > Lake > Lake biofilm | place: USA...
GGCTCGAACGCCTGGAGCGAGAGGGCGCCGCCGCCGTGGTGCGCGGCGCGGCGATGGCCTGAGCCGTCGCCGCGCCGCTTGTCGTCACATCGTCGCGCCGATCGTCCACGGCGCGAATTCGTCGGCACCGAAACCGAGCGCCTCGGACTTGGACTGCTTTCCGGACGCGATCTCGAGGATGTACTCGAAGATGCGTTGGCCGCATTGCTGCACCGTCTCCTCGCCGTCGACGATCGTGCCGCAATTGATGTCCATGTCGTCGGTCATGCGCTTGTAGAGGCCGCTATTGGTGGCGAGCTTGATCGACGGCGCGGGCTTGCAGCCATAGACGGAGCCGCGCCCGGTGGTGAAGCAGATCATGTTGGCGCCACCCGCGACCTGTCCTGTCGCCGCCACCGGGTCGTAGCCCGGCGTGTCCATGAACACGAAGCCGCGCTTCGTGATGGCCTCCGCGTAGCCGACGACATCGACCAGGTTGGTCGATCCGGCCTTCGCGGCGGCGCCGAGCGACTTCTCGAGGATCGTCGTGATGCCGCCCGCCTTGTTGCCGGGCGAGGGGTTGTGGTTCATCTCGCCCTTGTTGCGCGCGGTGTAGTCCTCCCACCACTTCATCAGATCGACCAGTTTCTGGCCGACCTCGCGGCTGACGGCCCGGCGTGTGAGCAGATGCTCGGCCCCGTAGGTCTCCGGCGTCTCGGACAGGATCACCGTTCCGCCATGGCGCACGAGCAGGTCGGAGGCGGCGCCCAGGGCGGGGTTTGCCGTGATGCCCGAATAGCCGTCGGAGCCGCCGCATTGCAGGCCGATCGAGATGTGGGAGGCCGGTGCCGGGGCGCGGACGAATTTGTTCACGTCCGGCAGGATCTCGCGGATCATGGCGACGCCACGCTCCACGGTCTTGCGCGTGCCGCCCGTGTCCTGGATGGTCATCGCGCGCATCATGCGACCTTCCTCGAGCTTTTCCGCCCGCATGAAGCCGCCGACCTGGTTGACCTCGCAGCCCAGGCCGATATTGACGATCGCGGCGAAATTGGCGTGGCGCGCGTAGCCGCCCATCGTGCGGTGGAGGATCTGCAGCGCGTCGCCGTCGTTCATGCCGCACCCGGTGCGGTGGGTGAGGGCGACGACGCCATCGACGTTCGGGAAATCCGCCAGCGGATTTTCCCCGGTAAAGGGGTTCGTCTCGAAGACCTTCGCGATGTAGTTCGACACCGTCGCCGAGCAGTTCACGGACGACAGGATGCCGATGTAGTTGCGCGTGCCTACCCGCCCGTCGGCGCGGTGGAAGCCCATGAATGTCGCGGGCGGATCGACGAAGTCGGTCGGCTTGGCGAGTGTGCAGAACGCGTAGTCGCGGGCGAAATCCCCCATCACGCAGTTATGCGTGTGCACATGGTCGCCGGCCTCGATCGCGCCGCTCGCGAAGCCGATGATCTGGCCATAGCGATGGATCGGTTCTCCGTCGCGGACCGGCCTCGTCGCGATCTTGTGGCCGACCGGAATGCGCGCCTTGACGGTCACGCCCTCGTCCGGCAACTCGGTTCCCGGCAGCAGGTCGGCGCGGGCGACGACGATGTTGTCGGCCGGATTGAGTCGGATCGTGAGCTTGGCGAGCGCCATCGGACATGTCCTCGGTCTGGCTGTTGTCGAAGGACCGCCAGTATAGAACCCGAGCGCGGCGCTTGTCAGGGCGCGCGCGCCGCCGCTAGCTTGATCGCGTTCGACGCATTCCAAGGGGGATCCACAGGTGAGCGGCAGGCTGAACGGCAAGAAGACCCTGATCACGGCAGCGGCGCAGGGCATCGGCAGGGAAAGCGCGCTCGCCTTCGCGCGCGAAGGCGCCCATGTCATCGCGACCGACGTCAACGAGTCGAAGTTGCGCGAACTCGCGGGCACGCCGGGGATCGTCACGCGGCGGCTCGACGTGCTCGACAAGGCCGCCATCCAGGCCTGTGCGGCGGAGGTCGGCGCGCTCGACGTGCTGTTCAACTGCGCCGGCTATGTCGCCGGCGGAACGATCCTGGAGTGCGACGACGCGGCGTGGGATTTCTCGAACAACCTGAATGTCCGGGCCATGTTCTGGATGACCCAGGCCTTCCTGCCGGCGATGGTCGCGAATGGCGGCGGCTCGATCGTGAACATGTCCTCGGTCGCGTCGTCGGTGAAGGGCGTCATCAACCGCTTCGTCTACGGCACGACCAAGGCTGCGGTGATCGGCATGACCAAGTCGGTCGCGGCCGATTTCATCAAGCACGGGGTCCGTTGCAACGCGATCTGCCCCGGCACGGTGCAGACCCCGTCGCTCGATGATCGCATCAACTCCGCCGCCGATCCGGTCGAGGCGCGCAAGGCGTTCATCGCGCGCCAGCCGCTCGGACGTCTTGGAACGCCGCAGGAGATCGCGGCGCTGGCCGTCTATCTCGCCTCCGACGAGAGCGCCTACACGACCGGCACCGTCAACGTGATCGACGGCGGCCTGACGCTGTGAGCGGGGTGTTGCGCGCGCGCCTCGGCGCCGCGGTCGCGGTTCCGGTCATCACGGCCGGCGCCGTCGAGGACACGGTCGAGCTCTGCCGCGCCCTGGTCGCGGGCGGGCTCGACATGCTCGAGATCACGCTGCGCACGCCGACGGCGCTGGCGGCGGTGGAGGCGGTCGCCCGCGCGATGCCACAGGCCTGTGTCGGCGTGGGGACGGCGCTCTCCGCCGCCGATCTCGATCGCGCTGCGAATGCCGGCGCCCGCTTCGCCGTCAGCCCGGGTTTCGACCCCGGCATGGTCGAGACGGCACGTCGCGTCGCGCTCGACTGGCTGCCGGGTGCTGTGACGGCGTCGGAGATAATGATGGCGCGCAACGCAGGGTTCACGACCCTGAAATTCTTCCCGGCGCAGCAATCGGGCGGCACGGCGGCGCTCAAGGCCTTCGCACCGGTCTTCGCGGACACCGTGTTCTGCCCGACCGGCGGCCTCGATCAGGCGAGCGCCGCGACGTATCTCGACTGTCCGAACGTCGTCGCTGTGGGCGGCACATGGATGATGCCGAAGGACGCGATCGCCGCGCGCGACTGGGGTCGGATCGAGGTCCTGGCGAGAGCCGCCAAGGCGCGCGGCTGACACGCGGCTTTCAGACCTCGTCTATGCCCTCGACCTCGAAGCCCTGGTCTTCGGGATAGCGGCGTTCGGCGATTTGCCGCGCGAAATCTGCGCTCATCGCCTTGATCTCGACGAACCGGGTCTCGGCCCAGGAATCGTCGAACGCGGTGTCGTTGGCGCGTCCTGCGCGCATTGCAGCGCGAACGTCCCTATTGAAGATCCGCGCCTCGAACAGTTTCAGCGACATCTGCCCCCCCCCCTTCGGTCGCGCTCATGACCAGCAGGAGGGAAAGGATACAGCGATAGACTTGGTGTGCGTCGGCGCGATGCACCGTATTGGTTCGGTCTTGTCGCCGCTCCGCGCGCGTCGCAAGGCTCACATCCCGGGCGCGGCCCACGTCGCGAGGAACGCCTCGACCTCGGTGCGGGGCGGCGTGGTCGTGCGGCTGCCGAAGGCGCGGCATTTGAAAGCGGCCGCGACATTCGCGAAGCGTGCGGCGGTAGCGACGGTCTGACCTTCGGCGAGCGCCATCAGGAATGCGCCGTGGAAGACGTCGCCGGCCGCCAGTGTGTCCACGGCGACGATCTCCGGTGCCGGTTCGCCGCGCATCCGATCGCCATCGAGCCAGCGGAAGCCGGCGGCACCGACCGTCACGCCGAGGAAGCCGCCGAACCGTCGTCGCGCGGCCCGCAAGCCGGTCTCCGGATCGCTGCTGCCGGACCAGTCGGACAGCGCGGCCTCCGACCAGACGACATGGGTCGCCCGCGCCACGAGATCGTCGAGGATCGCATGCGGCGCGAGATCCGCGTCGAGCATCGCGATCGCGCCGGCCGCCCTGGCGGCGTCGAGGGCGCGCGCGGCGCCCGCGGGCCAGCGCGCATCGACCAGGACGCCATCGAACCGCCCGATATCGGCGACCGGTAGCCAGGACGGATCCTGGTCCAGGGCAGGATCGTAATAGGGGACGATCATGCGCTCGCCATGCCGGTCGATCAGGATCGCCGAGACCGGGGAGGTATGCCCCGTGATCCTGCGCACACGGTCTACCCGCACCCCGTAGCCGCGCATGTCGGCGAGGATGTCATCGCCGACCGTATCGTCGCCGCAGCGCCCCCAGAACTCGATTTCGCCGCCCAACCTGCCGATCGCGCACGCGGCCGATGCAGCCATGCCGCCTCCGGTCCCCACGCACTCCAGCGCCGCGATCCTGGCCGGAGCAGGCGGAACCTCGTCGACGCGGAACAGCCAGTCCCAGGTGACGATCCCACAGGTGAGCAACCTCGCCATCGCATCCCGCCCCGCCGAGGCGCCAATCGTCTACACTGCGGGGATCTTGTCATGGAGAATCTCATGCCGGCCAGCCTCGGTTTTCTCGGAATAGGCCTGATGGGCGAGGCGATGACGCTGCGCCTTCTGTCGCTCGGCCATCGCGTGCATGTCTGGAACTACGACGCCGGGCGAACGGCACGCGTCGAGGCGCAGGGCGCCATCGTGCATGCCGACGCCGCCAGCGTGGCGCGCGCGGCGGACATCGTCCTGATGTGCGTCCTCGACACCGTCGCGGTCGAGAACTCCGTATTCGGACCTGGTGGCCTCGCCGAGGGCGCCGCGCCGGGCAAGGTCCTCGTCGATCATTCGACCATCCTTCCCGACCGCTCGGTCGCCATGGCGCGACGGCTTAGGGCGGAAACCGGCATGGGTTGGGTGGACGCGCCGGTGTCGGGCGGTCCGCCCGCGGCGGCGGAAGGACGGCTCGCGATCATGGCGGGCGGCGCAGCCGAGGACATCCTCCGGGTGCAGTCGGTCATGGCCCAACTCGGGCAGCGCTTCACGCATATGGGTGGCGAAGGCGCGGGTCAGGTGACCAAGTTCGTCAATCAGATCATCGTCGGCACGGGGTTCGCCGTTCTGGCGGAGGCGTTGTCCTTCGCCGAGCGGGCCGGCATCGACGCGCAACGGCTGCCCGAGGCGCTGGGTGGAGGTTACGCGGACTCGCCGCTGCTGCAGCGCTTCCTGCCGCGCATGGCGGCGCGGGATTTCGCGCCGGCCGGCTATGCGCGTCAGGTGCTCAAGGATCTGGACATGGTTCAGTCGGTCGCCAAGGACCTCAAGGCGCCGCTGCCGATGACGGCGCAGGCCGCGACGCTCTACCGGTTCGCGATCGCGCGGGGCTATGGCGAACTCGACGCGATCGCCGTGATGAAGCTGTTCGACGGACCGGAGCTATAGCCGTCGGCCGAGCAGGCCGGGGGCGGCGCTGGCGATCGCGCTGAGGCCGAAGCCGATGAAGAGCAGTCCGGCGGCACGGGTCACCAGCCGCTCGCGGCGCGTGTAGAACCGACGCACGCTCGCCAGACCGGCGAAGGCGACAAGGCCGAGCGCGGCGACCGCGCCGCCGGCCATGCTCGCCGCGACGAGAGCCGGGGCGAGGGCGAAATCGAGCTCCGCGGCGCGCGGGCCGAGCAGAGCCGCGAACATGCCCACGGCGACGGGATAGCCCTTGGGGTTGGTGAGGCCGAAGATCAGCCCGCGGCGCAGCGGCCGGTCGAACAGGGCCAGCCCGGCCTCGGCTGCGCTGCGCGCCTTGAGCGCCTGCCATCCAAGGACGAGCAGATAGAGGCCGCAGGCGAGCCCCAGGAGGTCGAACACGGCGGGGTGGATCGCCTGCGCCCCGACCAGCGCCAGCAGAGCGAGGCTGGACCACAGCAGGTCGCCCGCCATGTGGCCGAGGACGAACCCGAACCCGGCCCGGCGCCCGCGCGCTGCGCACAGACCGAGCAGCGCGACGAAGGCCGGCCCGGGCGTGATGATGTAGAGGGCGCCAGCCGTGGCCGCGAGAACGGGCAGGCTGGCGCTCACCTCACAGGACGCCGTAGCGGGCGAAGACGGTCGCGAGCTTTTCGCCGCGCTTGAGTGCGGCGAGCGTCTTGTGCTCTCCCAGCACCTTCTCGAGCGCGGCTTTCAGCACGTCGACCTCGATCGCCTTGGGGATGGCGACGACGCCGTCGGCGTCGCCGAAGACAAGGTCCCCCGGCTCGATGCGGACGCCGCCGACTTCGACCGGGACGTCGATCTCCGCGACGATCCCGCGCCCCTTCGAATCGAGAGGCCCGATCCCCGCGGCGAAGACCGGGAATTTCATCTTTCGGATCGACACGATGTCGCGGACCAGGCCGTCGGTGACGCAGGCCGCCGCGCCGCGCGCCTTCGATGCGGTCGACAAGAGGCCGCCCCAAGGCGCTATGCGCGGATTGCCGGAGCACCCGAGGACGCAGACCTCGCCCTTCTTGAGGTCGTCGACCAGCTTGATCTCGAGTTCATAGGGGTTGCCCGGCTGCACGTGGAACATCTCGCGATACATTCCGGTGCGGGCGCGGCCGAGGAAGCTCAGCGATTCGTCGAGCGGCCGGATGCCGGGCGTCATGGCCTGGCGGGTCCAGCCGAGCGCGTCGAGCGTATCGGACACCACGGCGACGAAGAGATGCTTGCGTGCCTTGGCGAGGAGGGCGGGGGTGGCTGCGGTCATTGGGGTCGGCTCCCGTTCGGAGGTCGTCGGTTCAGTAGGTCGCGCGCCCACCGGAGATGTCGAAGACGGCACCGGTGGAGAAGCTCATCTCCTCGGACGCCAGCCAGCAGATCATGCCCGCGACCTCCTCGACCTTGCCGAAGCGGCTCATCGGGATCTTCGACAGCATGAACTTGATATGCGTTTCGGTCATCTGCTTGAAGATGTCGGTTTCCACCGCGGCAGGGGTCATGCAGTTGACCTTGATCTCGGTCGTGGCGAGTTCCTTGGCCAGCGACTTGGTCAACGCGATCAGTCCCGCCTTCGCCGCAGAATAGGCGGAGGCGTTGGGATTGCCCTCCTTGCCGGCGATCGAGGCGATGTTGACGATCCGTCCGTAGTTGCGTTCGCGCATCATCGGTACCACCGCGCGCAGGCACAGGAACGGCCCGGTGAGGTCGATGTCGATGACCTTGCGCCAGTCCTCGGGGGTGTAGTCCCAGACCGTGACATTGGGGCCGGTGATGCCGGCGTTGTTCACCAGGATGTCGATCTGGCCCATCTGTCCGATCGCGGCCTGCGCGGCGGCGGTCACGGAGGCCGCGCTCGACACGTCGACGACCGTCGTGTGGACGCGCCCTGCGCCGGCGAGGCGCTTGGCCGCGGCGTCGAGTGCGGCGGCGTCCATGTCCCACAGGCTGACCTCCGCGCCCGAATGCAGCATGCGCTCGGCGGCAGCGAGCCCGATGCCGCGCGCGCCGCCGGTGATGACGGCCTTGCGGCCGGCGAGGTCGATCTTGTTCATCTGCGGGTTCCGTTCTCGAAGGTGGAGTGTCGCGACAGTTTCCGGCCTCGCGCGCTTCGGGGCAAGTCCGTCGGTGCCCCCTTTTTCCGCGCTGTCAGTCGTGCCGCGAACGCAGCAGCCCGGCCCAGGCGGCGCGCCAGCTGCCTTCGGCGAGAAAGCCCGTGGCGAGCGCGCCGCCGCCGAGGATACCGGCGATCGTGAGCGGTGCGCCGAGCGCCAGCGCGGACGCGGCGGTCACACCCTGGCCGATCGTGCAGCCTCCGGCCAGTACCGCGCCGCAGCCCATCGCCGCCGCGCCGGCGATGTGGCGCACGAGATCCTGCCGCGTCGTGAAGCCCTCCCAGCGGAAGCTGCCGCGCATGCGCGCGGAGGCGGCGGCGCCGGCGACGACGCCGAGGCAGGTCGCGATCGCGAAAGTGAAGCTGCTTCCGGTTGCGAACATCAGGTAGACGATCGTCTCACCGGCGGGACCGACGAAAGTCAGGGACGCGGGAGCGACGGGGTCGAAGTCGTCGGTGCCGAGGATCCCCGTCGCGGTCCAGCCGGCGACGACGAGGATCCCCGTCAGCACCGCGCCGACCAGCAGCGGGACGCGGCCGCGCAGACTGTGGTCGGCGAGGGCCCAGAGGGTGAGCGGTGTGGCGCAGGCAGCCGCGAGGACGAGCCGGCCCGTCACGGTCGCGCCGATTCCGCTCAATTCCGGCAGCGTCTGCGCGGCGGGCAGGGGCAGCGCGGTCGCAGCGCCGAGCGCAGTGCGCAGCGGCGCCAGGATGCCACGCATGGTCGCCATCGCGACGATCCCGAGTACGAGGATGACCACCAGGGATTTGAGGTTGCCGGCACCCAGCCGCGCCAAGGATCGACTGGCGCATCCACCGGCCAGGGTCATGCCGATGCCGAACAGGGCGCCGCCCAGCAGGTGTCCGAGCCAGACCAGCCGCGTGCCGCCATGGATCGAGCGCTGCGGTTCCACCAACCCGCTGGCTGCGAGGACCTGGGTGCCGATGATCGCTATCGCGGATGCAAGCGCCCAGGCCTTGAGGCGGGTCGTGTCGCCGAGCCCGGCCCAGTCGCTGACCGCGCCCATCGTGCAGAAGCCGCTGCGCTCGGTAACCGCGCCGAAGGCGAGGCCGATGACCAGGCCGGCGGCCGGCAGAAAGGCAGGAAGGGAGGAATCCATGCAGCGTGTCTCGTCCTCGCGGCGGATCGCAAGCGGCGGCGACCTGGGTTATAGGTCTCGGCGCGTGATGGCGCCAAGCGGCGCCATTGCTCCGGGCGCACGACCCGGGAAAGGAGCATCCGCGGCCATGGCCGATCTTCTTGACGTCACGGGTCTCACCTGTCCGCTGCCGGTGCTGCGGGTCCGCAAGCGACTGCGCGATGTGCCGGTGGGGGACGAATTACGGATCCTGGCGACCGACCCAGGCGCGCCGCGGGACATTCAGGCGCTGTGCGAGACCGGCGGCCATGTCTTCCTCCAGTCGCGCGAGGCCGACGGCGTGTTCGAGATCCAGATCAGGCGCGGCGCGTGAGCGCGCCGGGGGCGGAGCCACGCGCCGAGTCGACCGCACCGCGCACCGGGTTCATCCTTCTGGGATTGCTCAGCTTCTTCTGGGGCATCAACTGGCCGATGATGAAATGGGGCGTGACCGAGGTCAGCCCCTGGAGCTTCCGCGCCTTCTGCATCGTCGTCGGCAGCATCGGCCTCTTCGTCTGCGCGCGGCTTGCACGGCAGAGCATCACGATCCAGCGACGCGATTTGCGGCCGTTGCTCGTCGCGGCGTTCTTCAACACGACGGTGTGGCATCTCTGCTCCGCCTATGGGCTCGTCCACATGGCGTCCGGGCGCGCGGCGATCATCGCCTTCACGATGCCGCTCTGGGCGACGCTGCTCGCGGTCCCGGTGCTCGGCGAGACGATCACGAAGGCGAAGATGGCCGGACTTGCGCTCGGCCTGGCTGGGCTGGCGCTGCTGCTCGTCGGCGAGGCTGCGGCGATCGGCGCGGCACCGCTCGGCGCCCTGCTGATGCTCGGCGCCGCCCTGGGTTGGGCCGCCGGCTCCCTCGCGGTGAAGCGCCATCGCTGGTCGATGCAATCCTTCCCGCTGACCGGCTGGCAATTGCTGCTCGGCGGACTTCCCATCCTGATCGGATGGTGGATTCTCGAGGGTGACGGGACGTGGCTGCGGCCCGGCATCGACGCGCCGTCCTGGCGCGGCCTGCTCGGGCTGGTCTATGCGGCGACCGTGCCGATGATCTTCTGCCAATGGGGCTGGGTGCGCGTGCTCCAGGTGTTTCCGGCCTCGGTAGCGGCCGTGGGCACGCTGCTCATCCCGGTGGTCGGCGTGTTCAGTTCGGCCCTGCTGGTCGGCGAACGGATCGGCCTGACCGAGATCGCGGCCCTGGGCCTGATCACCGCATCGCTCGCAGTGGTGCTGGGACCGCGCGTGCCGGGGGCGCCGCGGCGCTGACCGCGCGGTGCCCCAGGCCGTCAGGGCGTCTCGCGCGCGGCGTCCACGGTTACGGGTGCGGCCGCGACGCGGCGCTGGCGCCGACGCCGCGCGATATAGGTGCCGAGGAAGACGAGCGCGAACATCGTCAGCATCGTGATGCCGAAAGCCAGGACGATGTTGCCGATCATCTTCTCGAGCGCTTGGCCGAAGACATAGCCGAACCCGGCGAAGCTTAGCGCCCAGGCGCCGGCCGCGATGAAGTTCAGGATCGCGAAGCGCAGCGGCGCCACGCCGCTCGAGCCCATGGCGAAGGATGCGACGTTCCTGACCCCGTAGATGAAGCGGAAGGACAGGATGAACCAGGTGTCGTAGCGGCGCAGCAGGTCGAGCGCGGTTTCGACGCCGCCCTGCCACTTCGGGTAGCGCTGCAGCAATTGGCCACCCCAGCGGCGGCCGATCCAGAACCAGCATTGATCGCCGCAGAAGGACCCGATCCAGGCCGAAAAGAACACGGCCGTCCAGTCGAGAAGACCATGATGGGCCGCCATGCCCATGAAGATCACGAAGGTCTCGCCTTCGAAGAACGTCCAGATAAAGATGCCCGCGTAGATCAGGAGGCCGTAATCTGTGACGAGGCCCTGGATTGTCTCGATGTCCACGGAAACTCTTTTCTGTTCGCGAAGATGGGAGGCATAGTCTCGGTGGCCGAGTGGTCGGCGTACGTCCACCCGGCGCGAGGTATCGCCCGAAGGGAGCATAGACGAGAACCATGTTCCGGCAAGTCAGGCTTTTAGCCGTCGTCGTGCTGGCGCTCGCAGGCGCGGCGCTGTCCTCAAGCCCTGCCGCCGCACAGCAGCAGGACGCCGCGCCGCCGCCGTCATCTGCCAAAAAGGATGGTACCCATCCCGACGCGCGGCTTCTCAACCAGTCCAACGCGCGGGTCGTGCATGCCGGTCCTGGGGCACCGATGCGTGGGACCGTGCATGTCGCCCCGGCCCAGGCGAAACGCGACGCACGCAAATAACGCGCGCGCATGCGTCCGCGAGCGTGGGCGTGGTGCCGGCTGTCGGAATTGAACCGACGACCTACCGCTTACAAGGCGGTTGCTCTACCCCTGAGCTAAGCCGGCGCGCCCCGCGGAGCGCTACACCTTTCGCCGCGATTTCTCAACCGCCCGACGCACCGCCGCGGAAAGCCTCGTAGAGGGCGATCGCCGCGGCGTTCGAGACGTTCAGGCTCTCGACGCCACCCCCCTGCATGGGGATGCGCACCAGCAGGTCGCAGCGTTCGCGGGTCAGGCGGCGGAGGCCATCGCCCTCGCTGCCGAGGACCAGGGCGACCCGGCCAGTGAGATCCGCCTCGCGGATCGTCTGCTGGGCGGTGCCAGCCAGGCCGATGCACCAGACATTGACGGCCTTGAGGCTGTCGAGGGCGCGCGCGAGGTTGACGACGCGCACGAGTGGCAGTTTGTCGAGCGCACCAGAGGCGGTCTTCGCCATCACCGCGCTGGCGGCTGGTGCGTGGCGTTCGGGCAGGATGACGGCGTCGACCCCGAAAGCGGCGGCGCTGCGCAGGATGGCGCCGACATTATGCGGGTCGGTGACCTGGTCGAGGGCAACGAGGCGCACGCGCGGCCGGTCCCCGATCAGGCGGATCAGGTCGTCGATGTCGAGCGGTTCCAGGTCGCTGGCCTGCACGGCCACGCCCTGGTGGACCGATCCGCGAGGCAACAGCCCCTCCAGTTCGTCGCGCGACAGCGCCTGGGCCAATGGCAGGCGGTCCCCGCGCGCGGCTTCCTGGGCGGCTATCCGGGGCGAGAGATCAGGCAGCGTCTCGGACGCGACCACGATTCGGAAGATCCGGCGCGCCGGATTCGCGAGCGCCGCGAGCGCGGCATGCGTGCCGTATATCCAACCCGGGCCACCGCCGCGATGCGCCGACGGCGCTGCATCCCGGCCCGAGGACCGGACGGAAGAGGCATCCTCGAGGCCCGGTGTCGTCACGGCCCGCGCGGTCCGGCGTTCGTCCCGTGCGGACCAGTCCCGCGCAGGCTTCCCGTGTCGGGGCCTTTCCTGATCGGGCCGATTCCTATCCGGCCGATTCCTATCGGGGCGGTCCCTATCGGGGCGGTCCCTATCGGGGCGGTCCCTATCGGGGCGATCCCTGTTCGAGCGGTCTTGATACGGCCGATCCTGATTGGGACGCCCCTTCTTGAGCGGGCCCTTCTTGAGCGGGCCCTTCTTGCGCGGGCCCTTCTCGAGCAGGTCCTGCCTCAGGGCAGGCTGGCCGGCACGGCTCCGCTTCGTCTGTGGACGGTCCGTTCCGGGGGCGGCGTCGGAGACGTCTTGGGTTTCATGCCTGGACCGGGACCCGCGCTGGGGACCTGGCATCGGCGGGCGATCAGCGTGACGGCGAGGCTTGCGCTTCATGGGATGGCCCCGTAGTATCTCGCGTGAAGGTATATCGCAAGTCACTCCTCCGCTGGGCGGGAATACGGTCCGCGGATGGGGCGGCTTGTTTTGTGTCGCAAGTTGGTCGTTGACAGAAAGCGGGGCTTTCACATAACTCGCGCGCTCCGCCGGAGACGGCGGGTCCGTCGCGGGTAGAGCGGTGTTCTGGACGGAGGGGTGGCCGAGCGGTCAATGGCAGCAGACTGTAAATCTGCCCTCTTAGGAGTTCGAAGGTTCGAATCCTTCCCCCTCCACCAGAACGCGATCCCCGCTGCGGTGCGTCGTCGCAGCGCGCCAGGGCGGGTTTTTATGTCTGCTCGGGCGTGGCGTCTGCGTGTGAAGTGCCGTCGCGGTCGCGGAGGTTTATCGGGGGCGTGTCCGACGGGGCCGGGCCCAGGCGGGTGTAGCTTAATGCGGGTGTAGCTCAATGGTAGAGCTCCAGCCTTCCAAGCTGGCTACGTGGGTTCGATTCCCATCACCCGCTCCAAGTTGATGATCGCGCCGGACCGACCGGGCCGGCACAGACTGAGGCAGGAAAGAGGCGACGATGAGCAAGACGAAATTCGAGCGGAACAAGCCGCACTGCAACATCGGGACGATCGGGCACGTCGACCATGGGAAGACGTCTCTGACTGCCGCGATCACGAAGGTGCTTGCGGAAGCAGGCGGCGCGACGTTCATGGCGTATGACCAGATCGACAAGGCGCCTGAAGAGAAGGCGCGCGGGATCACGATCAACACGGCGCATGTCGAGTACGAGACGAAGAACCGTCACTACGCGCATGTGGACTGCCCCGGGCACGCGGATTACGTGAAGAACATGATCACGGGCGCGGCGCAGATGGATGGCGGGATCCTGGTTGTGAGCGCGGCGGACGGCCCGATGCCGCAGACGCGTGAGCACATCCTGCTGGCTCGT
>Ga0315906_10007544_pt1 | contig 13222 bp, 11 predicted proteins | sample LakEriMetagenome_4_FD_203526 | JGI IMG/M metagenome (GOLD analysis project Ga0315906, IMG submission 203526) | Freshwater fungal communities from buoy surface, Lake Erie, Ohio, United States - Buoy 2 MA122 | ecosystem: Environmental > Aquatic > Freshwater > Lake > Lake biofilm | place: USA...
GTTTCCGAATCCAGCCGGAGTGCCGCATGAGCGCGATCAACCTTGACTATCTGGTGCAGCCCGACCGCGTGCACCGCAGCGTCTATACCGACCCCACCCTCTTCGACCTCGAGATGGAGCACGTCTTCGAGAAAATCTGGGTGTATTGCGGGCATGAATCACAGGTGAAGAAGCCGGGCGATTACTGGACCCTGCAGATTGGCCGTCAGCCGATGGTGATGGTGCGCGGTGAGGACATGCGTATTCATGTGCTCTACAACCGCTGCCCGCACCGCGGCGTGATGCTTTGCGGCAACCAGAGTGGCAACACCGGCAGGCATTTCGTGTGTTCGTATCACGCCTGGAGCTTCAAGCTCGACGGCCGTGTCAGCGCGATTCCGCTCGCCAAGGGCTACGACGGCACGCGGCTCACGTTTGACGATCCACAGGCGAGCATGGTGCCGGCGGCGCGCGTCGACAGTTACCGCGGCTTTGTGTTTGCGAGTCTGTCGCCCACCGGGCCCTCGCTCACCGAATTTCTCGGCGATTCCAAGGTGGCGTTTGACGACATATGCGATCGCTCGCCGGAGGGCGAAGTGGAGGCGGTACCGGTTTGCCACCGGGTCATGCAGCGCTCCAACTGGAAGTTCTTCATGGAGAACCAGCTCGACGCCCTTCATCCGTCGGTCACCCATCAGTCCACCGGCGTGCCTGCACGGCGCGTTGAGAACCGGCTGAAGGCTGAACAGGGCAAGGCGCCATTGTTCTTCCACTATCTGTCCACGTTTGCCTCGAGCTTTGATCAGTGGGATAGCGTGCAGACCGTCAATTTCCCGAACGGTCACGGCATTCTCAAGGCCTACATGGGGCTCCGACCGACCGACCCCGATACGCTTGAGTATGAGGCGCTGATGAAGAAAGCCTACGGCGAAGCGAAAGCCGAGGAATATCTGTCGCGCAGCATCCATCATGTGCTGGTCTATCCCTATCTGTCGGTGCAGTCGCCGCTCCAGCAGTTACGCTGTCTGCGTCCGATCGGGCCCGATCGCACGCTGTCCGAGATCTGGCACTTCCGCCTGAAGGGGGTGCCCGAAGCGATCTATCGGCGTTCGCTCTGGTATTTCAATCTGGTCAACTCCCCGGCCACCATGATCAATGCCGATGATCTTGAAAACTGGACCAAGGGCCAGTGGGGCCTGCAGTCGAAGGGTGGCGACTGGGTGAGCTTCCACCGTGAGCATGGCCGCGATACCGAGACCGACGGCGTGTCCTACTCGAACAAGGGCACTTCGGAAGTCGTGATGCGCAATCAGTTCAAGGCCTGGAAGGCCTATATGCAGCCGGTGGTCGCCGGCGCGGCAGCCTGAAAGGAGATTGGCGATGGAACGCAATGATGTCAGCCAGGCGCTCGGCACCGGCGTGGTGATCGAGGCGATTGAATCGATGACCGGCGCCGAATCGATTGCGCCGGAACACGTGGGCCGTGGGCGCCTGCCCGCCACCGGCTATTTGCCGCACGCTGCAGCGGTGGATCCTGCGCTGCAACGGGAAGTGGAAACGCTGCTCTATCGCCAGGCCGCGATGCTCGATGCGAAGGCTTGGTCCGAGTGGTGTGGTCTGTTCAGCGACCATGGCATTTACTGGATGCCCGCCACGCCCGACCAGACCGACTGGGAGGGGCAGCCCTCGATTTTTGCCGAAGACGGCCTGCTTCGCGAGGTTCGCATGGGCCGGCTTCAGCACCCCAATGCCTGGTCACAGGCCGCCAGCTGGGCGACCAACCATCTGGTGGGCAATGTGATGATTGAATCGGTGGCGCCTGATCGGGTCGAAGTCTATTGCCGGTTTCAGATGATGGAAATGCGGCGCGACGACATCCGGCACTTTGCCGGCAGCTACCGGCATACCCTGGTGCGGGAGCAGGGAGCGCTCAAGATTGCGCTCCAGCGGGTGGATCTGACCAACGGTCAAGGGCTCTACGAGTACGTGTTGCAGGCCTGGGTCTGAGGTCAATACTGGGCGGGCTCGCTGTACCGCGCTTGATCGGCATGCCGCTGGCGGCTGGGCTGCAATCAGCTTTGCCGCTTCCCATCAAGGTTATTGACCCCTTGTAGTTGCCCTGATTCGCTACGATATCGGCTTATCTTTTGCCGGTGCCGGAGGGCAGGGTCATGAAACGAGTCGTTCTGTTCATTCTCACGAACCTGGCGGTGATGCTGGTACTCAGCATTGTTGTCAACGTTCTCGGCCTCAACCGCTTTCTGTCCAGTGCCGGGCTCAACCTCGGCACGCTGCTGGTGTTCGCGGCTGTGATGGGGTTTGGCGGTGCGTTCATTTCGCTCCTCATGAGTAAGCCCATGGCCAAATGGTCGACGGGCGCACAAATCATCAACGATTCGCCTGATCCCGGCCACCAGTGGATCGTCCGCACGGTGGCGCGCTTCTCCCAAAAGGCCGGCATCAACATGCCCGAGGTCGCCATCTATGAAGGCGAACCCAATGCCTTTGCGACCGGCGCCTTCAAGAATTCGGCGCTGGTGGCGGTGTCCACGGGGCTCCTTCAGTCCATGAGCCGTGATGAAGTTGAAGCCGTCATCGGTCATGAGGTGGCGCATGTGGCCAATGGCGACATGGTCACGCTCACACTCATTCAGGGCGTTATGAACACGTTCGTGGTGTTCATTTCCCGGGTTGTGGGCTATGTGGTCGACCGCATGATTCTTCAGAACAAAGATGACGCCCCAGGCGTGGGCTATTTCGTTACCACCATCGTCATGGACATTCTCCTGGGCGTGCTCGCTGCCATGGTCGTCGCCTGGTTCTCCCGCCAGCGCGAATACCGTGCCGATTCCGGGGCCGCGCAGTACATGGGCCAGCGTCAGTCCATGATCAATGCGCTCGCACGGTTGGGCAACCTGGATCCGGGCGAGCTCCCCAAGACCGTTCAAAACATGGGCATCAGCTCGCGGCCCAGCGGCATCATGGCGCTGTTCTCCAGCCATCCGCCGATCGAGGAACGCATCCGCGCGCTCCAGGCGCAGTAAACCGGTCGCTGAGGCCGCACGCCCCCGCGTGCGGCCGGGGTGCGCCTAAGCGATGCGCGTCGGGCGTGGGCTCCGGTCGGAAAGCGCCATCATTTTCTGCACCATCTGCTCGAGCAGGGTGGCGCGTAGAGCGGGCTCTCGCTGCCACAGGTTGTGGCGTTCCAGCGGGTCGGCGTTCAAATCATAGAGCTCGCCCCAGTCGGCGCCCAGATAAAGGGTGAGCCGGTGCCCTGCGGTCACCAGCGTTCGGGCGCGCACGGGCTCTGAAAAACCGAGATACGCGCGTTGATTGTCGTCTTCGATCAGGATGGCATCCGGTTCAGCGGCGGCGGGCACGCCTGGCTGCGGAGCCAGATTGCGGCCCTGCATGCCATTGACCGGAGCGATGCCGGCCCGCGCCAGCACGGTGCGGGCGATGTCGATGCTGCTGCCGAGCGATTCCGTGCTCGTGCCCGTCTGCGCTGCCGCCGGGTCTGACCAGATGAAGGGAATGCGCACCAGCCCCTGATAGTGGATGGGGCCCTTCAGCATGAGGCCATGGTCGCCCATGTAGTCGCCGTGATCGCTTGTGAAGATCACCACTGTGTTGTCGGCGAGTCCCGATTCGTTGAGCGCGGCGAGAATCCGCCCGACCGCATCATCGATCATCGTGATCATGCCGTAGGTGAGCGCGAGGATTTCCCGTGTCTCGGCAGCGTTCACCGCAAACATGCGCTGTGAGGTGAGCAGCGACTTGCCTTGTCTGCGCTCTTCGTGAATCCAGCGCACATGCGCTGGCGCATCCGGCCCAGGTTCGGCGCAAGTGTCGGGTACCTGAACGGAATCGGGCGAATACATGTCCCAGTATTTGCCCGGTGGCGTGAAGGGATGGTGAGGGTCGGGAAAGGAACACTTGAGAAAGAACGGACGATTGTCGCCCGATGCGGCATGACGGCGCAGATAGTGGACCGAGCGATCTGCAATGTAGGCGCTTGAGTAAAGATGCTCGGGAAGCGGGGTGCGTCGCGCCTGGGGAGCCGAGAAGCGCGCATCGGGCAGGCCACGACCAGGGCCGCGGTGGGCTTCGAAGTCGGGCATCTGCTCGGCCACCCAACGGCTCCAGTCGCCGAAGGTTTCATCGCCGTGGTGATTGCAGAGTTCAACATGCGAGAACCCGTAATAGGGCAGGGTGAGGCGGTGCTCGGGGTGATTCCAGGAGGAACGCAGTTCCTGCCGGTAGGTGGCCTGCTCGAGATCGCTTTGGGTGGCCTCTGTATAGCCGGGCGTGGGCTTGAGGGTTCCCACATCCTCCGGGTCGACCAGGGGCGGACGGTCTTCCATGTTCTGCAGATGGCACTTGCCGATCAGCGCCGTGTCATAGCCCTGCTCAAGCAGCAACTGGGAAAACGTGGTGGCATCGAGCGAGAGCGGAATGCCGTTGCTGCGCGAACGATGTACGGACGGCATGCGGCCGGTCATGATGCTCGCGCGGTTGGGCATACAGACCGGCGTGGCAACGTGAAAGCGGTTGAAGCGCGTGCCGCGTGCGGCGAGGCTGTCGATATGCGGGGTGCGCACGATGGGATTGCCGTAGCAGCCCAGATGGTCGGCGCGATGCTGGTCGGTGATGATGAAAAGAAAGTTCGGCTGTTTCATGGCGGGAGGATTCAGAGAGAGGGGGCGCTGCGGATGGTTCGGTGAGTACGAATGCTCGCTCGGAGCGTTGGCCTGGCAGGGTCAATCTGCACAGTCAATCCGCGCGCAGGCCGCCCGCCATGATCACCTTGCGCCAGGCGTCGCTTTCGCGGCGCAGGTATTGGGCAAATTCATTTGCAGGAAGCGGCATCACTGCGGCGCCTGCCTCGCGGACACGCCCTACGAACTCGGTGTCACTCACCACCGCACGTAAGGCCTGCTGAAGCCGGTCCAGCACCGGCGCGGGGAGCCCCTTGGGCCCCAGAACGCCCCAGGAAGCTGTGCCGTCAACCTGGGCGAGCCCGACCTCCGCAGTGGTGGGGACGTCGGGTAATGAGTCGATCCGTTTCTTTTCGGTGGTGACCAGCGGTTTGACCGCGCCGCTCCGAATATGCGGCAGGATGGATGAGGTGACGACCACCATCAGATCGATATTGCCCGCGATCAGGTCGGTGATGGCGGGGCCGCCGCCGCGGTAGGGCACGTGGGTCAGCTCGGTTCGGGTGGCCTGGCGGAAGGTCTCGCCGATCAGGTGGAGTTCGGTTCCGGTTCCGGGCGTGCCGTAGGTGAGCCGGCGCTGCGCGGCGAGCGCGAGCATGGCCTTCATGTCGGTAACGCCGAGCTTCGCGCTCGCCACCAGCAGAACCGGCTGGCTTGCGATCAGCCCGATGGGCGAAAAATCATTCAAGGGATCAAAGCTGGCTTTGGCACCCGGCAGGTTGGGGGAGATGGTGAGCGAGCCAACGGGTGCGAAGAGCAGGGTGTAGCCGTCAGGCGTGGCCTGCACGACCTGCATCGATCCCACTGCACCCGCGGCGCCGGGCTTGTTCTCGACCACCACCGACTGGCCAAGTGGCGCGCGCAGGGCATGGGCAAGCATGCGGCCGATGACGTCGGTGCCGCCGCCCGGTGCGAATGGAATCACCATCCGCACCGGACGATCCGGGTAGCCTGAGGATGACTGGGCGATGGCCGGTGCGCCGATCAGTAGTGTGGTGAGGCCGGTGAGCACGGCGAGAAGCCCCGTCCGTCGACACGCTCGTGAAGCGGAAGGGGCAGGCACGGGCATCTGCTCGCGAGCGGGTCGGTTGGCCATCGTGGTCTCCTCGTTTCGGTTGCCCCGATGTTACCCGCTGGTCTTTTCGCGCAGCCAAGGGGATTGGCCTGCGACGGGTGGCCCGCCCATCCTTTGCGTTCCAATAATGGCTTGCTATGCTCGAAATATTCGAGCCGGGTGGCACGGCCAGCCAGAAAAATTCAGGGAGACCGAGATGGGCGCGAGCGACGTACCAGTACTGGAGGGTGGTTTTGCGCCGATCGAATCAGAACGCGTCATCGAGCTCACCGATATCGAAGGCGAGATTCCGGCTGACCTCAACGGCATCCATGTGCGTAACGGCCCCAATCGGCGCTTTGAAGCACCGGGTCGCTATCACTGGTTTGATGGCGATGGCATGTTGCACTCGGTCGAGTTCGATCGTGGCCGCGCGCGGTACCGTAACCGCTGGATTCACACGGCGGGGCTGGACGAAGAATTGTCGGCCGGTCGCGCGCTGTGGCAGGGCGTGAAAGATCCGCCCCGGCGCGATCGCCCCGATCAGCCACTCAAGAACACCTCGAACACCGACGTCAAGTTCTTCTCGGGTGATCTGCTGACCATGTGGTATCTGGGGGGCACGGTCTATCGCTGCGATCCGCACGATCTCTCCACGCGTGGCCCGCTCGTGCTCGATACCCGTCTGGAAGGACTGCCGATCTCGGCTCACTCCAAGGTCGACGAGCGCACCGGCGAGTTCCTGTTCTTTGCCTATGGCAAGAAGGCGCCCTACATGCACTACGGCGTGCTCGACCGGCAGGGGGCGCTACGCACCCTCATGCCGGTGGAACTGCCTGGGCCGCGCCTGCCGCACGACATGGCAATCACCACGAACTACACCATCCTCCATGACCTGCCGCTGTTCTATGACATGGATGCGTTTGCGGCCGGCCGCCACAAGCTGCGCTTCTACGAGCAGATGCCCGCGCGCTTCGGCATCGTTCCGCGGCACGGCAACCCCAGCCAGATTCGCTGGTTCGAGGCCAACCCCATCTACATTTATCACGTGTCCAACGCGTGGGAAGAAGACGATGGTCAGGGCGGCACTGAAATCGTGATGACTGGCACGCCATTCAAGTTTCCACGCCGGCCCGACGGCATGATCGACGCGTCGAAGGTGCCGCGCTATTTCGCCGAACTCGATAACGAGTGCATGTTCTACGAGTGGCGATTCAACCTGCGCACCGGTCAGACCCGCGAGCGCGTCATTGATGATTTCATCAACACTGAATTTCCTGTCATCAATTCCACCATGCAGGGTGTGCGCACACGCTACTCATGGAACCTGTTGATGGGTCGGGTCAACCGGCCTGAAGAACCGCGGTTCGGCGGACTCGCCCGCTACGATCTTGAAACTGGCCGTTGTCAGGTTTATCACGAAGGTCCGTCGAAGTGGTGGAGCGAGGCACCCTTTGCACCGGCCGACGCCATGAGGGCCGAGGACGATGGCTATCTGGTGGGCTTCATGACCGACCACGAGACGCTGCAGTCCTACTGCACGGTGTTCGATGCCCGCGATGTGAGCCGTGGTCCGGTGGCCCGCATCCGCGTGCCCGAGCGTGTGCCCAACGGCTTTCATGCCACGTGGGTGAGCGCTGAGCGCCTGCGGCGAGGCTGGTGACACACGCGCCGCTTGCCGCTTCATCAGGATGGACGCCGCGCTCGCCCAGCTGCTTCAGCTGATTGCAAACGGTATTGCAATCGGCGCCATCTATGCGCTGGTGGCGCTGGGGCTGGTGCTCACCTATAAGGCAACCGAGGTGCTCAATTTTGCGCACGGTGATGTGCTGATGGCCTCGGCATTCGTGGGCTGGGCGCTGATCGCGGGGGCGGGCTGGCCCTTCTGGCTCGCCATTCCGGCGGTGCTTGCGTTTGCCGCAGCGCTTGGCTGGGCAATCGACCGTCAGCTTCTGAGGCGTATTGCCGGGCAGCCGCAGTTTGCTGGCGTGATGCTCACCATTGCCATTGCATTCATGATTCGTGGCGCGGTGAGCATGGTGTTCGGTCCAGACTCACGCCGCTTCGAGGTGCCGTTCCAGGGCCGCACTCAGATCGGACCGTTGGTGATCAACGATCTGAACCTGGTGATCCTGGGTGTCGCCCTGCTGATCACCATCACCCTGTTTGCCTTCCTGGGCCGCACGAGGCTGGGGCTCGCCATTCAGGCGTCGTCGCAGAACCAGTTGGCGGCCTACCTCAACGGCATTCGGGTGAAGGCGCTGTCATCGCTCGTCTGGGCACTGTCGGGGGCCATCTCGGCGGTGTGCGGGCTGCTCCTCGCGCCGGTGGCGCTGGTCGATATCGGGCTCTGGGTGGTGGTGTTGAAGGCGCTGGCGGCGTTGGTACTGGGCGGCTTTGGCAGTGTGCCCGGCGCCATTCTGGGCGGCGTGCTGATTGGCGTGATCGAGCAGCTGGCCGGTGTGTATCTGCCCGATGGCAGCAAAGACGTGGCTGCCTATCTGGTGCTGATTGGCGTGCTGGTGGTCTGGCCGCGCGGCCTCCTTGGCGAAGCGCACGGGCGACGGGTCTGAGGTCATGCGTTTTCCCTACGACACCTCCTATCTCGATGGCCTGCGGCTGGTCCGTTACCGGCAGGACTGGATGTTGTGGGGGCTGCTGCTCGCCCTCCTGATTGCTGCGCCCGCCTTCCTGCCGAAATTCTTCATTGGCGAAGTGACCTATCTCTTCATTCTGTGTCTGGCGAGCCTGGGTCTCATGGTGCTCACCGGCTACACCGGGCAGGTGTCGCTGGGGCATGCTGCATTCATCGCAATCGGCGCCTATTCGCATGCGTGGTTGCTCACTCAGGATACGCCCTGGGTGCTGAGCGTGGCGGCTGCCACCGCACTGTCGGCGCTGGTGGGGCTCTTGATCGGCCTGCCCGCCATTCGGGTGTCCGGGCTGTATCTGGCCATGGTCACGCTTGCTTTTTCAATGGTCATTGAACAGGTGGCCGGTCGCTGGAAGAGCGTGACGGGCGGGCATAACGGCATGCCGGTCCCCGACCTGGTGGTCTTTGGCCTTTCGCTGGGCGGGCTCAAGCCCTTCTACTACCTGAGTCTTGCGGTCCTGGTGATGGTGGTGCTGGGGCTGGCCAATCTGATGCGAAGCCGGACGGGGCGGGCGTTCATCGGGGTGCGCGATTCCGAAGCAGCGGCGCATGCGCTGGGCATCCAGGTGGCGGGTACCAAGGTGCTTGCTTTTGTCGTGTCGGCGGCCGTGACGGGGCTGTCCGGTGCCTTGCTTGCGCACCATGTGCAGTTCCTCTCGCCCGAGGCCTTCAGCATGCTGCTGTCACTCGAACTGGTGCTGATGGTGGTGATCGGTGGGCTAGGGTCGCTTCGCGGGGCGGTGCTGGGCGCGCTTCTGATCGGCATGCTGCCCACGCTCATCTCGCGCGTGAAGCCGCTGCTGCCCGACCATATCGCCAAGCAGATGGGGCTGGAGATTTTCATGTTCGGCCTGGTGCTCGCGCTCTTCGTGCTGTTCGAGCCGCGCGGCTTGAATGGTCGATGGCTCAAGTTCCGCGCTTTCCTGGAGAGCTTTCCGCTTTACCGGCGCGATACCTTCCGGCGCGGCAAGACCTACATGAAGTCGGAGCGCTACCGATGAGCGCACGCACTCAGTCTTTCGATCACGGCCCCATGCTCGAGGTCGAGAATCTGTCGCTCGCCTTTGGTGGCGTGCGGGCAATCGATGCCCTCAGTTTTACGGTGGATCGTGGTGAGGTGTTCGCGATCATTGGGCCCAACGGCGCGGGCAAGACCAGCGTCTTCAATGCCATCACCCGGGTGTTCGATCCACAAGGCGGCGCAATTCGCGTGCGCGGCTGCGACATGCTCGCGCTCAGGCGTCATCAGGTGATTGGCGCGGGCGTGGCCCGTACCTTCCAGAATATCGAGCTCTTTGAGGGCGCAAGCGTGCTCGATAATCTGATGCTGGGGCGGCACCGGTTCCCTCAGGGCAGCTTTCTCGCCCAGTGGTTCCGGCCGCCTTCGGTGGCACGCGCTGAGGCTGCCTCACGTGAGCGTATCGAAGACATCATTGAACTGCTCGACCTCGCAGCCTGGCGGCATTCGCCGGTGGCAGGGCTACCCTATGGCGTGCGCAAGGTGGTGGAGCTGGCGCGCGCCCTGGCCGCCGAACCCGCGCTGCTGCTCCTCGATGAACCCGCCTCGGGGCTCAACCCGGAAGAAACCCGCGACCTCTCGTTCTGGATCGACGACATCCGTCACGATCTGGGCATCACAGTGGTGATGGTCGAGCATGACATGTCGCTGGTGGCGCGCGCGGCAGATCGCGTGCTCTGTATGAACCAGGGCGCTGCGCTTGCGCTGGGTAAGCCCGCCGAGGTGCAATCCGACCCGCGGGTGGTCGCCGCCTATCTGGGGGCCTGATCGTGGCCGAGCCGCTTCTGTCAGTGCGCAACCTTGAAACCTGGTACGGACCGGTCGCTGCGATCCGTGGCGTCTCGCTCGATGTGCTGGAAGGCGGCTTCGTGACCGTGCTGGGCGCGAACGGTGCGGGCAAGACCACGCTCCTCAACACCATTGCGGGTGTGATCGATCCTTTCAAAGGCAATGTCCGGTTTCAGGGGCGTGACATCACCGCGCTGGACCCTGACGAGGTCGCGCGTCGGGGCGCGGTGCTGGTGCCTGAAGGCCGGCAGGTGTTTCCCTTTCTCACGGTGCAGCAGAATCTCGAGACGGGCCGGTTCGCGCGCGCCGGGCGTGAGGGCGTGGGCGATGAGCTCGCGCGCATTCACCGCTGGTTTCCGCGCCTGCGCGAGCGGGCGCAGCAGCATGCAGGGCTTTTGTCGGGCGGCGAGCAGCAGATGCTTGCGATCGGGCGCGCGCTGATGGCGAGGCCCTCGCTCCTTCTGCTCGATGAGCCCTCACTCGGGCTCTCGCCGCTGCTGACGCGCGAGATTTTTTCGATTCTTGCCCAGATCAACGCCGAACTTGGTACCGCCATTCTGGTGGTCGAGCAGAACGCAGCGATCGCGCTCGCCACCGCGCGGCATGGCTACATCATGGAATTGGGCCGGATCGTGGCGGATGATCCATGCCAGGCCCTGATGGCCAAAGATGACGTTCGCGAGTTTTATCTCGGTATGGGCGCAGGCGCCGCGAGCGAACGCACTCACCAGCAGCGCTGGAAGCGCAGGAAAACCTGGCGATGACGGCGTCCGATTCCCGGTTCCCGGAAGCCTCTTTCCCGGTGCGCGACCCGGGCTGGCTCGCTACGCATGCGATCCATACCTGGCCGCAGATGTTGCGAAGGCGTGCAGCGCAGTGGGGCGAGCGCCCAGCGCTGCGGCACAAGCTGCGCGGCCTCTGGCACACCTGGACTTGGGCAATGTACTGGGAGCAGGTGCGTGCGACCGCCCATGCACTGGCTGCGCGCGGGCTTCGCCGCGGGGCTGTGGTGAGTGTGCTCGCAGAGAATCGTCCGGAATGGCTGTTCGCCGATCTGGGCGCGCAGGCACTGGGCGTGATGACCAACGGCATCTATCCCACCTCGTCGCCCGAGCAGATTGCCTATTTTCTGAACGACTCGGGTACCGAACTGCTGGTGGTGGAAAACCAGGAGCAGTTTGACAAGGCGTGGTCGATACGTAGTCAATGCCCCGCGCTCCATACCATCGTTGTGATCGACCTGCGCGGACTACGCGCGCTCGATCTTGAAGGCGTGATCAGCTGGGAAGCTTTTGTTGGAGAGGGTCGCCAGAAGGTTGAAGCGGATGCGTCAATGTTCGAGCGCGAAGTCGAAGCAGGCTCTGAAGACGATATCGCGTTTCTGGTCTACACCTCGGGCACCACCGGGCCGCCCAAGGGCGCGATGATCTCTCAGCGCAACCTCATGTTTCAGCTCGAGTCGGCGCCGCAGTATCTCGAAGTGGGGCCTGGCGACCGTGGCCTGTCATTTCTGCCGCTCTGTCACATTGCCGAGCGATTGAATACCGTGGGCAACCCGCTCGCCATGGGGCATGTGATGCATTTTCCGGAGCACTCGGGCACGGTGTTTAACGACCTTCGCGAGGTCTCTCCCCATCTGGTGTTCGGCCCGCCGAGGTTCTGGGAAAAAATGCATTCGCAGGTTCGGCTCGCGCTCGACGACGCGCCGGGCTGGATCCGTTCGCTTGCCGACCGGGGCGTTGCTGCCAGCCTGCGCAGGGTCGATGCGCGTCTTCAGGATCAACCGTTATCGGGCTGGAGCTGGGGCGGACAGACCGTGCGCGCTGCGCTGTTATGGCCCAATCTACTGAGCTTCATGGGGCTCAAAGATCTGCGTACTGCGATCACCGGCGCGGCGCCCGTGCCTCCCGATCTGCTGCGCTGGTACATGGGGATCGGTGTGGTGCTGAGAGAAGCCTACGGCCTGACCGAAACCTGCGGCTTCTGCACGGCCAACCCGCTTGGCGCGGTTCGGCTGGGCTATGCAGGCCTGCGGGCCCGCGGTACCGAAGTGAAGATCGGCGCCAACGATGAAGTACTGGTGCGCGGCCCCAATGTCTTTGCAGGGTATTGGGGACGAGCCGAGCAGACCCGTGAAGCGATCGACGCTGAAGGCTGGTTGCACACCGGTGACTGCGGCGAAATGGATGCCGACGGTTACTTGCGGATCCGCGACCGTATCAAAGACATCCTGATTACCTCGGGCGGCAAGAACATCAACCCAAGCGAAATCGAAAACCGCCTCAAGTTCAATCCCTTCATTGCCGATGCGGTGGTGATCGGTGAGGCGCGTCCGTATCTCACCTGCCTGGTGATGATCGATGCCGATAACGTTGCCCGGTATGCGCAGGATCGCCAGATTCCGTTTACCGACTTCGCCAGTCTCACCCGCACCGCCGAGGTGGTCGAACTGGTGGCGCGTCAGATCGAAGAGGTCAATACGGGGCTTGCCCGGGTGGAGACCATCAAGCAGTTCCGGATCCTGTCGCAACTCCTGAGCCCCGAGGATGAAGAGCTCACTCCCACCATGAAGCTCAAGCGCAAGGTGCTGGCCCGCAAATATGCCGATCTGATCGAGGCGATGTATTCCGGATGACGGACTGGCGGAGAGCGCCCTCGGTGACGCCTTCGATCAGCCGTCGTACACTCGCGCTGATCGCTCATTACAGACTCACAACGGAGACAGCCATGACGACAAGACGACAGATTCTGGCCGCAGCGGCGGCCGCAGCCGGTTCAACGCTGGCGTTGCCCGCCCGCGCAGGCGGTGTGACCGACAAGGAAATCCTGATCGGCACCCATCTTGATTTGTCGGGCCCGGTCGCGGCGGGCATGCCGCACTTGCGCAATGGCACGCAGATGCGGATTGACGAAATCAACGAGGCGGGCGGCATTCATGGCCGTCGCCTGCGGCTGATCGTGGAGGACAACGGCAGCCAGCCCCAGATGGCGGTGCGAGCGGTCGACAAACT
>Ga0315906_10007546_pt1 | contig 13219 bp, 10 predicted proteins | sample LakEriMetagenome_4_FD_203526 | JGI IMG/M metagenome (GOLD analysis project Ga0315906, IMG submission 203526) | Freshwater fungal communities from buoy surface, Lake Erie, Ohio, United States - Buoy 2 MA122 | ecosystem: Environmental > Aquatic > Freshwater > Lake > Lake biofilm | place: USA...
AGTCCTTTTTTAAACGCAGGTCCCCAAGCCATAAAGCTTGCTCTCATGTCCACTTCTTTGTTATCAAATCCGTGTTTACCTGGAGTTGGTTTTCTTGTGCCAAGATTAAACACTTGATGAATCGTATTAGGCACTAAAATAAGATCACCTAAACGGTTAAATCTATCATCCGACTTTTTATAACGCCAATGGGCGGGTGTTTCATCTAATTTATAAGTTTTGAATCTATTGTCTTTTTTTAAAGCTTGATAAGTAGATTCAACCTTATTTGAATCCTTTGCATATAAATGTAGCAATGCATCACTCCAAGGCACATTAAAATCATTTTTATTCACTGCAGTAGGTAAACCTATTGTATTGTCTACATCCACTGTTGTCATGCCATGATCCGAAACAAAAACATAATTGATAGGCAAGTTCAATGGCGCTAAAGCTGCTTGTAAGGCATTGATGCTGCTATCTACATACTGCACAGATTTTTTTACCCTAGGATCTTCTGGTCCATATGTATGTGCATCATGATCCACATCTGGAAAATAAAAAGTAATCATATGTGGACGTCTCTCTTCAGGAAGCATCAACCAATTTTTGACCGCTTGGATCCTTGTTCCAATAGCTGTTTTTTCATTGTAAATATAATGATAGGTAGGTTTGATACCTTGTATATCCGCTTCAGAAGCCACCCAGAAAAAACTAGCTGATAACATTTTTTGTTGTTCTGCTAATACCCATAATGGGGTGCCGCCATACCATTTACCCTCGGCTACCATTTTCTTATTGGCCATGCTATATTGTTGACCAGTTGGAACGTCTATATACGTGTTGTCAACCAAGCCATGGTGTGATGGATACAAACCAGTCACAATGGTATAATGGTTGGGGAAAGTCACAGAAGGATAAGAAGGTTGCATGTATTTAGCTCGAACCCCAGTTTGACTTATGGTTTGTAAGAATTTTGCTTCGTATTTTTCTGTAAAGTCTGCTCTAAATCCATCTGCCGAAATCAATATCACATAGGGTTTTTTATATTGACTTGGATCGTTTTTGGTCAAAGGATTAATTTGTTCTGTAGTGTCTTGAGCAAACAATGATCCTGCTACAAACAAGTGCAATACCATTAAACTTAGGCCACAAAAAAACATGAATTTGTTTTTCATCATATATGATTATTGAATATTATAATTATTATTTATCGATTTGAAATTTTCTGACGAATCAAAATACTTAATTGCATACTAAGCACAGCAACTAACATACCTCCTCCAAGATCCATAGGGAAATGCTGTCCTAAATATACCCTTGAATATGCACAAATGATTGCATAGATAACCCCAACGGTGAAGACCCATTTTGTAGGGAATAAATAAACTGTTAAAAGAAATAAGGTAAATGCAGTAGCAGTATGTCCCGAAGGGAAACTATTATAAGCATGTGTGACTTGTCCTGGAACCGTATGTATTTGATTTAAAGGTATTCCACTTAAAATTGGTCTAGTTATATCATCCCAAATAACATGTTTTGAAATTTGCGTAATGAGTGTCGATAGTAAAAAATTTAGTACAATCAATTTGACATCTTTTTTAAACCAAGTAACTAACACAATTAAGTAGGGAATCCAAACCCATCCCTCTGCGCCCCAGGTAGTCCACTTAAAAAATTGATCTATAATTGCACCTCCATCTGTATTCAAAAAAAGGAACACTGGAATCCTGCCCAAATAAGCACTTACTCCAATAAGCAAAAGACCACCCAAAATGGTTAAGTTGCTTGCCCTTTGATACAAAATTGGTGCTTGATTCAACATGGTTATAATAACTTTTGCTTAGGCAAATTTACAAATGTTTAAGCCTCATCTCAACTAATTATAGGAATGGTTGTTATAACTTTACGCCACCCAATGAGCAAAATCAACGACAATATAGAAGTAATAGGTGCCAGAGAGCACAATTTGAAGAATTTTGATCTTTCAATTCCCAAAAATCAGCTGGTGGTTTTCACCGGTGTAAGTGGAAGTGGTAAATCTTCACTTGCATTTGATACCATCTACAACGAAGGGCAACGTCGTTACATGGAGAGCTTTAGCGCCTATGCAAGACAATTTATGGGGGATATGGAGCGTCCAGATGTGGATCAAATTATGGGCTTGTCTCCAGTGATTGCCATTGAACAAAAAACAACCAATAAAAATCCTAGGTCTACAGTTGGAACAGTGACAGAATTATACGATTTCCTTCGTTTATTATATGCACGTATAGGTAAAGCATATAGTTATGAGACAGGTAAGCCGATGGTGCAATTTTCAGAAGCAGAAATCATTCAGGATATTCAAAAGAAGTTCAAGGATAAAAAAATAAATCTATTAGCGCCTGTTGTAAGAGGAAGGAAAGGACATTATAGAGAATTATTTGAAGAGATCAGAAAAAAAGGATTCGTAAAGGCAAGAGTGGATGGAGAGATCATTGAATTAAGGCCAAAATTTCAAGTGGATCGTTACAAGATACATGATATTGAAATTGTGGTAGATCGTATCCCCGTGAACGAGGCTATGAAAACAAGACTAGCAGAAAGTGTGCAACAGAGTTTAAAAATGGGGAAGGATTTATTATTTGTTTTGGAAGAGGGTAAAGAAAAAATTATTCAGTATTCAAAACAATTGATGTGTATTGAAACTGGTTTAAGTTACGAAACCCCTTCTCCAAATAGTTTTTCTTTTAATTCGCCATATGGTGCATGTTCTAATTGTAAAGGATTAGGGAATGTGTATGCGATTGATATGAGTTTACTTTTGCCAGATCATGCATTAAGTATTAATGAAGGGGCTATTCATCCATTGGGAGAAGCGAGAGAAGCAAGTGTGTTTAAGCAAATCAAGCAATTTGCAAGAAAGCATAAAATTAATTTAGACAAAGCGCTTCAAGATTTACCTAAAGAACAATTGAATTTAATTTTATTTGGGGATAAAAATATTTCATCCACATTGGATATGGATTTAAATGATGAAAATATCCCTAATGAATATACTGGAAGCTATGAAGGGATTGTGCCTATGATGAAAAGATGGTTTACTTCTTCTCAAAGCACCGATCACTTAAAAGCATGGGTGGAAGGGTATATGGAACTCAATACCTGTCCAACATGTAATGGTGCAAGACTAAAAAAAGAAAGCCTTTGGTTTAAGGTGAATGGATTGAATATTGCTGCATTGAATGAAATGCATTTAAACGATTTACAACAATGGTTTTTAGACCTGCCAAAAAAATTAGATAAAAAAGATACCCAAATTGCAACAGGTATTTTAAAAGAAATCAATGATCGTATTGAATTTTTGATGAATGTTGGTCTGTCTTATTTGTCTTTAAGTAGACCTTCCAAATCTTTGAGTGGTGGAGAATCACAACGCATCCGTTTAGCCACTCAAATTGGTTCTCAATTGCAGGGCATCACTTATATTTTAGACGAGCCTTCCATTGGTTTACATCAACGTGACAATCAACGATTGATTTTGGCGCTTAAACAATTAAGAGATATTGGTAATACAGTTTTGGTGGTGGAGCACGATAAAGATATCATGATGGCATCGGACTATTTAGTGGATATTGGTCCTAGAGCGGGTATTCATGGTGGGCATGTGGTTGCAGCAGGTACACCAGCTTCTTTTTTGAAATTAAAATCGGATACTGCTTTGTATTTAGCGGGCAAAAAAGCCATCGCTGTTCCGGCTGAACGCAGAAAAGGCAATGGTCAGTTTATTGAAATTAAAGGTGCTACTGGTAATACTTTAAAGAAAGTGCATGTAAGTTTTCCTTTAGGTACTTTAACATTGGTGACGGGTGTGAGTGGATCGGGTAAGTCTACTTTAATCAACGAAACTTTATATCCAATCTTATCTCAGTTCTGTTATCATAGTAAGACCAAACCAATGCCTTATGCATCTGTGACTGGATTAGAAAACATAGATAAAGTAATAGAGATAGACCAATCTCCAATTGGAAGAACACCAAGAAGCAATCCTGCCACTTACTGCGGGTTCTTTACAGATATTAGAACCTTGTTTGCTGCAGTACCAGAAGCAAAAATCAGAGGCTATCAGGCTGGTCGTTTTTCTTTCAATGTGAAAGGTGGAAGATGTGAAGTTTGTGAAGGAGGAGGAATGCGCGTGATTGAAATGAATTTCTTACCAGATGTTTATGTGCATTGCGAAAAATGTGCAGGCAAAAGATACAATAGAGAAACCTTAGAGATTCGATACAAAGGAAAATCTATCAGCGATGTGTTGAACATGACGGTCGAGGAAGCTTGTGAATTTTTCCAAGCAGTCCCTTTTATTTACAGAAAAGTAAAAGTATTACAAGAAGTAGGACTTGGCTATATCACATTAGGACAATCCGCTGTGACATTGAGTGGAGGAGAGGCACAAAGAATTAAATTAGCCACAGAGTTAGGCAAAAAAGATACTGGTAAAACTTTTTATATTTTAGATGAGCCTACGACTGGCTTACATTTTCAGGACATTCAATTATTAATGGGTGTATTAAATCGCTTGGTGGATAGAGGTAATACAGTATTGGTGATTGAACACAATATGGATGTGATTAAAATGGCAGACCATATTATTGATATGGGTCCTGAAGGCGGATCTGCTGGTGGCGAAGTGCAATTTGCTGGAACACCAGAACAAATGATCAAAAAATCAAAAACACATACGGCTAAATTTTTAGCTATAGAAATGCAGTAGGTTCAAGAAGACTTTATTAATTAGTAAAGCAGGTGCTTATTTCCTGATCATTGGAATATGCTCAATGGCATCTTCATAATACATCTCTCCAGCTTGTTCCCAACCAAGTTCTCCGTAAAATTTCTTTAGGTACAATTGTGCCCCAATTTTAATCGGATGCTTTCCAAACAATCTTTCACATTCAGCAATCGAAAATTGCATCAATGCTTTGCCTGCGCCAATCCCTCTATGTCTTGGTGATCCAACTACGCGTCCGATACTTTGATAGCCTGGATAACTTTGGTCTACATCAAATAGTCGGGTAGTGGCAATAATTTCACCGTTCAACCTTCCCATGGTATGGTATGCAATTTGGTCATTGTTGTCCATATCTAAAAAGACACAGTTTTGTTCAACTACAAATACCTCAGATCTGAGTCTTAAGATGGCGTAAAGTTCATCCACATTGAGTTCTGAGAAATGCTTGGTGCTCCATTCTATGGTTGTATTCATTGACATAGCAACAAATTTAAGGTTTTGATCAAACTCTTTGTGCATATTCGCCACAATCCCAATATATTTTTGCAATTTTGCTCAAATTACAACCCTCCATGAGCAAAAAAGTAGCCATTATAGGTGCCGGTCCAGCAGGATTAACTGCTGCTTATTTATTAGGCAAAGCGGCACAAGATGTCACTGTATTTGAGAAAGATCCAACTTATGTAGGAGGAATCTCTAGAACTGAATCTTATAAAGGGTATCATTTTGATATTGGCGGTCACCGATTTTTTTCAAAATCAAAAGAAGTAGAAGATTTTTGGACAGAGATTTTATCGGATGAATTATTAGAGCGTCCAAGAAGCTCAAGAATATTTTACAACAAAAAGTTTTTCTCTTATCCACTAGCAGCATTTGAAGCCTTATTAAAATTAGGCATCTTCGAAAGCTTTTTATGTGTGATGAGTTATTTAAAAGCAAAATTATTTCCAATTAAAGATCCTCAAAACTTTGAAGACTGGGTGACCAATCAATTTGGAAAACGTTTATTCAATATCTTTTTTAAAACTTATACCGAAAAAGTATGGGGAATTCCTTGTAAAGAAATCTCTGCAGACTGGGCAGCTCAGCGTATCAAAGGATTGTCTTTGAGCAGTGCAGTATGGAATGCTTTATTTAAGCCATCCGGTAAAAAGAGCAAGGGGGATGTGATTAAAACCTTAATTGATTCTTTCCGTTATCCAAAACGTGGACCAGGTATGATGTGGGAAGAATGTGTGGTAAAGAGTAAAGCATTGGGGGTAAAAATTGAAATGAACACAGGGGTTAACAAGATTGAAAAAACTGGGGATTCATGGAATGTGTATACAAGCAATGGTGCTGTTTTAGAAGACTTTGATTATGTTTTATCCTCTGCACCAATGCGTGAACTCATTCCTGCAGTAGCACCTGCATTTAGTGCGCCTGTATTGCATGCGGCTAGTCAATTAAAATATAGAGATTTCTTAACCGTGGTTTTAATTTGTAAAGACCAAGACGCTTTTAGCGATAACTGGATTTACATTCATGAGCCAAATGTGAAAGTAGGTCGTATTCAAAACTTTAAATCTTGGAGTCCATTCATGGTGCCAGATCCAGAAATGGCTTGTTATGGTTTAGAGTATTTCTGTTTTGAAGGTGATGGTTTATGGACCAGCAGCAATGAGGAATTAATTGCATTGGGCACAAAAGAAATTGATCAGATTGGTTTAACCAAGCCATCTGCAGTGGTAGATGGTTATGTAGTAAGACAACCTAAAGCTTATCCTGTGTATGATCATGAATACAAGGACCATTTATATTTAATCCGTGAAGCATTGAAGCAATACAAAGGATTGTATTTAGTGGGTCGTAATGGTATGCATAAATACAATAACCAAGACCATAGCATGATGACTGCGATGTTAGCTGCCAAGAATATCATAGCAGGTAAAGAATTATTTGATCTATGGGATGTGAATGAAGACGCAGAATACCACGAGGGTGGAGATAGAGGCGCTGCTTCAGGCATTGTTGGTCGTGCGGTTCCAGAGAAAATCACCAATTAAAATGTATAAAAAATAAAGGCCCCAATTTGGGGCCTTTATTTTTTATGAAGTCGTTGGATTGATTATTCAAATAGGTAATCATATTCTTTGACTAATCTCAAAGTCATACGAATATGTAAAATGCCAACTGCGCCAATGACAAATAGGAAATAAGCTGCAACGCGCAAGGTCTTTAGTACAAATTGGCTATTCATTTCAGGAGGTAATCCAGATTGTTGTGCTAAAAATTCATCAATAAATTTGATCAAAATGACATCGCTTGAAAGCAAGATGCTCACTGCATTCAAAAAGATCAAACAAAACATCAACAAGCTCACATAAGCATTGACTTTAATCCAATCTTTTAATTTAGTTGTTTGAGTTTGCTCCCTTTCTATCCCTAATTTTAAAAACTTAAAACTAGTAAAACTATAAATCACGATACAGGCCATTGCAAATACTAGGATCATCGCACTTGGATTGGCTAATGCAGATATCAATAAAATACTATCCATGAAACCAAAAAACAAGGCAATAGGAATAAGTACATAAGACAATACAAGGTATAATTTCGAAGGTTGTTGCATGAGACTACTTTAAATTAAGTTTGATATGCAATTCTTCAAATTGTTTGTCATCGATACTGCTTGGTGCATCTAGCATTACATCACGTCCGCTATTGTTTTTAGGGAAAGCAATAAAATCTCTAATACTTTCACTGCCACCTAATAAAGCACAAAGACGATCAAATCCAAATGCGATACCACCATGCGGAGGTGCACCATATTCAAAGGCACCTAATAAGAAGCCAAATTTATGTTGCGCTTCTTCTGGTGACATGCCTAATGCGGCAAACATTTTCTCTTGTAATGCTCTTTGGAAAATACGAATAGATCCTCCGCCAATTTCATTACCATTTAATACCATATCATATGCGTTGGCTTTAATACCTGCATAAGGATGTTCTAAATATTTAGCAGCGTCTTTAATTTCTGGCGCATTGTTGATCATGATATCAATATGATCTGGCTTTGGAGAAGTGAATGGATGGTGTCTTGCGACCCAACGGTTACCTTCTTCGTCGTATTCAAATAATGGGAAATCCATGACCCACAATAATTTAAATTCATCTTCTTTTCTAAAGCCTAATTGCTTTCCTAATGCAAGTCTTAATTCACTAATGGCTTTACGCGTTCTTTCCTCCGCACCTGCAAGGATCAAAATTAAATCTCCTGCTTTTGCGCCAGTTGCTGCAGCGATGGCTTTCAATTTATCTTCTGAATAGAATTTATCTACACTACTCTTGAAACTTCCATCAGCATTGCATTTAATGAATACCATGCCTTTCATGCCTATCTGAGGACGCTTCACCCACTCCGTTAAATCATCAGTTTGTTTACGTGTAAACTCGCTACAGCCTGGTGCAGCAATGGCCACCACTGTTTCTGCTTCGTCAAATACTTTAAAATCTACCCCATTGATCAATGCTGCTTGATCTACTTTATCAGAAAATACATGCGCCGGCTTTTTTAAATTACAAACCTCCATGCCAAAACGAATATCTGGTTTGTCATTTCCATAACGCCACATTGCATCTTCCCAAGTCATGCGTTGAACTGGTTCGGTATAATCTATATTTTTAACGTCTTTAAATATACTCTTAATCAAACCTTCGAACATATTTAAAATATCTTCTTGTTCTACAAAACTCATCTCACAGTCAATCTGTGTAAATTCTGGTTGACGATCGGCTCTTAAATCCTCATCTCTAAAACACTTTACAATTTGGTAGTAACGATCATATCCACTTACCATCAACAATTGCTTAAAAGTTTGTGGAGACTGGGGCAGGGCATAAAACTCACCAGCGTTCATTCGACTTGGCACCACAAAATCACGCGCACCCTCTGGGGTAGACTTAATTAAAAATGGTGTTTCAATATCCATGAATCCTTTTTCATGTAAATAGTTTCTTGTAGCACGGTTCACATTATACCTTAATTCAATATTCTTTTTAACAGCGTTTCTTCTTAAATCCAAGAAACGGTATTTCATTCTTATATCATCTCCGCCATCCGTATCATCTTGAATAGTGAAAGGAGGCACAATCGAAGCGTTTAATATTTTAAATTCAGTAACTTCAATTTCAATTTCACCTGTTGGGATATTGGCATTTTTGCTAGAACGTTCAATCACTTTTCCTTTTGCTTGTAAAACAAACTCTCGACCAAGTGGTTGTGCGTCTAATTGTGCTTGCAACGCTTCGCCCAATAAAAGTTGTGTAATTCCATAACGATCTCTCAAGTCCACAAAAGTGATGGCCCCGAATTTACGAATGGTCTGTACCCAGCCCGCAAGGGTAACTTCCTGGTTGACAAATTGACTATTTAACTGACCACAATGGTGCGTACGATACATAGATGACTATTATAATGAATGGTATGCAAATATAGCCCAAATCCTATAAATTACCGATCTTTGGACCATGAGCGAAACAAGTATATCCAAGCAGTCGAGGCGCGCTATTTTATCAGGTTATTTCTTTTATACCGGTATTTGTTTTGCTAGTTGGGCAAGTAGAATCCCCGACATTAAGTTGGCGCTAGGATTGAGTGACGCGCAGTTTGGGGGGATGCTCTTGTTCCTGCCATTAGGTTCTTTCATTGGCATACCTATTTCGGGCAGCTTAACGGCCAGACATGGAAGTAACATCATGCTTAAAATAGCATGTATTCTTTATCCATTATGCTTGGTCAATATTGGATGGGCTGCAAATACAACTGTGTTCCATTTAGGATTAGCCCTTTTTATTTTTGGCATGATTGGAAATTTATTCAACGTGTCCGTGAACACACAGGCTGTTGAATTGGCTAAATTATTTGAGAAAAGTATCATCTCTACTTTTCATGGCTTTTGGAGTTTAGCAGGATTTGTAGGCGGATTGATAGGAAGTTATTTTATTGCACAGTCTTTAACACCCATCATGCAATTTGTGGTGATCCTTGTTGTAGGTTATGTCTTTCTTTTTGCAACACAGCAACATCTTTTACATAGCGCATCTAACAAACAGTCACTCAAAAAAATGTGGACCAAGCCAACACCATTGATGTTTCAATTTGGATTAATTGCACTGAGTAATATGATTTGTGAAGGGATGATGTTTGATTGGAGTGGGGTGTTTTTTCAATCAGTTGTGAAGGTGACCGAAAGTCAAAGAACCATTGGCTATATAAGTTTCATGGGCTGTATGACCACAGGTAGGATGTTTGCAGATGCACTGATTAATTATTGGGGACCCAGAAAACAATTAATGCTAAGTGGATTATTGGTTACACTAGGATTGGTCATTGCTATTGTTTATCCAACAATCATTACTAGTACAATTGGATTTATGTTGGTTGGATTTGGCGTATCCTCTGTAATCCCAACGATTTATGGAAGTGTAGGTAGATCAGCAGAACCAGGTCAAGCAAGTATTGCATTAGCTTCTGTATCCTCTATTGGTTTCTTTGGCTTTTTAATTGGTCCACCAATTGTTGGATTCTTGTCTGGTGCACTTGGTTTGAGATGGGCGTTTTTAACCATCTCCATTTTAGGATTAGTGACTTTTATTCAATCCTATAGATTAAAAAGATACCTATAAGGTTTTTAAATCTTCTTTATGTCTTGGTTTAAACAAGATATAATAATAGCCAAGAATGAACATTCCAATCAAAAATGGGATCATCGCTAAATGTTTCACAGTGAGTCCATATCCAATAGGAAGATGATCTACTTTAAAAAATTCGGTGCACATCCAAAAGGAGTTCGCAGAAATCCAAACAGTGATAGCAAGGTTATGACAAAGTTCTGAAACAATATTTCTTGTTCTCCAAGCAATGACAATCGAAATAATGATAGTAGGAATAATCATTGAAATACCCAGCCATGCAAATCCCATACACCAGCCGATATCTTTAAAAATCCAAAAAACAATATGGAGGTTTTCCATCTTACGATATTGAATAGGAATATTGTAATAGGCTTGTTGTTCTTGGTTCATTTTTTAGCTGGGATAAATGGTAAAAAAATATTGCTTCGTCTAAAGATAAAAATTTAAAATAGTTTTTAATTCCTACAGGCTTATTTTTTCAAAATTTGTTCAAATCTTTCCAAACTAGCCTCCGGATGAATGGGTGAACCTTGCTCACAATGCGCAATCAATTGATGTGCAAAATAGGGTGCAAGTGAACAGCCTTTAGTGCCCATCCCATTGCAGATGCCAATGGCGGGATAGCTAGGATGTAAGCCCACAAAAGGTCTTCGCTCTTGATTGGCTGGTCGAATGCCTGCAATATGATCCACCACAATGAATGGAATTTTTAATAATTGTCTGAGTGCCATTTCCATCTTATTTCTAAAATCTATACTTGGTTTCGTATCTGTAAATTCCCAATCGTAATTAGAGCCCACCCAGAATAGTTGATCCTTCCAAGGCACAATGGTCATATTATTTTTGTAGATGGCTTGATTTGGCAAGTCTTTGATTTCTACAATCAATGCTTCTCCTTTATTGGGTGCAAATGGGAGCATTTTAAAATAGGAATTTTCCATGCTTGCTATGCCGTCACAAAATAGTATTCGGTTGGCTTGTATTTCATTCCAGCTAACACCTTCATTGGTAATTTGTAAATCTGCTATATCAAATTTGGCGTCTATATATTGCGTATTGTTGATTAATTGTTGACGCCATCCTGTTATCATTAAATTTAAATCAATCCAAATCGTTTGATTGATTTGTCCTGTTCCAAAAGGAGTATGCATGTATGCTTCAAAATCAGAGGCGTTATTTTTTTGCAAATACACATTATCGTGTTCATATCGGTATTCAAAACTTTCTTGCATTTGCAAGGAAGGGTGAATCAAGAACACAGGTGCTTCTTTAACAATGGTTGTATTTAATTGTGCTCCTAAATCTGTATAGGCTTTTAATGCAAATGGTAAAAAAGTATCAATCATCCATGTTTGTACAATGCGTCTTCCAGTCACTGGATTAATCACCCCACTTGCCACTTGTGATGCTGCAGCAGTATGGCTGTCATTCACCACCATGCAAGTTTTACCAGCTTTTAATACATAATAACTTAACCAAGTGCCAACTAGACCTTGTCCAATGATTAAGTAGTCTACTTTTTTATGCGCTTTTGCTTGATCCAATATTATTGCTTAATATAAGTGGGAATATCAATACGGATGCTATCTTTTATGCTGTCAACTTTTGCAACTAATTCAATGCTAAATTTTCCTTGATAATCATTGGGCACTGTAAAAGGAAATTCGGTTTCAAAAATTTCATTAGAGATAGTAGTGAAATATTGAAAAGGGAAAAAATTCAAGAACCATCCATCCACCGATTTTTTGGTTTCAGTATTGAATAAAGCAAATTCAAGATGTCCAGTTTGTTCTTTCGTCATTTGATGTTTCACCTGCACTTTTAATTTGATAGATTCCCCTAAATACATTTTGGATGGGGTAGTCAAATGAATGCTCAATGGCTTTTGTTGTGCATTGGACGGCTTAGCAAAAAAAATGCAACAAAATAAAATACAGAATACAAAGCGCCAGTTCATTTTGAGGTTCATCTTCATGTTCATCTTCATGATTCAAAAATACAATAAAAAATCCCTTAGCATGTTTATACTAAGGGATTCCTTTATTTCAACAAATTTGTTGATCGCTTATTTCTTTAAAGCTGCAGCCATTGTTTTTCCAATATCAGCAGGACTTGCACAAACGTGGATACCACAAGCAGCCATGATCTTCATCTTTGCTTCTGCTGTGTCATCTGCACCACCAATGATGGCACCAGCATGACCCATACGACGACCCGGAGGCGCTGTTTGACCTGCGATGAATCCTACCACTGGTTTTTTCATATTATCCTTAATCCAATTGGCAGCGTCTGCTTCCATACTTCCACCAATTTCACCAATCATGATGATACCTTGTGTAGCAGGATCGTTCATTAATAATTCAACCGCTTCTTTAGTAGTTGTTCCAATGATTGGATCTCCACCAATACCAATGGCAGTTGTGATACCTAATCCGGCTTTCACAACTTGATCAGCTGCTTCGTATGTTAATGTACCGCTCTTTGAAACGATACCAATTGTTCCTTTCTTAAAAATAAAGCCAGGCATGATACCTACTTTAGCTTCTTCTGCAGTAATCACACCAGGACAGTTTGGTCCAATTAATCTTGTGTGCTTACCAGCTAAGAAATTTTTTGCTTTCACCATATCTTGAACCGGAATACCTTCTGTAATACAAACGACTAATGCAATGCCCGCATCTGCAGCTTCCATGATTGCATCTGCAGCAAAAGCTGGAGGTACAAAGATGATACTCACATCTGCACCAGTTGCTTTAACAGCGTCAGCTACTGTGTTAAAAACTGGACGGT
>Ga0315906_10007548_pt1 | contig 13217 bp, 11 predicted proteins | sample LakEriMetagenome_4_FD_203526 | JGI IMG/M metagenome (GOLD analysis project Ga0315906, IMG submission 203526) | Freshwater fungal communities from buoy surface, Lake Erie, Ohio, United States - Buoy 2 MA122 | ecosystem: Environmental > Aquatic > Freshwater > Lake > Lake biofilm | place: USA...
GTTGCTGCATCCACAATCCAGAAATATATTCTTCATGGAAGGAGTTTCTTCTTTTTGGGGGTCGCGCGTATGTATCGCAGGCCAGCCGAAAACAGCTTTTACAATCCCTTTGTCGGTATGGATATTCACTCGCTTGGAAGGAGCAATCTGATGGTCCGTTCCTCCATTTCTGCGAAGGTAAATAAAGCCATCTCCGGTAATGTAATGTACGAACCAGCTAATTTCATCAGCATGGGCTTCAATCGCTACCTTGTACTGCGCTCCCGGATTAATAATCCCTACAACCGTTCCGTAAATATCTTCGATAAAGTCATCGGCGTATGGTTTCATATAGTCTACCCATAAACGCTGTCCCTCGGTTTCATACCCTGTAGGAGAGGGATTATTTATATACCGCTCTAAAAAGTTCAGAGATTTTTTGTCGAGTATAGATTGTTTGCTTTTTCTGGCCATTTTGCAAATTTTGCTCCAAAGATACGAAGAGCACTACCTTTGGTATATGCGCAGAGAAGTAATTCTAACAGCAGATGGTTCTTCCAGCCTTATATGGCAAGACTGCGACGAAACCTATCACAGTCGTCATGGCGCCGTAAGGGAATCGAGGCACGTTTTCATTGATAATGGACTTAATCTCGTCGCCGGCGGACCTGAGGCAAGTGTTTTGGAGGTTGGTTTTGGAACAGGCTTAAATGCGCTGCTTAGTTTGGAATTTGCTATTGGCGGGAACATGCAAATACGCTATTGCTCGCTCGAGCCTTATCCCCTTAGCATGCAGGAATGGAGCGCCCTTAACTATCAGGAGTTTCTGCCAGCGCTCAAGGAAGAGTTCATGGCCTTGCATGAAGCCAATTGGGCTGAAAACGTTAGGGTTCATCCAAACTTTACCCTCCTAAAATTGAAGGAGTCTGCGGGAACAAATTCCATCAATGAAACTTTTGACGTCTTGTTCTTCGATGCTTTTGCGCCTCGGGTTCAACCGGAATTATGGCAAAAACCTATTTTGGAATGGTGTCGGCAACAGTTAAAACCGGGGGGGCTTTTAGTAACGTATTGCGCCCAAGGCCAGTTTCGAAGAGAGTTGAAGGCGCTTGGTTTCGACGTGAAATCATTGCCCGGGCCACCCGGAAAGAGAGAAATGACGATTGGATGGAACAGGGAATAAATAGGTTTAATGTACGGGTATATTTTTTGCTACAGCATCCGACGGAGCCGGCTATACTTCTGTCCGATGAAAGAATTAAAGGATATAACGTAGTCAAATTTCCAGGGGGCGGACTCGAATTCGGTGAAGGTCCCGAGGAATGCGCCAGGCGGGAAGCTATTGAGGAACTTGGGCAGGAGATTTCTATCGTTTCGCATTTGTACACTACTGGCTTTTTCCAACGTTCGAAATTCCAACACAGCGACCAGATAATTTCTATTTATTACCGAGCCGAACTCTATTCTTACCCACTGTTTCAAACATGTTTAGAACCATTCGATTTCGCATTACAAACAGGTGATTCCGGTCAAGCGCTGCGGTGGGTTCGGTTGGAAGATTTCTCTGAAAACCTTCTTACGCTTCCAATAGATAAAGTCGCAGCTCGCGTCTTTCTCTCCTCGCTAAAGCCATAAACCAGCTTAGCGTATCTCACCTAATCTGTTCTGCACAACGTGCACAATACGGTCGTAAAGTTGCAATGGGTTTTGGGTGCGCCAGGAGACATGACTTAACATTCCGCCCAAAAGAAAATAACTATCTATGTTGGCAACGCTCATGCTTTCCATAACATGTTCTCGAAAATTAAGCATGGCAATCCATCCATTTTCTTCTTCTACTTCATCGAACCATTCCTCATAATAACATTCGTCGGATTCGTGAAAATTGAGAACGTTTTCACCGATTAGGATGAACCGCTTAATTCCTTCCGTCATAAGGGGCTCTATAACATCGCGTTTTAGAAACATTATGTCGTTGTGAATACAGTCGTTCCACTCTCCCATCATTTCAATAATTGCATAGCCCTCTTCATAGTCTGCGAACAAAATCTTGATGAATAGGGTAGGAGAGCCGATATTATCCCACTGTGGATGAATGTAGTGGTTGTAAATCTGATCGGTGTACCACATTTCGCTGTATTCGCGGCCAAAAAAAGGCGAACGTGGATCCTCGCTGGCAATGTAGTGTTGCCTCCAGCTATAATATGGCTCAATGGTATGCATGTGCTCAGTCAGTTTCTTTGCTCCCCCGCAGCGCTTCGCGCACGCTGCCTTTTAGAAGTAGCAATTCTCGGGCTTGTGCTTCGTCGAGGCCAAGTTCATCCATTATCATTTTCGTTCCCCGTTCTACAAGCTTCTCATTGCTTAGCTGCATATCTACCATCTTGTTGCCTTTTACCCTCCCAAGCCGAATCATTACGGAAGTCGAAATCATATTCAGCACCAGCTTCTGCGCCGTTCCTGCCTTCATTCGGGTACTTCCGGTCACAAACTCAGGGCCGGTTACCACTACTACCGGAAATTCGGCCAGTAGTGCGAGGGGTGAGCCTGGATTGCATGTAATGCAGCCCGTGGCTACTCCAGCTTCACGGCAGTGTTGCAGTGCGCCAAGAACATAAGGTGTTGTGCCGGAAGCCGCCAAGCCTACTACGAAGTCTGCGCTGCTAATGTCATGGCTCCTTAAATCGCGCCAACCTGCTTCCCAATTGTCTTCAGCGAATTCAACGGCTTTTCTTATGGCATTGTCTCCTCCGGCAATTAATCCAATTACCCGGCCATGTTCTATCCCGAAAGTTGGGGGACATTCGCTGGCATCTACAATGCCAAGTCTTCCGCTGGTTCCAGCGCCAAGATAGAATAACCTGCCACCGGTCTTAAGGCGGTTGTAGGCAGCGTCTACTAAACGTCCAATGGAGTCGATTTCTTTGCCAATTAGTTGAGGCACTTTCTGGTCTTCGGCGTTCATACTGCGAAGTAATTCTTCCGTAGACATTTTTTCAAGGCCTTGGTAAAGAGAATCCTTTTCTGTTATTTTATCGCTATCGTTCACAATCCCAAAAATACTGCGCATCTGTCAGACTTCCGGCACGATTACTGTATGAAAAATTTGTTTCTTTGAATATTAATATACCGAATGGAAATGTGCAAATATCTCTTCGCCCCAGTATTGTTGTCATTCTTTGCTTTGTCTGCCTCTGCTAATTTCATAAATGCGGCAGATTCGACTGATCCAGGCCTTATAAAACAGGGTACGATTCCTGCTAAATTGCTTGCAGCCAGGCATGAATTCCTCGCAAATAATATGAGGGGCGCCTTAACGCTCTACCGGGAAGTTCTTGAAGTTGAGCCCGAAAATGCTCAGGCTTTATATCGAACTGCTGAATGCCACTACCGTCTGAAGCGATACGATTTGGCAATTGAATATCTGGATAAATCACTTGTTGTTGATACTGAAGTTAGCGCGGAAAAAGATTTCTTCCGCGGCCAAATTCAGCACCGTCTTGCAGACCTCGATGCTGCCATTGGCTCGTTTGAAAAGTATCTCGCAACCAACCCTGCAAAGCGCAGCCTTGAATACGAATTATGCAACGATTATATCGGCCAGTGCAGGTATGCTAAGGCAATGATGGCTAACCCCTCAAATGTTTCTATTTCTAATTTGGGTCGTTCTGTAAATTCCCGCTTCGATGATTATGCACCTAGCGTAACGGCTGATGGGGATGTTCTCGTATTCACCTCAAGAAGGTCTACCACAGACGGAGGAGAAATAGATGAGGGCAGTGACTATAAGTTTTTTGAGGATGTCTTTATATCAACGTGGAATCTTGAAACGCAGGAATGGGAAAATGCTGAAGGCCTCCCGGGAAAAGTGAATACGCCAACCTATGATGCGGTTCTTAGCATAAGTCCCTCGGGAAAGGAAATGTTCGTGTATAAAAACAATGCCTCTAGCGCAGGGGATATATTCAAGGCGGAGTGTGGAAGTGATAAATTCTGGAGCGATCCAGTAAAACTGGAAAAACCGATAAACTCCTCTTATTTCGAATCGTCGGTTAGCATTACCCGGGACGGAAAAGAGTTGTATTTTATTTCCGAAAGACCGGGAGGTATGGGGCAGGGAGATATATGGAAGTCGATTAAAGATGGAGATACCTGGGGGAAGCCGGTAAACTTGGGCAACAGAATTAATACTTCCATGGACGAAAAATTCGTGTTCATCCATCCTAATGGAAGAACAATATTCTTTTCATCTATAGGACATCGGACACTGGGAAGTTACGATATTTTTATGTCTGAACTTGTAAATGGCGAGTGGGGTGTTCCGGTTAATTTGGGCTATCCTATCAATACGGTAAATGAAGAGTCTACGTTTTCACTTACTGCCGATAACAAGACCTTATATGTAGCAGCAGAATACAAAGACAGTTATGGGGAAAGAGATATTTACCGCATTGATGTTTCAGGATATCCACTCATTTCGGAGGGATATGATGCGGTAAGTTATGGAACAGTAGTCTGCCGGGTTACCAATACTCGGGGAGAACCGGATAAGGGGGCAAAAGTAAAAGTCTATAACGCCGATTCGGAAGGCTTTGTTGCCGAAGGGGCCACCGATAAAAGCGGATCCTTAACAATGGTTCTGCAAAAGGGCAACCGATACCGAATTGAAGTCTCATCGAAATCGACTACGCGGGAAGAAGTGGTCGATATTCCGGCACAGGCGCCTGAAGGGTTTTTGAAAGAGCTAAATATCACACTTTAGCAATTAGCAATTAATAGGGGGCTTTATTGATGGTTCCCTTAAGATTAATTGGAGGCGGGAATTGTTCCTCCCAGCGTGATACATTCAAAAACGGGTTCAGAAAGTGGGTCAAATGGAGTAAAATAAAGCTCACGAGCCTCCCCCGGAAGCAAATCGAGATAATTGTCGCTGAACTTACCGGCCGCATTGCTTTCCATCCACAGCCCCCGTTTAAACTCGGTTGAATACAGGCGAATTACATACCTCCCGGAGTGTTTTTCTGCCGACCACGAAATGCCGTCGGTGGAATATGAGCTCCTCCCGGGTGGCAGAAAGTGATATGTATATTCCGGACAATCCATGCATCCTTGCCACGATGCGACTATAAATTCTTTGCTGGAGTCTGATACGGAAATAGTTGTACTTAGCTCAAAAATAGCACTGGAATTAGGATTAAGAGCAATGGGAATATCGCCCTCCTTAAGTATCTTTCCTCTGTAGTCCTGGTGTTTCCATAGCAGCGTATCGTTTATCTCGAAGGGCAAGTCGCTTACCATACCTGCAAGGTATCTTCCGTTTGATTGATAAAGATGCATGCCGAGAGGGTGAAAGGCCCGTTTTACAACATATTGCATCGGCTTCCAAGATCCGCTGTAATCAATGCCGCTCGATGAAACCATGGGACAGCAATCATTTAGTTGCCGGTATAGGCTTCCCATACAAAATGGTTTGGCTTGTCGTTGTGTTTCTATTCCAATTTTCATCGCTTCAGCCTGTAAAACCTGAGAGCCATAGGCAAATAGGCTCAAGTCCTTCGATGCCCGAAGCCATTCATTTATTTGAGCGTTCATCAATTCCTGTTCCTCTGAGCGTTTATTATGGCAGCCAGGAATGAAATCCTGTTGATGATCTCCGGCCGACGTTATTCGAGACATCACTGAACGGGTAGGGTAGGACTGAATTCCGAATTCGCTCATAAACCGGGGAACATGCATTGCGAACATAGTAAAGGGCTCATCTCCGGTATAATGGAGTCCCCGGTCGTGTTTGTCGCCGCTGTTTGAACTCGGGGAGTCTGCGATTCCTGCAGCAGGGGAGCTTTCGAGGTAGGGCTTGTATCCGGAATAACGAACCGCTAACGGAAGCATTCGTTTGAAAATATCTTTATAGGCCTTGGCTAATTTTTGTTGATGCTTCTTTTTCATACCCTCTTTCCAGCCCCTCATTTCCCATCCTTCCAAAATTTCATTGTTGCCGCAAAATAGAGCTACGCAGGGATGAGCGCTAATCCTTCGCCCATTTTGAATGGCTTCGTCCCATATGTTGTCTAAAAACGTTTCATCGCCCGGATACATGCCATCGGTAAACATAAAATCCTGCCATACAAGTATTCCCAGACTATCGCAAAGATTGTAGAAGCGCTCTTTCTCATAAGCGCCTCCGGCCTGGACGCGAATCATGTTCATGTTTGATTCCTTTACATCGCTAAGAATCCGCAAATAAGCGCTATCATTTGCATCCGAAAAGAACATGGTCGCTGGAACATAATTGCTTCCGCGGGCAAATATGCGGCGGCCATTAATTTGAAATAGAAATCCTTCTCCTTTGGCATCCTTTTCTCGCACGAGCTCTGCGGTGCAAATTCCTGTTTTTCTTTCAACTAGGCTTTCTTGCCCCGCCGCGTTTACCCTGAGTTTAGTTTCATAGAGAAAGGGAATGCCTTGGTCATGCGGCCACCAAAGAAATGGACTGGTTACTTCGAAAGGCAGACTATAGTCATGCGTGCCCTTTTTGAGTTCCATCGATTGGTCTAAAGAAATGACGTTGCCGAAGGAAAAAGTTACTTGCATGGTAGTGCTAATCAGTGAGGTAATTGTAAATACCGCCTGCATGTAAGCATTGGTGTTATCTGCATACTCTGTGTCTACCCTAAAATGGCGAATCAAAAAAGTATCAAAACACAGTAATTCCGGATTGGCACCAATGCCAAGAGAGGGAAGCTCAGGGGCCCAGTCAGAACCCCACTGATATTGCGGGGAACGCATAAATACTCTTTCTCCGCCGGGCGGAATGAACCCGTATTCTTTCGCCTGTTTTCCGGCCGATTTACGGGGAGAATGAAAGTACAATTCTATCACATTTCCTTCAGCCTTGAGGTAATCGTTAATTTCAGTTGCAATCTGAAGAAAGGAATTGCTTAGTGTAGTCAACTTATGGCCGTTTAATGCAACATCACAAACGCCATCGATATATCCCAGATTGAGCAGCTGTCGCGATGAGGATAGTAGTTCCGGGTTCACCCTGAAAGGCTGACTTCTAAATTCCCAGTCTTTCTCAGCTACCCATGAAACCAGTGAATCGTTGCAGGCTGCTGTGGGGTCTGGGATTAAATTGTTTGCTTTTAGGCTTGTATATACGCTGCCGGGCACAATCGCTGGATACCAGGTGTTGCTTCCACTTTCCCTAAATTCCCAGTTAAGCACTACTTCTTGAGCCGTTGATGCATGGAAAAGAAGGGAAAACAATATTGCAAAGACAATTTCCGGAGTATTTTTACGGATCATATTCTGGCAATGGAATTAGAGCGATTTAGAAAGTATTCTTTGTCGGAAAGATATGAACTCCTTAAGGATAAGGGTGTTTTTATAGCTTCCCGACATCACGAATCTTTTGAAGTGCATTTGTTTTCGCTGGATGGCCTTTATGCTGAGGTGTGGATAAGAATCGGCCTACCTTATATCGATTATATTGAGCCCTTGTCCGGAACCTCCGGGTTAAATCCTTGGATGAATGTAATACCTTCCGGACTGGAGTAATTTAGGAATTCCAGATTTCCCAAGATTTTTCTGCTTGCATTACCAACATGTTATAACCATTAATGGTTTGAGCACCTCTAATTGCTCCTTCGCTTAGAAATTTGCTTTGAGGAGGATTGTAGGTAAGGTCATATAGCAGATGGTTTTCGCCAATGCCCTCATAGGGAATGGGAGGAAGTAGGTCCACCTCTGGCCAAGTTCCCAAAGGAGTGGTATTTATTATCAGCTTGAAATGCCGAACTGATTCCGGTCGGAGGTCGTGATAGGAGATCGTATTTGTAGCTGATTTAGCTTCCCTTGAAACGAAAACCGTTGATATTCCGATGCTTTTCAGCACGTAATCAATGCTCTTGGAAGAGCCTCCGGTGCCTAGAATAAGTGCGCGCTCATGTTCAGTTCTGAGAAATGGCCCAATGCTTTGGCGAAATCCATATACATCTGTGTTAAATCCAAACCAACCTTCGGGTAGATTCTTTAAGACATTTACGGAGCCAATTTCCGCAGCTTCTTTGTCTATTCCGGCCAGAAAATCCATCACGCTTTCCTTATATGGAATGGTAACGTTTAATCCTGCTAATTCTTCGCCAAGATTATGAAGCAGGAGGGGCAACTGGTTTATGTCAGGTAAATCATAAGCCGTGTATCGGCAGTCGTTAAGGCCTTCTTTTTTGAATTTTTCAGCAAACCATTTGGGCGAAAATGAATGGGCTAGGGGATGGCCAATGATGCCGAATTTACGCATGCTTATTTGGCCTCAGGCGAAAATCTATCGAGAACAATTATTAGAAGAACACCTCCAAGCATTAGTCCTACGGCAGGCAATAGCAATGAGTCGGATTCGTGGTGTAACGCCCATTCGCCGGGGAGCACATTTAGTTCGTCTGTCGCAATAGCGTGGCCTTCATTTGTTTCGGTAAGGGGGCTCTCTCCTGGGGTGATTTTCCACGGCCATACCTTGTTGAGGGAGCCTATCATAAATCCGGTAAGCACGCTTACGGTAAGGTCGTGGGCTCTATTAAACATCCAATTTAGCGCCCTGGAGAAACTTAATAAACCGATAATGCAACCGGAGGCAAACACAATCAAGGTAAGAAAAGGCTTTCCTGCAGCGGAAAAATCTGCCGCTTTCAAAGCTTGAATAAGGGTTTCAATACATCCAAGGATGCCTCTATACGCGCCTAACAGTACTAAAATAAAGCTGCCGCTTATACCCGGAAGAATCATGGCAATAATGGCAATTGCGCCGCAGAAAAAAACATAGGGGTAGGTTAACTCTGCGTGTCCGGCTGATCCAATAGTTATTAAATACGCTGAAATGGTTCCGACAACCAAACCGCTTATAGTTTGCACTGTATTCCAAGATGTAACTTTCCTGGCTACCAACCAAACGGATGCGAGGATAAGGCCGAAGAAAAATGACCAAATTAAAATTGGATGTTCATCCAGCAGATAACCAATAAGTTTCGACAGCGTGGCAATACTGGTTAATATTCCCAAAAGTAAAATGCTGAGGAAATTCCCATTGATGGAGTTCCAGGCTGCAATAAAACCATTCTTTTTAAGAATGTTAAGTGTTGGAAGTCCAATTTTCCCAATGCTTCCTATTAGTTCTTCGTAAATACCCGAGATAAATGCGATGGTTCCTCCGGATACCCCGGGAACCACATCGGCAGCACCCATGGCTATTCCCTTGAGATATAGAGTAAAGCGGCTGGTGAGTAGACTCATTGGTGATCTTATGCTGTTTGCAGAGGAAATTCTTCGCGCCAGGCGACGATGCCACCTTCGAGATTATGCAGATTGGATAAGCTATACTTTTTTTCGAGGGCATATATAACCGCCGCCGCTCTTTGCCCGGATTGGCAATGAATAACAACGGGCACATCAGTTCGGATTCGTTCTATGCTGCTTAGCACATATTCCATCGGAATATGTATGCTTTGAATGGATGCCAGCACCCGCTCGTGATCTTCGCGAATGTCTATAACCTGAATCTCCTTTCCTGAATCCAGATATTGTTTTAATTCTAGAGGGCTGATGCTTTTCAAATGACTATATGTCTTATTTCAATAATGGAAGAAGGAAATACTTATTGCACAGGTTTTTTCAGTTTTTCGGGCAGAAATGAAAAGAACGTATCACCTCGTAGCCCCAATCGCAGGCATTCCAGAGGTATAACGTCGTTTTCAGCAATGTTGCCCAGATTCACATTGCTTCCAAACTGCTTGATAAACCAAACCTGTTGATCCTTTTTGGGGGCTTCCCACAAAATGGTATCTTGAGGGACTTTTGAGAGAATTTTATTGATTAGAACTACGTGCGCCGTACCATTGGGGCGATATATACCAACCGTTCCACTTTCACGTGCTTCTGCAATTACTTTCCAGCTGCCTGCTTCCATTTCATGTTGCATCATTCGAATCCACTTCGCTGGCGAGATAAGGATTCCCTCTTCTTTGGAGCCTACCTCCGAGAGTACCTGGCGATCTTTGGCAAATAGACTGATAAGTCGGCACTTTTCCTTATGCGGCATTTCAACAGAGCCATCGGAGACCTCCATAAACCTTAGTCCAAGGTTGTCGATAAGACGGCGGTAGTCGTCGATTTGATTCCTGATATAAAATGCCTCGAACAGGGTTCCTCCAAGGTATACACCAATGCCCGCTTTGTGATAAATCTCAACCTTTTCCTTAACGTTTTTGGAAATAATAGACGTACCGAACCCGAGTTTTACGAGGTCGATATAGTCCGATGAGGACGCTACAAGGTTTTCTGCCTCCTGCAGGCTTAGTCCCTTATCCATTACCATCGTAATCCCTTTTTGACGCGGCTTTTCTGAGCGTTCGGGAAGGTAATTCAATACAATATCCTTCATGTTATTTTTCGTATAGTTCGCAAAGGCCTACAAAAGTCGGATCCATTTGGATGTCTGGATAATAATCTGTTAGTTCTGAACGTAATTCAGGATATTCCGGCAATAAAGTATGAAGAAGGATGTAGGCTTCCTGTCGCATCCCCATTCGGTGTAAGTAGGCAACCTTGCGGAATAACATAGGTATATTGCCGTTTAACTCCCTTAAACCTTTTTCTAATAAAGCGAGCGCCTCATCAATTCCGTCTTCTGCCGCAATGAAGTCGGAATATTCCAACCATAAATCTTCGTTTTGAGGGGCAGTGGCAAGCAAATGATCATATGTTTCCCTGGCTTCTGCTGTTTTTCCGGAGGCATACAGCGTCTCGGCAATCAGAAAAAGATAATCACTGTTTTCAGGGTCCAGCGCTAAGGCTTTCCTGAAATATTCCAATGCTTCTACCGGATGATTTTCAAGGTCTTTTAATACCCCAAGACCGATATATGCTTCGCTGAATGTGTCGTCAGTTTCAAGGGCCTTTAAATAATTTTCTCTTGCCAAATCGAAGTTGCCTGTTTTCTCGTAACATTCTCCGATATAACAATACGTAGAAGCCTGCGGTGATTCTGTTACTAATGCGTCCTGCAAGTCTTCTATGGCATTTTCGAACTCCTCCTGATGTATATAGGCCATAGCCCTGTTAAATGAAGCAGCAGTAAAGCCCGGCTCTATTGCCAGGCAATAACTGAATGCATCTATCGCATCAGCTACGTTCTCTGTTTTTACCAATGCATTTCCCAAATTGTACCAGCTGGTGTAAGAATAAGGGAACCTATCAATAAACTCTTGATAATAATGGATGCAGGCATCTAAGTCACCGGTCATTTCAAAGCAAAAGGCCAGTTCGTGTATTGCCGTCTCGTTATTGGGGTTTCTAGCAAGAGCATCTTTCAAAATTTTGATGGCACCTTGAAAGTCATTCATGTTTTCGTGCTCCAGAGCCAAATCGATGCAGATATCATCTGATAACTCATCGTCTGCGAACCGCAGTGCCTCTTTGTAATAATAAATTGCCTGACTATGATCTCTCATCTGCCCATAAACAGAGGCCAGCGTCAGCAATATTTCTTCATTTTGCGGCTCGAATGCCAATAGGTTTTTAAGGCGAGGTAGCGCATGATGAATATGACCTTTTCCGGCCATTATTTGAGCCTCTCTCAGCATTAATACCGTAGAGTGTGGAAATAAATTGCTGGCGTACTGAACAACTTTGGACCCGGCTTCAAAATCTCCTTGCTCGGCATAGTATTCAATAATCTTTTCGAATTCATCCAAATCGAAAAAGAAACTATGGCCCGCTGTATGCAGCTCTTCGAATTTCCGCACCAGCTCCAACACTTCCTGACTATCGTAATTATTCCTTTCTTCCTCGCTCATGCGGCCTGAGTTAAGGGGTTCTTTTCAAAAGTAACCATCTGGTTTAGCCTTCTGCAGTTAACCACCGAATTGTTATTCACAGGAGAATTAACAAATTCTGTTCGTAACAGAACGAATAGCAAATATAAGTTATTTCTAACATATTCCCGTGAGCATTTCTTTAAAAATATCCCTTCTTTAACGCTTCGCTCCTCCTGTCGTATTCCTTACCTTTGCTAAGAGTAAATTATGCCACTGCTAACTACTATATCCGGTATTCGCGGAACCATTGGGGGAAGAGGCGCAGATTGCCTAAATCCGCAAAATGCTGTTTCTTTCACAGCTGCCTTTGCTGCACTTCTCAAGGCTGAGTTTCCGGAAACGCCTCTCGTGGTTGTTGTAGGAAGGGATGGAAGAATTTCCGGCCCCGTTCTTCAGGATTTGGTAACTGCTACTTTGCGGTCAATGGGGGTTTCTGTCGTCGACGTGGGCTTAAGTACTACCCCATCGGTAGAAATGGCAGTGCCTTATCACAAAGCACATGGCGGTATCATCCTTACTGCCAGCCACAATCCAAGAGAGTGGAATGCCTTGAAATTGCTCAACGCTTCTGGTGAGTTTATTTCTTCTGCCGCCGGCAAAAAATTATTGGAAATCGCCGAAACAGGTAATTTTAATTTTGCCGGCGTAATGGACCTGGGTCAAACCTCTTGCGATACTGAGAGTATTCAGAGGCATATTGCATCCATTCTGGCACATCCGTTTGTAAATAAATCCGCCATTGCTGCCGCCGGGTTCAAGATTGGCCTCGATGCCATAAATTCTACCGGGGCGTTAGCCGTTCCCGCACTTCTGGACGCTTTAGGCGTACGACTAGCCCATGGGATTAATATGGATGTAACCGGCGATTTTGCTCACAATCCAGAACCTTTGCCCGCCCATCTTTCCCAACTATCCTCGCTTGTTTCCGATAATAATCTTGATCTGGGAATTTCTGTCGATCCTGATGTGGACCGACTGGCATTTGTTTGCGAAGACGGAACGCTGTTTGGGGAGGAATATACCCTCGTGGCTGTAGCCGACTACGTTCTTTCAAAGAGAAAGGGAAATACTGTTTCTAATTTATCCTCTTCCCGCGCACTTCGTGATGTAACTATTGCTCATGGAGGCCAATATCATGCCTCTGCCGTTGGCGAAGTACATGTGGTTGCCCGTATGAAAGAAACGAATGCGGTAATTGGGGGAGAAGGAAATGGGGGCGTAATTCTGCCCGATCTCCATTACGGGCGGGATGCTCTGGCAGGTATCGCGTTGTTCTTGTCTCTCTTGGCTGAAAAGCAGCTTCGTCTCACAGAATTAAGAGCGAGGTACCCCCAGTACGAAATCGTTAAGGAAAAAATTGATTTGAACCCG
>Ga0315906_10007549_pt1 | contig 13213 bp, 11 predicted proteins | sample LakEriMetagenome_4_FD_203526 | JGI IMG/M metagenome (GOLD analysis project Ga0315906, IMG submission 203526) | Freshwater fungal communities from buoy surface, Lake Erie, Ohio, United States - Buoy 2 MA122 | ecosystem: Environmental > Aquatic > Freshwater > Lake > Lake biofilm | place: USA...
GCCGGTCATCACTAAACGCGGTGCACTTACGCCTTGAGCAGCAAACAGAACCAACATGTCTGTCGAGACAGCCTCCGTCGCAAGCATCAACACACTCGTCGTGCCGGAGTGAACGCGCACACCTGCGCCGCGTCGTAATTCAGAGATCGCGCGATCAACTTCTATTAGGGGGTCTGGCCTGAACAAGATGAACCTGCTATTTGAAGGGTTAAGTCACGGCTTTGTAATTATGCCATCTTGCTGTAAATTTCTAATGGATTACACCTATTCCTCTCAAGCTCTAAGGCGGTTACCCCTTGTCTTCGCTTCCCGTCGTTCCGCCTTTTACCTCTCGCTCAGGTGAGCAGGATATACGCACCTTAGTGCCTCCTGGCCTACGCGACGAGATGACCATTATCGGGCAACTTGGGCAAACACTAGACGGTCGAATTGCCACCGAAACGGGCCATTCTCGCTATGTAAATGGGCCTGCGAGCCTGACGCATTTACACCTCCTGCGTGCCTGTGTAGACGCGGTCTTGGTCGGCATCGGTACCGCCCTAGCTGACGACCCCCAGCTGAACGTTCGCTTAACAAAGGGCGCAAATCCGGTACGGATCGTCTTAGATCCAAGCGCACGCTTAACCCCGAATGCGAAGGTTTGGCACGAAGATGGAACTCGGCGACTGTGGCTAGTTAACAACATCCCGTCCTCTCCGGTACCTCCCGGCGTCGAGCTCATCGTTCTAAATACGCCTTCTGGGCATATCGACCCGAAAGACATTCTGCGCGCCTTACATGCGCGAGGTTTAAGACGGGTATTGATTGAAGGCGGTGCTGAAACAGTCTCGCGGTTTATGCGGGCAGGCTGTATGGATAGACTGCATTTATTGGTGGCGCCCATCATTATGGGTTCAGGCCGTCCAGCATTCAATTTACCTGCTATTCAAACAATGGACGAAGCCTTACGGCTGCACGCAAAGGCCTACGTACTTGAAGACGAAGTCGTCTACGACATTGATTTATCGGCTCAACGAGTACCAATCGACTTCAGCAGCACCTCTGAAAATCGCTGAGCAGAATCAGCCCAGGTTGGTTGAACACGTGCGACGCGGCGTGCACCGATCGCGAGTTGCTCGCGGAGGTCTCGATCGTTAATTATTTTTTTTAGCGCTCGGGTCAACGTCGTAACGTCGCCGGGCTCAGCCAACAATCCAGCATCTGCTGGGACTGTATCAGGGATCGCTCCCCCAGTTGTTCCCACAACGGGTAACCCATGCGCAAGCGCCTCGGCATACGCCATACCAAACCCTTCAAAGCGGGACGCTAATACAAAAATATCCGAGCGCGCATACAAATCCGCGAGCGTCTCAGCGGATACGGCGCCCAGCACACTGATGCGATCGCTAAAACCGAATTGCTCAATGTCGTGATCGAGCTGTCGTGGTGACTCACGATTGCGCGAGCGATCGCCCGCGATCGTCAAATGCCAAGGTAAATCTCTAAGTTGATTGAGTGCGGGCAACAACACGTCAAAGCCCTTGCGTGGAATGATTGAACCCACGGAGAGCAGCGCAACCACATCCCCTTGGGAACCCTTAGCGAATGTTGCACGATCCGTTCCGGGAATCACCGCATCGATGCGCGCGGGCAATACATCAAAGTGTTGAGCCAAATCTCGCGCAGTCGCGGGACTCGTCACAATGACCTGCGTCACATGTTTAAGAGCCTGCGTTTCTGTTTGTTTCAATCTTGCCGCTTGTGCAGCACTGAGTCCCGATTCAAAAGCGAGAGGATGATGCACGAGCGCGATCACAGCACGGTGGGTGGAGACCGCCGCGGCAATATCTGGCATCACGCCAAAGGCAAGACCATCAACCACGACTGGCATGCCTGAGGGTAAAGCATCAATCTTTACCTGCGCCTGGCGGAGCGTTTCAGTATCGGGAAAAGGGAAACCTTCCCCCAGACCAATCAGCACAACCTCCCAACCTAGGGAGCGCAAACCCGCGATGATGTGTCGGTCGTAAATATACCCACCCGTCGGTGCAGATATGTCGCCTGGGATCGCGAAAGCGATGCGCTTTAACACCGAGGAGGCCTCGAGACTAAAACCTTTCGCACTTACAACGCAGCTTCGTACCAAGCGCGCGCAACATGCGATTCCGAGATCGTGACACGGATCGCATGTAACTCTTTGCTATCCCGCCCTAGCTGGCCTGCACGGGCAGCGATCGCTAACTGATCAAAAATATACTTTGTCAAAAATTCTGTCGTGGTGTTCATACCCTTGAATTCAGCGCGATCGTCCAGGTTCGAATAGTTAAGCGGCTTGAGCGTTGCTTTTAAAACATCCAAGGCACAGCCAATATCAACTACGATGCCGTTGCTATCAAGCGTCTTGGAAATAAACGCAGCATCCACGACAAATGTTGCGCCATGCAAGGCCTGCGCAGGACCGAATACAGCGCCACGAAAAGAGTGGGCAATCATGATGTGGTCGCGGACTTCAACTGTAAACATAGTGATTCCTTAAAGATAACGAATAGGTTGGCACAATACACCGCTATGTCCGTCAAAAATGGCAGGCAACTTAGCAGGTAAATCAAGAAAGTTAATCGGCTCGGCCAACAATACATCGAGCCTCGCATCTTTGAGCATCTCCAGCGCTGCACCCAAACGGCGCTTATAGGTCCAGCGTGGCCTGCGCGAAGCGGACACATGCCCGACCTGACTGGATTGCAGGCGCAACTGACGACTGTGGAAGGCGCCACCTAGCGGCGCCTGTATCGATTTGGCGCCATACCAACTTAGTTCAAGGACCGTTGCTTCTTCGCCAGCCAAGTCTAGCGCTGTTGCAAGACCCGCTTGCGTCGCGCTGCAATGGAACACGAGATCACAATCACTTGGCGCATCGCTGGGCAAAGCAAAGCCAACACCTAAGGTCCGAGCTGTTGCGGACCGCTCTGGATTAATGTCTACCAACGTCACGCTAGCCCCAGGAAGATGACCGCACAAAAACGCAATCAAACAGCCCACCACTCCACCGCCCACAATCACGATGCGGTCACCAGGCCCGACCTTGGCATCCCAAACTGCGTTCAACGCAGTTTCCATGTTGGCTGCCAACACCGCACGCATTGGCGGCACACCTTCTGGAATGAGGGCAATAGCGCCAGCTGGAACATTAAAAATATCTTGGTGAGGAGTGAGACTAAACACCCATTTGCCGGTTAGTTCAACCGGGTCAGACTGAACCTTGCCGACCGTCGCGTAGCCATATTTCACTGGAAACGGAAAGGTGCCTCCCATATAGGGTGCGCGCATACGTTCGTACTCTGCCGCAGGCACCTCACCTCGAAAAATAAGCGACTCTGTTCCACGGCTTAGCGCACTAAATGCTGAGCGCACTTGTACTTGGCTCGCGTCGCAGGGCGGTAAAGACTCGGTCTGGAGCGCCACCTTACCGGAGGCCACATACCAAAGTGCCGTTGCGTCTTGCACAACAGATGATTTTTTTTGCGGGGAGTCCACGACACGTTCCTGGGGATTTATCGATGAGCGACATCTCTGTGCCCTATACTTCGCGGGCACGCACCGACAGTATAAGTGAGCACTAGCCGTTCGTTTGGAAATTTTGTGAACAACCCCACTGCACCCGCAATCCATCTGCGCCGAATTCTTTTCGCGACGCTCGCCCTAAGCACTTTTGTCTTTTTGATGTGGCTCATGCATCGTGCGCTTGGACCGGCCGTCTCGCCGACGGCGCATATCGCGATCCTCGTTCTATTCGCCCTGACGCTGCCCTGGATGGTCATTGGCTTCTGGAACGCCACCATCGGTTTCATTATTTGTCGTTTTGTTCGGGACCCGTTAGCGTTGGTGGTCCCTGACGCCTTGCATGCGAGCAGCACCCAACCAATCACTCTGTCGACTGCCTTACTGTTGTGTATTCGCAATGAGACACCGGAGCGCCTCGAGCGCAATATCGAGGTCATGCTCGCTGGTTTACGAGAGCCAGAAATCGCTCCCCATATTCATCTCTATGTATTAAGCGATACAGACAGCCCGCAGATTGGCGAACAAGAGCAGTCCTGTTTTGACGCAATGCAGGCGCGGTGGAAACAGAGTATTGCCATCACCTATCGTAGACGCACCAATAACAAGGGTTATAAGGCTGGCAATATTGCGGACTTTTGCGAACGCTGGGGTAACCAGCACGACATCGCCATCACGCTTGATGCCGACAGTTTCATGACCGGCAAAGCGATCATGCGTTTAATCCGAGTTATGCAAGCAACCCCTAAGCTCGGAATTTTGCAGGGTTTGGTGGTCGGGCTTCCCTCAACGAGCGGCTTTACGCGACTATTCCAGTATGGCATGCGCCTAGGCATGCGCTCCTACACGATGGGCTCTGCATGGTGGCAATCGGATTGCGGTCCTTACTGGGGACATAACGCTGCGATTCGTCTAACCCCTTTTATCGCGCATTGCGAGCTTCCGGCGCTACCTGGTCCAAACGGCACAACGCGTCATATTTTGAGCCATGATCAGATTGAAGCAGTATTGATGCGCAAAGCAGGCTTTGATGTACGAGTGATTCCGCAGGAAGATGAGAGCTGGGAAGAGAACCCGCCCACTCTAGTGGAATACATACGTCGTGATCTGCGCTGGTGTGAAGGTAACTTGCAATACATACACTTGCTGCGACTACCCGGCCTACTCTTTATGAGCCGCTACCAGCTGTGTGTCGCCATCTTCATGTTTTTAGGCTCTCCAGCATGGATCGCGCTTTTAACGCTAGGCATTGTGAGTGCGTGTTTCAGCTCTGATCCAAGTCAAATCATGCACGGCTCCTTTGGCGTAGTGTTGATGCTCGTCACCCTCACAATGTGGTACCTCCCAAAAATTGCAGGTGCGGCAGATGTTGTGTCGCGCGCAAGCGAACGCAAACGGTTTGGTGGGACCTTGCGCTTTGCCACAGGCTTTACCCTAGAGATGGTTTTCTCCATTTTGATGACACCCATTACGTGGCTAAACCACACGATATTTATGACAGGACTTGTGTTCGGCAAGAAGGCTGGCTGGGGCGCACAAGCGCGCGATGATCACTTCATTGCGCTGGGGACTGCGCTCAAGCAATTTTGGCCACATACCCTTCTTGGACTATTCGGTGTATTCGGATTATTCATGTCGCACCCGCACCTTTTGCCGTATTCTTTTTTTGTCTTAGGTGGCTTACTCCTTTCCGTCCCGATCGCTGTACTCACTTCACTCCCATGCTTTGGAGCCATACTCATTCGGCACAAACTACTGAGCCTCCCTGAGGAGATTGATCCGCCAGAGGCTCTCAAGTCCTTACACTTACGGGCGCTCTCATGACGCTAACTGCGCTTTACAAACGCGTCTTACGTCAGTTGGGGCCAGACCAACGCACGGGCTGGGGATTGGCTATCACCAACGTATGTCTGGCAATCACTCTGTTTGCAGAGCCCATCCTCTTCGGTCGCGTCATCGACACCCTCTCAAAAAGCGCAACGCAATCGAACGCTCAACTTTGGGATCGTGTGGTACCGCTTCTACTGGCTTGGGCAGGCTTTGGCCTTTTCACTATTGCGGCGGGTGCATCGATCGCGTTGCTCTCTGACCGCCTCGCGCACCGCCGCAGACACGCCGTACTTGCCGATTATTTCGAGCATGTGTTGCATCTTCCCTTATCGCAGCACTCACGCACACACTCTGGCCGCGCGATGAAAGTGATGCTGCAGGGTACGGATACCTTGTGGTGGTTGTGGCTGAGCTTCTTCCGGGATAACTTAGCTGCCTTGGTCTCATTGATTGTCTTGATCCCGGTCGCGCTCTATATCAACTGGCGTCTGGCCTGGGTCTTGATCGTACTTTGCGTGATCTTTGCGCTTCTTACACATTTCATTCTGAAGCGCACGCAAACACTTCAACAGCAAGTCGAATCTCACCACTCCGATCTAGCGGAACGCGCCTCCGACACGTTAGGTAATGTCGCTCTTGTGCAAAGCTTTGCGAGGGTGCAGTACGAAGTCGATAGCCTCAGAGGGATCAGTCAGCGGGTACTCGGCGCACAATTGCCCGTGCTCTCTTGGTGGGCAGTGATGACGATGCTCACTCGCTCGGCTACCACACTCACCATTCTGTGTATCGTGGTGCTCGGAGCCTGGCTCTTTACGCAGGAGCTGATTAGTGTTGGAGAAATCGTCACCTTTATTGCCTTTGCTGGCTTAGTGATCGGCAAGTTAGAGCAGGTTGTGTCCTTTATCAACAAACTGGCGATGGATGCACCAAAACTACGAGAGTTTTTCGAGATTCTCGATACCAATCCGCTCATCCGCGATTCAGCGACTGCCATCGATCCCGGTCGTCTGACTGGAAAGATCGTTTTTAAAGACGTTTCATTTTCCTACGATGGCAAGCGCACCGCTATTGATAATCTAAGTTTCACCATACAGCCCGGACAAACGATTGCCTTGGTTGGTGCGTCTGGCGCAGGCAAGACAACGGCGCTAAGCCTACTCTATCGCGCATTCGATCCGCAAACGGGCCTGATTAAAGTGGATGATCAAGACATTCGCCACTTCCAACTTACGGCTCTGCGTCGCAACATCGGCGTTGTGTTTCAAGAGCCGCTACTCTTTAACCGCTCTATCGCCGAAAATCTTCGGATCGGTAGCCCAGAGGCTACGGATGCGCGGTTACTTGAAGCTTGTGCACGCGCTCAGGCCCTCGAATTTATCGAACGCCAGCCGCACGGTTTGGAGACTAATATCGGCGAACGTGGTCGAGCGTTGTCTGGCGGAGAACGTCAGCGTCTATCGATTGCACGAGTCATCCTAAAGGATCCACCCATCTTAATTCTAGATGAAGCCACAAGCGCACTGGATGGCACAACGGAACTCAAGCTAATGGAAGCGCTTGAGGAAGTTACCCGCAATCGCACAACGCTTGTGATCGCCCACAGATTGAGCACAATACGTCACGCCGATACGATTCTGGTGATGGAGGATGGCCGTGTCATCGAGACTGGGTCATTCGACGCGTTATACGCACGAAACGGTCGCTTCACGGAAATCGTCAATGCGCAATTCAATGAACAAACATCAAAGAGTCCTGTATGAGTGAATTTTCATCGCAATGGTTGGCACTGCGTGAACCGGCAGATCACCGATCACGTAATCAAGCCTTGCGCGAACAGCTGAATCAACTGTTAACGCGTTCGCGTACCGCCGAGAGCCTGCCGCTACGGATCATTGATCTGGGCTCCGGTACGGGATCGAACCTGCGTGGATTGTCACCGCATCTCGACTGTGACCAGCACTGGACACTCATTGATTATGACCCAAAGCTCATTGAGGCCGCACGTCTTGCCCTGTCCGCTTGGGCTGACACTGCAGAGCCTGCCAAGGACACGAGCTTGCGCCTTAGGAAGGGAGACAAGCACCTTCAAGTGGACTTCCTGTGCACGGACCTATCCAAGAATATCGAATTGATCCTTGAGCAACCAGCTGATTTACTGACGGCGGCAGCTTTCTTTGACTTAGTCGCAGAGCCCTGGCTCGAGCGCTTTTGTTCGGCACTCTGTACGCCGCTATACACCGTCCTGACCTATGATGGTTCAGAACAATGGATGCCCAAACATCCCGCCGATGAGCAAGCGCTGCGTGCTTTTCATGCGCATCAAGCGACCGACAAAGGTTTTGGTTTGGCTGCCGGCCCTAAAGCGGTCGACATTATGCAACGGCGCTTACTGGAATATGGCTTTCAGGTGAGTATTGCGCCTAGTCCTTGGGAGCTTGATCAAACCCAAGACGCTGCGTTGATCCATGCACTCGCCACTGGTAGCGCGCAAGCCGTGGGTGAGACAGGCCTCCTCGATGCGGCCACGCTCGCCTCTTGGAAGACAGCCCGACAAGAGGCCCAGGCCTGCATGATCGGGCACTGGGATCTTTTAGCGACATTTGGCAGCTAAGGTCTTACACGACCTTATTACGAAGCATCCCTACACGATCGACAATCACCTCAACAACCTCTCCGGACTGCAAGAATCTGGGCGGCTTGCGGCTAAAACCAACTCCCTCTGGAGTGCCCGTCGCAATCACATCGCCAGCAGATAATGCCGTAAAAGCAGAGATATATTCGATCAGTTTTGGAATCGAAAAAATCATGGTTTCAAAGGCAGCGTTTTGCATGACCTCGCCAGCGACCTTCGTCGTGATCGTAAGCTTATCTAACGGGCCAACCTCGTCCGCTGTAACCAAGCATGGACCTATCGAACTAGAACGATAAAAGTTCTTGCCTTGATCGAGCGTGCGTTGAAACTGATAGTCACGCACGGATCCATCCATAAAGCAGGTATATCCAGCAATATATTGTGCCGCGTCTTTTGCTTTAACGTTGCGAGCATCTTTACTCAGGACTACAGCGATTTCGCCTTCAAAGTCATACTCAGGCGACAACGTTGGCTTTTCAAAATCCTGACCATGTGCCACCAGAGCAGCGGGGATCTTGACGAAAGTGCGAGGATACTCTGGCGGCTTGTGACCTGCTTCTGCGGCATGGGCCGCATAGTTCAACCCAACACAATGAATAGTCACGGGCTCGAGATATAGTGGCAGGTATTCGATCTCGGCTTCCTTAAAATCACCAACCCTCGCAGCTTGCACCACTTTACGCGCCGCTTCCCACCCATCTTTGCGCACCAGTTGCAATAGCGTTGGATACTGTGCGCCCAAGCGTGAGGCAAGGTCCACGATCGTCTGATCATCGCGCAAAACACCAAAAGAGTCTCGACCCTCATGCGTGTAGCTGAGAAATTTCATTTATGTTCCTTAAAGTAGCTAATCTATATTTTTTGATTATATTAGGCTACAAAACACCGTTGGTCACTCTAGCAAAGCTATGAAATAAACCGATCAATGTGTGATGTCGGTATTGATATTATTTAACTGCCAATCACGACGGAAGGACTCACGATAGCTAAACCGATCGGCGGGATGAACACTCACGGCTAGTTCAACAAGCTCATCACGCTCATCGAGATATCGACGGGCGATCCATAACCCCGCAGTGCGGGTAGATACGCCAAGCTGTTTGGCAATCTGAGCGTTTAGCACCATCGCGCGGATCTCCTGGTGCACAGTTTTAATCGTGCAATTGAACTGCTTCTCTAAAATACGATAGAGTGGCTGTCGCATTGCATCCCGCACACCTTCAAGCGATCGAAACCTCGGCGCGACATATACATCTGTCAAACAAATTGGCTGCGGTTGGCCAGCCTGATAGCGCAAACCCTCGATATGCAACCACGTCTCTCCCTTATTTGCATCGAGTAACTTCGCCAACTCACCCGCTACAGGCAAGAGCTCCGACTTCGTCACCTGCAGTGTCGTCTCGCTTGCGTACTGTCGCAGGTCAGTGATACCCGTCATCGTTTGCGTGTATTGCTTAACTGGACGCTGCGCCAGAACGCGGCTACCAACACCTGGTTGGCGCGTTACCAAGCCCTGCTGCACCAGCTGCTTTACCGCTTCGCGAACGGTAAACCGCGAAACACCAAACTGCTCGCACAGCTCGAATTCCGTGGGTAACAGGCTCCCGACTCCGTAGCGGCCGCTCTCGATCTCGTCGAACAACGTACGTGCGACCTGCACGTAACGCGGTACCGACAAAGATGATTCCACTCGAGTCATCGGCAAAACCTAGTCATGAAATACCTCAACCTCACAGAACGGCATGCTCACGCAAGAACTTAATTTGCTCTGCCGTAAAACCAGCAGAAGCTAATAACGCATCTGTATCAGCGCCCATTTCAGGGGCTGCGCGCAACGGTGCAGGATCTCCAGCGCATCGAATCGGAGCAGCAACACCTAGCACTTCCGAGCCATCCGCCCTCGCGGTCTTGACCACACCTTCTCGCGAATACACAAAGGGGTTGTCCAAGGCCTGAGCGACGTCATAGACCGGAGAGGCAGGCACTTTCCCTGCAAACTTTTTCATCCAGTTCGCGGTGGTGTCCGTCGACGTAACGCTCTCAATATCCGCATTGAACTGATCTCGATTCTCTAAACGGGCTTTGTAAGAACTGTACTCAGGACGTTGCGCCCACTCAGGTCGCCCAAGCTCTTTGGCCAAGACAGGCCAGAACTTTTCTTTATTGCACATGATAAATAGCCAGCCATCTTTTGTTGGATACAACTGACTTGGCACAAGAGACGGATGACCTGAGCGAGGTGCTCTACCTGTAACGTGACCGCCATTCAGATACCATGTTGCAAGATAGGCGAGGTTATGCATCGCTACATCAAACAAACTAGTATCGATATCACGTCCAACTCCGGTCGCTCTTGCACCTAACACGCCAGACACGAGTCCTAGAGCGGCGGTTGTGCCGGTCATCAAATCAATCATCGACAGACCAAAACGCGAGGGTGGACCATCCGGCTCACCAGTCAGCGACAGATAGCCCGCTTCGGCTTGCATCAAGTAATCATAACCAGGCCAGGCAGCACGCTCGCCTTCACGACCATAAGCCGACAAATGCACACAGACGATGTTCTTGCGAATATGTTTTAGTGAATCGTAGTCCAGACCCAATTTTGTTGGTAAGTCACCACGCAAATTATTGAAGACTGCATCCGCGTGCTCGACTAGCTTATGCAACACCTCTCGACCTGCATCTTTTTTAAGATCTAGGCGGATGCTCTTCTTGTTTCTATTGAAGGCTTGATAAAAATGACTATCGCCGGGACCAAAGTAATGTGGTCCGACCGCGCGACCGACGTCGCCACCATCGTGTGGATTCTCAATCTTAATGACTTCTGCGCCTAAATCAGCTAAGTGTTGAGTTGAGAACGGACCCGCACCATACTGTTCAATGGCAAGTATCCGCATCCCTTGCAGCGGCAAACTCATATTGGATTCCTTGCAATCAGCTGCTTGGCGATAATGATTCGCTGCATCTCGTTAGTGCCTTCACCAATCGTCAACAACGGGGCATCGCGATAGAAGCGCTCCACCAGATACTCTTTTGAATAGCCATAACCACCATGGACGCGCATCGCTTCCATACTATTTTCCAACGCAGACTCCGTTGCGAACAACTTAGCCATTCCAGCCTCCATATCGCAACGTTCGCCACGATCGTAAGCCTCTGCCGCACGCATAGTCAAAAGCCTTGAGGCTTCCGTTCGCGTTGCCATATCACCCAACTTCAATTGAATAGCTTGGTGCTCACAAATTTGCTTTCCGAACGTTTTACGTTGCTGTGAATACTTCACTGCTTCGTTCAAGGCGGCTTGCGCTACACCCACACCCCGTGCCGCAACGTTAATTCGGCCGAGCTCCAGCCCGTTCAAAATCATTTGCAAACCCTTACCTTCTTTGCCACCGATTAACTGGCTCGCAGGCACACGACACTGCTCGAAAACTAGCTCAGCCGAGTCGATCCCTTTGTAGCCGAGTTTTTCTAACTTCCGGCTCGCGCGAAACGCGTCACTCTTTTCAACGAGGAACAAGCTCATGCCCTTGTGACGTGGACTCGCATTCGGATCAGTCTTGACCAACACGGCGAAGCAGTTCCCATAGATACCATTCGAAATCCACATCTTATTGCCCTGGATGATGTAGCCATCACCATCTCGAACCGCAGTAGTACGGATCGCCTGCAGGTCAGTGCCACAGTCGGGCTCCGTCAGCGCAATACCACCACGCAACTCACCCGTCGCGAAGCGTGGCAAGAAGGCACGCTTTTGCTCTTCAGTACCATTTCTCTGCAGCGCAGCTGCCATGATGATGTGGGAATTAATAATCCCCGACACGGACATCCACACGATTGAAATATGTTCAATGATCTTTGCGTAGGTCACCGTTGACAAACCTAGGCCACCATACTCCGGTGCGATCAAACAGCCAAACAAGCCCATTTCTTTCATTTTTTCGACAATCTCTGCCGGGTATTCGTCGTCATGCTCGAGCTGCCACGCGTAAGGCTTGACCTCTTTCTCCAGGAAGCGATCGACCATGTCGAGAATGATGCGTTCCTGATCTGCGTCTTGATTACTCATTGTTTCTAATCTCCGGTGCTGCACTTTAGGTGTTTGTTGATAAATAAGGACTAAGGTCAGGCGATACGACCAAGACAAGCTGCCAAGTCTCGAGCCGAGCCGTTTTCAAGATTTAATACTCGCTCTTCAATTTCTAAGCTGCGGGCAGCTGACACTTGTCGAGCAGCGTTGTCACGATATTTGGTGATGATGTCCTGCGCTGTAAGTGGACGATCTACAGAGCCTCGATTCATCGCTTCGCGCTCACGTATGATCCGACCATCCTTGAGCTCAACGATCACCTCACCATCAAAGAACTTGGGAAAACGGCTATTTGGGTCTACCGAATACTCCGTAATCGCCGCCAACGCTAAAACCTTGGGGTCAGACAGGGCAGGCTCATCAATATCATCTAGCGTCAGTCGCCCTTTTAACAAGGCTGTACCGACCAAGTAGTGGGTGCTGAATTGCGCCTCATACGAGTTAGCGGGTTTGCGTTTTGCCGCTTCTGGCTCGCAGACAGTCTTAACGACTTCTTCTGGAACCAGCACCTCGATACGTTTGATCTGATCGGCTCGTACGCCTTGAGCATAAATTCGCACCGCCGCATCGACACAGGCATGCGTGAAGTGACAGGCAGGCAAAGGTTTAACTGATACGCGATCCAGTTCCCAGACCTTGCCAAAATCTTGAGTGGCCATACTCAAGTCATAATCATCACGGCCTGCAAGGTGGCTCGCATACAAGCCAAAGCGCCCTTCATAGGCCAAACGCGTTCCGGTATAGCCATGGCGGCCCAGCGTCGCAGCCGTTACACCCGAGTACCCGGCCCAGCCAGGATGCATCCGCTTATTCCAGGCGCCATCATTTAAAAATTCCAGACTGCCAGATGCAACCGACAAGGCAAGTCCCTGCGCGTCCACATATTGCGCAGCATTGAGCCCCATCAACCACCCCGTCACCATCGTGCAACCAAAGGTACCGATCAGTCCAGTAGGATGAAACCCAATTTGATGGAAGCCTCCCTTGGCTACCGAACCAAGCCGCGCAGCAACTTCCACACCGAGCACGAAGGCGGTGAGCATGTCAGCACCACTTTTGTTTTGCTTAGCAGCTACGGCGAGTGCGGTCGGCAAGGTTGATGTAGTGGTGTGGATCACGCC
>Ga0315906_10007550_pt1 | contig 13211 bp, 9 predicted proteins | sample LakEriMetagenome_4_FD_203526 | JGI IMG/M metagenome (GOLD analysis project Ga0315906, IMG submission 203526) | Freshwater fungal communities from buoy surface, Lake Erie, Ohio, United States - Buoy 2 MA122 | ecosystem: Environmental > Aquatic > Freshwater > Lake > Lake biofilm | place: USA: Lake...
TCATCCGTCCTGGTTAATATCCAGAATAGAAATGCCTAATCCGTTTCCTTCCCAGGTGATGCCTGCTTCTTTTGAAACATTGGTAAAAACAGGATGTTGTAATGCATCACTCCAGTCGTTGCGATATAAAATATCATTGGTAAATCCACTGCCATCATTTCTGATTTTCCGGAATGTGCTGGGGTATTCCTGATTCAGGTCGTTCACCACTACATACAGGTCCAGATCGCCATCGTTGTCATAATCAAAGAAAGCCGACATGTGCGTGCTGGCGGTATCTACCAAACCATATTCTGCTGCCATATTTTTGAAACGGGGGATGCCTGTGGAAACATCTACACCCTGATTGACATAGAGGATATCTTTTTTCAATTCGGCTTTTTGCCATGCGGCAGCGGCAACATACATATCGAGCAATCCGTCATTGTTTATATCCACCACTGTAACTCCTCTGCACCATTTTCTTTCCCCCTCTACGCCGGCTGTTGTGGTTATATCTTCAAATTTCATATTGCCTTTATTCAGGAATAGTTTGTTGGATTGAAGACTGGCGGTGAAATAAATATCAGGCAGGCTGTCATTATTGAAATCTCCTACACCCACACCTCCTCCGTTATAGAGGTACTGATAATTAATCATATTGAGCATTTCATTCTCATTAATGGTATTGCTGAATGTAATGCCACTTTCTGCAGAAGCAATATGTTTGAAAAGTGGCGGGTCTTTTCTTTTACATGCAACGATCAATAGCAGTAGGATGGCTGAGTAATAACGAAGTGGCATAACTGAATATATGAGATGAAGCCGAAATTAAATATAATTAACTTATAACTGTCAACTTCTAATTTTCTTTCCGAACTTTCCCATAATTTAGTTGTTACATCATCATGAGCATTATTCGTCAAATTGCAGAATATTTATATATCAAAAAACCCGATCCCAATCGGCCTCAGACCCCCTGGCTTAAATACATGCATGGGATTAATCGGATCTCATTGTTGTTGTTTCTCGTGGCTATTGTTATCATGCTGATTCGTCTGGTGATAATTCCTTTGGCAAAGGGTTAAAATCCTTTTTGGTTTTGAGTTTTGCCTTTTGAGTTTTCAACCTCTTATATTTGCCATATAAATTCGTTGCATGCCACATTACTATAAATTGGGGAATATCCCCCACAAACGTCATACACAATTTCGCAAACCTGATGGTGGACTATATAGCGAGCAACTGTTTTCAACAGAAGGCTTCAGTGATGATTATTCTTTACTCTATCATACACATCCTCCTACACAGATCATCAAAACCGAACCGCAGGTGGATGTAAGTCCGCAGATAGCGGAAGAAAAAATGCTTCAGCATCGTTGCTTTGAAGGCTTTCATGTTAAACCCGGCGGATCATTTTTGGATAGTCGAGTTCCTGTCCTGGTGAATAGTGATTGTCATATTGTTTTAGCAGCTCCTGCATCCGGCATGGGGAATGATTTTTATAAGAATACAGATGGCGATGAATTGATTTTTGTACATGAAGGGAGTGGTGTAGTGAAGACGCCATATGGGCAACTTCCCTTTAGTTATGGCGATTATATTGTGTTGCCCAGAGGAACCATTTATCAAATTGAATTCAAGGATGATAAAAACCGTTTATTTATTGTAGAATCTTTTTCTCCTTTACGTTTCCCCAAAAGATATATGAGTAAGTTTGGGCAGCTGATGGAGCATTCGCCTTATTGCGAAAGAGATATCCGTCCACCGCAGGATTTAGAGACCTACGATGTAAAAGGGGATTTTTTGATTCGAGCTAAGAAAAAAGGAATGATGTATGGTTTGCATTATGGCACGCATCCTTTTGATGTGGTGGGTTGGGATGGATGTTGTTATCCTTATATATTTTCTATTCATGATTTCGAACCAATTACAGGCAGGGTGCATCAGCCACCACCTGTACATCAGACTTTCGAGACCAATGCATTTGTAGTGTGTTCATTTGTGCCCCGTTTATATGATTATCATCCACAGGCTATTCCCGCGCCATACAATCACAGCAATATCGACAGTGATGAAGTAATTTATTATGTAGATGGAGATTTTATGAGTCGGAAGCATGTAACACGTGGCATGATTACTTTACATCCTGCAGGCATCCCGCACGGCCCGCATCCGGGGGCAGTAGAAAAAAGTATAGGTGCCAAAGAGACCAAAGAGTTGGCGGTGATGGTCGATACATTCAGACCTTTAATGCTGACTAAACAGGCATTGGAGTTAGAGAATACTTCGTATGTGATGAGTTGGGCGGAGTGAGTTGACTGTTGTGGGTTGACGGTTATCGGTTAACTTCCAACTTCCAACTTCCAACTTCTTCATACTATATACGTCACTCCTTCCATCGCGGCTTCCGTATTAGGGAAAACTTCTTTTGCTTCTTCTTCAAATAAAGTGATATTGTCAAATTTGGCAGAGAAATGCCCAATTAATAATTTATTTACCTCTGCTTGCCTGGCTATTTCAGCGGCTTCCTTTGTGGTAGAATGATATCTTTCTGCGGCTTTATCAACCAAAGCATGCGGATAAGTAGCTTCATGATACAAAAGATCTACACCTTTTACATGGGGTATGATTGCCGGATCAAATAGTGTATCTGCAGTAAAGGCATAGCTTTTAGGCCTAGTGGCTGCAATTGTTAGCGATTCGTTTGGAATAACAGTGCCATCCTCTAGTGTAATATCCTGGCCATCTTGTAACAAAGCATATTGGTCTAAGGCAATATTTTTTTGTTCAATCAGGTTGCGCAAAATTTTTCGTTTTCTCTTTTTCTGACGAACGACAAATCCCCTGCACTCAATACGATGTTTGGTGCTGAAGCATGATACTGTGTAATGGGGGGCATCAAGCAGTAGTCCGTCTTGCTCAATTGCATGGAAATGGAAGGGGAATGTGATATGTGTTTCAGATAAATGAAACTGCTGATCGAGCAACCTTTTTAATGGCGCTGGACCATAAACATGCAGGGGTTGTATGCGACTTAATAAAGCAAAGCTGCTGAGTAGGCCAATCAATCCAAAATAATGATCACCATGTAAATGGGAGATGAAAATATGATTGATACGGCTTCTTCTTATTTTATAATTCAGGATTTGGATTTGAGTCCCTTCGCCACAGTCAAAAAGCAGCAAGTCGTCGCCCGTTGTAATAATCTGAGCGGTGGGATGTCTTCCATGAGCCGGTATGGCTGAGTTATTTCCAAGTATAGTTACGCCAAACATAGTTTTTACTTATCGTTATTTTCTTTGTCATCATCGCCCAGCAATTCCCGTTCAATTTCTTCCATCTGCAATATGTCCCATGCTTCCGATTCAGTGGGCGTGATGTTTAGCATTTCAAGAATGCCGGCTTTGTCCAGCTCGTCCTCCAGCTCAGGTTTCAGTTCACATATTACAAAAGAATTTCCTTTCTCATAAAATTCCTGTTGTACTGCCAGCAGCATTTCTCCGGCTTCCAGACTCAAACTTACTACATCTTTCATATTCAATACCAGATTTGGCAGGGAACTCTTCATGCAATCGAGCAACAGGTTACGTAAGTTTTCTGTCATAATAGCAGATAATTCGGTTGCTTCAGGAGTAAATACACTAAACTTTTCTTTGGTATCAATTTTGAACTTCATCTTTTATTAACTTTATTATATAATCTTTCAAATATAGGTCTAAAAAATATTCCTTATCATTGTAAAAACCATATCCGCCATGGATCAAAATTTTTCCACCCAAGTCAAAAACATCATTTCTTACAGTCGTGAAGAAGCGCTCCGCCTGGGAAATGATTTTATCAATGTAGAACATTTAGTGCTCGGTATCATTCGCGATGGCGAAAATACCGTGGTAAATATATTAAAATCCCTCAATGTGGATTTGTATGAGTTTCGAAAGGAGCTGGAGCTTGCAGTGAAGGATAAAACCGGAAAGGCTTTAGCCAATGCCAATAGCGTGCCCCTTACCAAGCAGGCAGAAAAAGTAATCAGGGTTACGGTGCTGGAGGCTAAATCTTTTAAGAGTCAGCAGGTAGAAACAGAGCATCTGATGCTTTCCATTCTCAAGCATAAAGAAAATGTTGCCACACAGTTATTGCAGCAATATGATGTTGATTATGAAACTTTCAGAAATGAATTAGGGTTGGTGAAACCTACAGAGCCCAGGGCAGAGTTTGATGACTCGGGAGAGGATGATGCGGATGATGATAAAAGCAAATATGGCGCAGCGAAGTCTAAAGCGCCGTCAGGCACCAAAAGCAAAACGCCTGTGCTGGATAATTTTGGGAGGGATATTACCCGTTTGGCCGAGTCGGGATCTTTGGATCCGATTGTAGGAAGAGAAGCTGAAATTGAAAGGGTATCACAGATCCTTTCCCGCAGAAAGAAAAACAATCCGATTCTAATAGGAGAGCCTGGAGTGGGTAAAACAGCCATTGTAGAAGGACTCGCACTGCGTATTATTCAGCGAAAAGTGTCGAGAGTGTTGTATGATAAACGTGTGGTATCGCTTGACCTTGCTGCATTGGTGGCAGGTACCAAGTACCGCGGACAATTTGAAGAGCGGATGAAAGCCATCATGAATGAACTTGAGAAAAACAGAGATGTGATTCTTTTTATTGATGAAATTCATACACTTGTAGGAGCGGGAGGCGCAAGCGGTTCACTGGATGCCTCTAATATATTCAAGCCGGCTTTGGCGAGAGGGGAATTGCAATGTATTGGTGCTTCAACGCTTGATGAATACAGAATGCATATTGAGAAGGATGGGGCACTCGATCGCCGTTTTCAAAAAGTAGTTATAGAACCCCCAAGTGTTGACGAAACCATTCAGATTTTAAATAATATTAAATCCAAATACGAAGAATATCATAATGTATCGTATGCAGATAATGCCATTGATGCCTGTGTGAAATTGAGTGATCGATATATTACTGATCGCTTATTGCCCGACAAAGCGATTGATGTGATGGATGAAGTGGGTGCCAGGGTACATTTGAAAAATATCAATGTCCCCAAGGAACTTTTAGATTTGGAAGGAAAGATAGAAGAGATAAAGCAGGAGAAAAATAAAGTTGTAAAAAGCCAGCGCTTCGAAGAGGCAGCAGCCTTGCGCGACAATGAGAAAAAGCTCGAGGTAGAGTTAGAAAAAGCGAAGGCTAAATGGGAAGAAGAAAGTAAGCACATGCGCTATCCCATAGATGAAGAAGCTATCGCGGAAGTGGTGAGTATGATGACAGGCATTCCTGTAAAAAGAATGGTGCAGGCTGAAACAGAAAAGTTGCGTAGTATGGCGCAAGATTTGCAAGGTGCGGTGATTGGTCAGGATAATGCAATTGCCAAGGTGGTGAAATCAATTCAACGAAACAGGGTAGGCTTAAAAGATCCTAAAAAGCCTATTGGTACGTTTATATTTCTGGGACCTACCGGTGTAGGTAAAACCGAATTGGCGCGTTCATTGGCCAGACATATGTTTGATTCGGAAGAAGCCTTAATCCGTATTGACATGAGTGAATATATGGAGAAGTTTACGGTAAGCCGTTTGATTGGGGCGCCTCCGGGTTATGTGGGATATGAAGAGGGTGGACAGTTGACGGAACGCGTGCGTCGCAAGCCCTATTCCGTAGTTTTGCTTGATGAAATTGAAAAAGCACATCCGGATATTTACAATATTTTATTGCAGGTGTTGGATGATGGTCAACTAACTGATGGTTTGGGAAGAAAAGTTGATTTCAAGAACACCTTAATTATAATGACATCCAACATTGGTGTTCGTCAATTGAAAGATTTCGGCGAGGGCGTAGGGTTTGCCACCAGTACGCGTGTACAGAATCAAGAGGAGAACAGTAAGGCTGTTATTGAGAAAGCCCTGAAGAAAACATTCTCTCCTGAATTTCTGAATCGTATAGATGATGTGATTATCTTCAATGCTCTTTCTAAAGAAAATATCTATAATATTATTGATATCTTAATGAAAGGTGTTTTGAATAGAATTAAAGCATTGGGATTCTCAGTGCAGTTAACGGATGAGGTAAAAGACTTTATTGCTGAAAAAGGTTATGATGTTCAGTTTGGTGCGCGGCCTTTACACAGAGCGATTCAGAAATATCTCGAAGATCCTTTGGCTGAAGAGATTCTTAATATGAAAATCAAGGAAGGTGATTTGTTGCTGGCAGAGCTCAATAAAGAGACAGATCAAGTTACGTTCACTGTGCAAAAAGAACCCAAAGAATCAAAAAGGTCGAAAGCGTAAAAAAATAGGAAGTTAAAAGTCAAAACTTAAAACTTAAAATAGAAAGGCAAGAAACTCAACTTTTAACTTTTAAGTTTATAGTTTTAAGTTTTCGTTCATGAACCCAATCATCATCGCCATAGATGGCTATTCTTCCTGCGGGAAAAGTACCGTTGCAAAAGCTTTAGCCAAAGCATTGGATTATACTTTTATTGATACAGGTGCGATGTATCGCGCCATTACATTATATTTTCTACAAAATAAGATTGATTATAGCAAGGAGGATGAGGTGATAGCAGCGTTGTCACAAATTCATCTATCATTTGAAAAAGGTAATGATGATGAGATGCCGCAAATGCATCTGAATGGCGAGAACGTATCGCATTTGATACGTGAGCTTGAAGTGGCAAATCATGTGAGTCCTGTGGCTGCAATTTCTGCGGTAAGGTCATTTGCCGTACAGCAGCAGCAGCAAATGGGGAAAGATGGGGGCGTAGTGATGGATGGAAGAGATATTGGTACGGTTGTTTTCCCGAATGCTGAATTAAAAATATTTATGACAGCTGCTCCTGAGGTGAGAGCCGAAAGAAGGCATAAAGAATTACTAGAATCCAAAAAAGAAGTGAGTTATCAGGACGTGTATCGCAATTTGTCAGAGAGAGATGCACAGGACTCCTCCCGATTGGTGAGTCCACTCCGCAAGGCAGATGACGCTATTGAGATAGATACAAGTTATATTACAAGAGAAGAACAGTTTAATCAGATTTTTTTACTTGCGAAGGAGCGCATAAAAAAAATATTCTAAAAAACTTGCATAATTAATTCCTCTGTTTTACTTTTACAACATCCTCATCCTAAGAATTCCAATTTAAATCCTCTATTCGTACCGATTTCCTGATAATTTCAATTCAATTATATTTTTGAATTTCTTGTATTTTATACTTAATCCAGTATATCCATTGAAGCCCATTTCCAATCCTTTTCCTTGAAGCCGTTTTTTTTTACCTCAAATTAAAATTTTATGAAAAGGATTTTACTCTTTACAATGTTAACTGGATTTTTAACCCACTCCTTTGCGCAAATCGTATGCCCGGTTTCCTACAAAAGGAATAATGGTAATGGATGCAGTGCCGGCGGAGGCGTTATCTCGTTCAAATTTGCTGCTGCTCCCAGTGCTAATTTACAGATTAGTACATTGGTTATTGTTACCAGCAGCGGGCCAATTATTTCTAACATTGTTCCTGCTTCCAAATCATCTAATGGAAATGGCACGGAAGTAAGCTGGTGCTTTGGTAGCTCTAATATACCATCACCTAGTCAATCATTAAATTATCAAACTACATTTTATATTGACAATAATATGAATATGCAGTTTGATCCCGGAGAGCCTCAGTCTTTATGTCCACCATCTGGTGCTCCTTTGCCTGTTACTTTCAAAAACTTTGAGGCCGAAAAGAAATCAAGCAGCGTTATGCTGGTTTGGGAAACTGCTTCAGAGCAGGATAATGCCGGTTTTGAGGTTGAACGCAAGTTGGATAATGGTTCTTTTGAAAAGATTGGTTTTTTAGCTTCCAAAGCAATTGCCGGTACTGGCACGGGATATATTTATCAATTTGAAGATAAAAATATTCAGAAAGGTAAAACGCTGTACAGGTTACGTCAAGTTGATTTAAATGGCACATCAACTTACAGTGATGTAAAAGTGGTTATGACCGGTAATGGAACATTGAAAATCCTGGCTTATCCAAACCCAAGTAATGGTCAGTTCAGTATTGTACTGCCTTCAGGAATCGGGAATGCGGATGTTCGATTGGAGCGCATGACCGGTGAATTAGTTCAACAATGGAATAGTAATAATACTACAAAAATTCAGGTGTCGAATCTTTCTAAAGGATTTTATCTCTTGAGAGGAAAGGTGTCATCTACCGGCGAAAGCTTTGTAGAAAGAATTGTTGTTCAATAAGATAGTCAATTATTTCGTGTCGGATATCATACCTGAAACCTACATGGAGGAATAAGAAAATACACGATCTTTAAAATATTTTTCGCAAATGCTTTGAAATATAGATTTCGTGTATTTTCTTTGCACTTCCTCTGCCTAAAAAAACCAACCGAATTCCAATAACACCAATTCCTCTGAAGTACAGCATTGACAGATAATTTTGTCTTATAAATCCTTTATTGATCCTTTCAAATATTCTAAGGTAAACCGTTTTTTTAAACCTCAAAAAATACAATTTATGAAAAGTATTTTAACTTTTTTAGCTTTTTTAGTATTGTCATCAGCTGCGCTGACTACATACAGCCAATGTGAAGTTACGCCCTCTAACATTAAGGCCGTTACAACCAAATTAGAAACGGTTGGCGGTAATTGCGTTTACACTATCAATGTAACGATAGATTTTACGCATAACAATGGGTTTAAATGGGCCTTTCTTTATTTCTATGATGGGGCATCTGTGCCGGCAAGTATTTCTCAAACCCCGTCTTCAACCGATGCCGTTCAGCCCGGTGCTTTTGCATTAATTAATCCAGACTACCAGGTGAGTTCAAGCCAAGTAAATGGTATTTCACCGCAAACAGGTTATACAATTGTTAGAACACCCATTACAGATGGCTCAAGATATACAATCACGAATCTGAAGTTTACAAGACCTGGAGTTTGTTCTCCTTCCAGCATATCGTCTGATATATCTTTATATGTAGGTGGTGCAAATAGTAACTCATTAAACATACAATGTACCGGGTCTTTAACTTTCAGAGCTTATAAAGTTCTTGTTTCCGGTCGTGTCAATTGTAGTACACCGCGTAACTATGATTTGATCATTGATACAGATTATCAATCAGGTGGATCTTCAGCTCCTATTTCTGGAAGCTATGAGGTTTATATTGATGCGAATAATAATGGTTTGATTGATGCCGGTGAAACAAGCATTACATCCAGTACACCCTTCAGTACAGCAATGATTCCTAATACTACACTTAACCGTTTTTTAAGCACGAATAATATATATGGTTCAGCTACAAACGGAGATCCTAATACAGCATACAATTTAGCGGTGAATGTTGTGCCAACAACAGCCGGGGTAGCGCCATCAGTAGGTCGTCTTGCAAATACATGCGGTACGCTACCGGTAGTTCTTAAAAATTTCAATGCCAAACTCAACAATAATGCAGTAGCATTAACATGGGAAACGGCTGATGAGATTAATAATAAAGGTTTTGAAATTCAGCGCCGTTTGAATGGTGCTGCATCTTATGAAAGAATTGGTTTTGTAGATAGCAAAGCTTCTTCTGGATTGGGTGCGTCATATAGTTTTACAGATGCTATTCGTGCGAAAGGTTCTGTGTCTTATCGTTTAGCTCAGACAGATTTTGATGGCAAAATAAGTTTAAGTGAGATTCGTGTTGTTAATACAGGTGCAGGAAAGTCACAAATGGTTGTATATCCAAACCCAAGCAAGGGATCTGTAAATGTTTCGCTTCCTGTTCAGGCGGGTAAAGCAGATATTACTTTAGAAGATTTTTCAGGAAAAACCATCCAGCGCTGGAATGCATACAGTGCAAATACCTTACAAATTAATCAAATACGTCCGGGTATTTATCTTATCCGCGTACGTTTATCGGATACAGGCGAACAGATAATTGATCGTTTGATTGTTCAATAAATTTTTGGAATGATTTTTTGAGGTAAAACCTGATATCCACCTGAGAGGTCGTCTTATTGACGGCCTCTTTTTTTATGAATTTAAAATCCAAAACCAATGCTTTCCGGTTAAAGTTAAAAAATGTTAGATATTGATAGTAGTCCGGTTAATTTTCCCAATAAAGGGCTTAAATATGAAATGCCCATAACGAAAACTTGATACCAAAAGAGATGAATATTTTAAGGGTATAACATATGGCAATTAAAACCATCAAAAAATATACATATGAAAAATAATCACTTATTGAAGTAATCATATAACACAGAGGCACATAGTCGCAGAAGAACTGAGTATTCAATTTAAAAATGAGATGTGTGGCGCTGGCAAGGCAGAACGTGCGGAGCGATCGGGTCTGCCAGTCATGTTGAGCATGAGCGAAACATCTCATTTTTCGAAGCGTTATCCATATGGAGATCCTCCCGATTAATCGGGACTTATTCGCTTATGCTCAGGATGACGGTAGCTTACTTTATTTGTAGCGATGACAAAGAAATGACCATTCAATGTGGCAAAAAAAACAATAATAAATATCACATTAAAGTAACAATAAAACTTTACGAGCGAGTAACACCTAGGCACAGGTCTGGAGACCTGCGCCAGTAAAGATTTTTTAAAAATTAACCGGACAGCAATGAGTCAAAACCAAAAAGTTACTTACGCCTGTGCACCCTTACCAGAAACATCTATTTTCCTAATCAAAGTCATTGCCCATGGGTTCATTGCCGGGTATTTTTGATCGTTAATTCAATATTGGATTAGCATAACAATCAAAAGTCCCGTTATGAAAAAAAGATTTCTACACATTTTGTTTTTGTTCCTCATTAGTTCTTTGTCGAAGAGCTATGCTCAGTGTACGGTAAAAAATATATTGGTAAAAGTAAATTCTACTGCTACTGCAGGCAGTTCTTGTATTCTGAATTTTGATTTTACATTTACGATTGAAAATAATGGCGGTAATAAATATATTTATATTCATTCCTGGTTGCAAAGTCAGTACCCTAATCATTTTGGTTGTCCTAATATGGCAGGTAATCTCAAGGCGCCGCTTGCTGCTGATTTAGCACTTTCAAAAATTAATCTGGGTATTTATAATGATATTCATGCAGGGCATCCCATTCCGACATTATTAACCACCTATGGTCCGGATCCAACTGTGGCCTTAACACCTGCAACTGAATTAATCAGACAAGTGTTTCCTTCTGGTGATAGTGCAAGATTTACCATTAAAGGGGTGCAGATTACTGTGCCGATGGCTTGTAGTCAGGCTGCTTTTATGACAGCCGACTTCTGGTCAACTCAATCCCAAAATGGGAATGTGGTACACTGCGTATCCTGTAACAATCAATTTGTAATCGATCCACAAGTGTTTGGTTTAGTTAATTGCTTCACGCCCAGAACATATAATATTATTATCCGTTCAGTTTCTCCGAATGTCATCAGTGGTCACTATAAAATTTATACGGATAATCCCCTTAATGGAAATATCATAGGCACTTTCGGTCCTGAAGATACTTTGGTAGATGAACATGACTATCAAACTGTTTTAGGAACCTTTAATCAATACCTGGCTACCAATATGGAATATGAACCATATAGTTTCACGAAACCTGCTGCCGACAGAAATTTATGGGCGGTAGTTCAAACAAATGGTTATTCAAATAGTGTGTTAGGCTATTTGATTAATAGTTGTGCTCCGTTGTCTTCACTATTACGTTCTTTTGAGGTTTCTTATGCCAATAATAAGACACTTCTTAATTGGGATATAAATCCTGAGGCGGGTGTTGTAGCTTTTGATGTAGAGAAACGAATTGATATGAGCACCTACAATACGATTGCTACTGTTCCTGTAAATACTGACGGATTTACAAGTTCAGGTAATCGATATCAATATACAGACATTGTAACAAAGGCTTCGCATACATTATATTATCGTTTGAATATGCTTATGGAAGATGGTCAAAGAAAATATAGCGAGGTTAGATTAATTCAGTTAGCCCCCAATGCTGATGTTGCAATATATCCTAATCCTGCCAGAGGTAATGTGTTTGTGTCGGTGCCTGTTGCAATGGGGCCAGCCAATATTATTATGGCTGATTTGTCTGGTAAAATTATGAGACAGTGGAATGGTGTGGCACAGAAAACACTTATGCTTGATCAGGTAACACCCGGGGTTTATATCATGAAAATAAAGCCACAAAATGGTTTGCAGGAAATAACAAGAAAGATTGTAGTGTACTAATGGTTTGTATGTTGTCAGTTGTCTGTTATCAGTAACATTCAACTGACAACCTATAACGATACTATGTATGAATTCTTCAACTCATTTATTTTCTCTTGAGCATTATAGAAGGATGCAACTTTATCTATCACTGCTTCAACTATGGAATCGGGGCAAGATGCTCCACTGGTAATGAGGATTTTTATGGGTGTAGCTGATGAAAGAAAGTGCTGCGTTGTAAGTTCTTCTTTTTTATGATAATCAAAATGCAGGATGTTGTTTTTGTCAATAATTTTTTCAGGGCCACTAATAAAGTAAGTAGGTAATTGTTTTTCACATAGTTCTACAAGATGTGTTGTGTTGGAACTGTTATAGCCGCCAATCACAATGGCTAAATCGGCCTTCGTTTCAAGTAAACCTATAGCAGCAGTTTGATTATCGTTCGTAGCATAACAAAGCGTGTCGCGCGTATCTGCAAAAAAATCAGAGACAGGTTTGCCACTATCAGCAAAATGACGAATCATGATTTGTTTCAGATAATCAGATATGGCCTGAGTGTCAGTAGCCAATTGTGTAGTTTGATTGACCACGCCAATTCGTTGCAAATCTTTGGTGATGTCGAATCCTTTGGAATATCTCCCTTTAAATTCTTCGTAAAATGATGCAGCTTTTTTTTCTCCGGTAATATATTTTGCCAGTTCAGTTGTTTCCTTCATATCATTCACGATAACCGTGGGCGTACCAGCGCCTGCATGTGAGAAGGTTGCTCTGGTTTCTTCGTGCGATTCTTTGCCGTGTATCACAATAGCATATCCTTTTTCCGCCAGTTGGGCACTGCGGTTCCATACTTTTTCTACAAAGGGACAGGTGGTATTATATTTTTCTACAGCAATACCTTTTGATCTCAACAGGGATTCCATTTCGAGTGTAGTGCCAAATGCAGGTATGATGACGATATCAGCTGCAGTTAATTCATCAAAAGATATTAATTGATTTCCTTTGGTGTCCTGCAGGAACTGAACGCCTTTACTGATA
>Ga0315906_10007557_pt1 | contig 13203 bp, 8 predicted proteins | sample LakEriMetagenome_4_FD_203526 | JGI IMG/M metagenome (GOLD analysis project Ga0315906, IMG submission 203526) | Freshwater fungal communities from buoy surface, Lake Erie, Ohio, United States - Buoy 2 MA122 | ecosystem: Environmental > Aquatic > Freshwater > Lake > Lake biofilm | place: USA: Lake...
GCGCGGATCCATAGACGAAGAACAGAAAAGAGCAAGGGTGTCAGCTGTTTACAACATATTTGCCTATGTAATGTATCTGGTTTTCATACTCATTATACCGCGGATGGTTCAGTCGCTTCATCCCGGCGTGGGAGGAAATCCAGGTTTTAATGTGTACGATACGGACAATAATCTCAAACTGGTACTGTACCCGTCCTGGGTGGCATTCATGCTGCTTGCATGGTGGCTATTGCACCTAAGAGTCAGGTACAGAATGCTTGAAGCCAGAATACTTGAAAATATATGAGAACACCAAAATCTTTGGCCTTTCTGGCTGTTATCCTCATAAGCCAATTGGTCTTCGCTCAAGCGGAGCATCAAGAGGCAGATAATGGATCGGGGGTAGTTTTGGGAGTATTGGCGATTGCATTCGCCGGCTTGTTCGTCTATCTACTAAGGATAGACCTCAAGCTGAGGAAAATGGAGGAAGAGTTAAGAAAAAGAAAAGAATGAGGAAGTCGCATATTATAATTATAGTAGCCATTGCTGTTTGTATGGGTTTCGTTCTCTCGAGCCTGTTTGAAGCCAGTTCTTACGCCAATTTCGCCGAAGCCTTCGAAAACGACAGCCGCGAATACCATGTGGTAGGCACCCTGGACAAAACCCATGGGGTTGTCTACGACCCAATGGCAAACCCAAACCTCACCATTTTCCATTTGAAAGACGAATCCGGAGTTTCCAAAAAAGTAAAGCTGTTTAAAAGTAAGCCGCAAGACTTCGAAAAATCGGAAACCATTGTTATTATTGGGGAAGCGGAAGGTGACGAATTTCATGCAAATGAAATTCTCATGAAATGTCCTTCCAAATACGAATCCGACACTAAAGTGCAAAATCAGGTGAGGTAGGCATGGAAAATATCGAATATGTTGGTGAGTCCGTTTTGCCCGGCCTTCTAGGTCATTTTTTTGTATTGCTTTCTTTCGTTTCTGCCTTAGCCGCCACTTTCGCTTATTTCAAAGCGAACTCGACAGAGCGCGAAGCATGGCTAGGTGCTGCGCGAGCTGCTTTTCGGGTTCACAGCGCGGCCATTTTAGGAATTATTCTGGCACTTTTTTACCTCCTCGTATCCCATTCATATGAATACGACTATACCTGGAAGCACTCCAGTAATATTATGCCGATGCGCTACATCCTTTCCTGTTTTTGGGAAGGTCAGGAAGGGAGTATTCTTCTTTGGACTTTTTGGCATGCCTTTTTAGCCAATATCCTTATCTTCAAAGCAGGTAAGTGGGAAGCTCCCGTTCTAACCGTAATTGCATCGGTACAGGTTTTTCTTTCTTCCATGCTGCTGGGTGTTTACATTGGTGACTTCCAATTGGGAATAAACCCCTTTCTGCTCGTGCGTGAGACAGCCGAAAACTTCGGAATGCCCTGGACGGCGAATCCCAATTACCTCAGCGAGTTTCCCATGTTTCAGGATGGAAGAGGTTTGAATCCCTTGCTTCAAAACTATTGGATGACCATACATCCGCCGACCCTGTTTCTGGGATTTGCCTCCGTACTGGTGCCTTTCGCCTATGCCATCGCCGGCCTTTGGAATAAAGACCATAGTGGATGGATGAATGCCGCACTGCCCTGGGCTTTTTTCTCTGTTATGATTCTTGGAACCGGCATCCTTATGGGCGGGGCCTGGGCTTATGAGGCCCTTAGTTTTGGAGGCTTTTGGGCTTGGGACCCTGTGGAGAACTCCTCCCTCGTTCCCTGGCTCACACTGGTTGCCGGAGCCCATTTAATGCTCATTAACCGACGAAAGCAAACATCCCTCTTCTTTGCCTATCTCCTTATACTTATCAGCTTCGTACTGGTATTGTATTCCACTTTCCTTACCCGAAGCGGAATCTTGGGAGAAAGCTCCGTTCACTCATTTGTCGATAGCGGAATTCTGCCTCAATTACTGTTATTTCTTGTGTTTTACGGGGTGCTTTCAACAGGAATGCTTAACAGCGGCAAACCGAGAAGTATCTACTGGATTACTTCACTGGCTCTGGCAATTGCCACGGTTGCGCTTAGCACCTTGGCGGATTCAGGGTGGTTTAAATTACCCATTATTCTTTTACTTGCCGCAACCGTCGGGTGGACCATCGCAGGATACCGAAGAAACTTTGCCGGGGGTTCAGAAGAAGAGCATATCTGGTCTAGAGAATTCTGGGTATATGTAGGATCGCTTGTATTATTCTTGTCGGCATTACAGATAATAACCTGGACTTCATTGCCAGTGAATAATCTCCTTCTGGAGCCATTCAGTGAATTATTTTCCAGGCTTCATGAGGCAACCGGTTTGGATTTTTTTCGCAAGCTTTCTGAGCACAACTTTGCTCCACCAACCAATCGCGAAGAAGAGTATAACCGCTGGCAGGTGCCATTTGCGGTAATTGTAAGTTTGCTCATCGCTACAGGCTTGTATTTTCGCTATTCTGTAACAGGAATTAAGGAAGTAATTAAAAAAATAAGTGTAAGTCTTGCACTAGCCCTAGGAATTACTGTTCTTGCCAATTCCCTAAAAATTTTCACCGGAGGAGGATTTGCCCTTAATGCTCTGCTGTTCTCCACGCTCTTCGCGGCGATAGCTAATCTCAATTACTTCATTACGATTCTTCGCGGAAAATGGACCCTGGGAGGTTCCAGTATTGCACATACCGGTTTCGCGCTGCTCTTGCTTGGAGCGCTTGTATCTACTTCTCAAAGTGAAATTATTTCGCGAAATACGAGCATCTACGATGCCAAGAGTCTGAGCAAGGATCTCAATAATGACGAAGATATCGTAATGTTTGAAGGCGATACACTTCAATTGGGACCATACCACGCAACATACCGTGGAACCAGGCGCGAAGGCATAAACCAACTTTACAAAGTGGATTACTACGATCAGGTGCCAATGCAGTATAAGGCAGGAGATGTTGTTTTCCAGAAGGAAATGATATTTGAATGCAAAACCGATCACCAGGCAGCGGGTACATTTGTAGAAGATCTGGAGACCTATTGGCAATTTGTTCCATTTCCCACGGAGCGGCATACGGAACCCATGGCACCCTGGAAAAACAGTCGCCCAGGTAATCTCCTTTTCTCGCTGGAACCTCTTGTTCAATTAAACGAACGGATGGGCAATGCACCTGAGCCAGACACTAAACATTATCTCGGTCGCGATATATATACCCATATAAAGTGGGGACGGACCGAAGAACCGGAAACAGACGAAGAAGGATATCTGCCATCATTTACCAGAGAGTTAGCAGTAGGCGATACCATCGTAGGATATAGAAGTCGGATCATATTAGACTCCCTACAGGCAGTGAGCCCAGAGGAAAAAAGCCGCTTCCGTTTACTGGAGAGTGACATAGCCGCAAAAGCGGTATTAAGCGTACAAAGCCAGAAAGGCGATACTACCGCTGAGCCACTCTTTATATTGCGAGACAGCACCACTGTGGTTCCCGATGTAGCCGAACTGAAAGATCAGGGTTTGAAGTTTACGTTGGACAAAATTGACCCCGCTACCGGCACGGTTACTATTAGCACGGCCGAACATATCAGCAACCAGCGAGACTTTATCGTTATGCAAGCCATCGTATTTCCCGGCATTAATATCCTTTGGCTTGGCTGTATTGTGATGATTATTGGAAGTATTATTGCCGTGTGGCAGCGAATAGTTCTTAATCGCAGAAGCGCAGCAAATTCAGCATCCCAGCTATGATTCGAAGTGTTGCAATGGCAGGGGCCGGCAATGTAGCTTCGGCATTGGCAGGGCCGCTGCTCGAGTCGGGCTATGAAATCAAGGGAATTTGGAGTCGTGGAAACTCTGCCGCCGTTCTAAGCCGGGAATACCGCGTAAACGTACTGGAATCTCCGGGTTCATCCGAAAAACCAGACTTATGGATTATTGCCGTCAGCGACGATGCCATCTCCGAAGTAGATTCCCTTATCCCTGCAGAAATTCCCAGAGTTCACACATCGGGAAGCATGCCCTTGGATGCCCTTCAGGGAGCAACCCGAGGCGTTTTTTATCCTTTGCAGACCTTTAGCAGAGGAAAAAAGGCCGTTTGGAAAGGTATGCCCGTTTTTACTGAAAGCGAAGATTCCGCGTTTGAAACTGAACTCGCGTTGATGGCCTGCAGGCTCGGGGCTATTCCGCAACATCTGGATTCAGTTTCTCGGCTTCGCTTGCACCTTGCTGCCGTATTCGCCTGTAATTTTTCCAACCACATGTATGCGCTGGCGGCAGATTTGATGGACGATAATCAACTGGACTTCAAAATTTTGCTGCCATTAATTCGTGAAACCGCCCAAAAGCTTGAAGAGCTCCATCCGCTGGAGGCGCAAACAGGTCCCGCTGTGCGCGAAGACCTTGGTGTAATTAACCGACATCTGGATTTATTAGGAGAAAATTACGATCTCAGAGACCTCTACGGCAGCATTACCGAAAGCATTATCCGAAGAAAATATGGCAGAGAATTATAAAAACCTTCTGGGAAGCATAGACACCTTTATTTTTGATGTTGATGGCGTTTTTACCGGGAATGTGGTACTGCTGATGCCCGACGGAGAGCAGGTACGAACAGCTAACGTTCGGGATGGCTATGCAGTGCAGCTCGCAGTAAAAAAAGGGTATCGGATTGCGATTATTTCCGGTGGCAAGAGCGAAGCCGTACGTCGGCGATTTGAGGGGCTCGGGGTTACCGACGTCTATTTAGGTGCTTCGGATAAGGTAAAAGTTTTCCGGGAATATGCCGAAACGAAAGGCATTGATACATCGAAGACCGTCTATATGGGCGACGATATTCCGGATTGGAAAGTTATGCATCTGGTTGGCCTGGCCGCATGTCCCGCTGATGCGGTGCCCGAAATTAAATCGTTTTGCCGCTATATTTCCCCGCGAAATGGCGGGGAAGGATGCGTTCGCGACATCATTGAACAAACACTCAGGGCACAGGGACGCTGGTTCGATGAAGAATCCCACCACTGGTAAACAAAGGGTCCCTCGAGTTAAAGAGAACCGCTTACTGCGTTTTCGTTTTTGTTTTGCCGATTTAGCGGTACCTTTGCCGCCTTGTTAAAAGTACACCCGAATGGATCGCAATAGCGTTATTGGTTTTTTTCTGATGCTGGCCTTGTTGCTGGTTTATTTCCTTGTTTTCGATCCCGGCGAGCAAATGCCTGCCGAGGGGCAAAGCCAAACAATAGACAGCACGCTGAAAATTTCGGATGAACCCGCCATTGCGCCAGATAGCGCGTCGGGAACCGCTGCTTTGACTGCTATTACAGATAGTGCCGCCAAGGCCCGTTTGCAAATAGAACAACTAAATCGTTTCGGCGCCTTCTATCCGGCTGCGGAGGGAGAAACAAAAAAACTAACCCTCTCCAACAACAAGGTAAGCATAGACATCTCCACCAAAGGAGGTTTGCCTGTTGAAGCAGTGCTTGCGCAAAATTTTATAACTTATTGGGACTCTGTTCCCGTAAGGCTTTGGGATGGCGCCGTTAGTTCTATGGCGCTTGAACTAAAAACCCGCGATGGCAAGCCCATTAGCAGCAGCGATTTACACTTCAGCGTACGTAGATATGAGGCGCAGGCCTCCGGAGATAAACCGGCTTTATTGGAGCTTGAATTGCCAACAACCGAAGGAAACATTAGTGTAACCTACATTCTAACACCTGACAATTATGAATTAAGCATGACGATTGATCAGGCGAACCTGAGCAAAGTTGCCGATACAGGCGCTTCAGCCTCTCGTTTCGTCTGGAAAGCCAGCGCGTTGCATCAGGAAAAAGGAATTGCCAATGAGCGCCAACATAGTTCTGTTTTTTTCAGGGAATTTGAAGAAAAGAGAGATTATCTTTCCGAGAGTACTGAAGATGAAACGACCACCGAAGGCAGGTTAAACTGGGTAGCCTTTAAGCAGAATTTTTTCAATGCGGCAATAATTTCCGACCAGGGGTTCGAATCAGGAGCCTCCCTTAAAAGCTATCCACCTGCGTTAGAAGGAGACACATTGCATACCATGCACTACGAAGCCGTATTGCCCATAGACTTTAGTGCTTCTGCCGCCGGAAACTTTCGATTTTATTTTGGGCCCAATGAGTTTAAATCGCTCAAGGCTCTCGAAGTAGAGGAATTTGGCAGGATAATCGACTATGGCTGGGGGATTTTTGGGTGGGTTAACCGAAACATTGTTCGCCCATTATTTATTTTCCTTTCGGAGCTGATCCCTAACTACGGAATCGTAATTCTAATTGTTACCATACTTATAAAGTTGCTCTTATTTCCGGTAACCTGGAAAAACTACCTCAGTTCGGCCAAAATGCGCGTATTGAAGCCGGAAATGGATGAGTTGAATAAAAAGTATGAAGGAAAAGATGCCTTAGAAAAGCAGCAGGCTATTATGGGTCTGTACCGTGAGACAGGGGTAAATCCTATGGCCGGATGCATACCGGTATTATTACAGATGCCCATTTTGTATGCTATGTTCCGGTTTTTTCCAGCGAGTATAGAATTACGTCAGAAAGGATTTTTGTGGGCGGAAGATTTGGGAGGTTATGATTCTATTTTAAATCTTCCCTTTAATATACCCCTGTATGGGAGTCATGTGAGCGGATTCACTCTGCTTATGGCGGCATCTACCTTTATCTATACGCGTATGAGCACGGCGCAAATGCCAACGACCACGCAACCTGGTATGCCCAACATGAAACTGATCATGAACATTTTCCCTTTCATGATGCTATTCTTCTTCAATTCCTTTCCTTCCGGGCTCAGTTTCTACTATTTCGCTGCCAACGTGATCTCCATAGGGCAGATGTGGTTTATCAAAGAATACATCATCGACGAATCCAAGATCAGGGAAAAAATAGAAGCTAATAAAAAGAAACCTAAAAAGAAAAGCGCTTTTGCGCAACGCCTTGAGGAGATGCAAAAGCAACAGCAGGAAAAGTTGAGAAACCAGAAAAACTCCCGCAAATGAGTCGCTACTTTCTCCCCTTTCTTTTCATAACGCTATCAGGTATTGTTGCCTGCAAGAACAAAAAAGGTGTTTCTGAAGAACCCATTTCTGAAAGCGTCGTATTGAGCGATCCGCTTCCGGAAGCAGTACCGCAGGAACTCCCGTCGGATAGCCTGATAATTTATTACTCAAGAGGCTCTTGTTTTGGAACATGTCCTGTTTTTACCCTTTCGGTATACCGCAGTGGACTCGCTATTTACGAAGGAAGGCAATTTGTGGACAAAATAGGTCGACATACGGGCGTTATAGCGGAGCCCGAAGTAGATGCGGTGCTGTCGAAAGCTGCAGAAATAGGTTTCTTCACCATGGAGCGCCGGTACGACAATCCCACAGTAAGCGACTTACCCGGAACGGAGCTTCGCTTGCAGGACAATAGCGGTAAAATCCGGGATGTCTATGCCCGGTTTAAATATCCTTCTTCATTGACGGAATTGTACGATTTACTCGACAAGACCATCGAAAACACACCTTGGAAAATTAATGATAGCAAACAATAACACCATGAAGTTTATCCATAAATCCGCCCTTATAACCCTGCTGCTTTTAGCCAGTGGTATTGCTCGTGCCAATGAAGGGATGTGGCTCTTGCACATGCTGGCTAAGATCAACGAAGCAGAAATGAAAAACTTAGGTCTCAATTTGAGTGCCGAAGATATATACAGCATCAATAATTCATCTGTAAAAGACGCCATCGTTATGCTTAACGGTGGTATGTGCTCGGCTGAAATGATTTCGGATAAAGGGCTTGTGCTCACCAACCATCACTGTGCCTACGATGCCATAGCCATGCTGAGCTCCACGGAGTCCGACTACCTTACCGACGGCTTTTGGGCAATGAGTTTTAATGAGGAATTACCAATTCCCGGAATGACCGTCTCCTTTCTTCAATATATTGAAGATGTAACCGGAAAAGTACTGGAAGGGGTTAACGACTCTATGAGTCCGGACGAACGCAACGCAGCTATTACCTCAGCTATGGCTTCTATTGAGAAAGAAGTTTCGGGTTCATCCGGATTAGAGGCAAAAGTTAAGAGCTTCTATCATGGTAACGAGTTCTACCTGATGACGTACAAATCCTATCGCGATGTGCGTCTTGTAGGCGTGCCTCCTTCGTCGATTGGAAAATTCGGTGGAGACACGGATAACTGGATGTGGCCGAGGCATACAGGCGATTTCAGCATGATACGTATTTACGCCGACGATTCGAATGAACCCGCAGACTACAATGATGGCAATAAACCCTTCAAACCAAGGCATCATCTTCCGATTTCGCTGGAAGGAGTAGACAAAAATGACTTCACCATGATAATGGGCTATCCCGGCAGCACTGATCGTTTCCTCAGTTCTTGGGGTGTTAAGGAAGCCATTGAAATATCCAATCCCTCAGTAGTTGAGATTCGCGATGCCCGTCTCGCCGCCATGAAACAACGCATGGATGCCGATGATGCCATTCGGATTATGTATGCATCAAGCTATGCCTCCGTGGCCAATTATTGGAAGTATTTCATTGGACAGACTAAGGGGCTTAAGCGACTGGAAGTCTACGAGAAAAAGAAAGCCATCGAAGCCGAGTTTAGCCGATGGGTGAGCGCCGACAAGCAACGCCAAGAGAAGTATGGCAGCGCCCTTTCTATGCTGGAAGCATTTTACGCGGAAAATGGTAAAGCAGAAAAGGCACGTGTGTATATTAATGAAGCCGGATTTGGATGTGGGCCAATTATAGCCGCATGGAGACTGAACCGAGCTGTACTTGGATCCTACAATCCGGAAACAAAATCCTATGATAAAGGAGCGATTGAGGCATTCAAGTCTCAAATAGACGCGGTGTATGCAGAATATGATGTCGAAACAGAGAAAGATATTATGAAAGCTCTGTTCGGTATGTGGAAAAGAAATATCCCCGCTACCCAATTGCCAAATTTCTTTAAAACGATAGATGCAAAATTCAAGGGCGATGTGAATGCGTATGTTGATCAGCTATTTGCTACTTCGATTGTATCTACGCCACAAAAATTGATGGCCTTCCTGAACAAGCCATCCAAAAAGATTGCAGATCGCGACATGGCTCTGAATGCCCTGCAGTCTATGATTACGCTTTACCGCAACGATCTGATAAATGCGGAAAGTCAGAAGTACGAAGATGGTTATCGCTTGCTGGTAGACGGCCTCCGCAAAATGAACCCTGATAAAAAATGGTATCCCGATGCCAATAGCACTATGCGACTTACCTATGGGAAAGTAGGCGACTACATCCCCGCCGATGCCATGCACTACGATTTTGTAACCACATCGAAAGGAATTATAGAGAAGAAAGACCCAAAAAACCCTGAGTTTATTGTACCCGATAAATTGGTAGACCTCATAAAAGCAAAGGATTTCGGACAATATGCCGATGAAAACGGAGAGCTGATTGTTTGCTTTATATCCGATAATGATATTACCGGAGGTAATTCAGGCAGTGCGGTAATGAACGGCGACGGGCACCTGATTGGCGTAGCCTTCGATGGCAACTGGGAAGCCATGAGCGGAGATATCGCCTTCGAACCCGAGTTGCAGCGCACGATTTCTGTTGATATCCGCTATGTATTATTTATAGTAGACAAATTCGCCGGTGCCCGCAATCTCATCGACGAAATGACGCTTGTAACCAAATAATACGGGCTACTGAAAAAGGTAGAATTTCGAACTATGTACTGAACATAATCACCTACAATCCTTCTTAAATAGCCGGCGTTTACGCCGGCTATTTCTTTGAATTACATTCTTGCAACAACCTTCACGTAAAGTAAATAAGATTCTCTATTGCAACCCTTCAAAAGGAAACGCAGGATAAACTATTGTTCGCCCCTGAACCAATAGAAATCAGCGAAAGGAGGAAGACAACCGTATTACAACAGCTCCAGAAGCATTGTGGCACATTGCCATCTAGTAACGACGGAATTGCCTATTTCACCCTTCACAACGATTGAATCTATATAACCGTTAGAAGGCAGAGCAGAAGCACAAGCGTAGCGAATATGTACATCATCGCCAGTAATTTACCTGCGCGGGAACGATATATCCGCCACCGCAAGGATTTCAGTGACGGGTTCAACCAAAAACCACCTTCAAGGAGGCTTAGAATAGACACTATTAAAGCGCCCAGAATACTTCCCGGAATAGACAGCCACAGCCACGGAAAATTCAAACCCAAAGCCTGTGGCAGCAGGAGTAAAAGGCAGTAACCATTGAAGCTGAACAATACTACCACCACCATCAACGACAACAACTCTCTATCCGGGGCAGAGGGGAAACGACTGCGCACGATGGCATAAACACGGCAATATAAAAACCGGGCAAACTGCTTCACAGGACAAATCTACTGAAAGCTCAACCTATATCGGAACAATACCTCAGCGCAAGACGGTTACATGCCCCCTGTACTTCGACACCTCTACCGCACTCTTTCCGGCACGCATTGTCCACACGTAAACCCCGGATTCAACATAATAATCGCCCCCATTATAATTGGCAGTCCATGCCTCCAAAGGGTTTTCACTGTCGAATACCATTTCTCCCCATCGGTTAAAAATTTGTATTTGATAAATAACAGGATCTGCGGTGAACTGCGGAAGGAAATAATCGTTCAACCCGTCGTTATCCGGAGTGAAAGAATTAGGTACGAAGACCTGAAAGTCTGATTCAATTATAATGACTCGGGTAAGGGAATCCGAACAACCATTCTCATTAAAAACTACCAGACTTACGGGATAATTCCCTCCCTGATCAACGGGAAATGTGAATGTCGGATCGTTGTCAAAACTAAGTCCCAAGCCCTCGCCAAAATACCACATCGAAGAATCATAATTCTCTGAAAGATTAAGGAATTGAATTTCAGTAAACGGCACTATGCTGGTTGGAGGATCCGCATCAAATCCTGCGACAACCAACGGCGGCTGGGAAACGGTAGCTGATGCGCTTTCACTGCAACCATATTCATCCTGCACCAACACGGTATAGGTATTAGCACAAAGGCTCTCAAAGAGACTCTGGGAAGAAAAGGAATTTCCGCCATTTATGCTGTACTGCAGATTATCCGGACTGGAACTTATGCTTATGCTGCCATCGCAAACGCCAAAGCAAATGGCATCGTTCACGGCGGTCTGAAAAGAAATCGGCTCGCTGAGAATTACAGTCAGTTCGTCTTCAGCCATGCAGGGACCATTTTGCAAGTCAATATGAAGCACATATGAACCGGGAGAAACTGCACTCACTGTTGTCTGCAGAGAAGTTGGATCTGCAAAGTTCACTTCCGCCGGGCCACTCCACAACACATTTCCGTTATCCCCTTCTGCCTGTAACAAGGCAGACATTTCACACGGAAGCAGGTCTTCTCCTGCAAATACAATTAAGGGTTCACCCGTAACCTCCACCTCGAGCTCCAGCTCACAGCCACCCGCGTCGGTAATACTTACTTCGTAAAATCCGGCATTCAGGCCATTAAACGCTCCATCAGCATCCGGCGTACCATCCAAAGCAAACGCAAATGGCGGCAACCCGCCCTCAACTTCTGAAACATCTATTGACCCCGTTCCCGGAGAGCAAGCGGGCACCATTACTGGCGTTGCGGTAAAAAGTTCGGAGGCAATAAAATCACCTGCTATTTCGATGGGGTTATCGCAGGCATCGGTTACTTCTCCCACAACGGATGAGCCCAAAAGCTCATACGATCCCGGGACCAATGCATCGGACAAGACCAATGTTATCGTCTCGGAAGATATCGCTCCCATTGCACAAGAACCTGAAATAACGCTCTCAACGGCAACTTCGCCGTCGGGACCGGTAAGAACAAAATTCTCTGCCAAAAGCGTAGAGCATAGCACTGGCTCCGAAAAAGTTGCTTCAATCTGATTGGCGGAACACCCTACTTCCAGACTCGTAAACTCAGGAGAAACCTGATCGAAGATGGATGCCGTAGACCCGCCAAAATTGAGGGTATAGCCCTGCAAAGAGTTGCTCCAATTCATTACTACGAGAGCAAAGGTTTGACCCTCCTGTACGGAAAGGTCTGCATTGAAAGGCGGACCGTTGCCATTTCCGGGACCATTGGAATTGCCGGTTCCGCCCAACGCCGTGCTAATTCCGGTAGATCCATTTACGCCGAAGGTTCCCCATGAATTGCAACTCACCTCCATTTGCTGAAGGAAAGGTATATCGGCACATCCAAAATCCGTAATATCGTACAGCGCCCAATCGTAGTCGTCATTGTTATTTACCGGATCAAGGATAAAACTCAACATTCCAGGCTCCTGAACAGTAAACGTATACCAGATGGAGTTGGTTTCTACGAAATTACAGCCCATCGGAGCAATTTCCATGGGAAAACTACCTGCTCCCAGGGGGGCGTTTACTTCGGTGTAAAATTCCTGACAAACCGTTATAGCACCCAGACAGTCAGACGAAGTTAACTCCGGGCATTCATCATCTATATTCAGCTCAAAATCAATACAATTGGCCAACCACGAAGCAGAACCTATGGTAATAAAATACGTTTCCCCGTCCTCAACCATTACCGATCCACCCATGCTGCCCGTCCACTGGTCGGTAAGATTAAGAAGACAAGACGCACTCATATCGTCTGGGCATCCGGAGGTGACAATCATTCCGGCTGAACCCGGCGGATATCCGCTCGCCTCGATGTAAATGCATCCCGTAGTTTCCGCGACAAACGAAAAGGTTACATCATTGGCATCGATATTCCAGTTAAAACAGAGGTCAGCAGAATCGAAGCTGTTGCCCATATTGCAGGTTGTTCCCGAGAAATCGTAGGGCAGCGAGGGAATTTCGATATCTGAACATGGACAAGGACTGCAGCTTCCGCCGCAATCAATCCCGCTTTCCAGTCCATTCATAATCCCGTCATTACACGTTGGACAAGCAACACAGGAAATATTAGCCTGAAACCCATCCAAGATCACCGAAAAATCTGAGGTAAATACCAGAGTGAGGCAGGTTCCGGGCGCCGTAACAACGAGACCACCTCCGGACCCGCTGAGTGAGGCCACTACCGGATCGAAGGTACTCTCGCCGGCATGCACCGTCAGCACGTCGAATCCGGATTCAATGGCATACGTAACAAAGTTGAGTTGCAGACATAGTGATGGGTCTGCAGAGCAAATGGTTATTTGAGAAA
>Ga0315906_10007558_pt1 | contig 13202 bp, 6 predicted proteins | sample LakEriMetagenome_4_FD_203526 | JGI IMG/M metagenome (GOLD analysis project Ga0315906, IMG submission 203526) | Freshwater fungal communities from buoy surface, Lake Erie, Ohio, United States - Buoy 2 MA122 | ecosystem: Environmental > Aquatic > Freshwater > Lake > Lake biofilm | place: USA: Lake...
ACCGTGATGGAGCCGCGGGGAATGAGGAGACTCGCGCAGCCCGGCGGAATGCGGACGGTGAGCACGTGGTCGCTCCCGGCCGGGACATAGCTGATGACTTCCGCGGTGCGGTCGATGTGTCCCTGCACAAAGTGTCCGCTGAGGCGGGCCCCGGCCATGAGGGCGCGTTCCAGATTGACCGTCTGTCCCGTCGCCAGAGATCCGAGGTTGGTGACGTCGAGGGTCTGGCGGAGGAGATCGAACCCGACGGTGTGCGGTCCCGTGGTGACCACCGTGAGGCAGCAGCCATTGACGGCGACGCTTTCCCCGATGGCGAGTTCAGCAGCAAAGGCAACATCGGTGAGGGTCAGCCGCGCCCCGCCATTGGTGGGGTCGAGCGCGGCTACCTTCGCGGTGGATGCAACAATGCCGGTGAACATGAGAAGACCGTGCGTTGGTTTGCGAATCAGTCCGGATGGAGGCGGCGCTGATCCGGTTCTTCCGGGCTGTCCGGACCTGCTGAGGGATCGCGTTCCTTGCCGGGATCCGCTGCTCCGCTGGACGGGGATGCCGGGTCCGTCGGTGCGACGCTTTCTGCTATTTCCGCGGGTTGGGCGCCGGTTCCTTGGCTGGACTTGTCCGAGTCCGCGATGGGAGTCTCGGGTTCCGGGTTGGCGTCAGCGTGAGAATCCTCGGGCCGGTCCTCGGCGGGGATGTTTTCCGGGTGTGTGTGGTGCTGGTCGTAGAGGTGGGCGTGTTCGCGCAGGTACTGTTCGTATTCCGCATCCGGTTCCCTGCTGTCCGGGTCAGGATGGTGCGGGTGCCATGGAGTGCCGCCGGATTCCCCGCTGCCGTGGGCATCGTGACCGTGGTGGTCATGATGGCCGTGGTGACTGTCGTGGTAGTCCGAATGGTAGCGGTCGTATGGGTCGGAAGCGGCCTCGTTTTCGGTGCGGGCCGGGACGGGGGAAGCGGGGACGAAGCTGGCGCGTCGGGCCATGTCGGCCGCGCGTTCCGCTTCCTCGAGTTTCCGTTCCTTGCGTTCGTGAAGTACAGCGAGCCAGATGCAGGCCTCGTACATGACGACCATGGGGAGGGCGAGCATCGACATGGTGAGCATGTCGCCGGTGGGCGTGAGGACGGCGGAGGCGACGAGGATGATCAGAACCGCCCATGCGCGCGTGCGCCGCATGGTGGTTGATTCGAGCAGGCCGAGTTTGACCATGACCATGACGACCACGGGGAGTTCGAAGGCGAGACCGAAGATCAGGCAGAAGGTGGTGACGAAGGAGATGTACTGGCCGATGCGCCAGCGGTCGCGGATGCCGATGCTGGCCGAGTATTCATGGAAGAATTCGAGGGCCCGCGGAGTGACGAAATAGAAGGCAAAGAGGACACCTGAAAGGAAGAGGCCGAAGCCGATGAAGAGGGCGGGCCAGAGGAGTCTGCGCTCGCGTTCGGTGAGGCCGGGCAGAATGAATTCGAGCAGGAAGTAGAGGAGCAGCGGGAACGACACGATGATCCCGGCGAAGAGCGAGAGCTTCATCGAGAGCATGAAGCTTTCCGCCGGGGCGAAGGCTTCCGTTTCAACCATGTCCATGGGGACATTCAGGTCCGGCGTAGTGCCTGCCTTGATGAGCTGGCGGGCGTAGCCGAGCACGGCGGCTCCGTCTGCGGCGGGCAGAAGGGCCGTGCTGCGGCCAAGGTAGTCGTCGCGTAACTTTTCCGGAACCATGGACGCGGCGTGGTGCAGCAGGACCGCTTCCGCGAGCTGGCGGGTCAGCGGGTCCGGAGCAGCCACTTCCATGAAGAGCCGGCGCTGTTCGCCTTCGAGGGCCGCCGCTCCGCGGGCCGCATTGTGAATGCGCCACCATGTGCGCTGCTGATCGCCCGCAGGCAGAGCAAGGATCGCTTCCGGCAGTTTCCGTTCCTTCGGTTCCTCCAGTCCGGCGCGCCGGAGAGGGTCGCGCACCAGATCGAAGAACCATTCATTGAACACGAAGCAGGCCACCACTGAGAAGACGAGCGTGAGGACGATGCGCGTGAGGGTTTTGCGGAGGTCCTCGAGGTGCGAGAGAAAGGGTTTTTCTTCGTCGTTTGTCAGGGCGTGACGCTTGCGGGTGAGCTGGTCGCGGAGCTTCAGCAGAGGGGCGAAGAACATGGTGGGAAATGCCGTAGGCGATGGGCGGGAAGTTCAGCGCGGCTTTCTGGCGGGGCGCGGGGCAGACAATTTACCAAGAAGGCGTTTCCACTGGGAGATTTCGTTCCGGACATTCGCCGGGGACGGAGCACCAATGGCCTTGCGTGCCTTGAGCGCCTGTTCCAGCTGCAGCACGCGATAGACCGAGTCATCGAAGACCGGGCTGAAATTCTGGTAATCGGCGAGCGGAAGTTCCGGAAACGAAATGCCCGTGGCGAGGCTGTGAGCGGTCAGTTTACCGATGATTTCGTGTGCCTGGCGGAAGGGGACGCCTTTGAGGACGAGCCAGTCGGCGAGGTCGGTGGCGAGCAGGAAGGGATCGGAGGCCGCGGCCCGCACGCGTTCTGCGTTGACCTTCATTCCGGCGATCATTTCCGTGAAGACTGCGAGGGTCAGCTGGATGGTATCGATGGAATCAAAGAGCGGTTCCTTGTCTTCCTGCATGTCCCGGTTGTAGGTGAGCGGGAGTCCCTTGAGGAGGGTGAGGAGACTGAGGAGATTGCCGTAAAGCCGGCCAGTCTTGCCGCGGGTGAGTTCCGCGACGTCCGGATTCTTCTTCTGCGGCATGAGGCTTGAGCCCGTGGTGTGGGCGTCGCTCAGCGACACGAAACCGAATTCGGCACTGACCCAGAGAATGATGTCCTCGCTCATGCGCGAGAGGTGGGTCCCGCAGAGGGCGAGGGCAAAGAGGACTTCGGCAAGGTAGTCGCGGTCTGCCACGGCATCCATGCTGTTCCGGGAAACGCGGTCGAAGCCCAGTTGTTCAGCCACAAATTCGCGGTCCAGCACAATGGTGGATCCGGCGAGGGCACCGGAACCGAGCGGCATGACATTGATGCGGCGCAGGGCGTCGCCGAGACGGTCCGCATCGCGTTCCAGCATTTCCGTCCATGCCAGCAGATGATGTGCAAAAAGCACCGGCTGCCCGCGCTGCAGGTGCGTGTAGCCCGGCATGATGACATCGCGATGAGCATCGGCGCAGGAGACGAGCGCTGTCTGGAGACCGCGCAGCAGGCCAATGATCGACGTCACTTCGGTCCGGGTATAGAGGCGGACGTCGAGGGCGACCTGATCATTGCGGCTGCGGGCCGTGTGGAGTTTGGCTCCGGCCGGGCCGATGCGCTGCGTGAGCGCGCTTTCGATGTTCATGTGCACGTCCTCGAGGGCGGTGCGCCATTCGAATTTTCCGGCATCGATGTCTGCTTTGATGCTCTTGAGGCCGGTGGTGATCTGCTGGAGTTCCTTCCTGCTCAGGACGCCTGCCTTCTGCAGAGCGGCGGCATGGGCGAGCGACCCTGCGATATCGTGCGGGTACAGGCGCCAGTCGTAGGAGATGCTCTCTCCAAAGCGCTGCACGAGTCCGGAGGTTTCCTGCTGAAATCGGCCTTTCCACATGGCTGGGTGACGGTTGGCTGGGGTAATGGGATGGGGACGGGAGAAAGGGCGGAGCAAACGCCGCGCAGAGTGCAGCGGCAAGTGCTTTTCCCCCGGACTGCGGGCGTGGATGCGTGCCGGGAAATGATTGTCCTCGACCCACTCCTGCTGGCAGTATCCGGGTATGAATCTCCTTACTGTCCGCAAGTCACTGCCTTACCGCCGGGAATTTCTGCGCCGGATGGCAGCCGCCTCCGCCTTCTGGGCCGTCCCGGGAGCCTTTGCCGAGGCGCTGCAGCAGACTCCGAAGCAGACCGAGGGCCCGTTCTACCCGGACAAGCTGCCGCTCGATACGGACAACGACCTTCTCGTGATCAATGACGGCACGACTCCGGCCATTGGCGAAGTCACATGGCTGAGCGGGCGGATTCTCGGGCCGGATGGACAACCGATCCGCAATGCACTCGTGGAAATCTGGCAATGCGACAGCACCGGCGTGTATCGGCATGCGGGATCCGGCGGCGACCAGGAGAAGCGCGACCGCAACTTCCAGAGCTTCGGGCGCTTTCTGACGGGCAGCACTGGCGAGTATGTCTTCCGTACCATCAAGCCGGTACCGTATCCCGGACGGGCTCCGCACATTCACTTTGCCGTGAAGATGAAGGGTCGGGAGAAGTGGTCGACCCAATGCTATGTGAAGGATCATCCGCAGAATGCCGGAGACGGCATCTGGAAGAATCTGGGAAGCCCCGAAAAGCAGGCAGCCGTCACGGTTGCTTTCGCTCCGCTCGAAGGCAGCCGCAGCGGGGAACTGGCCGCGCGTTTTGAAATTGTGATGGGCTACACGCCCGCCGATTGAGCCTTGGATTGCCCATCGAGTCCGGCATAGACGCCGAAGTCATTGAAGAAGTACTTCTTGGCGAGCCGGTACATCCAGTGTTTCTCCGGGATTTCCTCGCCCTTGCGGTACTGGCTGGTGCGCGGGGTCATGGCATCAAGTTCGGCCACCGCGGTCTGCCGCTGGGTGGTATCAGGCGCTGAGTGCCGGGCCGCGAGGGCTTTGACGAGGTCCGGGCGTTCGAGGACGATGCACCCACGGGTGTGGCGGGCTGCCGTTTCCCGGAAGTCGCGCAGGAAGGCCGATTCCGTAAGGACCCGGTAGATGCCGCGGTCATCGCGCACGTTTTCCTTTGCGAACTGAATGATGGGGCAGGGTTCAACTGCTCCCGAGGGACTGATGTGGTGGCTGATCCCGGTGGCCATGGGGCACAGCGCTTCGCCCCGGTGATCGTAATAGGCATCGACGATGGCGATGGGAACGGTGGCGCGTTTTTCGACAACGAAGCGGCGCACGGCCGTGATCTGGTCCGGGCGCAGAGCGAGTTCCGGGGAAATCTTTGGTCCGACCGGGCGGTAGGTATGATACCACGTGTAGTGGACGCCCCATGCGATCAGCTTGCGGAGCCATGCCTCTGTGAGGAGGTCATCGATGTTCGTCTGACACAGGCTCGTGGCGACGCCAGTGAGAAGCCGTTCCTCGAGGCAATGGCGCAGCCCACGAAGGGTGCGGTCGAGCACATCGCGGTTGCCCCGGCGGAGGTCGGAAACCTTGTCCGTTCCCTCGATACTGACCAGCGGAGTGGCATTGCCGAGCTGGCGCAGCCGGCGGGCCGCCTTCTGCGTGATCAGTTGCCCATTCGTGAAGATCTGGAAGTAGCAATCCGGATGCTGCGCGAGGAAGTCGAACAGTCCCGGGTGCAGAAACGGTTCGCCCCCGAGAATGCCGAAGAAGGAATTGCCGTGGGCGCGCGCGTCATTAACCAGCCGGTTCAGTTCATCCAGCGGAATCAGTTCCCGCGGCGAGGCCACATCGACCCAGCAGCCCTGGCAGCGGAGATTGCAGCTGTTGAGAATGCTCAGGTAAAGAAATGGCGGGAAAACAATGCCTTCGCGCAGACGCTTCCGGAAAAGCATGACCGAACGCGCCCCGCGGAAACCGAAGTTCCATGCCAGTTTGCCGAGGCAGCGGGGATCAACAGTTGTCAGAATCCGGGACGAAAGAGACATCAGCATGCGAAAGGCCTAGCCCTGTAACCGCCCGTGCGGAAGCGCTAAATCCATCCCTGTCCGCGTTCGCCGCGCGACAGCGGAAACCCGGAGAAGGTCGCCGCCTACCCTAGGAGGGGTCGGGTGGCTGATGCCTTCGCAATAGGGGAACCCCTGAGCATCCCGGGCGCGGGAAAGCTTGTGCTTCAGTGGCCTAACCATTCATATTTCGTTCATTAACCGCAGCAGCACCGTCCCGCCCGGGATGGCTGCTGGGGCAAAGCACCAAACCATGATGATCCGCGCCATGTTGAAGAACCGAACACCCATATGCCGTTCGCTGCTGAGGCAGCGACCGCTTGCTGCCTTGCTGCTGCTGATGCTCTCGCCGCTGGCGGAAGCGGTGCCCCTGCCGCCGGGGGCGGCCTTGCCGGCTGGATCATCGACCGTGCGTGGCTTCACCGTGCGCGTGGCGCAGGCCCCGGACACGGAGGATGTGCCCAACAGTTTTCTGCGGGCGCTCCAGCAGATCAACGGGACGCTGGTCGACGCGGTCGGATCGCCCGTTCCCAATGAAGCCATTCCGGGGCTGGCTCCCGGCGGAGCGTACGAGGTTTCGTCGGTGAATTTCGAGCGCGACGGCATTCCGTTCGATCTGCTCAATGACGGGAATTACCTGACGAGCTTCACGCCCGAAATGTTTCCGGGGATTCCCGGGAGCAATTTCCACACGAACAAGTTTGTGGTGGAAGTGGTCGGCTTCCTTGACCTTCCGGTGGGTACACATACCTTCGGGATCTGTGTGGGCGCTGACCGGACGGACGTGAACGACGACGATAACTACGCCGTTTTCGTGGCCCGCAATCCACGCGATTACTTCGGCCAGAAGGTGGGGGAATATGCGCGGACGGTGACCTCGGCATTCGGCGGGAATCAGAAGAACGAGAATCAGTGGACCGTGGAAGTGAGCGCCGCGGGCCTGTATCCTTTCCGCGTTCTCTACTGGCAGACCGGACGCGGTGCCAACCTCCAGTGGTATACGATCAAGAGCGACGGGCTCGGAGGCGAGGAACGGATCCTTGTGAATGACACCTCGAATCCGGCCGCCATCCGCAGCTATGCGCAGACAACCGTGGCCAATGCGAAGGGACCGTACGTGGCCGAAGTGAAACCCGTGCCGGGTTCGGCTGGCAACAACGCCGCCGCTCCCATCGAGGCCGTGATCCGCGACGGAGAAACCGTCACTGTTCCCGCCGCCGGAGTGCAGATGAAACTCAATGGAACAACCGTGGCTGCCACCGTGACGCGGACGGCTCCGCTCGTGAAGGTCGCCTTCAATCCGAATCCGAACCGGACGACGCCGGACAATCTCGTGCAGCTCAACTACACGGACTCCAGCAGCGCAGCATGGCAGAGCAGCTGGAACTTCGGCATCAATGTCAGCGGCGGCTCCGCGACCACCGTGACGGGTCAGTGGGACTTCGATGGCGGCAACCTTGCGGCCACCATCGGGCAGGCGCTGCAGTACTTTGACCCCCTCACGCAGGCCGGTACGAAATTCGGCACGACGGCCGCCCTTGGAGTCGCTCCGATCGCCGGACAGGACGCGAAGGTCATGGAAGTGCCCGGCGATGTCATCCGCCAGATCGGTTACGTCATGACGCACGGAATCGCTCCGAATGGCGGCGGTACGCGGGTCAATCAGTACACCCTCATCATGGATGTGTTCGTAGACACCAGCGGCCCGGGCGCGGCCTCGCTCCTCCAGATCAATTCGCTCAGCAACACGGACGACGGCGACCTCTTCTGGCAGGGCAACAACTTCGGTCAGGGCAATCAGGGCTACGTCGGTACGGGCCAATTCACCGCCGGAGCATGGCATCGCATGGCAGTGGCCTATGACCTCGCCGCGAATCCTCCCGTCGTCACCAAATATGTCGACGGCATCAAGCAGGACGACTGGACCTTCGGCCAGGCACTCGATGGCGACCGCCGTGCTCTCAAGCCCACCGCGATTCTCTTTGCCGATGGCGATCAGGACGAACGCCGCCGCATGTGGGTCAATTCGGTTCAGATCCGCTCGGGCAAGCTAAAGGATTCGGAAATGGCCGCGCTGGGCGGGCCGACCGCAGCCGGCATTCCGCTGCAGATTCCCGCCACCACGGTGACCGGGCAGTGGGACTTCGATCAGAAGAACCTCAAGGCAAACGTCGGCAAGGCGCTCACCTACTTCGACGGGCCGGGTGGACTGACGGAGTCGGGCACCCAGTTCGGCAAGATCAGTGAGTTCCTGGATCTTCCGCTCATTGATGGCAAGGACGCCACGGTCATGCGCGTTCCCGGCGACGTCATCCGCCAGATCGGCTACGTCATGGACCACGGCATCAAGCCGAATGGCGGCGGCACCCGCGTCAATCAGTACACGCTCATCATGGATGTCTACGTGGCCCCCACGGGACCTGGCGCGGCCTCACTCATCCAGATCAATTCGCTCGAAAATACAGACGACGGCGACCTCTTCTGGCAGGGCAGCAACTTCGGTCAGGGGAATCAGGGATACGTCGGTACGGGGCAGTTTACGGCTGGAGCATGGCACCGCATGGCGGTGGCCTACGACCTTGCCGCGAATCCACCGGTGGTCACGAAGTTCGTCGACGGCATCAAGCAGGATGACTGGACGTTCGGCCAGGCCCTTGATGGCGACCGCCGTGCCCTCAAGCCAACCGCCATTCTTTTCGCCGATGGCGACCAGGACGAACGCCGCGAAATGTTCGTGAATTCCATTCAGATCCGCGAAGGCAAGCTCAGCGACGCTGAAATGTACCTGCTGGGCAGTCCGAAGGCCGAGGGCATTCCCGTGGTCATTCCCAAGTCTACCGTCAGTGGCCAGTGGGACTTCGAACGCGGGAACCTGTCCGCTTCGATCGGCAAGGCACTCGCGTACTTCGACGGACCCGGCGGATTCACGGAAACGGGAACGCAGTTCGGGATCTGTTCGGAACTCGGCGTCCCTCCCATCAATGGCCGCGACGCCCGCATCATGAAGGTGCCCGGCGATGTCATCCGCCAGATCGGCTATGTCATGGACCACGGCATCAAGCCCAATGGCGGCGGCACCCGCGTCAATCAGTACACCCTCATCATGGATGTCTACGTGGGCACCACCGGACCCGGCGCAGCTTCGCTGATCCAGATCAATTCGCTCAATAACACAGACGATGGCGACCTCTTCTGGCAGGGGAATAACTTCGGCCAGGGGAATCTCGGCTACGTGGGCACTGGTCAGTTCACAGCGGGTGCATGGCACCGCATGGTCGTTTCGTACGACCTCGCCGCGAGCCCGCCGGTGGTCACGAAGTTCGTGGACGGCGTCAAGCAGGACGACTGGACATTCGGCCAGGCACTCGATGGCGACCGCCGTGCCCTCAAGCCTACCGCCATCCTCTTCGCCGACGGCGATCAGGATGAACGCCGCGAAATGTGGGTCGATTCGATTCAGATCCGCGCGGGTCGTCTGACAGATGACGAAATGACGGCTCTCGGTGGGCCGAAGGGTACCGCCATTCCTGTCGGAGTTCCACAGCCGGAACCGCCACCAGTCACCGAAAGCGCCATCAACCCGCTCGTGGTGACTTCCGTCAGCGGAAATCAGATCTCGCTCAGCTGGCCGGATGTCAGTCCGAATGGAACACCGTACGCCCTCGAAGCGAGCGAAAACATGGCCGCCGGCACATGGACCACCGTGCCCACCGTCGGCAATTCCGCGGTGATCACCGCCGGACCAGGACGCATGTTCTTCCGGCTCCGCTACTGACCGATCTGGAGGACCTGAAAGAAACGGCCGTTCCCGTGCTCACGGGAACGGCCGTTTCCGTTGGCGGAACGCTGCCGGTAGCCGCTGCGGGCCCACGGAGTTCAGCTTCGCCGCTCAGTCGGTACATGACCGGCCCGACCGGTTCCGCGCGGCCCCCTTCCGTTCAGGTAAATTTCATTGAGTGCGAAGAACTCTCCGGGCACGATCGTAAGTGCTGGGGGGGACAAGGTGCCCCCGGCGCTTTCAATCCGATCATGAGCCTGAAAATATCGATTCTGCTTTGTCCGCTGGCGACCTCGCTGGCGGGAGCCGGTACCGTTTCGTTCAACGAGCAGGTGCGGCCATTGCTCGCGAACAACTGCTTCCATTGCCACGGACCTGATGAAGCCGAGCGCAAAGGCGGCCCGAAGGGCAGCGGCGGACTCCGGCTCGATACCGCGGAAGGTGCCCTCATGGACCTCGGCGGCAGCCGGGCCATCGTCCCGGGAAAACCGGAGGAAAGCGAAATCCTCAAGCGGATGAAATCGCACGACCCCGACGATGTCATGCCGCCGCCGGAGTCGGGCAAGAAACTGAGCGCCGCGGAAATTCAGGTGGTGAGTGACTGGATCGCAGCCGGGGCTTCCTACTCGAAGCATTGGTCGTACGAACGGCCCGTGCAGAGCGAGCTTCCGCAGCCTGGCGGGCATCCCGTCGACGCCTTTGTGAGCGACCGCCTCGCCCGCGAGGGACTTGCACTGCAGACCGAGGCCGACCGTGCCACCCTGATCCGCCGCGTGACCCTTGATCTGACGGGACTGCCGCCGTCGCCGGAAGAAGTCGATTACTTTGTCCGCGACCCGCGTCCGGATGCATGGGAACGCCTGCTCGACCGGTTGCTGGCGTCGCCGGCCTACGGGGAACACTGGGCCCGGCAATGGCTGGACCTCGCCCGCTATGCCGATTCCGCCGGCTACGCAGACGACCCCCCGCGGACCATCTGGGCGTACCGCGACTGGGTAGTGAAATCATTCAAGGCGAATCAGCCGTTTGATCAGTTTACCATTGAACAACTGGCGGGCGATCTGCTCCCCGGGGCGACGGAGGAACAGTTGGTGGCGACCGCGTTTCACCGGAACACGATGACGAACAGCGAGGGCGGCACCAACGACGAGGAATTCCGCAATGCCGCCATCGTGGACCGGGTCAATACAACCTTTTCCGTGTGGATGGGAACGTCGATGGCCTGCGCACAGTGCCACACGCACAAGTACGATCCCATCACGCAGCACGAATACTTCCAGATCTTCGCGTTCTTCAACAATACGGCGGACAATGATCAGCGCGATGAAGCCCCGCTGCTCTCCGTTCTCACCGCCGATCAGCGGAAACAGAAGGAGGCACTGGAACGGAAAGTGAAGGAACTGGAGGCGAGCCTCGAGAATCCCGCGGAGTCCGTGGTAAAGGCCGCCGCCGCATGGGCCGCAACGTTCCAGCATCCCGTCCCATGGCAGCCGGCCGCGCCGGCATCGGTGCAGTCCGCCTCGGGCGTGCCGCTCGATCAGACGAGCGACGGCACCGTGGTTGTCTCCAAGCCAGCCGCGAAGGACACGGTCACCGTTTCCCTGCCTGCTCCGGAATCGCTCGCTGCCCTGCGCCTCGAGGCTCTGCCCCACGAATCCCTGCCTGGCGGAGGTCCGGGCCATGCCGGCGGAAATTTTGTGGTCACCGGCATCCGCGTGGCCGTCAAGCCACCGGGGGAAGCGAAGCCTCCCATGGGACGCTACGTCAGGATCGAACTGCCGGGCGAGGGCCGCCTGCTGCAGCTCGCCGAAGTGGAAGTCTTCAGCGCAGGTGCCAATGTGGCCCCGCGCGGCAAGGCATCCCAGAAATCAACCTTTGCAGACGCCGGAGCCTCCCGCGCCAACGACGGCCGCAGCGATCCGGAATACAATAAGGGATCGGTCGCTCACTCCGGCGAGAATACGCCGGATCCATGGTGGGAGGTGGACCTCGGCAGCGAACTGCCACTCGACCGTGTCGTTGTCTGGAACCGGGCGGAGGCCGCGGAACGGCTGAATGGATTCCGCATGGTGGTGCTCGATGGCGAGCGGAAGCCCGTCTGGGAAAAGTCGGACAATCCCGCCGCCGCAAGCATTCCCTTCGCACTGACGGGCGAGCGGGAGATCCGCTTCACTGACGCGGCGGCGGATTACGAACAGCCGGAATTCAGTGCGGAGTCGCTCGTGCGGGCTGCTCCTCAGCCGAAACGAGGCCGCCGTTCGCGCGGACCGCAGCAGGGATGGGCCATCGGTGGTTCGCCCGGCAAGGCGCACGAACTGATCCTGACCGTGGACGACCCCGTCGCGATCCCGCCGGGGTCGACCCTGACGGTTTCCATCGAACAGCAGTCGCCTCACGCCAATCATACGGTCGGCCGCTTCCGTCTCAGTACTTCCGTGGACCCACGGGCGGCGGCGCTGGCATCCGTTCCGTCCGCACTGCGCGACGTCCTTGCCACGCCGTCGGTCTCACGCACCGCTGAGCAGCAGAAGCTTCTCGTTTCGCATTACGCAAAGGAAGTGGGACCGGAAACAGCCGCGGTCCGCGACGAACTGGCTGCAGTGCGCAAGGAAATGGCTGCCTTCCAGCCAGTCACCGTCCCGGTCATGCGCGAGCTTCCCGCCGGACAACGCCGCAAAACCCAACTGCAGCTCCGCGGGAATTATCTCTCGAAAGGCGACGAAGTCAGCGAGGGCGTGCCCGCCGTCTTTGCACCACTGCCGGATGGTGCGCCGCGCGACCGACTCGCCCTCGCACGCTGGATCGTCAGTCCCGAAAACCCCATGACGGCCCGCGTCATTGTGAACCGCTTCTGGGAAGCCATCTTCGGCATCGGTCTCGTGCGGACGTCCGAGGAATTCGGAAGCCAGGGCGATCTGCCAACGCATCCGGAATTGCTCGACTGGCTCGCCGTGGAATTCGTGAAGAGTGGCTGGGACGTGAAGAAATTCCTGCGCCTGCTCACCACTTCGGCCACCTACCGACAATCGTCACGGGTCGCTCCCGGCATGGCAGAACGGGACCCGGACAACCGACTGCTCGCCCGCGGCCCACGGGTCCGCCTCTCCGGTGAAATGGTGCGCGATCAGGCCCTCGCGGTCAGCGGTCTTCTCTCGCAGAAGCAGGAAGGAGCACCCGTCCGCCCGCCACGCCCAGCCATGGGGCTCTCTGCTGCCTTCGGTGGTGGACTCGACTGGCAGACCAGCGCCGGAGAAGACCGCTACCGCCGCGCCCTCTACACGGAATGGCGCCGCACCAGTCCGTACCCATCGCTCACCACGTTCGACGCCCCCAGCCGCGAAGTCTGCACGATCCGGCGCAATCAGACGAATACCCCGCTGCAGGCCCTCGTCACCCTCAACGATCCGGTCTTCGTGGAAGCAGCGCAGGCCATGGCGCGGAGATTTGCGGCGGCAGGGAAGGAACCCGCCGAAGTCGTGCAGGCCGCTTTCCGCCACGCGCTGTCGCGGGATCCATCGGAACGCGAACGCAGCCGCCTCGTGTCCCTGCACGCTGATGCCCTTGCATCGCTGCGCGCGGACCCGAAACGGGCTGCGGATCTGGCGGGCACACCCCTGCCGGAAGGACGAGACGCCGCCGACATGGCCGCATGGACGGCTGTCTCCAATGTCATTCTCAATCTCGACGAACTTCTCATGAAACGCTGAACGACCATGAATATCCATCTCCAGCGCATCCAGCATCAGACCCGCCGCCACTTCCTCCGCAGCGCGGGACAGTTCAGCC
>Ga0315906_10007560_pt1 | contig 13197 bp, 14 predicted proteins | sample LakEriMetagenome_4_FD_203526 | JGI IMG/M metagenome (GOLD analysis project Ga0315906, IMG submission 203526) | Freshwater fungal communities from buoy surface, Lake Erie, Ohio, United States - Buoy 2 MA122 | ecosystem: Environmental > Aquatic > Freshwater > Lake > Lake biofilm | place: USA...
GGAAGATGATGATACTATCATTTCAGACTTAATCACCGTAGCAAGAAAGAAAATAGAAAGATACGCAACCCGTTCTTTAGTGAATAAAACCATTGTTTTAACAGGTTTAATTGAGGAATATTTTTTATTACCCTACTCTCCTATTAATGCAGTTTCACAAGTTCGAGTTTTACAAGGTCAAGATACAGGAACAGGCGAAAACGACTGGGAAACTTTAGATGCAGACGAATATCAGTTAGTGGGTTACTTTCAGAAGCATTTTAAGCCGTCTTATTGGGGGACTTATGAAATTACCTATACAACATTGGGCGATACGGATAACGGGCTTCTTACGGACTTAAAACGGGTTTTATTGTGGTTGTATGAAAACCGTGGAGATGATTCAGACAGTATGCCGATGGAGTTAATGAGCAATGCAAAATATCTAAAAGATTTATCTTATTTATAATGGGAGTTGGCGTAGCAAGAAAAGTTAATATAGTTGTGGCTTCCTATTCAACGGGTGTTGATGGTGTAGAACCGCAATCAACACAAATTGGACAAGTGTGGGCGCAAATAAACACTATTAGCCAAACGAAGTCTTTTGATGCGAATAAAGCAGCTTTTAAAACCTCTTATGAGTTTTTAATACGGTATGATTCAGCGTTGGATATTTCAATAAGGGCAATGATTGAGTATAACAATCGGACATACATAATTCAAAGTATAGATAGAGTTGATAGAGTAAGAGCAGAAGATAAGTTTGCAAGTCAGTTACAGAATAACCCAGAGGGGAAATATTGGCGAATAGTAGCAACCTCACAAGATATAAGTTAATGTCAAGTGCAATAAGTTTTAAAGTAACAGGATTGGATAAGCTGATAAAGGCTTGTGATAATTTCCCTGTAACCTTAGCCAAAGACATAGATGCAGAAATTGAAGATACCTGTGAAAACGTAATCGCCAAAGCTAAACAACGTGCGCCTAAAGACTTTGGAGCGTTGCAGCAAATGACTAATTATAAAAAAGAAGCCAACGGCAATTTTGTAATGTTTTCTAATGCAAGATATGCGCCATTTGTTGAGTTTGGTACAAGAGGGAAAGTAAGAGTGCCGCCTGAATTAAGTTCTTATGCTCAACAGTTTAAGGGCATGAAGTGGGGTGATTATTACGACTTTTTAAATTCTATTTTGGACTGGGTAAAAAGAAAAGGATTAGCACGAATTACCAATTCTTATACTGGCAGAAGCAGAACAAAGAAAGCTGATTTGTTGATGGTGGCAAATGCGGTGGCATGGTCAATTTTAAAGAAAGGTATTAAACCTCAACCGTTCTTTTTTAATAGTTGGTTTGAGGAAAGACCAAAATTAGGGCAAAGAATTAAAAACATACTTAAAAACAGAGGCTTTCGATGAAAGACGGCATAAAATTTATACGGGATTCTTATTTTGACCTTTTACAAGGTGCTGTGAGTTACAACGGTACTATTATTCCCGTTTACGATGAGGAAGCAGACGAAACAGGTTCAGACTTTTATATTATAGTTTCTTCTTTAACCGATGCAAATATAGCCGTAAAAACAAAGTTCCACAATGAAATAACAATACTGATTGATGTGGTTACAACTTTCAATACAAAGATGTACAGCAACAGCGACCCGCAACCAAAGATGAAAGAGGTTTGTGATGTGATTACAGGCAAGATTTTAAACTTAGTGAAACCCACAAGAGATACAACAGGAATAGCAGACGATTCAGATTTTCAGGTAGTGGATGTGAAAAAGGAAAGTTCACAGCATTTCCCTGTTTTAGATACCGATACTAAGAAAATAATCAGAAGGCTCACAAGGTTTTCACAGATAGTAATAGAAAAGTAAGTTGACAGAATAAGGAACAAAGGAACGATTAAACAATATTTTTGATAATAAAAATTAAACAATGGCAGCTATTTTAGGTTCATCCGTTACGTTACAATTGAGGGAGAACGGCTCTACTGGAGCTTACTCAAATGTAATTTGCGAAACATCATCTTCTTACGATGGTACGGCTTCTGTTACGACCACCGTAACCAAGTGTAACACCGTTACAGCAGTAAGTTCACCTACTGGCACTTTTTCAGTAGATGGTATTTTTGAAACATCACCATCAGCAGGTCAAGTAAGTGCAGAGCAAATGAATGCGTGGTTTCATGCAAACACCCTTTTAGACATCAAATACGAAGACCCTGAAAGTACAGGTACTAACTTTTACATTCAGGGAACAGGTTACATGACAGCGTTTAACATCACAAGTCCAGCAGAAGGAAACGTAACTTTTACAGCAGCGTTTCAAATGACTGGAACTATTGATGTAACTCCTTAAAATTAAATTTACAATATGAAAATTAACGGAAAAGAAATTAACCTTTTACCGAAAAGATTAGCTGTTGAATTATACTGGACAAAGAAAGCCGAAGATGTTATTTCTTTCGGCTCTCTTTATTATGAAGCGTTTGACTTAGCGTTGATGGTGTGGGCAAGTGCAGCTAACTGGAGCAAGGTTAATCTAAAACCCAAACAAGTAGAATTTGAAGAAGTATTAGACTATGTCGAAGGAACATTAACAGATGAACAGGCTAAAGAGTTAAAAGACTTTTGTCAGGAGTTTGTAGATGGTAACTTCTTTAAAGAAAAAACAGAAAAGTTGCAAGCGGCTGTTGATGAAGAAATAAAAAAAAAGAATTTGATTGGAGTGAGTTCAGAGTTAAGTGTTACAAGTGTGGAATAGACCCTGAACAATACGACAGGTTTAGTTTGGTTGAATGTGTGAACATGGTGGAGGCTTACAACGAAAGACTTTTAGACAGTTACGAGTTAGCAAGAGTTCAGAGTTATTTCGTTGTAAGTACCCAAAGTACGAAGCCGCTAAACTTCAATCAGTTCAAGCGATACTTCCCTTTGCCACAGGATTTAAAAGAGGAAGAAGAAAAGAAAAAACGGTTATTAGAAAAGTTAAAAGCAGTTAAGCATGAACGAAGTGTTGAAGATAGAAGTACAGGCGCAGGTAGCACAAGCACAGGCGGCATTGAGGCAGCTTCAGACTTCGTTAAAGGGAACTGAACAGGCGGCTAAGGGTACTACTCAACAGATGCCCAAATTAGGGCAGAGTACTAACCAAGCTACATTTGCGTTAACTAATTTAGGAAGGGTTGCATCTGATGCCCCTTTTGGGCTTATTGGTATTGCTAACAACATTGAGCCGCTAATACAATCATTTGTACAATTAAAGGCAAGCAGCGCATCCACAGGGGGCGCATTAAAAGCATTAGGTTCATCATTATTAGGTGGTGGTGGTTTAGTACTTGCTATTTCCTTATTAACTTCTGCTGCTCAATTTGCGGTATTAGGTTTTGATAGATGGACAGGCTCAACTAAGAAACTAAAAGAGGAAAAAGAAGATTTAAAAACCATTGAGCAAGAGTATGCTAATATTTTAGCAAGAGAAAAAGTTGATTTAGAGAATCTTTATAAGACAGCTATAAATACTGCACAATCTTACACAATAAGAAAGCAAGCAGCAGACCAGTTAATAAAACTTTATCCTGAATATCTTAAAGGATTAGATTCAGAGGCTATTGTAGCAGGTAAAGCGGCAAACGCTTATAAATTACTGGCAGATGCAATACAAAAATCAGCATTAGCAAGAGCAGCCGCAAATATTCAAACGCAGAACCAAGAAAAAATAATAGCTGCTCAATTTGAAATTGATAAATTAAGAGAGCAACGTGAATCGAAAATAAACGATATTAAAAGAAAGTTTATTGAATATCGTAAAACAGAAACAAGAGAGAATAAAATATCTTTATCGTTTTCTGCTGAATTACAAGAGATTGAGAATGCAAGATTAGAGTTTCAGAATAAAATAATTGAGAAGCAAAAAGAGATAAATAGTATTTCTGCTGATAATAATAAATTAAGTTTATTAATTCAGCAAAACCAAACACAGCAATTCAAATTAACAGGCGGCTTAGGTGATAAGCAAAAAGAGAAAACTAAAGATACACAGGCTGAACTTTCATTAATAGTTGGCATTGGTTCTTTCTATGATGAACTAAACAAAAAAGAACAAGAAAGAATACAGGCTCAAAAAGATTTAAACCTATTAATTGAAGCTGAAAACAAGTTAAGAAAGACAGGCGAAAAGCCGCCTGAATTAACAGCCCAGCAACAGTTAGCTATTGTTGGCAGTGATGCAAGCAGAGGTGAAACAGGGTTAAATGGTTTGCCGCAAAAGATTGAGCAAGCTAAACAATTAAATGAAACTTTACAACTTAGCGACCAACTAATAAACTCAATAGCAGGTGAATTTGCCGACTTGTTTACAAACTTATCCAAAGACGGTGTAAAAGCCTTTGAAGATATAGCTAAGAGTATTGCACAAACAACACAACGTATTTTAATTCAGTATGCAGTTACACAGGCATTGAAAGCGTTGTTAAATAGCATTGCTCCTGGTTCGGGAGAGCTTGCAGGCGTTGCAGTAAATAAAGTAAGTAACTTAGACATAAAAAACCTTAGAATTTTAGGAGGCATTTAATGGCATTTGTACCAAAATACATATTACGTTTTAATGATGCAGACGGCAAGGATATAAAAATAGAAATACAAGAAGATGACTTTGTATTTGGAGGCACTGCAACAAATGTAATTTGTACAGAGGCTCATTTAGAATGGCAGCAATTTGATAGAGTAAAAGATTTTGGAATTAAGCAAAGCAGATTAAGATTTAAAATATTATGTAACGATTCTTTGCCGCCTGAAAGTTTTATTGCCGAAACAGCTATACAATACAGAGTAGTTTTATTTTGTAACGGCGTTGTAAATTGGTATGGTTTTTTAGATAGCACAGATTTACAGTTTCCTTTTCAGGATGGCAATATTCAAATAGAATTATTTGCAAGGGATGGGCTACATTTATTAAATGCAGCTAAATTAGAAATTAGCGGCAGTGAGCCTTTTTTGTTTTATAGAGGTACTGAATTAATTTACAGATGGCTTCAATTAACAAACCTATCTTTAAACTTTTGGACATGGATAAATATTTATCCTGACGGCACAACTGCAAGAACAGTAGGCAATCCCGAAAGAGACCCCTTTTATTATTCGTTTATTTCTTATAAAACATTCTCACAAGATGACCCTTTTACAGCATTAAACAAACTTATTACAAGTTTTGGCTGTCAAATGTTTCAAGCGAGGGGTAAATGGCATATTGTTTACGTTGAAGATTGGATAAGAGATTTGGGTTTATATGGTACAGAATGGAACAGTTCAGGAGTGGCGCAAGGTATAGCAGAGGCGCAAAGGTTTAATTTTACAATAGGGCTTAACAATAATTGGAAGTTTATAAATGAAGATGCTATTTGTAGTTACCAACCACCAGCAAAAGCAGTAAGACTAAATTATAATTTTGAAGTTCCTAAACTATTAAGAAACCAAGATTTAAACGAAGGAGATTTTTCAGCTTTTATTTCACCAAGCAAACAGGTTATTTATAATTTAGACCATTGGACAAAATCTGGAAGTGCTAATTTAGATGCGAAAATACTTTCTCAATTAGATATAACAGATGATTCTACTTCTGAAATATCAAGAAGGGTAACATTTAGAACAACTGGCTCAACTGCGTTTGGCAGTTTATGTGTATTAACATCATCTCCAATAACTTGTAATAGTGGTGATTATTTCAGGTTTACTTACAATCATGGCGCAGAAACAACTTTATACAATAGGGTTTTATTTTGTCAGATTAAATTAACAAGAACAAGCCCATTAGCTGACTTGTACATGAAAGCAGATGGCAAATGGACAACAACACCAACTTTTATTGGAGCACAAGCATCTTCAGGGTCAATAGGCACACCAACAAACCCGTTATTTGAAACAATAGAAAATGTTGACCCTATACCTGCAAGCGTTACTGGTATGGAAGTAATTTTTACTTTAGAAACACAAGGCAACCCAACACCATCAGGAACTTATTTATATTTTATTTCTGACTTAAATTTTGACTATGAAGGCTATGTAAATACAAACATAACATTCAGGGCTCAGTTTAATAAAGTTGAAAATACTAATACATTAAAAAACTACATAGAAGAACAGGTATTTATAAGCGATTCTGAAAATATAGTTTTTAAAGGTGCTTTAATTGATTCTAATTCTAATAAGTTAAAATACTGGTATCACAACGGAATCACAGAGGAAGAAAGGTTTTCTAAAATTATAACCTATGCTTATTACAGGTTGTATTCAAGAAACTTTTTACGGATGGAGGGTACTTTTAAAAATTCAATCAGTAATACTTCTAATTATTTATTATCACCTTTAGACACAGCTTTTATAAGTGAATTGCCTGACAAAGAATTTTTACTTTGTACGTTGACAATAAATTTAGCACTTAGTCAATGTGGTTTTACCTTTAATGAGTTACATGATGGCACAGGGAATGATTTTAGCGTTACGGGTAATTATTTATATGGCTTAGTAGATAGGTCAGAAAGGAGAATTACAAACCCAGAAGTCGAACAGTATAAAAAGCCTAATGTTTGGTTAATGGCTATTTTCGGGCAAACAATTTATAATCTTTTTAAGAAAAAGAAAAGATGAGTGTAGTTACAGGCAAAAATATAAACATTTACGTTAGCGGTGGAACGGATAATTCACTCTATTTAATAGGGTGCGAAGAAACCTGTACAATTACAATCAATTCAGAGATTATCAATACAACCACAAGAGGAAGCGGACGGGCAAGAGGCAGAGAGTACGGGCTTTATGATGTAACCGTTCAAAGCAATGGTGTTATGTTTATCAACTCTTTTGCAACTCCCGATTCACAAGCCGACCCGATGTTTTTCGGTTCTTCTATTTTAGAAGGTAAAAAATGTGTGGTTAAATACCAAGTTACAGACGGAACTAATACAAGATACTACATTGGTAGTTTTGTAGTTCAAACAGCAGTTTATACAGGTTCAGCTACTGGATTCGGAACGTATGATGTAACCTTAATCAATGACGGTGAACTATACAAAACAGATGATTTAAAGATTAATGCAGAGCCTTCGACATTTATATTCGAGAGTACGAGCACAGTAGATGGATTTACAAATTCAGCTTTAATAAATGTTGATATTTTTTACATCTATCGTTACGGGGTTACAAGAACACAGTTATTTGAGAGTATTCAGACTTTGGCATTGAGTACAGATATGCCAACAGGAACAAACACCGTTGGTTATCATGCAGCAAGTGGAACACTGAATTTTGAGAACGCTTTAGTTGATGGTGATTTTATTGTAGTAACTTATATTTAATGGAAGAAGTTAAAATCATATACGTTGATTCTTTAACAGGTTTAGAGCCTGAAAGGAATTTTATTATAGAAGATACAGTAGAGGGAAAAAAGTACATCGGAAACGGTAGTTCTATACCTGCTGAAATCGTAACCAGTGCAACACCTGTTTATCAAAATATGTTCATGTTAATGGGAAGCTAATGGAAATAAAAAAAATATTGGGGCAAGCTGCTCCAGCAGCAACAACAGAAACGGATTTGTATGTAGTGCCTGACGCAAAGGGTGCTGTCATTTCTTTTATTTCTGTATGCAATAGAAATGCAAGTGCTGGCACATACAGGGTAAGTGTATCTTATGGAGGTGCTGCAACTGGAAATAAAGATTATACGCATTATGATGAAGCTATTGCAGCTAAAACTCATGCAAGAATAGACATGGGAATTACGCTTAGTAATTTAGATGAAATAAGAGTTTACGCATCTAATGCGGATATGAGCTTTCAATGCTTCGGTGCGGAGTTTGACCAAGTCAATGTAACTGTGCTATAAGTTGACAACTTACAAGCCTTTAAAAGAGGCTTTTTTTATTTTAGCATAATGAAAAAAATACTTTTATTCATAGCTATTTTATTTTCTATTTCTTCCTACGGGCAGAATCGTTTTCCTTCGATTGATTCAGCAAAGAACTACACATTACGATATGTAAAAAATTCAGCCGTTGAAAGTTTTACCAATTTAAGGATGCAGAATGTAACTTATGGAACGCTTCAATTATTAGACAGTTTAGCGGGTGCAGGGGTTATAGATACTATTTTCAAGTCAGGCGATACCCTTAAATATAAAATCGGTTCAACTACTTTTATTGTAGGTACATTTGGTGGTTCAAGTGATTCCACCATTTACGCAACCAAATGGTTTGTAGGGCAAAATTATGTTCCTTATACAGGTGCAACATCTGATGTAGATTTAAATGGCAACTCACTTAATGCCAAAAGTTTATCAATTACAGGAACGGGAGGAAACGGGCATTTGCACATGAGGTTTCAAAGTTCAACACCGAGTGGAATAGGCAATCATACAACTATTTACGCTGATGCAACTGGATTACCTTATTACAAAATAGATGGAGCAAGTCCAGTTCAGTTTCAAAAGCAAATCAGTTTAACAACTACTGGAACCAGTGGTGCAGCTACTTTTGATGGTACTACATTAAATATTCCTCAATATTCGGGCGGCGGTGATAGCTCATGGGTTTCAACTGAAACAGGAACGCAACCAAACTTAGTGGGCTATCTTATCAATTCTACTTTAACAAGTTTACCGAGTGGGTGGGCTGATGCCACACCTGATGCTTCTGTAACATTTAGTGGCAAGATGATTGTAAGCGGTGGTACAACAGGTACAGCAAGTTTCAATTCAGGTGATGGCACTTCTACTGTTTATTCTAACAGGATAAGAGCAGATTTTTACCCATACGACAAAATGAAATATGCGATTACAGTAATACCACAGGATAAAACTGCTTCCTCTAATGGGTTTTCTATTCACTTTGAAAGCAATGCTGAATTTTTTAGTTCTGCAATGGAGATTAAATTTAATTTTACTAATACATCGGATAGCGGTAAAATATTTATCAATTACGATTTAGGAACAACGATTGCAAGTTCAGCTAATTTATCTCATTTAGCAGGTGATACACTGGATATTGAGGTTATAAGAGATGGATGGGTAGTTCGTGCAAGAATGTTCAATAGGCGTACACAAAAACACGTTGATGTTTATTACACATCATCATCTGCATTTGGCACAGGCGGCAGAATGTATTTAGGTTTATTAGGCGGTGAGCAACATTTCACAAAGTTTCAAGTTTACTCATGGAACAGAAAATCTTATGGGTGGACTTTTTTAGGTGATTCACAAATGGCAAGCGCAATGGCTTCAAGTGAAGATAAAAGCGGTGCATACTTAGTTTTCAGGGGTGATAAAACCAAAGTAGCTAATTTATCAAACGGAAGTGTTACATTAAAAGCCCAAGCCAGTTCACACGTACCCGCTGCTATAAACTTAAATAACCCTGTTGTGGTTTTTACAGGCCATAATGACCAAAGGGATTTAATTAACGACACAACCGCTTTCAAGGTTAGATTAGATTCTATTGTTAAACCCCTACAAAGGGCAGGGTTAAGAGTTGTAGTAAGTACATTAACCCCGATTTTTGGTGCTTCAAGCAATTCGATATACGCAACTGCGGTTGTAAATTATGCTGCTGCTAATGGGCTTCAAATAATAAGATTAGATACTGTTTTTAGGGTAAGCGGTGCAAATGTTATCATTAAACCAAACTTAATTTCCAATGATGATTTACATATTTCAGATAGTGGAAATATTGTATTAGCAAATGAGGTTATAAAAGCATTGGGAACTGGCATAAGTGAACTATTTAATGACAGCATTTCACCCGTTAGGTTTTACAACCTACCAATGGGGCGTGAAAACATGAGCAATATCGTTGTAGATGATGAAGGCAGAGTGTACAGACAGCCGAATCGCCCTTTCAATGGTATTTTAAATGCTTATAATAATAACGGTTTTGGAACGATTGCACAAAGAAACAGTGAGCTGCACGTTAGCCAAACATTAAAAACGGATAGTGCTTTGTTTGTTCATTCATCAAGTGGGCTGAAAATTGGATTTAACGGTGGTGATAATATTAATCAAGGAAATATTGGTTCTAATATTAATATCACAAACGCAGGTATAGGAGGTGTTGGATTCCCGCAGGCTTTTGACATTATAACTGGCTTGAGAAATGTTAAAATTTTGTCTGTGAGTGGAAAGTCATCTGCCAATCAAACAATATCAGGAAATGATAACTTAATGATTCAAACAAATTCAAATGCAACGCTTTCAGGAACAGGAAATACAATTTTAAATACCTATGGTTCAAATCCATTATTAACAAGTGGAGGTGGTAATATATTTATAGGGGGCAGAGCAGGCGCATCAGTAACAACAGGTTCAAATAATATTCAACTAATAAGCGGTGCTTCAGGAAATGGTGCAAATTCAGCAGCCACAAATCATACAATCATTATTGGTGATATAGCTTCTACAAACGGCATTCCTGTTGCTAATGATGATGTTATATTTTCAACTCGGTATAGTGCTTCGCAAAACTTTTACTTTGGCGGTAAAGAAAATTTATTTGGTTCTTTTACGCATACTATGAACGCAGGTGCAAGAAATGACGGCACAAACAGCGCAGGACATACATGGACATTTAGAAGTTCAAGAGGTACAGGAAGCGGTAAAAGTGGTGCAATAATATTTCAAACGTGGAACTCATTAGGCTCAGGAACAACACTACATACAACAGCAAATACCGAATTAACCATTGCAAACGATTCTATACAAGTTGATGCAAGAGCAAGATTTAACGCAGCGACATTTATCAACAAAGATTCACTTCCTATTACCACAGGTAAACGCTGGGGAATAGTGGTTGATACAGCTACAAATCAGTTACAAAGACAGGATTTAAACATTTACAGACGGGATTTAGACACCACCCCTTTAGCCACCTTCACCGTAGGAAGCGCAGCCGCAGGAGATACCGCAGCTTTCAGCACGTCAACACTGGCAGGAAGTTTTTACCTATCAGGAACGGACACCCTCTTTATAACATCGTACACGGTAGCATTACAAGGCACAAGCCCAAGTATAACCCCTGAAGTTTGGTTTAACGATTCATTGAACGTAACAGCAGGTGGTACACTATTAGCCACAGGTTCAGCCATTACCAACACAACAACAGGCACAAGTGTAACCGCTACGACAAATAAAATACCACAAGGAAACTTTGTATTTGTAAGGTTTAGTGCAGTAACAACAAAGCCTACATATTTTACTTTAACACTATTCGGTTACAGAATTAGAAAAGCATGAGATTCATATTAACCATATTACTTTTTATTTCTCTTACATCACAGGGGCAAATCATAAACGCATCAGCTCCTTACAGGCCGTTATCTACACCGTTGTTACTGGATATTTATACAGGAAGCACAGCAGCTTATTCTTTAATGAAAATCAGCAGCAGCTATTCAGGTGCTTGTATAAGAGTAAGACGAAGTTCAGATAACACAGAACAGGATATTGGATTTGTTGGTAATGATTTAGATACTGCATCCATGAAAACATTTGTAGGTTCTAATGATGGCTTTGTAGCAACATGGTACTCACAAACAGGAAGTAACAACGCAACACAAACAACCGCAGCAAATCAACCACGTATCATGTTAGCTGGCGTTATTGAAAGAGCAAACACAAAACCTTGCATACGTTTTATAAACGCACCAAATATGAAATTAAATGTAGCAGTAACAATATCACAACCTAACTCAACCTTTATTGTAGGGCAATCACCCACAGGGTATAATAACCGCCATTTTATTGACGGGGCATTAAGCAGACAGATTATAGGATATGCCAATGGCAATTTTGTACTTTTTGCAGGGACGGTGTTAAACAATGTAGTTTCTGGTTCTGCTACTTCATTCCAGTTAATGACCGCTTTATTTAATGGGTCAAGTTCAACAATACAAATTAATAACGGTACTAAAACAACAGGTGCAGGGGGTTCTAATAATTTGCAAAACCCCATAATTGGTTCGGCGCAGAATAATCAATCAATAGATGGATTAATAAGTGAATTAATATTTTTTAGCAATAATCAATCTGCAAATGAAACTGGTATAAAATCAAATATAAATACAAGATATTCAATTTACTAATGAGAATACTTTTTATCATATTGCTTTTTTGTTCCACCGCATACGGGCAGCATTACGTTGTAATTCCTTCAAAACTTGAAAGCAAAGTTAAAGCTGTAAGTGCAAGGTTTTATCAGCTTTCAAGACCGTTAGGAACAGATACTACTAAATATCAATTCACCTACATTAAGCATCCAACAAATGATTCTTTAGCAATAATAATTGATACAAATTTATTTATTCCAAAAGGAAGCATCAGCGCAACACAGGTAACGAATTACATTAACGAGTTATATCCGAGTATTACAACAACACAACGAAATCAAATAATCAATTACATCAACTCAAATAATTTATTAAAAATAGCCCGTTTGATTCTTACTGCACGAATAAGACTTTGGACAGAGGCCGAATTAAAAGCAAGAGGATGGATGCCCGATGTAACATTGTGAAGTATTTAATAACCATATTACTCTTTATCCCATTTGCGGTTAAGGCTCAAAACCTTTCCCCGTTTAAGTGGCTACCTGAAGATAAGTTTTATCACATCATGGCAGGTTCAGCAATAGGAACAGTAAGCGGCTTTGCTGCAAACAAACCTATCCTTTGGGCAACTATTAACGGAACTGTTTTAGGAGTAGGAAAAGAGGTTTATGATTATAAGTTCGATGTTAAAGATGCAGCAGCTACTATTGTTAGTAGTGTTGTTTGCGGTGTGATTGTTAAACTGATTAAAAAGAAAAAATGAGATTACTGATACTCGTATTATTTTTTGCTTCATCAGCTAATGCTCAACCGTTTATTCGTTTTGCCTTTTCTGTGCCTGTTAATCCTGTATCACATGGTACTGAAGTTGGTGGCGGTTATAAATTAAGACTTTCAAAGCAAGTGCAACCATTTGTTGAAATTTCAATGATAAACAGATGGGATAAATACAAAGAAAACTTATGGGTTAAGCGTGGCGGTTTATTGTTGTTTCAAACGGTATCTATTACAGCAGGGCAATCAACTATTGTAACCAAACCTATTAATGAACGCTGGGCAAAAGTTCACAGAGAATATTCGTGGATGTATGGTGTGGATGTTCACTTTTGGCAAGTAGATGAAACGAGTAAA
>Ga0315906_10007562_pt1 | contig 13196 bp, 7 predicted proteins | sample LakEriMetagenome_4_FD_203526 | JGI IMG/M metagenome (GOLD analysis project Ga0315906, IMG submission 203526) | Freshwater fungal communities from buoy surface, Lake Erie, Ohio, United States - Buoy 2 MA122 | ecosystem: Environmental > Aquatic > Freshwater > Lake > Lake biofilm | place: USA: Lake...
CAAGCAGCAGAGCCATAGAGACAAGTTAAGTTTGTGATAGCTCCGAATGTATTTGTCTCAGCGGATAGTATAGTACTCTAATTCAGATGGTGATCAGCAATTTAGTGCAAAATGCTTGGAAATTTACTAGTAATCATGCAACGGCGAGGATTGAAATTGGCTTAATCTCTCCCGATAGTAACCAAAATGCTCAAATTACCTATTTTGTGCGCGATGATGGAGCAGGATTTGATATGAACTATGCCGATATGTTGTTTGGAGTTTTTCAACGACTTCATAACACCAATGAATTTGCGGGAACTGGCATCGGGCACGCCACTGTGCAGAGAGCTATTCATCGATATGGTGGGCAAGTTTGGTCTGAGGGAGTGATCGAGCAGGGTGCGACCATTTATTTCTCCGTCCCCGATACCATGCCCAGTTCAGTGACTAATGGACTCATCGCAGGAGGAGATTAAATCATGGCTTTACGACCAATTATACTGATTGAAGATAACCCTGACGATGAAAGATTAACAATTCGCGCCTTACGTCGCGGTAATGTCGTCATCGATAGTTATAACTTGGGAGCGAATAGCTATGTACGAAAACCTGTGGAAATCGAAAAGTTCACGGAGGCTGTGCGTCAGTTGGGGCTGTACTGGGCTGTCATTAATGAAACAGATAACAGATCCAGGGGGGTTGTAAGACATGATTGACAACCTAAAGGTCTTGATTATAGAGGATTCAGAGGACGATGCGCTGTTAGTGATGCGCGAACTACGTCGTGGAGGTTTCACGGTTGTCTGGGAAAGGGTGGAGACGGCTGAAGAACTTCAGAAGGCTCTAGCTACGCAAACTTGGGATGTGATCATTTCTGATTACCATTTACCTAAGTTCGATGCATCTAGAGCGCTGCAAATCGTTAAACAAGACTTTCCTGATCTTCCTTTTATCGTTGTCTCTGGCTTGATTGGTGAGACTTCAGCGGTAGAACTGATGAAAGCAGGTGCTCATGACTACCTGATGAAAGGGAGCTTAACTCGTTTAGCCGAAGCTGTGCGCCGAGAAATTCGAGAAGCTCAGATCCGATTAGAACGTCAACGTTCAAAACAGGAGCTAAATAGTGCTCAAGAACGTTTGCAACTCGCCATTGAAAGTTCTGGTATTGGGCTATGGGATTGGAATGTTCAGACAGGAGCGGTAACGATCAATGATCGTTGGACTGAAATCATTGGTTATAGCATTGAAGAGTTAGCTCCGATCAGTTTTGAAACTTGGCAACAGCATACTCATCCAGATGATTTTCAGAAATTCAATTTAGTTTTAGAGAAATACCTTCGCAAAGAAATCCAGAGCTACGAATGTGAGCTGCGAATGCTCCATAAATCTGGCGCTTGGATTTGGGTGTTGAGCAAGGGTAAAGTAGTTGAGTGGGATGCCAAGAACAACCCATTACGGATGACAGTTACGCATCTAGATATCTCTACTCGCAAACAAGCAGAACTGAGAGTAGAGCTGCAAAATTTGATTTTGGAGCGAATTGCCAAAGGAGAACCTTTGGCAGATATTCTAGATGTGTTAGTTCGTGCAACAGAAGAACAAATTGAAGGAGGAGTCTGTTCTATTTTGCTTTGCGATCGCGATGGCATATTGCATCTTGGAGCTGCGCCTAATTTGCCCGATGCATATAATCAAGCCATCGAAGAGTTAGTAATTGGCGAGGGTGTGGGTTCCTGTGGCACAGCCGCTTTTCGCAAAGAACCTGTGATTGTTACCGATATTACCACCGATCCACTTTGGCAGAATTTTAAGGGATTAGCCTTGGCTCATAATTTGCGATCATGCTGGTCTTTTCCTGCGATCGCCAGTGATGGTTCGGTGCTAGCCACTTTTGCTGTTTATCATCACGATATTCATATCCCCCAGCCACGGGAGCTAGAGGCGATCAGTCTTGCTGCAAATATCGTCAAAATTGCGATTGAACGGGAACAAGCCACCCAAAACCTAGAGCAGTTAAATCGAGAATTGGAAGATCGGGTAGAACAACGCACTGAGGCTTTGCGGCAGAGTGAAGCCCGCCTGCGAGAGGCGCAACAGATTGCCCATCTTGGTAGTTGGGAACTGGATGTAGTTACCCAGAAAGTTACTTGGTCAGAGGAGATTTTCACTATTCTCTCCCTAGACCCTGATAGCACTACATTAACCCATGAAGAATTTATCCAATTTTTGGCTCCCCAAGAGCAAGAACGCTTAAAACTACTAAATGAAAGAGCAATTAGATATCGAGAATCCTTTACCCTTGATTTAGAAATTGTTTATGCTGATGGCTCCATTGGTTACATTTTTATCAAAACAGAGCCGATCTGGAATTCTCTGGGACAGGTAATCCGATTGTTAGGAATAGTGATGGATATTAGCGATCGCTATGCCATGCAAGAAGCTCTACGACGCAGTGAAGAACGAGCCAGAGCTACTCTCAGGGCTTTGCCTGATTTAGTGTTTCGGGTTGATTGCGAAGGAAAATATTTGGATTTTATGGTGTCCACTCAAGGTAGATACCTCGTTGATCCTCAGCAACTAATTGGGAAAAATTTTTATGATGCTTTTCCTATACCTACTTCAGCAATTTACGCAGAGCGCAAATATGCAGCCCTTCAGCAAGCACTCGTTACACAGGCTGTCCAAATTTATGAGCAGCAAATTGACGTTGGTGATCAATGCCGTTATGAAGAGATTCGGGTTGCTCCCTGTGGAAATGATGAAGTAGTCTTTTTTATTCGAGATATTAGCGATCGCAAACAGACCGAGGCACAACTGCAACGAACAAATCAAGAATTAGCCCGTGCCACAAGACTTAAGGATGAATTTTTGGCTAACATGAGTCATGAACTTCGCACTCCTCTCAATGCAATTTTGGGCATGACTGAAGGCTTACAAGAGCAAGTATTCGGTAAGATTAGTGAACGGCAACTAAAAGCCTTACAAGCTATTCAGTCTAGTGGCTCTCACCTATTGGAACTAATCAATGACATTCTTGATCTTTCCAAAATCGCCGCTGGACAAATTGAACTTGACTGTGCACTCACTTCAGTCAATCATCTCTGTCAATCTAGTCTGACATTTGTTAGACAACAGGCGATGCAAAAACGTATCCAGATTCACACTAAAATTCAGACGAATTTGCCAGATCTGATGGTGGATGAACGACGGATTCGGCAGGCTTTGATTAATCTTCTTAGCAATGCCGTAAAATTTACTCCTGCGGAAGGAAGTATCACTCTAGAGGTTAGCCGTCTTCGGTCGATCACTTCTTTCCCAGAAGAAAACAAAGAAGAAGCAAAGGAATACTTAAAAATTGAGGTGATTGATACGGGTATTGGCATCGCCGCAGAAAACATCCAGAAATTATTTAAGCCTTTTGTCCAAATTGACAGCGCTTTAAATCGCCAATATGAAGGCACAGGCTTGGGGCTTTCTCTGGTCAAGCAAATGGTGGAACTTCATGGCGGTAAAGTGGGCTTAACTAGCGAATTGGGTATAGGCAGCCGTTTCTTCATAGAGCTACCCTATAGTTCCAATGTTGGGGGCTCTTCTGAAATGTTTGACAGAGATCAAACAGCTACAATCTCTCAACTAGATACTCCAACCACAGGCAAATCACAACTTCCCTTGATCTTGATCGCTGAGGACAATGAAGCTAATATCATGACGATTTCTAGTTATCTATCAGCAAAAGGCTACCGTATTGTGTTAGCCAAAAATGGAGAGGAAGCGATCGCGATCGCCTTGTCAGCCAGACCTGATTTGATCTTGATGGATGTGCAAATGCCATTAATGGATGGACTAGAAGCTACTAAACAAATTCGGCAAATTACGAGTCTAGTCAAAGTTCCGATTATTGCTCTAACGGCTCTAGCGATGGCTGATGACCGCGATCGTTGTCTCGCCGCAGGTGCAAATGAGTATTTGACTAAACCCATAAAATTAAAAGAACTAGTTACAATGATTCAAAAAGTCTTAATTTAACTAAGGAAATTACCCCACCCTAACCCTCCCCTTGCAACTACTATGTACACATATCTCAGTTTATCTGTGAAATCAAGGGAATTACCCCACTCTAACCATCCCCTTGCAAAGGGGATGGAACAAGATTTCCGGCTTTCCTACTTTCGCCCTGAGCTAACTCAAAAACTAGAAACCAGTTTCTGCTCAACTGATCCTTTAGTTGCTAGCGACTTTGCTAGAGCTACTTTTTACTCCGATAACCGACAAGACCTCGCCAAAGTAACCTTACCGTCATTAATCTTGCAATGTGCTGAGGATGCGATCGCCCCAACCTCAGTGGGAGAATATATGCACCGTCATCTAGCCCAGAGCAATCTAAGATTAATGAAAGCAACGGGGCATTGTCCACATATGAGCCATCCCCAAGAAACGATCGATATGATCAAAGAGTATTTGATTTGTCGGTAATGGTTGTATTCTAATTTCCATTTACCGAGGCTTTCAATCTGAAGCTGACGTTCTGATTATTGCTCTGAATGCTTAAGCAATTACAGTCGGTCATGATCGCTGTATCGCCGCAGGAGCGCATGAATATATCGCGAAACCTGTTAAGCTAAATTAGCCTGTAAATACTATCCATCAATTTTTAGCGATTTAAGAAGATAGGCGATGAATCTAGCATCTGTTTTAATCATTGACGACGAAGCTGATAATTTTGAGGTAATCGAAACTATCTTGAACACTCAAGATTACCAGTTGCACTATGCTGCTAGTGGCAAAGATGCGATCGCCTATCTCGACACATTTCGGCCTGATCTAATTTTGCTAGATGTCATGATGCCAGTTATGGACGGCATTGAGGTTTGCAAAAACATTAAAGCTTTACCAAAGTGGCAAGCCGTGCCGATTATTATGGTTACGGCTCTTAAGTCTAAAGAAGATTTGGCAAGATGCCTGAATGCAGGAGCCGACGACTTTATCAGTAAGCCCTTAAACTCTCTGGAGTTTCGAGCGCGAGTAAGCTCCATGCTACGTATTAAAGAGCAGCATGATCGGTTGGAACGGGCTAATGCGCTGATTCATGCTCAACTTGAGGCTAGTCTAGAGGGCATTATTGCTGTAGATGAACAGGGACGATTAGTCGCATATAACCAAAAAATGTGTGAAATATGCGATATCAAAGCCATTACGACTACTACTAAGCCACAGGAATTACAGTTACTGCAAACTGCAAGTTTCCCTCCAACGATTACTCAAATATTAGAAGCAACCTATGACGAGCCAGAGCAAGTTAACCATGGTGAGTTGGTGATCAATGAACTCACCTATGAATATTTTAGTAGTTCAGTGACTTCCCCTAATGGTCGGTTTTGGGGATTTGTCTGGAGGTTTCGTGACATAACCGATCGCAAAAATTATGAAATCAATCTCCAAAAATCCAAAGAAGTTGCCGAGTCGGCTTTACGAGTTAAGTCGGATTTTTTAGCAATGATGAGCCATGAAATCCGCACTCCCATCAATGGAGTTCTAGGAATGACTGAGTTATTAGCAACTACTTCCCTAGATCCAGAACAAAATAAGTTTGTCCAATCTATTCAAACTAGCGGCGAAATACTTTTAACTGTAATTAATGACATCCTCGATTTCTCCAAACTTGAATCCCAAAAACTTTTATTTGAAAATCTACCGATTGATTTGCATGGAATGATTACTGATACCTGTGCGCTCCTGAGTCAGCAAGCTGAGACAAAAGGAATTGAGTTGCATTATCAGATTGCTGCAAATACACCTGCATATATTCTGGGTGATCCGATCAGACTGCGTCAAATTTTGCTAAATCTAGCGAACAATGCTGTCAAATTCACTCACGCAGGAGCAGTTCGCCTGTCCGTATCACCATACATATCGCCACAAACCCAGTCAGAGGAGGAGATAACACTACTTTTTGAGGTAAAAGATTCAGGAATTGGTCTTTCGCCTGAACAGATCCAAAAGCTATTTCAGCCCTTTACTCAAGCATCGATCGCTACTGCTCGTCAGTATGGCGGCACAGGATTGGGGTTAGCGATTTGTCAAAAACTAGTGCAGATGATGAGAGGACATATATGGGCAGAAAGCTCTCTAGGCGAAGGGTCTACTTTCTCTTTTACTTTGCCAGTCTCAGTTACAGATGAACGACCTCATGTGATGACTCCCTATGAAAGGAGAAGTATGTTGCGTCAATCTCAGCCATCTAGTATTGCGCTTGCAACGCAATTACCGCTCAATATTTTGGTTGCGGAGGATAATTTGATCAACCAAGAAATGGTTTTGGCGATGCTCAGTAAAATGGGTTATGCACCAATGATTGTCAATGATGGACTAGAGGCTATTGATGCGCTGAAAAGTAGCGCTTTTGATATTGTGTTCTTAGATGTCCAAATGCCACGCCTAAATGGCTTAGAAACTGCTACCTATATTGTGCAGGAATGGTCAAAACTATCAACTAGTCCATCGCGCCCGACCTTGATCGCCATGACTGCTAGCGCCATGCAAGGCGATCGCGAAATGTGTTTAGATGCAGGGATGGATGACTATATTAGCAAGCCAGTATCTTTTGATACTTTACAAAGAATAATTGAGCGTTGGGGGAATAGTTCGCCAGAAATTGAAATACAATCAACTACAGATGAAGTGAGTACAGACTTTGATAGTCATGCGCTTAGAGAGATCGAGAAAGTTTCTCTTGATTTGCCTAAACGGATGATTAATCTATTCTTAAACGAAGAATGTCCCAGCTTACTAACTAAGCTTCATCAAGCTGTATTAGATCAAGACGCTTCACAAATAGAATATGTTGCTCATACTTTAAAGGGTAGTAGTAGAATGATTGGTGCTAGATCATTTGCTGAGACTCTTTTAAAATTAGAGGTTGCAGGACGTAATCAGCAATTAGATGGCTGCGATCGCCTATTACTAGAGCTTGATCAAAGTTATCCTTTGGTTATTGCTTATTTAGAGGATTATCTGGACAAAAATTCATGACAAATACATTTTCTATTTTAGTTGTTGATGATGAACCCGATAACTTTGATGTGATTGAGACGCTCTTGAGCGAACAGAATTATCAATTGCATTACGCTGCCAATGGTAAAAGTGCGATCGCTAGCCTTGAAGCATTTCAGCCCGATCTGATTTTGATGGATGTGATGATGCCAGAAATGGATGGCATAGAGGTCTGTAGGCGGATTAAAGCGAATCCTGAATGGCAAATTGTACCCATCATTATGGTGACAGCATTAAGTTCTAAGTCTGATCTAGCTAATTGTCTAAATGCTGGAGCCGATGATTTTATTAGTAAGCCAATTAATAGTGTTGAAATGCGAGCGCGAGTGCATTCAATGCTGAGAATCAAGCAACAGTACGATAATATTCAAGCTCTCTCCGAGATCCAATCAAATACGATTAATATCCTCGAAAGTACTCTCAATGAACTGCGAGGCACTTTATCTTTGAGAATGTCTCATGAGCTAAATACGCCTCTAAATGGCATTATGGGCACAATTTCTTTGCTAAAAGAAGATATTGAGAATATGGATATTCTCGAAATCCGAGAAATGTTAGGCTGGGTTGATGATTCGGCACAGCGCTTAGAAAGTTTAACCAAAAAATTTCTGCTTTACTTAGAGTTAGAGTCATCTCCAAGTCGTCAACAATCCTTCAAAACTGCTCAGACTAGATTCTCTAGCGACGCAGTTGCCTCTACGTTGAAAGCCTATGTGTACAAGCTGAAACGTAGTAAAGACGATCTTGTCTTTGATCTTGAGGACGCAGTGATTGCCATATCGGATCGATATCTTTTGACGATTCTCCAAGAATTAGTTGATAATGCTGTAAAATTTTCTGCTTCAGGGACGATCATCAAAATCAATAGCCAAGTGGTGGACAATATGTTTAATTTGTCAGTGCACGATCTAGGGCGAGGTATGACCGAAGAACAAGTTGATCGTATTGATGCTTTTGTGCAATTTGAGCGTAAAACCTATGAGCAGCAAGGTATTGGTTTAGGATTAAGAATCGTCAAAAAGGTAGTTGAATTAGCTGGCGGTGTTTTTGCGATTAATAGCATTTATCAACAGCAGACAACCGTAAATATCTCTTTACCGCTTCGATCCTAGTTCCACTTTAGTTGAGAACAGATCCTCATAAATTTATGTTTAATTCCCCTGCTCAAATAGAACTAACATCAGCGATTATTCGTAATCCTATTATTGTTTCGACTGAAACTAAGGTTTCGGAGGCGATCGCGCAAATGAGCGGGGTGCAATCGCAATGTGATGCAGCTAAAACCATAGATAATCAATCGGCTCAATTGGTGATCGAAGTGCGAGCAAGTTGTGTATTGGTTGTAGATAATGAGCAGTTAGTAGGCATCGTCACCGAGAGAGATGTAGTGCGTCTAAGCGCCGAGCAACTTCCCCTAGACGTTACAGTAACAGAAGTCATGGCTCGTCCTGTAGTCACTCTGCGAGAGTCTGCTTTTACTGATTTGTTTTTGGCAATTAATCTCATTCAGCAGCACCATATCCGTCATTTGCCAATTGTGGATGATAGCGATCGCCTTGTGGGACTTGTCACCTATGAAAGTTTACGTCAAACCTCTCGACCGATCGATCTGTTGCGACTAAGGCTTGTAAAAGAAGTGATGACTCGTGAAGTGATCTGTGCTGCTCCCGAAGAATCAATGCTGGCGATCGCTAAACTGATGGCGCACTATCGCATTAGCTCTGTGATCATTGCAGAAACTAGATTAAAACAAGATAATTGTTTGCAAGTACCTGTGGGGATTTTGGCTGAGCGCGATATTGTCCAATTTCAAGCCCTAGGCTTAAACCTAGAAAGTTGGACTGCGGCTGCGATGATGAGCACTCCGATCTTTGCGGTCAAGCCAGAGGATTCGCTGTGGATGGTACATCAAATCATGGAGCAGCACTTCATCAGTCGTATCGCTGTAGTTGGTGAAGAAGGAGCAATCTTGGGAATCATCACCCAGACGAGCTTACTACAACTTAATCCGATCGAGATTTACAATTTAGCGGAGGTTCTAGAGCAAAAGGTGATACGCCTAGAGGCGGAAAAGATATCTTTGTTGGAAGGTCGCAATGAGTTATTAGAAAATCAACAAGTCATCACCTATCAACAGCTACAAGAAGAATTAATTGAGCGCAAAAAAGTAGAAGCAGAACTCATCGAACTCAATCAATCCTTAGAAATTAAAGTCCAAGAAAGGACTAAAGCTCTTCACAGTAGTGAATCCCATGTACGCGCAATAATCGAGGCTATTCCTGATTTATTACTGCGGGTGTCGCGCGATGGTAAATGCTTGGAATATATCAATTCTAAGTATCCCGAACAAAATTTCTTGCCAATTCAGAATCATCTCTCGGAAGTATTGCCACCTGATCTATTACAGCAGCAGTTAGAGATGCTCGAAAAATCGATCGCTACGGGGGAATTACAGGTTTATGAGCATCAGATATATCGAGGCGATCGATTTGTCTTTGAAGAAGTACGGATTGTGCCGATTAGCGATGACGAGGTGTTGATCATTGTCCGCGATCAAGCTGAACGCAAACAGGCGGAACTAGCTCTACAGAAAAGTGAAACTCGGTTTCGACGCATATATGAGTCAGACATCGTAGGGATGATGTTTACTGACTTGAATGGTCAGATTAGCGATGCTAACGATCGCTTCTTAGAAATGCTTGGCTATACCAGAGAAGATCTGAACGCCAAGCAAATTAGCTGGGAAAATATTACTCCTCCCGAATATCTGCCAATCGATCGTCATGCCATCCAGCATCTAAAACTTAGTCTCGTGATTGAGCCTTGGGAAAAAGTCTATTATCACAAGGATGGGCATTCTGTTCATGTGCTCGTTGGACTGGCGCTGCTCTCCGAGGACGAATGTATCTTTGTGGTAGTGGATATTAGTGATCGCAAGCAAGCAGAGGAATTGATTCGCCAACAGGTTGATCAGGAAAAATTACTTGCCGCAATTACTCAACGAATTCGCTTGACCTTGAATTTGCCTGAGATCCTGCAAGCCACGGTGCAACAAGTTCATCAAGTTTTAAAATCAGATCGGGTACTAGTTTATCGAGTCTTTCCTGACGGAACAGGTTCCGCCATTGCTGAATCTGTATTGCCGCAATGGTCCCCAATTTTAGATATTACTTTTCCTAAAGAGATTTTCCCTCAAGTTAATTATGATCGCTATATTAAAGGAAGAATATACGCCCTCAGTGATCGCGAAGCCCAGTCGAATGAGATGTTACCCTGTCTGGTAGAGTTTCTTACCGAAAGACAGGTCAGAGCCAAGCTCGTTGTTCCGATTATTCAAAATAATAGCCTTTGGGGATTGCTGATCGTGCATCAATGCGATCGCCCGCGACATTGGCAAACATGGGAAATTAATTTACTCCAACAAATTGCGAATCAGTTAGCGATCGCCATTCAACAAGCTGATTTATTTGAAAAGTTGCAGCAAGAACTTCGCGATCGGCACAAAACTCAGCAGCACCTTACCGAAATTAATCAAAAGCTAGCAATGTCCAATGAAGAACTTGCGCGTGCTACCCGATTAAAAGATGAATTCTTAGCTAATATGAGCCATGAACTCCGCACCCCACTTAATGCGATTCTGGGGATGACGGAGGGAATGCAAGAGCAGATTTTTGGCAAAGTTACTGATTCTCAAATCAAGGCTTTGCAAACTATTGAACGTAGTGGATTGCATCTATTGGAACTCATTAATGACATTCTCGATATCGCTAAAATAGAATCTGGGCAAATTGATCTAGAATACTCCAATGTTCCTGTCGAATTTCTCTGTCAATCCTGTCTTCCTTTTGTTAAACAGCAAGCCCTCAAAAAAAGTATCCAGTTAGAAACAAGAATCGCACCCAATCTTTTGGAATTAAATGTCGATGAAAGACGTATTCGCCAAGTCTTGATCAACTTGCTTAATAATGCTGTCAAATTTACTCCAGATGGTGGATTCATTACTTTAGAAGTTAGTGGTAATCATCCCCCTTCTTTGGGTAATCAAGCCTCTTCTAATCAACCTTCTGCGATCATTAGCACCAAACCCGAATTAGCAGAATCGAGCTATCTTTACTTCTCGGTGATCGATACAGGTATCGGTATTTCTCCAGCAAATATTACTAAGCTGTTTCAGCCTTTTATTCAAATCGATAGTGCTCTTAATCGTCAATATCAGGGTACAGGATTGGGGTTAGCGCTAGTGAAACGCATAGTGGAAATGCATGGTGGTATAGTCATGCTAACGAGTGAAATAGGTGTCGGTAGCTGCTTTACAATTGCGCTTCCCTATAAAGCATCTACTAAAGTATTGCCATCCGTCATCAATCAGACTGAAGCCGCTTCTGAATGCAACCAGAACACACAAAGCCGTTCCTATACAATTTTGCTAGTAGAAGACAATGAACTTAACACCATGACAATTTCTAGCTACTTAACGGCTAAAGGCTATAAAATTGTGGTAGCCCAAAATGGACAAGAAGCGCTCGCCTTAGTACAAGTATCAAAACCTGATTTAATTTTGATGGATATTCAAATGCCTGTGATGGATGGCATAGAAGCTACCAAACAGATTCGCAAAATTCCTAGCCTCGATCATGTTCCCATAATTGCCATCACAGCTTTAGCCATGGACAAAGATGTAGAGCATTGTCTTGCCGCAGGAGCTAATGACTATTTGAGCAAACCTGTTAAGCTGAGGCAATTAACACAACTTATTCAAAAAATTTTAGTCTCTAATTAGACTCAAATTATTCTGATTCTCAATCCTCTATCTAATAGTCCTCAATTAGTCATTAATTAATTCCCATGAACAAACCTTCTATCCTAGTCGTTGACGATGAGCCTGATAATTTTGATGTCATTGAAACGCTCCTAAGTACTAGTGAATACTTTGAACAGGAAAATCAAGACTATCATTTGCATTACGCGGCTAGTGGTAAAGATGCGATCGCTTATCTTGAAGCATTTCAACCCGATCTAATTTTGTTAGATGTAATGATGCCAGATATGGACGGCATTGAGGTCTGTCGGCGGATTAAAGCGATGCCAAAATGGAGTGCTGTCCCAATTATTGTAGTTACAGCCTTAACCACTAAAAAGGATCTTGCCCAATGCTTATTTGCTGGCGCTGACGACTTTATTAGTAAACCCGTCAATCGTTTAGAGCTAACTGCAAGGGTGCGCTCAATGATTCGCATTCACCAGCAATATCAACAATTAGCAATCTTTAATACCCAACTAGAAGCAATGGTGCAAAAGCGTACTGCACAGTTGCAAAATATGCTTTTAGAGGATGCTCTCACTAAGTTGCCGAGTCGAGCATTCTTAATTCAAGAATTAAAAGAGAACTTAAAAGCAGGAGAATCATCCCTCGCTTTAGTCTATATAGATTGCGATCAATTCAAATTGGTGAATGGTTCTTTTGGGCATGCTGTGGGTAATCAATTACTAATTGCGATCGCCCAACGTCTACAGCAGCACCTTAGCCCCAATGATTTATTGGCGCGGATGGGTGGCGATGAATTTTGTTTCTTGCTGCATCAGATTGATCAAGAAAGTTCGATAGAGCCATTTCTTCAAAAGATTCTCCAAAGTTTTACAAAACCCTTCGTAGTCGCAAATTGTGAAATCTTCATTACGGTCTGCATGGGAATTGCTTTAGGAGTAAATAGCGATCGCAAAGCTGATGAACTCTTGCAAGATGCAGATACAGCAATGTATCAAGCCAAACTGCGTGGTAAAGATAGTCATCAAATCTTTGATCGTCAAATGCATCTTACTATGTTCAATCGCTTGATTTTAGAAAATGATCTTCAGCGGGCGCTAGAGCAACAAGAGTTTATTCTCTATTATCAACCGATCATTGAGTTGCAAAACCAAAAACTAGTAGGATTTGAAGCATTAGTGCGTTGGCGAAATGCTGAGCGAGGTATGGTTTCCCCTGCTGAATTTATTCCTTCTATGGAAACAACGGGCTTAATCGTACCTGTGGGGATGCTGATATTTAAACAGGCTTGTGAGCAGCTTTATATATGGCAACAGCAAGGTTGGACAGAGCTAACCATGAGTGTGAATCTCTCGGTGCGGCAATTTTCTTGCGCGACTCTCCTTGCTGATATCGATCG
>Ga0315906_10007564_pt1 | contig 13192 bp, 5 predicted proteins | sample LakEriMetagenome_4_FD_203526 | JGI IMG/M metagenome (GOLD analysis project Ga0315906, IMG submission 203526) | Freshwater fungal communities from buoy surface, Lake Erie, Ohio, United States - Buoy 2 MA122 | ecosystem: Environmental > Aquatic > Freshwater > Lake > Lake biofilm | place: USA: Lake...
CGTCACAACGAGGGTCTGTTCAAGGTGTTCAGTGAGAATTTTCCGATATCCGACTCCAGAAACAATTTCGTTCTGGAATTCCTAGACTATTTCGTAGACCCACCCAGATACTCCTTGGAGGAATGTATCGAGCGTGGGTTGACCTACAGTGTGCCCCTAAAGGCAAAGTTGAAGCTTTATTGCACCGACCCTGAGCATGAGGATTTCGAGACCATCATCCAGGACGTTTACTTGGGAACCATACCCTACATGACACCCAAGGGCACGTTTGTGATCAATGGCGCAGAGCGCGTTATTGTATCGCAACTCCACCGTTCACCCGGTGTGTTTTTCGGTCAGAGCCGCCACGCCAATGGCACCAAGCTTTACTCTGCACGCGTAATCCCATTCAAGGGTTCGTGGATTGAATTCGCTACAGACATCAATAACGTGATGTATGCGTACATCGATCGTAAAAAGAAATTCCCGGTTACCACGCTGCTGCGTGCCATCGGTTACCAGACGGATAAGGACATCCTTGAGATTTTCGGTCTCGCTGATGAACTCAAGGTAAGTAAGGCCGCACTTAAGAAGGTGGTTGGCCGCAAGCTGGCCGCACGTGTTTTGAAATCATGGGTGGAGGACTTTGTTGACGAGGATACCGGCGAAGTGGTTTCCATCGAGCGCAACGAGGTGATTCTTGAGCGTGAAACAATTCTTGAAGACGATCACATTGATTTGATAGCAGACAGTGGCGTGAAAACGGTGATCCTACATCGTGAAGACACCAACTCTGCCGACTATACCATCATTTACAATACCTTGCAAAAGGACACCTCCAACTCTGAGAAGGAGGCCGTAGAGCATATCTATTTCCAGCTTCGTAATGCCCAGCCGCCCGATGAGGAGACTGCACGTGGCATCATTGACAAACTCTTCTTCTCCGACAAGCGATATGACCTCGGAGAGGTAGGTCGATACAGGATCAACCGTAAACTCGGTTTGGACACTGCGGAAGATGTGAAGGTTCTTACCAAGCAGGATATCATTTGCATCATCAAGTACCTCATACAGCTGATCAACTCAAAGGCGGATGTCGATGATATCGATCACTTGAGCAATCGTCGCGTACGTACCGTGGGCGAACAGTTGTATGCTCAGTTCGGAGTTGGTTTGGCCCGTATGGCCCGCACCATCCGTGAGCGTATGAACGTCCGTGATAACGAGGTTTTCACGCCAGCCGACTTGATCAATGCCAAAACTCTTTCATCGGTTATCAATTCCTTCTTCGGCACCAACCAGTTGTCGCAGTTCATGGATCAGACCAATCCGTTGGCTGAAATCACACACAAGCGCCGCCTCTCGGCACTCGGACCAGGTGGTCTCTCGCGCGAACGCGCAGGTTTCGAGGTTCGTGACGTTCACTACACCCACTATGGCCGATTGTGCACCATCGAAACACCTGAAGGTCCGAACATCGGTCTGATTTCCTCATTGTGCGTATACGCGAAAATCAACAACCTTGGTTTCATCTCCACTCCCTACCGCACCATCACGAGTGGCAAGGTAGATGTGAACAACGATGTTGTGTATTTGACTGCCGAGGAGGAGGATGCCAAGGTTATCGCGCAAGCGGTATCCAACTTCGATGACAAAGGAAATTTTCATGACCCCCGCATCAAGGCACGTTATGAGGGTGATTTCCCTGAGGTGGAGCCAGAGAAGCTACAGCTCATGGACGTTGCTCCCAACCAGATTGCATCCATTGCCGCATCTTTGATTCCTTTCTTGGAGCATGATGACGCCAACCGCGCCCTGATGGGATCGAACATGCAACGCCAAGCGGTTCCATTGCTTCGTCCAGAGTCCCCCATTGTTGGAACCGGATTGGAAGGAATCGTTGTTCGTGATTCAAGGGTATTGGTCAACGCAGAGTATGACGGTGTAGTGGAGTCTGTTGATGCCAACCAGATTGTCATCCGCAGCATTCGCAGCGAAGATGACAAGTTGGTTAGCTTCGATGACGATCTGAAAGCATACAATTTGACCAAATTCCAGAAGACCAACCAAAACACCTGCATTAACCTCAAGCCTATTGTAAAGAAGGGTGAGAAGGTGAAGGCAGGTCAGGTTCTTTGTGAAGGATACGCGACCCAGGACGGAGAGTTGGCTCTTGGTCGTAACCTCAAAGTGGCGTTCATGCCATGGAAAGGTTACAACTTCGAAGATGCCATCGTAATATCCGAGCGTGTGGTGCGTGAAGACATTTTCACATCCCTTCACATCGACGAATACAGCATCGAGGTGCGTGACACCAAGCGCGGTTTGGAGGAACTTACAGCAGATATTCCAAACGTAAGCGAAGAGGCAACACGTGAACTTGACGAGAATGGTTTGATCCGCGTAGGTGCTGAAGTGCAGGAAGGTGATATCCTTATCGGAAAAATCACACCGAAGGGTGAAACGGATCCTTCTCCTGAAGAAAAGCTCCTGCGAGCCATCTTCGGCGACAAGGCAGGTGATGTGAAAGACGCATCATTGAAAGTTCCTCCATCTGTCAAGGGTGTTGTAATCGACAAGAAACTATTCTCCCGTGCTGTAAAGGAAAAGGGTGGAAGAAGCGATGAAAAGACCGTTATTGCCAAGATCGACGATGAGCAGGGTAAAGCATTGACCGAGTTGAAGTCAAAGCTCGTCGAAAAGCTGTTCGTTCTGGTGAGTGGCAAGACCTCCCAAGGTGTGATGGATAATTTCAAGGAGACCCTGGTACCTAAAGGTGCCAAGTTCACGCAGAAGCTTCTGATGGAACTTGACTACTCCAACATCAACCCCAACAAGTGGACCACTGATAAGGACAAGAATGATCAAATCAAGCGACTGCTTCATAACTATAACATCAAGGTCAACGATGTGATTGGTGGATTCAAGCGTCGCAAATTTGCCATACAAGTCGGTGACGAACTTCCAGCCGGAATCATGCAATTGGCCAAGGTTTACATTGCCAAGAAGCGTAAGCTTAAAGTGGGTGACAAGATGGCCGGTCGCCACGGAAACAAGGGTATCGTTGCCCGTATTGTCCGTGACGAAGACATGCCTTACCTGGAGGACGGAACACCCGTTGACATCGTTCTTAACCCGCTAGGCGTACCTTCCCGTATGAACCTCGGTCAGATTTATGAAACCGTGTTGGCATGGGCAGGACAGAAGTTGGGTACCAAGTTCGCTACTCCGATTTTCGATGGTGCCACCATGGAGGACATCGACTCATATACGGAGAAGGCAGGCATCCCTCGCTATGGTTCAACCTATCTGTATGATGGTGGAACAGGTGAGAAGTTTGATCAGCCGGCTACTGTTGGTATCATCTACATGCTCAAGCTTGGCCACATGGTCGACGACAAGATGCACGCACGTTCCATCGGACCATACTCGCTCATCACCCAGCAGCCGCTTGGTGGTAAGGCGCAGTTCGGAGGACAGCGTTTTGGTGAGATGGAGGTTTGGGCGATCGAAGCTTTCGGTGCCGCCAATATCCTTCAAGAGCTTCTCACGGTCAAGTCGGATGATGTCATGGGTCGTGCGAAAGCATACGAATCCATCGTCAAAGGTGAAAACCTGGGTACACCCGGAATCCCCGAGTCATTCAATGTATTGTTGCACGAATTACGTGGTTTGTGTCTGAAGGTTACTCTAGAGTAATCAACGGCTGCATAACAAGTGATTCCAAAACATTAATCTCAGAACTCAACTAAAATGGCCAATAAGAAAGACTTCAAAGTCAAGAGTAATTTCTCCAAAATCATCATCAGCTTGGCATCGCCAGAGCATAACCTGGAGCAGTCCAGTGGTGAGGTGCTCAAGCCGGAAACCATCAATTACCGCACATACAAGCCAGAGCGTGATGGTTTGTTCTGCGAGCGCATTTTCGGTCCCGTCAAGGATTGGGAATGTCATTGCGGCAAATACAAGCGTATCCGATACAAGGGTATCGTCTGCGACCGCTGCGGCGTTGAGGTTACCGAGAAGAAAGTGCGTCGCGAGCGCATGGGTCACATCCAATTGGTTGTGCCCGTTGCTCACATCTGGTATTTCCGTTCCCTGCCCAACAAGATCGGTTATTTGCTTGGACTTCCAACAAAGAAACTGGATCTCATCATTTATTATGAGCGCTATGTGGTTATCCAACCAGGTGTGAAAGAAGCCGATGGCGTTCAATACATGGATTTCCTTACCGAGGACGAGTACCTGAACATCCTGGATACCCTTCCCAAAGACAATGCCTACCTGGACGATACCGATCCAACCAAGTTCATTGCCAAGATGGGTGCCGATGCGCTTCATGACCTTTTGAGTCGTTTGGATTTGGATGATCTGTCATACCGTTTGCGTTATCAAGCAAGCACTGAGACATCGCAGCAGCGTAAAAATGAAGCGTTGAAGCGTTTGCAGGTTGTGGAGGCGTTCCGTCAGGCAAACGAGCATATTGAAAACCGTCCCGAGTGGATGATTGTGAAAGTTGTTCCGGTCATACCGCCAGAGTTACGACCACTTGTTCCATTGGATGGCGGTCGTTTCGCCACTTCCGATTTGAATGACCTGTATCGTCGTGTCATTATCCGTAACAACCGTTTGAAGCGACTGATTGAAATCAAGGCACCCGATGTGATCTTGCGTAACGAGAAGCGCATGTTGCAAGAGGCGGTTGATTCATTGTTCGACAACTCCCGTAAGGTGAACGCGGTGAAAACCGAGTCGAATCGTGCATTGAAGTCCTTGTCCGATTCATTGAAAGGTAAGCAAGGTCGTTTCCGTCAGAACCTTTTGGGTAAGCGTGTTGACTACTCCGCACGTTCGGTCATTGTTGTAGGTCCAGAAATGAAGCTGCACGAGTGTGGTCTCCCCAAGGATATGGCTGCCGAGCTTTTCAAGCCGTTTATCATTCGTAAGATGATTGAACGAGGAATTGTGAAGACAGTGAAGTCTGCCAAGAAGATCGTTGACCGTAAAGAGGCGATTGTTTGGGATATCCTGGAGAACGTTTTGAAAGGACACCCTGTCATGCTTAACCGTGCTCCAACCCTCCACCGTTTGGGTATCCAGGCTTTCCAGCCGAAGCTTATTGAAGGTAAGGCGATCCAATTGCACCCATTGGTATGTACTGCGTTTAACGCCGACTTCGACGGTGACCAGATGGCTGTTCACGTTCCGCTAGGAAACGCAGCAATCCTTGAAGCACAAATGTTGATGTTGGCTTCGCATAACATCCTTAATCCTGCCAACGGTGCTCCAGTAACCGTTCCTTCACAGGACATGGTACTTGGACTGTACTACATGACCAAAGGTCGCAAGACGGATGAAACAATCACGGTCAAAGGCCAAGGTTTGGCATTTTATTCACCTCAGGAGGTAATCATTGCACACAACGAAAAGCGCGTTGACCTGCATGCCTGGATCAAAGTGAAAGTGAATGTCCGTACGGATGATGGTTTGCAAATGAAGCTTATCGAAACCACTGTTGGACGCGTGTTGTTCAATCAGGTGGTTCCTAAAGAGGTTGGATACATCAACGAGCTGTTGACCAAGAAATCCCTTCGCGACATCATCAGTTCGGTGTTGAAGCGTACCGGTATTGCAAAAACCGCTGCGTTCCTGGATGACATCAAGGAACTTGGATTCAAGATGGCATTCAAAGGAGGAATCTCCTTTAACCTGAGTGATGTAATGATTCCTGTTCAAAAGGCGGAAATTGTTAAGAAGGCCAATGACGAGGTTGAGGAAGTGCGTAGCAACTTCAACATGGGATTCATCACCAACAACGAACGTTATAACCAGATCATTGATATCTGGACCCGTGCCAACTCACGGATCACCGACAACCTCATGAAGCAGCTGTCTACTGACAGACAGGGTTTCAATGCGGTTTACATGATGTTGGATTCAGGAGCAAGGGGTTCCAAAGAACAGATCAAGCAGCTTGGTGGTATGAGGGGTCTGATGGCCAAGCCACAGAAAACCGGTGCCAGCGGAGGTGAGATCATCGAAAATCCGATTCTTTCAAACTTCAAGGAAGGTTTGTCAATCCTTGAGTACTTTATCTCCACCCACGGTGCCCGTAAAGGTCTTGCCGATACGGCTCTTAAGACAGCTGACGCTGGTTATCTGACCCGTCGCTTGGTGGATGTTGCACAGGATGTGATCATCACCGACGAAGACTGCGGAACCTTGCGTGGGTTGGCGGAATCTGCCCTCAAGAATAACGAGGAAGTGGTTGAAACCCTATACGACCGTATCCTCGGTCGCGTATCCGTTCACGACATCTATCATCCGCTCACGGGTGAGATGATTGTTGAATCCGGTCGCGAGATCAACGAGGATGTGGCTGATATCATTGAGAAATCCCCGATTGAGTTTGTTGAAATACGCTCAGTGCTCACTTGTGAATCCAAGATGGGTGTTTGTAGCAAGTGTTACGGACGTAACCTTGCAACCGGACGAATGGTTTGCAAAGGTGAAGCTGTTGGCGTCATAGCCGCCCAGTCAATCGGTGAACCTGGAACCCAGCTTACCCTTCGTACCTTCCACGTGGGTGGTACGGCATCACGCTCCGCAACGGAGTCGCAGATGCTTGCCAAGTTCGGAGGATTGTTGGAGTTTGAAGAGGTTCGTACCGTTACCAGCAAAACCAACATCAAATCAACAGAAGTGGTTCTCGGACGCTCCGGTGAAATCCGGATCATTGATCCAAAGACCAAAGCTGTTTTGGCTACCAACAACATTCCATATGGTGCTACCCTCCATGTGAAGAACGGAGCCACTGTTGATAAAGGCCAGCTGATTTGCGAATGGGATCCATATAACGCCGTTATCGTTTCTGAAACCGCTGGAAAGATCGACTTCGAACATATCGAGGAAAACGTTACTTACCGTGAGGAGTCAGATGAACAAACCGGTTACAAGGAGAAAGTGATCATCGACAGCCGTGATCGTACCAAGAATCCGGTTATCAAGATTGTTGCCGATGCAAAAGGTAAAGACGTCCTGAAGGCCTATAACATTCCAGTAGGTGCTCACATCGTGGTTAACGAAGGGCAATCGGTGGAAGGTGGACAGGTTTTGGTCAAGATTCCTCGTACCACTGGTAAGTCTGGCGATATCACAGGTGGTCTTCCTCGTGTTACCGAATTGTTCGAAGCCCGTAACCCATCCAACCCTGCCATTGTTTCTGAAATCGACGGTGTGGTTTCCTATGGAGGTATCAAGCGTGGTAACCGAGAAATCATCATCACTTCCCGTGAAGGGGATGTCAAGAAATATCTAGTTCCGTTGTCGAAGCATATCCTTGTTCAAGACAACGACTTCATCCGTGCAGGTTCACCCTTGTCGGATGGAGCGATAACACCTTCCGACATCCTCAGCATCAAAGGCCCTGCAATGGTACAGGAGTACCTGGTTAACGAAATCCAGGAGGTTTACCGTTTGCAAGGTGTGAAAATCAACGATAAGCACTTTGAGGTGATTGTCCGTCAGATGATGCGTAAGGTTGTCATCGAGGATCCAGGTGATACCAAATTCCTAGAGAAGGAGCATGTCAACAAGATTGACTTCATGGAGGAAAACGATACCATCATTGATAAGATGGTGGTAATGGATCCAGGTGACTCCACTACATTCAAAGCCGGCCAGATGATCAGTATCCGTCGCTTACGCGATGAGAACTCGATGTTGAAGCGCAAAGACCTTAAGATTGTTGAAGCCCGTCCCGCTGTAGCGGCTACATCTGTACCGTTGTTGCAGGGTATTACACAAGCTTCCTTGCATACGAAGAGCTGGATTTCTGCAGCATCGTTCCAGGAAACCACCAAGGTGCTCAACGAGGCTGCCATCGCTGGTAAGATTGATCACCTGTTAGGTCTCAAGGAGAACGTTATTGTTGGTCACTTGATTCCTGCCGGAACCGGATTGCGTGAATATGAGAAGCTGATTGTGGGGTCACAGGAGGAATACGACCTCTTGATGGCATCCAAGAAAGCTGCTCAAGAGCAACAAGTAGAAGGTTGATTTTATTTTAAATCCACATGAATCCATGACTGCCGGTTGTTACACAGCCGGCAGTTATTTTATACACACGAATTAATTTCAAGAAACATGGAAGAGAATCAGAATAATCAGTTGAGTATTGAGCTGTCGGAGGAGATGGCTGAAGGGGTTTACAGTAACCTCGCTATCATCACACATAGCAACAGTGAGTTTGTAATTGATTTCATCAAGGTCATGCCAGGCGTACCAAAGGCGAAGGTGAAGTCACGCATCGTGCTTACCCCTCAGCATGCGAAAAGGTTACTCATGGCCTTGGGTGATAACATATCCAAGTTTGAGGCCGTTCATGGCACCATCAAGAATACGGAGGGCATGACCGTTCCGATGAACTTTGGAGGACCAACCGCCCAGGCCTGAGGGGTTCAATCCAGTGCTCTCCGATTAAAAAGGATGTAGCCGAAGTGAAACAGTACGGACAATGGCTCTTCGCGTTTATCGTAATAGTTCAACGAGATGCTTGCGGGACCGATAGGTGTATGGTATACGAATCCGGTACTTGCAAGAATGGATCGCTTTTCGAATGCATCTCCGTACTTGGCTTTGTTTTCTATTGTGGCTTCAAGCGGTTGGAAAGGTTGAAACAGATATGCCTCGGCTCTGAACTCGAGAGCGGATGATAATTCGGCAACGGTTTGCAAACCGAACCCTATGAAATTGTGGGCGCGATAGTCTTCCAGGAAAAGCGTTTTCGATTGGGCAGTTGGCTCAAAGCTTTGAGCCGATAGGATGGTGGCCGTGTAGTTTGCGAGGAAAGGTTGGTTTGAGAAGAACAGCTCGGTTTTGAATCCTAACTTGAATACACCGATTTTCTTGAACCAGTTGTCGTAGGAAATCCTCAGCTGCATCCAGTTATGTGAAGCAGCAACCGTATCGGTGAAAACACCTGTTGATCCAGGTAATGTGTTTTCGCGGGAGTTTATCATTTTGCCCGACACATAAAGGCGTGTACCTTCAGACGCATACATTTTTCTGTTAAGGGTGTTGCGCTCGAACATTGCTCCTGCTACAGCACCCTCCAGGCGGGTTTCATCTGCTATATCCTCTTTTGAGAAGAACCTTGTTTGGTAGTAGCTGCTTCTTTGACGTAAATAACCGGCGGTTAAAACAAGTTTGCCTCTGTTCCTAGCGGGGAAGCCAATATTTCCGCCGTAAAACTGGTCTGATTGGATCAGGTATGCTGGCTTGATGTCATCCTGAAACGCAGAGCTTGATTTGTAGTAATCGAACCGGTTAATTATCCCAATTGGCTCCAGGTACCAGCTGAACCTGCCTTTGATGTCGTAGCGTAATTGTAACGAAGCGGAGTTGTATAATTTACCGAAGTATAAATCTGTGCCGAGTGATAGCGAGTTTTTCCTCCATAACTGGTAGTTCAGGCCCACGTATGCCTCATTTATCGGACTTGAGGATATGTTTCCTCCAAGCTTGACACTGATATCACTTTCTTTTTTGACAATCAAACCCATATTGAAAACACCGGTTTGGGCGTTGTGGGTTAGCGTAGGGAATACCGAGCTGATGTTTTTATCGGTAATCAGTCTGAAGTAATTTGATTTGATGTCGCTGATGGATACCGCCGTGCTATCAATTGGTTTAATGGTTTTCCGGATATACCTTTCCTGGAATTCATTTACTCCGTTGGTTGTAATGGAATCGATAAGCAGTTCAGAAAAGTTGGATCTGAAGGTTGCACGTTTTTGATTCAGCTCCTGTTGTGTTGAAGTGCCGCTTTTTGACCTGATTGCTTCAATCTGTCTCAAGGTGCTATAGTATCCGGAATCAATCGCAGCTTTCACATCATCAAAGTCAAATGCACTGAGTTCATCCATTGTTGGGGCTATGAGGATATCCTGTTCCCGTGGAACCACGTATTCGGTGGGTTGCGTCACCAGTGTCATGAACATTGACATCAAGTCGTCCTCATATGGAACATCCGTATAAGATCCTGCATTCACGCCAATGATGAAATCAGGATTGAATTCTTTCAACATGATATCCACTGGGAAGTTGTTGTAAAGACCTCCGTCAAACATGATCTTGTTGTCGTATGCCACAGGTGTGAAATACAGCGGATAGGCCATGGATGCCCTGACAGCAAGTGGGAGGTCGCCCCCTCTGAAGATGAACGGCTTTCGTGATTTGATGTCTGATGCTACGCAACGGAAAGGGATAAAAAGACTGTCGAAATCATATTTCGCCTTGGCTATTGCTAGCGACATGGTTTCCATAAGAACGAAGTCCGTTCTTGCAGAGTTCACCACACTGATGGGTAGCTTTACTTTGAGTGTTGAATCAATGGCGAACTTCAATCGGACCCAATGCGCATCAGGATCTGGTTTATTGAAAAAATAATCGAGATCCTCATTGATTTTTCCAGTGGCCCATTCCTTGAATTGACCTGACAGTACTATCGTTTCGATTTCGGCAGGGGAGTAGCCGGCAGCATAATATGCCCCAATGATTGCTCCAGCCGATGTGCCTGTGATGCAATCGATACGTATGTTGTTTTCCTCAAGGGCCTTCAGTACACCAATATGTGCCATTCCCCGTATGCCGCCACCTCCCAATACAAGACCGGTTTTTTGTCCCATGGAATTTGAATGGGCAATGCTGAGTGCGATTATCGCAAGAATCCTAACCTGCTTGAGCATCCCTTTTCTCATTTGCTAATTACAGGTTTGAGATTGGAGTCTGTCAGTTTCGAAAAGTAGTCCACTGCACCAATCATTCTGGAGCCGTACCATGAGAAATAGGTTCCGTCGACTATGATCACTTTCGTTTCAGACAGCTGGTCTGAGAAAAAATCCACATGTTGTTTTTTGAATGGAAAGGGCTCTGTAGAGAGCATCAGGACCTGGGGATTCAAATGCCGGAGTTCCTCCAATGTGAGTTCAGGATACCTTGATTTGTCGCCCACTAGGTTGATAAATCCGGCATGATCCAACATGGAGTTGATGAAGGTATCGGATGCGGCGGCCATCATCGGCTGGTTCCATATCAAATAGATCGCACTGGTTTTTTGTGATGCATGTGAATTCGAAAACGAATCCTTGATTTGCTCATGAATGGCGCTTGCTCTTTGCTCTGTTCCTGTGATGACGCCTATATTGTGAATCATGTTGAGCGCATCTGACAAGGTGTTCACGTCACTCATCCAAACGGGCATGGAAGCCGATAACAATTCAATGTCATTAATCGTGTTCTCCTCCTTGTTTCCGATCACCAGGTCAGGTTTCAATTCAATGGTGGTTTGGATGTCAATGTTTTTTGTTCCACCTATTTTCTTCAGCTTGCTTGTTTCTGATTGTGGATGAATGCAAAATTTGGTGCAACCAACAATTTGCTGATGTAGTCCGAGATCAAAAAGCAGTTCAGTAATGGATGGGACCAACGACACGATTCGCTGGGGAATTTGATCACCCAAGCAAACGTTTCTGTTCATTTGGTCCTTTACAATTGACATGTTTGTCAGGATGCCTCGGGCAAATATCCTTTTTGACGCATCCAATCGTCGTTGAACATTTTCCCAAGGTAACGGGTTCCGTGATCATGGAAAATGATGACCACAACCTCTCCCTCCTGGAAACGATCCTTGAGCTGAAGCAATCCCGCCATGGCGGAGCCGCAGGAATTGCCCACCCATATACCTTCTTGGCGTACGATTTCGCGCGTCATCAATGCGGCATCCTTGTCGGTGACTTTTTCAAAGTGGTCAATCAGATTGAAATCAACGTTTTTAGGTAGGAAGTCTTCTCCAATCCCTTCAGTTACGTAAGGGTAGATCTCATTCTTGTCGAAAATGCCTGTCTCTTTGTATTTTTTGAAAACCGATCCATAGGTATCGATGCCCCAAACCTTTAGGTTCGGGTTTTTCTCCTTAAGAAAACGTGCGGTACCGCATATGGTTCCACCTGTACCAACACCCACCACTAAGTGATCCACTTTGCCTTCTGTTTGATTCCAAATTTCGGGTCCGGTGCTTTCGTAGTGTGCCTGGGCGTTTGAAGGGTTATCATACTGGTTCGGGTAGAAAGAGTTTTCAATCTCCCTGTTCAGCCTGGCAGCAACGGAGTAGTATGAGCGTGGATCTTCTGGTTCCACATTGGTAGGACAAATGATCACTTCCGCACCGAACGCTCTCAATGCGTCCACTTTCTCTTTGCTTTGCTTATCAGTGGTTGTAAATATGCATTTATAACCCTTAACGATGGCTGCTATGGCAAGACCCATACCCGTGTTTCCCGATGTTCCTTCAATGATGGTGCCACCTGGCTTGATTCTTCCTTCGGCTTCGGCATCCTCGATCATTTTCAACGCCATGCGGTCCTTAATGGAATTGCCCGGGTTAAATGTTTCAACCTTGGCGAGAACAGTTGCTTTCACGTCTTTGGCCAATCGGTTGATTTTAATCATAGGCGTATTGCCGATGGCTTCGAGGATGTTTTGGTAGTACATTTCGTAAAACGATGATTTTGAGCCGCTAAATTAATAAAAAAGAGCTGCAAAGGCAACTGTAAGGAACCTGTCTAGTCGAATCGCAATGTCTTGGAAGGTCGTATTCCTGAAATAATCATGGAGGGACCGAGGAGCATAAGGATGCAAATAACCAATGTGCCAAGGTTCAGCAGCGAAAGGTCAACCAGCGAAAAATGAACGGGAACCTTGGAGACGTAATACGACTCTTCGGGAAGTTTGATGAGACCGAATTGATATTGAAGCCAACAAAGTCCCAATCCGATAATATTTCCTAAAAGAAGCCCTTTGATGATGATGGGCAATGAAAGCCGGATGAATACATTGCGTATTAATTGATCATTTGCTCCAAGTGCCTTTAGGAGTCCAATCATTCGCGTTCTGTTGAGTATTATGATCAGTAAGGTGGAGACCATGCTTACACCTGATACCGCAAGGATCAGGGTGATGATGATGACAACGTTTACATTTTGAAGGTCTAGCCATTGAAATATTTGTGGATATTGCTGATGTATGCTGGTTGCTTGGTATTGGAATCCTATTTTGGATCCTATTTCCTCAGTCAACAGTTCCACATCTCTTCCTTGATCAATAACTATTTCCAAACCACCGGACTCTGATTGTTCCCAGTTGTTCAGTTTAC
>Ga0315906_10007566_pt1 | contig 13191 bp, 13 predicted proteins | sample LakEriMetagenome_4_FD_203526 | JGI IMG/M metagenome (GOLD analysis project Ga0315906, IMG submission 203526) | Freshwater fungal communities from buoy surface, Lake Erie, Ohio, United States - Buoy 2 MA122 | ecosystem: Environmental > Aquatic > Freshwater > Lake > Lake biofilm | place: USA...
AGTAAATGGTGATACTGGAGCAGCATTAATCAATGTGCTATTAACAAATTTTCTGCGTATGCCATTTAAATAATTTTCGCCACATAAAATTAGGAACTCTACATTTGATTCTATTGGCAACGTAGAAGGATTTGCACCACCGTTTGTTGTTTTTGATGTTAAATTATTTGGTTTTGTAAAATTTTGGGTATAGAGTGCTTGTTTTTTTGTAATGCGGAAGTTATAGAGATAACCATGCATATAGTTGCTAGTTACAGTACGGTCTCTGCCCAAAAATAATGTATTTTTTGAAAAATTGAAATTATTTGCAATATTGATATCATTACTTTTTATACCATCAACATATACATTTATTTTATTGCTAGTACGTGTGACCGCGATATGAGTCCATGTATTTTGTGGTACAGGTAAATTACTGGTTACTCCTGAAATAGAAACAAAATTACTACTTAAAACATCTATATTTAAATTCGCTAATGATACGATTCGATGATTTCTTACTTCGGATAAATAGCACCAAAAATCAATGGTAAAATCATTTGTAGATAAATTAAATGCTTCATTTGTATCATTTAATAGATATCCTCCATTATTAAAATAAATTGACCAGGTGTTTGTATTATAAGGATTAAAGGATCCCTGTGTTACATTGCCCGTAACTAAAATATCTGAATTGGATGCAAAATCAACAATAGTTTCATCTAATTGAGGCAAACCATAAAAAAACAATTCATCATTATTGCTTGCTGATAATCTCAAATAGTATTGACTCCCATTAGAAGTAGATACTGCATTATCAAATTTTAATGTCTGCCAAATTTCAGATATATCTCCATTAATACCACCAGAATTATCACCAGCAGGAAAATTACTTACAGGTACAACTAAAGAACCCAATTCTATATTATAAGAATCATATAATTTGCACGAAAATTTTCCGGTTGCATTTTGTGATCTAGATTGTATATTAAAAGATACTCCCCATATAGTCGAACCATCACCAATAAAATTATTGATATCAATGGGCGTCGTACCAATATTCAAAACATTTGTTTGTGATGTTATATCAGTATTGGTTATAGTTCGGGCGAAAATATTATCGGTTAAATTACCACTAGCAATTGTAAAAAGTGTTGACATATTATTTTATTTAAAATTAAATTGTTGAAGTTTGCCATTTGGCTATGTGTATCTGATTACCAGAACCAATCAGTTCGACAAAAGATTCTAGGTATGCTTTTTGTTGCCATGTAGAAGTATTTTGATTTGACAACGATAATGTAATAGTACTCCAATTACCATTTGTATTAGGCAACTGTCCTACTACTACTTCCTCATTTATTCCTAATAATGAATTTTTATCTACTTTTAATGAAGCACCACCAGTATATGATTGGGGTGTTTTATAAGTCAATGAAATTCCTCTTATAAAAGAACTAGGTGAAACGGGTATCATTTTCAATGAGCTTCTTACAGGATATTGATTTGAAATTGATTCGAGCTTTTCCGTTGCAACATTTAAGTATGTTGTAGATGTATCCAACGAAACTTTACCACCTCTAGTCCATCGATAATGTTCATTTGAATTGTTATTAGCATATTGTATAGCAAATCCAGATTCTTTATAATTATATGGTTGATAACCCACTATAGTCTCTGCATTTACTACCTCATTAATAAAATTGCATTTATTGAAGACATATGAACCTTCTACGTAATCTACATTATATCCCAAAACTAGAGGATTTCCTAAAGTAGATAAATCAGAATCATTGATTTCTAATTTTTCAAATGTTGAATTTGAAATATCTATCAAACTAGATGATAGAGTATTATTTGAAACAAATTTCAATCTATTTAAACTTAATGGATAATAGGATTTAGCATTTTTTATTTCAATAAATGCTTTAGGCATATTGCTATATTCGCCTATCATTTGCCCATTCAAATTAAATAATGTACCTGCATCTGTTTCAAAAGGTGTTAATGAGGGGGTGAATTTTTTATTATATTTCACACCGTATGCTATTTTAGTACAACCTACATATCCGCATAAGGATTCACCAAATGTTGTTCTGGTAAACGGCCTAGCACCTATATATAAATTATATGATCCGGTATTTACGGGTTGAAAAAATTCTAATTCATTTGCACCCGTTGCATTAGCTGACAAAACAAAGTTGCCGTCAAAGTATATGGTATAAGTATTAGATGCTTTAGTTAATGCTATGTGATACCATCTATTATTTGCTAAAGCATAATTAGTACCTACAGTAGCGATTACTGAAGGTGTGCCATTTGAAGATAATCCCTTTTGTAATACAATTTGGCCACTAGTATTGATATAAAGACCCAAAACACATCCTAATGCAGAATTTGTAGTAGAAAGTGGATCCCATATAGTAATTAAGGATTGATTATTTGGAAGTTTAGAAGATATAGGCGAATACCATGTTTCTATAGTTAAATCATCATTATATGTTAATATTTTAGGAATTGTTGCTGTTAATTTTGAAAAATTAGTGAACAATAAAAGAGAACGTCCTTCATTAAAGGGTGTGTATGCTGTTTCTAATGAATTTCCTTTATTTAAATTCGACAATATTTTGTTATTCGAAAGACGCGATGCAGTCAATCCATTTATAGATAATGTGCTAGAAGTGTTCTTGAACGTCATATCAGCAACTCCATAATTGCTATCTTTTAATAAGATATTTGACATGTCACCATTTAAATCATTCGCGGATATTGAATAATATTGTGAAGATAAACAAGATAGTCCATTAATATTTAAATCACAACTATCAGTTTTTATAAATGCATTTTTTCTATTATTGATTAAGATTTTAGAAAATAATGGCAGTGACGCATTGCCTGATAAAGTAATGCCGTCTGAAGCTGAGTTTGAAGCTAGCGTTAAATCTGTTATACTAGAATCAGTAAAATTAGATGAGATAATATCAAATTCTTTATTAAAGGTGGAATTTTTTAAATTTAAATTATTAAAATTGCCGATGAGCTGAACACTTTCTGTTGCAGATATATTATCCAATAAAACGTTTCCCAATGTACCGCCGGCTTCAATAGATATTAAATTATCATTAAATGCTGAAGCAGTATTAGCAAAAACGTATTTTGCATTGAATGTAGAATTAATTACTGATAGATTCTGCGAAGAAGTTGTTTTATTATTGGCTGAAATACCTGCCCAAAATGATACATTATTAAATTTTGCGTATCCTGTAGTGATATCATGAAGATAATCAAATCCGTTATTTGGATTTGTTGTATTCGAATAAACACCTGGCGATTTCATATTAAATCCTGATGCATTTGATATATCTACAATTGCGCCAGATACTGCTCTAATTCTACCCGTAATTGTAGGAGTTATGTAGTTGGCAGACAAAATACCGCCATCTAAAACGTTTATAAATTGATTTACACCGCCAGCAGTACCTGTTATAACTGCTGAACCGGTGAATGTACCACCTCGGCCAATATATATATTGTTTGCAGCATTATTGGATATATTAAAAACATTATTAGATACTGTGCCATCACATATATAAACATTAGCTGCAGATATATTTCCCGTAGTTACTAAATTTGTTACGCCGCCACCATATAGAAAATTTTTAGCCAAATATATATTATCTGTTGGCTGGGGTATGTTTTTATAAGTATTATATAACATCATGGATGCCGGTGCCGTAACACTAGATCCTAATAATTTTATTGAGCTAGGGCCATATATTGAAAGGGTTGCGGTAGTAGTGGGCCAAGCAAATCCCCATCCTGAGGGATCTGATCCCCACCTAAATAGTAGCCAGCCAACTAATGCAGTGGGTGCTGTAGTAGCATAACTATTACTATATAATCCGGGATTTAATGCGGAAGCAGCATAGATTATATCTGTACCCCCATTAGAGATCTTTATTATATCGGTGGGTAAAATATTACCCACACTTGATAAGCATAAAGCTACACCATATGTCACGGCATTTGCCGTGTATGTATTACTAGTAATTGTAAGTGGTCTATTTGTTGAAAGTGATGATCCTACAGTACCTTGATTAGCTATAGTAGCTGCGGCGCTGTAAAAAATGCCTGCGGTACTAAGATTACCGCTAGCGATAGCGAAAAGTGTTGCCATATTATTGTTATTTATAAAGAAAATGTGGTCCAAACATTACGTCTAGACCACATTATAATTAGATTTTATACCCCTTCAATGATACTGTTATTTTAGTAGCAGAAGAATTTGTATAAACTAAAAATTCTAAAATATCATTAGCGGATAGATTAGCAAAATTTGGTGCGGAATTTATATTCTTCCGACCACCCGTTAAAGATATGCTACCTAATAATGTCATGCTAGGATAAGCGTCATAATTTGATTTATTCAAATTTATTGTCGTTGTCGATGCTGTATCAGTAATAATCTTCCATTCAGAAATTCTAAAATTGCTAGGTATTATAACAGATCCTTTAGAATTTATATTCACAATAGATGTGTTATTATCAAACACGTAATTTATAATAGCAGGATTAGCTGAATTTTCTGCTACCCATGTTACAGTGGGTTGCAATCCAGTTACATCAGATATACTGTGTGTATGTGAACTTGGTGCAAATGTAGAGGGCTTATTTGTAATATTATTCCATTGGGCCGACAACCAATTGCCTGAATTAGAATTAATTAAGGTATAAGCTGAATTACCTAATGTAGCATTCCAATTACCTGAATTAGAAGACACAAAAGAAACAACTGATTGCAATCCAGTTACATCAGATATACTGTGTGTATGTGAACTTGGTGCAAATGTAGAGGGCTTATTTGCAATAACATTCCAATCAGGAGTTATATCTGATAATGCAATGTATGACGCTGCAGATGTTTTTAAACCACTAACATATATATAACGTTGGCCGTCTGTTGTTGTAACTATAGCACCTTCAACAATAGAATTTTGTTGTGATACTGTAAGGTCTGCTAAACTACCTTGGCTTATTATTTGAATAGATGTATTAATTACAGGTATTCTGGCTGGATCTAATACACCTGTATTAATTGATGATGCATGGTGAAAATGGCTCGAAGGTAAAAACTCTGTTGGTTTATTATTAATATTGTTCCATTCACTGGTTTGCCATTCAGATGAATTAGCAGTTATTAACGAATAAGCACTATTTCCTAATGTATTATTAGCTGTAGCAGAATTCTCTGCAACCCAAGAAACAATAGTTTGCAATTCAGCTACTTCAGATATAGTATGATTATGTGCTATGGGATTGAATTCTGTTGGTTTGTTTGTGATACTATTCCAATCAGAAGATCCACCCCCACCTTGACTCCATGTAGATGAATTAGCAGCTACAGTAGAATAAGTACTATCCCAATATCCACTATTGGCTTGAAATACAGACACTGTATAAACAGGCATTAAATCACCAATAGTACCGCTATTTACTGAAGATCCTGTGAATACAGCAGACAATACTATAGAACCTGTATTGACTGCTGCATTATTGAATTCTCCCCATTTAATGGTTCCGGCGTTTTTTGTATTATGATTGAACGAACCTTGTCCGTCTAAAAAAATATTTTCTGGCATAATTTGTGTTGTGTGTTTAAAAAAAGGGGTAGGCAGTCACCCACCTACCCATTAAGTAAGGTTATGCGATTTAATTATAGATTAGTGGTATAACCACCAGCTCCATCCGAATAATAATCTGTTCCTCCTATATTAGTAATTAATTCACCATACGGTGTGTAATAATTATAAAGCTCACCGCCACCTGCGCCATCTGCTTCAAGATTTCTATTACCAACCGTAAAGGTCGTGCCCTCTATTTCTACTGAAATGGGCGTAGAATATAAGGTTTCTCCTGAACCAGGGTATGTCCTATCTGATAAACTATAACTGCCGTTACCATCTGATATATAATCAACAGTACCATTTAGTACTTGTACACCTTCGACTGTTTCATAAACCGGAACATCATTGGCTATTGGATTATTATACGCAATATATTGATAATTGCCATTATATGATCCACCATTACCGTCAGCTATAATATCAAAAGTACCATTATTGTAATTTAATCCGTTAATGATTATGGTATTAGCTATACCAGAAGAAATTACATAACCCGATACATATAATGAAGTATATGATCCGTTTCCATCAGATATATAATTATATGTAGTATCTGTTGCAATTGAGGTTCCATTTGCAACATATGCGTATACATTATATGTCCCACCACTACCGTCAGCTACAACATCATAAGTACCATTATTGTAATTTGATCCGTTAATGTTTATGGTATTAACGACACCATAAGAAATTACATAACCTGATACATATACTGAAGTATATGATCCAATTCCATCAGATATATAATTATATGCGCCATCAGTTCCAATTACGGTTCCATTTGCAACATATGTGTATACATTATTAGTACCGCCATTACCGTCAGCTACAACATCATAAGTACCATTATTGTAATTTGATCCGTTAATGTTTATGGTATTAACGACACCAGAAGATAATACCGTACCAGCTGCTGGATTTCCAACAGTAACACTACCAACTACGGTTCCATTATTTGTAGCAGTAAATGCAAAAGATGCATCTCCCCCAACAGTACCACCCGAATTGGTGGATGTGCCTTCGAAAACTGCATTTCCTGTTACTGTACCACCACTATTAGAAGCAGTATCTTGGAAAGTAGCTGCTGCAGCTGTACCTGTGTTTTGTGAACTACCTTGGAAGGTAGCACTAACAGATACAATTCCAGCATTTACAGCAGATCCCAAGAATACAGCATTATCTACTGTTCCGGTATTTTGCGAAGAACCACTAAACACAGCTACTGCTACGTCTCCGTGGTTAGCAGTACTATCATTAAATACAGCATTATCTGTAATGCTGCCTGTGTTTGTAGCAGAATCATGAAACTCTGCTGTAGTTACAGTTCCGGCGTTTTCTGAAGTATCATAGAAATATCCTGATCCTTCAATTGAACTATTGTTATTGCTCATTGTTTATTATACGTTATAGGTTGAATTTCCTTCGAATGTAGCTTCACCGCTTATGCTGCAAGTGACATTGCCGAAGTTTTGTGATGTGAATGTGATTCCGACTGATCCTGAATTAATGGAAGCAGGTTGTACCCAGCTACCATTGTCAAGACTGACAAGGGGTTCGACAGAACCATTGACGATAACAACATTAGTCGAAGACAATGGAAGTGTTGTTGCTTGTTGGGTATGTGCACTATCTCCCCACCAGTTGCTTACTGTATACCAATCATTGCTTGAAGCAGAATAGTAATAAGCACCTGTTACGGGTGTGTTGTTACCACCACCACCACCACCACCACCACCACCACCACCACCAGCATCATCAAAATTGCCCCCGTCTAAAACAGAGAAGACATTTTGAACGAATTGGGTAGTAGCAACATAAGTATCTGCAGCCGAGGTTGCTTGAGTAACTGTAACAGCAGAAGACAAAACAACTGTACTAGAGAATGTTTTATTTCCAGCTAATGTTTGTACTGTACTCTTGTCTAAGAATTCACCTTTACCGCCAATAGAAGATGATGCATTGCTAGCTTTACCATAGTAGAACGCGTCTCCAACTTCGTTGAAGGCAAGTTCCCCATGAGCTATAGTAGCAGGTGCACCAGCTGCGCCGGTAGTCCTTCTTTTAATTTTGAAAATATTTCCCATATTTTTAGGTTAATACCTCCAAATTAAAATGATCCACCATCAAGGAGTGAAGCAACGTTTTGCACGAATTCTGTATTAGCAACGGCTAAAGATGCATCGGCAGTAGATTGAGTTACTGTTACAGCTGCACTACCGAGATCAACAGATCCGGTGAATGTTTTAGCTGCATCAACTGTTTGATTGGATCCTAATGTAACATAAGATCCGGAACCACCGATAGCACGAATGCCATCTGCAGCACCATAATAAAGTGTGTCATTTACTTCGTTATAAGCTAGTTCCCCGTTTTGAAGAGAACCTGGAGCACCAGATTGTCCTGTTGTACGACGCTTGATTTTAAAAATGTTTGCCATAATTGTGGAATATATAAAAAATGCGGGGGCCCATTGGGCCCCCTAGGTTAATTGTTGATAAGTTGATTAGAATGTTCCCGAATCCAATACGCAATCGAATAAGTGAAAATCATATGCGCTTAATCCAGATAGTGATGTTAGGTTAACATGACCAAATGTCGCTGTTCCTGTCGTAGCTGTTAAAGTGCCATCAAAATTGGCATTTCCAGTTACGCTCAAAGTATCATTGATGGTTGTTCCACCCTCAACTGTTAATGTACCACCTAGTGTTGAATTGCCGACAACATTTAATGCACCACTTAAGTTAGCAGCACCGGAGGTTACTGTTAATCCAGAATCAATAGTTACTGATCCAGATGCATGAATGTTGCTGAATTCAGCTGTTCCAGTAGCGGTGAGAGAAACACCACTAATTGTTCCACCTTGGATATCAACTGCATCTTTATTTTGTGATGCAATGGTTCCAAGAGCTGTTACTCCTGATGTAGTAGTAAGTGTTTGGAATGCAGTTTCAAGAGTATTTAAACGTGAACTACTACCACCTTCACCGCCTATTGCAGAAGATAATGCAGTTAACTTATTATTTACTGTAGTGAAAAAATCAGCATCACCACTCAGTGAATCTGCTAATTCCCTAATGGAATTGAGATCCGTAGCCAAATCATTAATATCAGCCCCCAATACAGTAGACAGATTAGCATTGACGGTATTTAAAATATCACCTGTAGCAGTTTGAACTTCTGATCTCAAACTTGTAATAGCACCATAAAGAGTGCCAGAAGCTGTTGAAACTTCTGATCTCAAACCTGTAATAGCAGATGATCTTGCATCAGCTTCAGCTGTAATAGCACCATAAAGAGTGCCAGAAGCTGTTTGTGTCTCTAATCTTAATGCTGTAATAGCAGATGATCTTGCATCAGCTTCAGCTGTAATAGCACCATAAAGAGTGCCAGAAGCTGTTTGTGTCTCTGATCTTAATGCTGTAATAGCAGTATTAAGTACACTGGATACACCCCTAACCAATGATGTAACGTAACCGTTACCCCCGATTGGGATGACTTCAGTTGCATTACCATTCGCGTCTATTCCGCGACCATAGTAAAGTGTATTGTCATTTTCGTTGAAAGCCAACTCAGCGTTCTTGAGTGCACCTGGTGCGCCTCCAGCTCCGCCGCCTTGACCAACGCCTCTACGTCTAATTCGAATTATGTTTGCCATATGTTTTATAGTTGTGTTAAACGGAGATATCTCCGTTATATTATTTATCAAAAATCAACCCCCCTTTTCTCTTTTTCTTCTAAGAAATATGTGAGAAAGAAGTATTTGGCGTAAATAAACGCATGAGAAAAAAAGACTGCATATATAGTCTCAATGAAATCCTAGAATATATCTCTGAAAACGAGGTTTTTGAAGAAATTTCCAGAGAGTTAAATATCCCCGAAGAAGACCTAGAAATAATCGTCACCTCTATTATAACAGATATAGACAATGACGAATGCAAACGATAGAATTTCTTGGGATGATTATGCTATAAAACTAGCAGAAGTGGCTTCTTTAAGGTCAGAAGATCCATTTAAAAGAGTAGGTGCAGTCGCATTTGATCATGATCATCGTGTTATAGGTGTAGCTTATAATGGATTAGCGCCAGGTAAGACAGTTGACCCCAATTTTTGGTCAAATAGGGACAAAAGACGACCTTTTATGATTCATGCTGAACAAAATCTACTCTCTTTATTCAAAAGAGGAGAATGCCATACTATAGCATGTACCTTATTGCCTTGCTCATCATGCGCTTCAATGATCGCTGGATACGGAATTAAACGAGTCTTATATAAAGAAGAATACGAAAGAGATCAAACCGCTCACGAAATCTTTTCTTTTTATGGCATTTCTACCTTAAAGATAGCAGATATTTGAGAGTATTAATTGATCCTACAATTTCATCAATCATATTTTGTAGATCTGAATGAGATTCTACATGATTTCTCAAATCATATAAAAACGTTAAAAAATCTTTAATAGAACTTTCGATATTGGGTATACCAGCCAATTCGATAGAAAAGGTTATATTTGCCTTTAATCTCCCATAAACACCCATATATGCCTCAATTAGCCCATCAATTAATCCGTCTAATGCTTCATATGTTTTACCAAAAGCTTGGTGCTGTGCATACGAATCTGTTTGCCAATGTGCTAATCTTAAGTTTTGTTGGAATTGAATTAATGGCGAAACTACGTTCATGTTCTTATTTATCGTTGATTTTTGATGTTTCAAGATAAGATATTATCTACACCTAATATGAAAAAGAAGAGCAAAATCCAGATCGAAGAAGTACAACAAGTTGAAGAGTATCGTCCATCTGAAAGTAGAACTGTTATAACCAGTACTGTTTCACAATATTCTTATAAAGTATTAGCTTCGAGAGATGATTATGTTGCACTTCAGGAAGAAGTTACCAAATATTTGAATGAAGGGTGGCAATTAGCAGGAGGTCTTAATACATCTGTATTTGCTAATCAATATCAATCTTCAGTTCTTTATACTCAAGCAGTTTTTAAAAAATAATATGGGTAAACTAAACACAGTAAAAAACGGAAAGGGGTCTAAGCCTAGACCAGTTGATCAAAATAAATTCAATCAAAACTTTGATGAAATTGATTGGAGCAAAAAAGAAGAACAACAAACCGAAACCCCCAATAATTAACACATGAAAATTATTCCAACTGTTCATGAACTTCGCAAAAAGGGGTATCAAGTCTCTGTAAATCATCATAGACAATTTTTTAAATATGACTCATTTACAGGCAAAAAGACCGTTATTGAAGCTTCTTGGTATGCTAAAAATGATGATTATCCCGACTATTTTTTGTCGCCCTATGGTGGGCGGACTGTTATTGCTATTACAGAAAAAGGTGGAGCTATTTTTGAAGGAATTGCTTATTGCTCTGTGGTTGATAAGTATGTTAAGAAAGAAGGCGTAAAACGTGCTATTGCAAAGGCTTATGCTAAGCTTTGTAAATTCAAAAATATCGAACCATAAAAATAAAAAAATCTAGAGAATTAGCCATGATGTCCGAATAAATAAGGGTATCATGGCTATTTTATTAGATAATAAACCTCTGAATGATTTTGAGGACACTAAAGAGGTCATCAATATCTTAAATTGTTCGGGGGTAGAAGAAGTCAAAAAAAACTTATTTTTAATAAAATCTAATGGATCAACTTTTTTAAAGGAAAAAACTAACAGCTGGAGAAATAATCCAGTATTTGAATTCAATGTTTTAGTTGGTAATATTCTTCATAAGAACGTAAAATTTGTTGTTTCTGAAGAATCTGAAACAATGATCAACCATAAACAACTAGGAATAAAGAAGAAGGTTGTTTTGCCCAAAGAACCCGAAGTCATTGAAGAAACAACACAATTATTGACTAAAGATGCAGAACCTACTAAAACAACAACTGCTCCTAATTTAGATAATGAACAAATTAAAGGGTTAATTCACGAGACATTCGTTTCTTTGATCAAAGGCGAAGAATTTAATCCAGAATTGCAGAAATTTTTTGATGCTTATACTGATAATTTTAAACAACAATTCATGTTGATCAGTGAAAAAATTTCTAAAAGAGAAATGTATAGAGCCATTGAGGGGGGTGGTGGTTCTAACGCTAAACAATTAGCTAAAGGTGGTACTATTGAAGGCAGCTTAGTAATAGAAGGCGACTTGACAGTAACTGGAAATTCATATTTAAATCTCCAACCCCCAGATGCAGTCGCAAAGAAACACGTGTCTGTGATTGGTAATGGAGTTGATGATAATTTTTTAGTGGTTCATAATTTTAATACGCAAGACATATTAGTAACTGTTATTGACATTGCAACCAGTAAAGTTGTGTATCCTTCTATAGAATATGTAAATGGTAGTAGTATTACAGTTGCTTTTCAGAATATACCACAAAATAATGCTTATAAAGTTATTGTTATTGGATAATTAATTAAGATGAAAGCTTACACTAAATAAGTGTATGCCTTCGATTAAAATTATTAGTGACGTAGCTCTTTATAGCTCATTGACGGCGCTCTCTGGGATTACCACACCGTCAATAAATATTACACAAAGCTTTACTTCTCCTGAAATTATTGCACTTGGTTCAGCATCCGGAACCTGGGATGAGACCTATACAACAGTTAGAGATAACAGTGCTGCATGGTTAGATGGTGGGAAAGATGCTGAGGTTAGGGGATTGACGGCTAACTGGGAAAGTACTACTACTTCTGTTAATTCTAACAGTTCAAATTGGAACGAAGCATATACTTCTGTTAGTACAACCAGTTCTAACTGGAATGAGGCTTATACAGCTACTAGTACAACCAGTTCTAACTGGAATGAGGCTTATACTTCTGTCAGTACAACAAGTTCTAATTGGAACGAAGCATATACAGCTACTAGTACTAATAGCTCAAATTGGAATGAATCATATACTTGGGTAACTTCGAATTCATCTACACTAGATGTATCAAAAATCGATATAGGCAATTCACATCTAGCTGATGATGAAACAGTTAAACTTTCTGTTAATGGGAATGTTGTTATATACGGAGATTTATCAGCAACAGGTAATACTACTTTAGTAAACGTAACTGCTAATGTAACTGATTCACTTTCAGTTGTAAATCCAGGATTCGGTTCAAATGCATTAACTATCGAACAATACGGTCCTTTACCAGCAATTCATGCAAGTCATTATGGAACAGGCCCGCTATTAATTTTATCGGGGCAAGGTAACGTTGGTATTGGAACAGATGATCCTAATTCAAAATTAACTGTAGTAGGTGTTGTTTCGACAAATACACCCGCTGGTTATTCATCAGAATTAACCAATACTAGTGATATTTGGTATCAGACTAGTGTCACATTACAATCCAATAGCGGAAATTATGATTCTACTTTCACCAATGTAAAAAATAATAGTGCTAATTGGGATTCTACTTATACAACATTTAGAAATCAAAGTGGTAGTTTTTTAACATCATATATAGAACAACAGACATTATCATTTGATCCAAATACAAAATATCTTACTCTTTATGG